>Ga0181612_101977_pt1 | contig 21223 bp, 15 predicted proteins | sample HoacroProtozoa21_FD_119630 | JGI IMG/M metagenome (GOLD analysis project Ga0181612, IMG submission 119630) | Hoatzin crop microbial communities from Cojedes, Venezuel. Combined Assembly of Gp0051906, Gp0051904, Gp0051908
CACCTCAGTGTCCTTATTGTAGTGAGGGGCCCAAAACTGAACACAGTGCTCCAGGTGCTGCCTCACCAGTGCCCAATACAGGGGCACGATCACTTCCCTACTCCTGCTGCCCACACTATTCCTGGTACAAGCCAGGATGCCATTGGTCTTCTTGGCCCCCTGGACACACTGCTGGCTCATGTTCAGTCGGCTGTCGACCAGCACCCCAAGGTCCATTTCCATCAGGCAGCTTTCCAAATGGAATACATATGTGACTCAAGAGACTTGTATTTTCAAAAATAACAGACAAGAAAACATTTTACATCGCTAATTAAAACCAGATAGTAAAAGCATTGCGGAAATTTGCCAGCCAATAATAACAGCATTACAAACCAAACTCATTCACCAGGTAACGATGGAACTTCAAGAACAATTCTACTCTTAAAGGATGCTTCCTCCAAGGTCTACTGTCCTGAACAAACGTCTAAATTACTCGGAGGTAATATCTCCTTTCATCTAAAGGACATTTTTAATGCAATGTATCTCATATTGCTTTTCATGTTCTAAATGTACAGGAAATAAATAATGTTTTATTTAGCAAGATGGATTCAGAGAAAGAAACCGTTTCATTTGACACTGACAAGTAAAAACTTCAAACATAAAATTTTGCAAATGTCTAACAGGACACAGGTACATTACACACCCTTGTAATGTGAACTCCTAAAATAATTTATTTTTCATTTATCAGTGCTTTTCCTAATACAAGCATACATAAATAATTGTATATATGGTCTCACAGTATAGTGTGCAGTTTGTCCATGTATTATCAGAATATCTACAGAAGGTGCACTGTGTTGTGGTGTACATGTTATGATTACCTAAAGAGAATAGTATAAACAGTGATTACAGATATTATGCTTTTCTAAAAGTAAACATGGTCACATGCCATATTTTAAATCAATTAAAGGATCATTTAAAAATATTATATTCTTAATATTATCAAGATATTCAAAAGTACGAAAATTCTGGATTTCCAAATATCAACAGTGATATAATCAAAATATGTACTGATGACTTTATTCATGTGTTCCTACTTTCTTCGCAGAAATCTTTAAAGTAGAAAATTAAAATCCTTCAATGAGAAATAAAAAAGAAAATCAAGCAACCTGGTACTGTTAATAGTAAGTAGATTGGTGGATTTTCAACAGCACTACATTGTCTAAGTAGAAAGACATTTCTTCGTCAAAGACTCCTGTGCAAAACAGGTAAGAAAGGCTACCATCTAACTGTTTTTAATTTCTTAAACAAAATGCAAGATAACAGAAAATTAAACTTTCTGAATTATAATTTGATTTTAGTTTTACAGTATGGTGCTTCTGTCATTTCAGAAATAGGCCACCTGAAGGAATACATTTTTGTGTCTTCACCTTAGCTAAAATCCTGACGCTTTTATAGTAATTTGCACAAATCCTGTTGAATTTAGTGGAAGCAGAACTTGTCTTCCAACGAAGATCAGTGTTAGTTAAACATTTGTGCATCAAGCTCTTGGGCAGGTGCGGTGTCAGGTACAAGATTCTGTCTGGCTATCTCATCCTCTTGTCTATTTAAGAACTCATTTGTTTCCTGTAGCTTTTTAGCTCTTCCCAAATCCCAGCATTTTACAAAAATACACCTGTAACAAACATATTCACAGTAAATGGGTCCTAGTAACTAGGCCACTCAGGCAAATGTTTCAGCATGTTTCTGATCCCAGTTTAAAACAAACCTTCCCCTCCCACTCCTCTGGGAGAGGTTATTTTAAATCTAGATCATTTTCGTGAAGAAGAACAGAGAGTTATACTACTAGATTCTTCTCACAGATCTGCGGTAGCAGATAGAAAATATCCTTTACTAATACATTTCTTCAAAGGGAATAAACCTACAAATTAAACTCATTTCTCAGTCTTACTTCTGCTAAAGGGAAGACAGGTTTACTCAAGTCCTTTATAATCTGCTGTGGGATATCAGTCCTGCTCAGTAGAATGCCTTATTTCTGTTCATTTTCTCTAACTCAAGTGGGAAAGCACTAGGCAGCCTTTAGGTAGATTACTATCTACAAATAAAAATGCTTGAAGAATTAGACAGGGAAAGATCTGTTAAGCTTAAACTCCCAAGGTGGTTTTTTTTATGATTCATACAGCGCTTCTTTCAAAGAAGTAAGCTTCATGCTTTTTAATCTACTCAGGGACCAGAAACTCTCTCTTTTTTCTAATTCCCTAACATGTTATCGAATACTGATCATCTGTACAATTTTCTCTTCAGCAGACACAATTCCAAAACATACGCAGATACCCTAAAAATGTTAATAACTCTTCAACTTCTTAAAAATGGAAATTGTTTTCCCTCCCCGTATAATCCTTCTGCTTCCCCAGTCATGTGCGAAAACTCTGTTTGAACAGCAACCACTACCGCTTGCTGTACAATACACTGTAAAAAGCAATTAACAGAGGGAAGCAGAAGGCCATCTCTAATCTGGCAGCTAGCTATTTCTGACATAAGTTTGAATATTCCATAGCCAGGAAAAGTGCTACAATAATGTGTCCTTTTCTGAAAAGGACCTCAAGTAGGAAAACAGCCATGTGTCTGCTTAAAGAAGCCTCCTGAGTATCTGCTACTGTGAACACTATTCATGGGGGTAAAAATTTGCAGTGGTGTGTCCATTAATTTGGATGACTCACTGCCACAATTGTTTTCAAATACCAAGGCTAACACAGGTAAAGGGTTGAGGCTTCTCAGTGGGTTTCACCACGCAAGAACCTGGAGACCCTGAAGAACCACAGCTGTGCTTTTTCAAGAACCACACTGCACAAGAAAGCCTTGCCCATAGAGTCAGGAGGAGGACTCTGCCCCACCCCCAAACCCACTCATGAAACACGGACAAGCCAGAGGCAGTTATAGACAAAGAGATTAGAAGGTGGGCAGACCACATCCTAGAATATTTTGTTCCAAAATTTCCAGTAGTCGTAAGTGATATCAAAAAGAAAGTCCTCGTCTTGAGAAATTCTTGTGATGATGTTCCTTGTACTTCTGCCACTTCCTTGCTAAAGGCATTAAACTACAAGCCCAGAGGACATACATCTTATAGGCTTCTTCAGTACAGAGGTAAGCATCAGGAAGGAGCAAGGTGGCTCAGCCATAAGTTCTGGAAGTTTCTCTCACAGACAAAATCAGGTAGAAATTACTAGGAAAGTAAGGACAGTGGCATTCTTTAAAACAAGATAACAGAGTAACAGAGCAGGTTGCATGTCATAAACTGAATCACAAATGGCTATGTTATATACAGGATTGTAGCAAACTGTGCTTAAACCGCAAACCGAACATACATCCATGCTCAACCATGAGATATTAGGATGTTCTTGTATTTTTTCCTACATAGTATCTATCTGCTTAGAAACTGAGCCATATGATGCAGAGACTGTGCCACCCTACATATCTACATACAGGCATGAACTATAGACCCTTTGGGGTAATGCTTAAGTATAATTAAAAAGGCAAATAGAAAAGATATGTAGGGGACCTTAGCTGGAGGACTGTTCAGGCCTCCCAGAAAACATCACATCCACTTGCATGCACACTAAGGATCTCACATTCAGACCACAATTTCTAACTGGAAACTTTATCTTAGACAATGTTTCCAACACAGAGACTGTCTGAGACTAATCAGTCAGCTCCTGGAGAATGCCACGAATTATCTAAGGGTGTTTCATTGTTGACTTTAGTAATAGAGAAAAGTATCATAGAATCATAGAATCATAGTTTGGAAAAGACCTCTAAGATCATCATGTCCAACCATCAACCCAACACCACCATTCCTACTAAACCATGTCCCAAAGTGCCATATCTACACATTTTTTAAATGCCTCCAGGGATGGGGACTCAACCACCTGCCTGGGCAGCCTGTTCCAATGTCTGGCCACTCTCTCAGTAAAGAAATTTCTCCTAATATCCAGTCTCCCCTGATGCAACTTGAGGCCATTGCCTCCCATCCTATCGCTAGTTACCTGGGAGAAGAGACCAACACCTGCCTTACTACAACCTCCTGTTGGATCCACAACAGGACACAAGTCCACAAACAAACAACATTTGATGTGCTTTTAAAACTTTGTTAGGAAGAAACATAGTACCGTAATAGGAAAACGGTGCTACGGAGCATAATGGACTTCTGTAATTCTGGATGAGAACCAGCACTGCCTACCTGCAGCACAGGCACCAAGCTGGGACGGTTTGGGGAGAGAGGGGTTAGAATATGAAATGCAGCAAGACCAACAGTCACCCGGTGTGGTAGCTAAAAGTGATGTCTGGGAGAGACAGTAAGTCACTGTATCAGTTGTCCCCAGCAGATACATTGCCAGGGGCACAGAACAACATGCAGGCAGGGAGGCAGGCATGTGGGAAAGGCATCTGTACCTGCACAAGGGCAAGTTGCCTATTGCATCTGCAGGAGCACAGAGGAAGCTGCAGATCATAGTCTTCTGGGGTGACTACCTCCTGCTTCTGCAGGAATTCCTGCATTCTGAACTCTGTAAATAAAGTAAAGATGTCCAGGACTGTTCTCTGGCATGGCAATCAACTTGCAAGAAATGGTGTGGGTCCACATGACTGACCTCCTTCACCCTCCCAGAGTGGTCACATCCAGATTCCCCCCGGGAAACTCTTGATCCTGGGCCAGGCAATGTTTGGGAGATTACTAACTGGTCCTCGCCAAAATGATGTCAAGGAGCATCCCACCATTTGACAGTACAAATGATTGCTTCACAGAACCTCCATATGTTTCCTGGCAACGCTCAGGTCACTAGTCCACTCATGGTCAGTGATATTGTGGTGTGACCTCCACACTCCAGCTGTGGACCTAGGAATGGGGTTGCAGTGGAACAGGTGTGAGCAGACAGCTAGTGAAGTCAGGGTCCTGGTTTAGAGAGGTGATCATGCGGGAGAGGAGAGCAGGAAAATCAGTGAGAGAGAGGGCACAAGGTCCCTTCAGGGGACAAGACAGACATGCTGTTTGCTTTGCATATAGTCATCTCATTTACTGATTGATACAGTTCATTTATAATATTATTTAAAGTCTTATATTTATTCTCCATCACAGTTCTTTCTCTTGAGAGAAACTAGTGTTAGCAGTTTGCTGATGCAGAGTATGATTTGCCTCAGTGATGCTCAGCTGCAACAAGGCTGGGAACAGCTGAAGTGAACAAAAGCATCTATATAACAATTTAAAAAAGCAACAGCATTGCTGCAAGACTCAGGCATGCAGCAGTGGTCCTCACTCAGCTGAGATACCAAAGAAGCCTGAGCTCTGAAACGGAACTGTCAGCTGAAAAACAAGAGCTCACCCAATCTGCAACATCCTTTCCTCAACACAATCAGTCTGGAGGCAGCAACACTTCTGTAAGGTCATTAGCTCTTAACCAGCCGCTTACACTCTGGGAGAATTTCAGATAATTTCCATGCCCCAGGAACCCTTGGCAGGTTGCTTTCCTGCTGATACTGCATAGGCTGTTGACCCACTCCAGGGGAAAGCTACAGGGCTGCTCAGCCAAACGCACTCGGGCATCGTCTTGCGCTAGCAGTGGTGACTTGGCTGCTCACTCACAGCTGGCCCGGCTGGACCAGTCTAGAGGTGGAGCTCATCCACGTTTTCCAGCAAAATGTGCCACAGGGTATTTTAAAGTTTCCATGCGTCCACTATGTTTCTGGCCAGTCCTGCCAATGCAGAGTTCAATAAACAGGAGCAAAGGACTAACGTGTCCTTCCAAGTTTCACCCAGCAAGATTATTCCCATATAGACACCTTCTTTCAACACCAAGAGCTTTTGGTGATAAAGTATTTTGCAGAGGACATTTTTGTCTGTGCCGCAAAAAAAAACAACACATCAAACTTTCTGCAAGATATTGTCATTGCATCTCAGACACCTCACTCAGGTGTTGCTTCCCGTGGCAGATTGCAGGTTAATTCCCTGTATATTATGATTTTGTTAAATAACACCTGCACTAAGATAATATTAACATTAATTTTAATATATCTATTTTGATTAAAACATCTTAAGACAAAATCTTGGATCTCTCCTATTTTCATAGTTAAGGCATTTCTTGGTCAAATTCTCCTTGACTTCACACAGAATTTATATTCTTACCCAGTAGTAACTCAGATTAGCATCTGACGATTTCATTGTAAGCTCTGTCAGTGAAAGAAGTCTATGGTTTGGCCTAAAAATAGCCATCTGTAGCTGAAAACATATCCAGAAATAAACACTTGAGTGGGCGATCAATCAGTTTTTTCACCTCATCATTTTTTAGAACTTTACTTTAACATAGGTGGAAAACAATGTGTTAGTCACTTCTTGTTAATTCATTGGCAATTTTGTGGACTTTTCCCACAATGAATACTACCATCTCTCCTTCTAGAGTGACTACAGAAACAAGTTTTAAAATGTCAATCAAATTAACACATACAAAAAGACAAAGCTTATACAATCTTTTAAGTCACAATTTGTTGAATGACAAATTAATTTTATAGAGAAAAAAGATCTTTTTTCTAAAAAGAAGAGAAAATAATTATTTACAATTGCCTCTCTTTTAAGCTAAAAAAATAAAGCAATACCGTATTGACGAAGTTAACGACTCCTATTTAGAAATAAAACTCTAATTCCCTGAACACGCCATATGGACATCTTCTGTTACCAAAAGAGTTCCATGCTCAAGACATTTGTAGGAGCCGTCACCAAATATATTTTCTGCATTTAATGTCAAATTAGACTTTATTCTGCTCTCCTTACTCAAAATAAGTACCTTTCTCCCAAAGCAATTCTGTTGAAACTGGGCTGATGATAACTACTAAGACGAATCAAGAAGTAACATCTTATTTATCCTGAGCAAAGGTACCAGGTTTTGGTCCCACAGTATCAGGATGATATACTTAGTTTAGAATTGTAACTTGATTTATGTTACCAGTTAGGGGTCAGGAGATTCTGACCGCACCCGCTGTCACTTCTCTTTGCTTTTATACTCTCAGGCACATCTCACTACACCAATACTCACAGAACAAATTTTTTATTATTGTTACAGTTGTTTCATAGAATATTCTACTAAGAAAAAATTGGAATTTCTGTACAGTGCAAGCAGTGGGCTGCTAAGATCGTCCTTCAAGTCCTGCTAGTCCAGTACAGTACCCTGGTGTGTTCATCACATTCAGTGAGCCCATATACAACTATATGACACCATGGGAAAAAACAGAATCTGAGTAAATAAGTCAGTTATTTTTAAATACTGTTTATGGATTTGTTGGTGTTATTCCCATGTCCCCAGAACTCTCTGTGGAGTTCCCCATCACCCAAAATGGCTGCAAAAGCCTTTCAGGACCCTCTGATACTGCTGAACATAGCTAGGAAAACTCTGAGATGTTTCTGCATTTTTGGCTGGCAGAAAATATTCTCAGCTATTTTATCCCCATATTCCCAGGAACAAATGCCAGAAACTGAATGTTCAAGACACAGAACAGAAGTTATCCAATAACCAAATTTGAAGCCTTCCTGAGCAAAGAGGAAATAGACTGCATCAGCAGTCCATTGAGATAGGTGAGAAAATTTGATGCCCTTTTAATGTTATGTTCCATGCTTCTTTCACACAAAAATTAAAAAACTCTGCCTGTCTGCACAGCACTCACTTCTTTGCTGTAGTTAGTATTTTTAGAGCATATTTTTCCTTTAAAATTAATACAATTCAATGAAATACAATCCAATGAAGCTGAAAAATCAGTTCTTTCAATATGAAGTATCTCCTTTACTATTTGCCAAGCACTGGTATTTTTCCCCTTGGGTTTCAGCTGCTCTGAAATAAACATAGCCTCTTCTTGTCTTGGTAGCTCTCCTTTATTGACATAACAGAACTCTGGGAATAGGGGATATCTTCATTCCTTTTGCCTGACTTCTGCCAGGTGCAATGCCCACGGAGGCAGAAAGTGCTTTCACAGCAGAAAGCCTGCACTGCAAAGAACTCAGAGCCACAGCAAGCACAGCCAAGAATTATCCCCAGGCTTTGTTAATCCATCAAAACACTCCTCCTGCTAGATGCCTTTGAGGTAACAAAGCAGAAAGCGCCAAGGGTTTTACAAAAAAACTGCAGCAATCCTTTATATTTAAGTAAAACATTTAAAATATAATTAATTTAGAATTCACTGGGCATTCTCCATGAAAGTTTTATGCTAATACAAGAAAACAGTCTGCGCTCTACCTTGTAAGATCAGTTTTAATATCATCCCTTTCTAAGCAAAAAGTCATGCAGATAAGGAGAAGCTACTTGATGACTGAAATCATCCAACACTCTTTCTGGGGTGAAGGATTAAAAGCTTAATTTAAGCTACAAAGATCCTTTGCATCAGTGGAAGGATGGGACATAACTGAGTACCCTGATTCACACCTCATGTCTTGTCTGGGGTCCATGTCTCAGTCTCAACAATCTTCCCTTCTCAAATAGAACCAGCTTTTGTTTTGTGACAGACGTATTGGCCCTTCAACAGCCACGACTGACAGCCTCTGAAGTGATCCCAATCTGAGTATCTTTGCCCATTAGAAAACCTGCTTAGGAAATGGATTTACTAATAGATTGTTTGCATATTTGGATCATTCTTCAAATTCTCCCAAACACAGCACAGATCAAACATTTTTATGCTCTAAGCTTTTATATTATGAATTTTCAGAAGAAGTTATCTTTGTAATCTGTCATCATAAGCCACCTTTTTAAACACTTTGATAATATTATCTGTATTGTCTTATGGAGGATACCCTAGATGAACATTTTCATCAGAACAGATGTTTTTAAAGTTAACAGTTCAACATTTGAGGAGGGAAGTAATAGACTGAAGTACTGCGACATGACATATTCAGGTCCCACCAACTCCAGCCACAACAGCAATCCACCAAAGCACTGGAATATTCCTAGGAAGATGCTGTCAGAAAGACATAGCAATAGCTAAAATCCTTGTTTATGCAGATGATACTATAAGTTCATTAGAGTCCCTTCTAGGCACAACATCTTTGGACCTATAGGTAGAGCAAAAAGGATTCAGTATCTAAATTTTCAAAGAAGAATGGTCATGCTAAAACAAAAATGAAATATGCTTATATTCCTGATAGAGTTGCATAGATCCTGCTCTGCTAGTAGTCCCACAGCCGAGTGAGAATCATTACAGAAAACGCTGCTATCCAGTGTGAACAAGATCAATTTCAGTTCTCAGAAAGAAAGAGTAACAAGCATCATGTATCACAAAATATATAAAACTCACAAGGCAGATAGAAACAGCATTCATCAAAATGCTCAAAATATTTAAATGTGTCTTCATCTAGGACTGAATTTTAAAATATTTACCTCTTTCGGAGGTGTCAAAGTACCAAATGTTTATTATTTGTTTGCAATCTGCAGAGGAACAAGTTCATTCTGTTTTGAAACAATACAGGAGGAAAATCGTGTGTTAGGAACATCTTACATGCCTGTCCCAGGTCTGTGGAAAAAGAACATTTAATTCTCTTTCAGATATTCATTCTAAGTCCTCACTTATAAAAGCCAAAGGTTAGTGACAGGAACAGATAATATAAATATCATTTTATGTCTTAATTCATTTCATTTTCTTTAATCATGATATGAGTGAGGTGTTACATACTTTTTAAAAGGAACCGTATCATAGACAGTTTTAGTTGGGAAGAATGTGAGTATATACAGTCATAAGAGGCATGTTCAAAAAAACGACGAACGAGGCCACAAAATTTTAAGGAATCCTCAAGACAATACATTACAAAACTCTGGATTGCTTTTTTTCCCTATGATGGCTTAGTACAGGCAGAAGAACCTGGACACAACGCTGTGTTCCCTCTAAGCAGTACTTTTGTGGTTTATGTAACTCCTACATCTGACATGTTGGTTACTGAGATAAATTCTGTCTCAGCACGTCCTGAAAACGCACATGACAAAGGAATATCCCCAGAGCAGCAAATCCACAGTTATCCAACCACTGGTCTGCCTGGCTGGGCTATACACTAGAATCATGGCTCCATCCTCAGCAGTATGAAGAACTGCAAGGGAAAGGCTCATCCTTCCTGAGCAAGTACCCCTGGCTCCTCACCATGCCATTTCATCATTGCAAAACACGTGCTAAAATGATGATTAGAAATGCTGGCATGGACCACCTGCCTGCCAATAGGTGATCTGCCGTTATTGAGACTGTCAGTCACTGCCCATGGAAGACTCTCGAGAGAAGAGCAGGGCAAATATTGCACATCCTTGGCAAGACTACAAGGCAGCAAAACGTTACCTAGCCAAACTCCTTCACATCACGCCATTTTCCAGTCTGCATCCATTGCTGCTCAAAGATAACAGAAACACTGTACCTAAGTATTAGCAAATCAGCACCTGGCTTTTGCAGGTCACTTTTGTAAGTCTCGATTTTTGCAAATCACTATTATCTTACTCTTTCATACTACTGCTAGTAGTACTGGATGCAGTACTCCAGATGGAGCCTCACCAAGGAAGAGTAGAGACCTCTTTGACTTTTGCCCTTTGAATCCTGTGCCTTCTACAAGTTGCCCAAAGTAATATTTGTGCCCAGGAAAAACTGAAGTTAAAAAAAAAAAGCAAAAAGGGTCCAGAAACATTGGGTCAAGCAGATCTTTTAGCACTTCAGATGCTGAAGCTCACTATAGCATTTTCCTAATTTCACTGCTCTTTCACCTACTCCATTCACGATTAAAGGTTTCACAGAGTGTGTAGTACCAATTAGGCTAATGCCTTCCACTGTATTGACTGGTTAACGATTCTTCAGAGGGAGGAAAATCTTCCGCAATACATCTCAGACAAGCACTGGAGCAGGTGGCCAGTCCCTTGCTGACACTTACGGGTGATCAGCTAACCAAGAAGTTTTGGCTTGCTTTGTTTTAGTAACAGAAAACAAACAGTGGTTCTTACCAGGTGAGGAAGATTCGTCCTGGAGCATCTTCCTTTTGTTCTGCATTTTCAATGCAGCTTCAAGAAAGCGTACAGGTTCTTCAAATAACTGAAGTGCTATACTTTCCTTACAGGAATAGGTTCCCCAGCATGAACTTTGAAGCAGAGATTCTGACAGCTCCACACGATAATTCAGGTATTTGGGAGAAAAAAAAAACAAAAACAAAGGAGATTTAAGTAAAATGCCCACTCAGCGTACTATCATTACAAAAATGTTTTAAATCTTTTGAAGTTAGAGATTGTTTAAAAAAAAACCAGGATGCTAAACTGACAGCAGTTCAGATGATTTCAGGTTTTTGTTAGGGTATAGCTCAAAGTGTTGAGGATGGATGTTGGTATCCCTACCTCCAGTAGGGCTGGACATAGGGTCTCCACACATATGTACCAGAATGACAGCTGCCCAGGACATGTGGTTTTGGAAACAGCCCAGGCATCCAGCTGAAGATTTCACAGTCCTGTATGAGACATACAAAGTTTTCTTATCAGTGGCAACTAAAAGCAGATGATAAATGAGCAGCTCCTCAAAACGCAAAAATTAGGATGAAGATGTTCTGCTGAGTCCTGTCCTTCGTCCTCATTGCTTTTAGGAGGAGAAGCTGATTTTTTTCTGTTGAATACTACTCTTCGGATGCTGATCTCACACACTGAGGCTGGCACTGTGACTGCCTTCCTACTGCAGCCCTCTGTCTGAGACAGACCCCAGAGCCAGTACTCGGCTGAATAGCATCTTCTCATGAGCCTCAAGTCTTAGTCTTAGCTCAGACCCAAGCAGTTGGCCAGAACTTGTGCCCTGGCATGAGCACTGTCATTAGGATGAAACAGCAGGAAAGTGAGTTTTTGCAATAATTACTTGCAGTTCCTGGAGTAGCCCTGCACATTGGTTCAGAGCTAGAAATCTTGGTCTCAGCAACCCACATCTGAGCTTGAGCCTGTCCAGATGAAATGCTTTTGCTCTCAGTTGCCCTCCTGGTCATGAGCTGCAGTTCCCAGTGGGGAATTCATTTCCCCAGCAGAACACCATAGTCCCACACCATCAAGAGTTGGAAATGAGGTGCACAGGGCTGATTATTTTTGCTTCAGGTGCAGGTGGCAGTTTCTGTGTTGCATCATCCCTAATAGCAAGTGTGCCAACAGCTGGTGACTTCGGTTACGCCTTCCAGCATGTGCAAGAGCAATGGCCCCTCCAGGTTTGGACCTGCTGTGCGATTCCCTTCACCTTCTTGCCTTGAGTCTTCCATAAAAACACTCCGGTTACCTCCCTTTCTGCAAACCGAGTACCCCGTATCTGGCTAAGCATTCTGGAGACATTTTCCTCAGGCTGACCTGTGGTAATGAGGCACTTAACAAATATGCTGACGTGAAAGGGCATCTAAGAATAGTTTTCAAACCCTGAGTGTGAACAGGTTGGAAAGTGTTCGCATGAGCTCACCTGCATGGATGGCTCCTAGGACATGCATCCTCTGTACCACCTTCCCAAATCTCTGGCCTCTGCTGGGTTGGGTTCCTTCCATGAGGTAAGCGCTTTGATCCTCCATTTGCCTTGAAGCAGCTAACACGCAATTTATATTTGTTCCTCAAGAGCTATATGTGATCCCTTCCATGAGAAGTCTCACGGCTGAGGAGTATGTAGAGGCGTTTAAGTCATTTCTGGATCATTCAACAGAGCACCAGTGCATGGACGAGTTCAACAAGGAGGAAATGCCCAACATCATGGCTAGGTAAGGAGCACTTCCACCGGTGTGGGGAAGCTATCTGTTTTCTTGGGAGGGCAACCTGCGCACCAGGGTCAGCAAACATGCTTAAAGACTTTCTGGGGCATGAATGAACCTTGAATGCTTTTCAATCCAAGTCCCTTAATAGTGGTCTTTAGGATATTCTGTTTAATGACTCCACAACACTTGTTATTTCAATTAATACACTATGCTGCCTCTCAGCTTATGTTAAGGAAAGAATCAAGAAATTATTTTCATGTCCATCTCTTTACATCAGTTGATTTTCCAAGGATTAAAGTAATTTTTGTGGTTCTTTTTTTTAAAAAAGAAAGCTCTCTCTTGTGCTCTTTCTGCCTGCTTTTGGGATTTCATCACACATCAGTCCAAACAGAAACACGTCTCTAATTCTCTTCTAGTGACTAATTCTCAGTTTTCTCAATCCCCTAAGACCTCCTTATTTCTATCCTAAGTCGATTTGCATTGCTTAAGTACCAAATGATAATAAGTTTTGTGAAGTATTGATGTAATATGTTAAGCCTGGATGATTGCAGATAAGTTTTAGAGCAGCCTAGATCCAAACCACGAGAAAGATCTTTCAAGTTTGGGTGATTTTTGAACGCTGTGGAAGCTGTATTCTCCACTGAGAAAAAAAATTTGGCAGGCAACTCCAGACCAGGTATATAGAAAAAAATAAGCAATAGAAATAATAATTAAAAAATAATTTGTATTGGGAAATTTTAAATGAAAAATTCATGTGTGTCAGTTTTAAATGATGCAAAATATTGCGGCTTCCTATGATGTTGATTGTGGGTCTGTCAAACGGTCTTGACCCTCATAAGGGTTAGGGCTCCTTGGCTAGCTCACACCCTGCAGGATTTACTACTCTCTTGCCTCTTGTTGAATCATTCCTGTGGTGTCTCCTGAGATTGTGCATGGGAAGCTCAATCGCTCTGCGCAGTCCATGCTCGAGAGCAGAATAAGGCCATAAAGCATGTCAGAGCAGTGAGACGCCTTGAGCCCACGCTCCTCATCTGCGAGCCAGGCTGTTATTAAATATTCTGCTAGGAACCACAAGGTTGGGTGGGGTTTTTTGATCTTTTCAGAAGTAATTTTTCTAAGGTAAAAATTATTGAAGACTTTGACCTTTCCTCCCAATTTCGAACCAAGACGAATATTGAAAAGAGAGGACTTCCAGTCGTCTGGACAGCCTGATTTTTTACTTTTTCTGAGCATTTATATCCAATAATGGAAAACCAAACTTGCCTCCTGAGGATGCAGAAGTTTGTCCCCGGCTCACCGTGTCCCTGCAGCCCCGGCTGGGGAGCAGTGCCCATCCCATCCAGGCACAGCCCTGCTACCCCCAAAAGGGAATCCTTCGCCCCGGGGTTCCTTGAGGCCTTTCTGCACGGTGCCAGCCAAACCCTGAAGAAAACTCTCTGGCAAAGGCGAGAAACACTATAGCCTGATGCCTACTGTACTTTGAAATATGAGCTTGATAAGACGGGGCTGGCTTCCGTCACACAGCTGGTTATAGCTGAGTTCCACATGGATGCTCGAATTTCTGTCCCAATTCATGTGGCAAAACTCAGTTAGGCTTCCAGGCCAGTGTGGCATTCAAGATATTGGAAATAAAACATGAAGTTGTGTGGTGAAGTAATGTGTGCTTATCATTTCAGTCTCGGCAATGGAAAATCGACTATAAATGTTCTGGGAATTGGAAGCGGCACAGGTAAGGAGTTCAGCAGCACTGCTGATGGTGGGGGATGGGAGGTCCCTGTGGGCAGTGGAAAGTGATATTGACATTTCGAGCAACAGGGATAACGACTCGGGCATTAATAACTGTTTCTCATCGAAGCAGAGAACGGCAAAATAGGGAGTGGAGCTGGGGTGAGGGCAATGCTCCCTCCCGCCCTTCCCCATCTCCCTGCTGAAACGCTGCTATTCAAATCCATCCAAGAAGTGAGATGAGTGTGATGCTTTTAGCTTAGTCTCTGCCTCTCGATGACTCTTACCTGGCTTTACATGTCTCAAAGCAAGGAGTCCTGCTCCAGGTTAGGTACCAGAGCATGTTTAAACCTCGTTGGAGAGAAGGAGAAACGTCCGAGAGGTTTGTTCCCCATAAAGTCCTGTCTTAGAATATTCCACCTGAAGGGATCTCTCATTTTGCTTTGCTTTTAGGGATCCCAGAGGCCATAGCTGGGCAATGCTCAGGTGGTGCAAAACCATCTGGCCACAACCGTTAGCACAGGGCCTCGTCAGCTTTTTCAAGACAAGTTTCTTTGTTGCTGCTGCATTTTTATCTGGTGAGAAGTAAGGTTTAACTGCAAATGATATCTCTCCCCAGAGAGAAACAATCTTTCGGAAAAATGGCTTTAAAGCTGTTCTAAATGCACTTATGTTTAAAAAAAAGAAAAAAAAAAGTGGTGAAACATCCAGCTTTGCTCCTAGGGAAACTTTGAGAAAATAAAAAGTAGAGAAAGAAGTGACAGTTTCATTTGTCAGAGTTTGCTTTTGCTTTAAAAGTATTTTCAGCTGAATTTTAAGTGTTAATACTTTCAAATGAAAGTATTTTCTTTTTTTTTTTATTTTGCTTGTTTTCCTGAGCAAGACAAAAATAGCGTTGAATTGTTTTGCCCAGTTGGGAATGTGTTGGAGCACATGAAAAAGCAAGGAGGAAGAAATGATGCAGTTCTCAATTACACTCTATTTTCATTAAGCAATACAAAACCAAAATCCTGACTCCAAGAAAACACAAGGGAAAATTGAACATTTTGCACAGTCCTCATTTTTCCTCATTTCCCTTTCAGAAGATGTATTAATGGAAAAAGAAACACACCAAAATCTCATGGGTTTCCTGGGTAGCTGGCCCTCACAAAAGCCGGGGCAGGGGTACAGACTGGCACCCCTCACCTTGCCCATGGCTACAAGAGCTGCGCTGCAGCCGGGCAGAAGAGTGAGCTGGGATGGCATTGAGCAAAAGGTTATATCTGATCCCTGACCTTTCCAGGCTCGGACTCTGATTTCACAGAGCCCCCAGAATTAGTTCAGTTGATAAAAATATTAATGGGGATTAGCGACCGACTCCACATCACAAAAGACAGTTGTCCGGTCCAGATCACATTTTTCCCATTCACCCCATGTGCTCCCGTGACTAGTTTAACTGTCTTGGCCACAACCTCCCAGGCAGTGCCGGCGTGGGCTGCCGTTTGCAGAGGGGTCTCATGCCCGTCTCAGCCCCGCTACGGTTGGTGGTGAAGGGTTGCTGCTGGCAGGGCAAGCTGGAACAGAGAAATTCCTGCTATGAAGCATTGTATTTTACCACTTGTTTTTGCAGAGAACCCAGCTGAGAACGTTACCACCTGCTCTTGCAAAGACTGGATTAGGGCATTTTACAGAGATGGAGTAAAAAAGAAAACCCAAACAACTTTTAAGATACCCATTTGCTGCTGATATATCTGTTTGCCACCATCAGCGGCTCCAGGGCATGAGGCAGCGAAGCTCTGCCTCCCGCGGCCCACGTCAGCACCTCTAATTGCTGGTGCTCCCCGCCCCAGGCACGTACTAACTGGCATTAGGACTGCCTAAAACGATTCAGCTGCTTGCTGTCGGGATCTGCCTTCCCGTCAGCAATATCGGTGCATGCACCCACCTTCAACAGATGCAGCCATGGCCTCTCTCCCTACGCCTTTGGTCAGCCCGGCACTGCTGCCGCTGCGTTCCTCAGGGGTCTGGAGTATCTCTTCTCCAATTTCAAAAGACTCGTCCTTCCTTGGATGCTCCCGTAGTGCTGGCATGGCTGATATTTCCCTCCTTGAATTCTATTTAGTGCAACACCTGCCAAAGATGACGCCTTTTCTCATAGCTGGTACATCAGCTGAAAGGCTAGGCAAGATGCAGTATCTCGTATCAAGCCCTCTGTGTGTGACATTTGCAAGGGCAGGGCTATTTTTAGGCCCCACTGCCAGCTACAGATGGGATTCTCGCAAAGGTTCACTCAGCATGGTCACCTCTGCTGATTATTTTCATAGTCCCAGATGAACCAGATGGACTTTGTACACTTGGTGTATTGTGGCCTCTCTGAAAGAAACAAGGGTGACCGGCATCACCTCAAAAGGGGCTGGGAACATCCTAGGACAGAAGGACAGATTGACGCTTGCTCCTCCAGAACTTAGACAGCAACAGAGGAGCACCAATATATATGCAGCGTACCTACACAAATATATGAGTCTGCATCTGCAGCTCCAAGATAATGACTAGTTAGTAGATGCCCAGAGCTGGGACCATGTGGCTGGTCCCCACGGAGGGACCCAGGGTAGTGCATGTCAGTGGGTCTCCCCCTTGCCATGCAGGTCCCCCAGTCCATAAGCCATGTCACACCGGCAGCAGAGCGGCCACCACCTCCCTGGGGCAGTGCCAGAGGCATGGACCACCCTGTGCCATGCTGAAGTTGCACCGCTGTGCCGACTCCCTCCTTGCCCCCACTCAAACTTCGTGTTTTTGTTGAAAAACTGATCCTTCAAGGTGTTGGGTTTTTTTTTAAACATTCATCTTTGATTGTTTTGACCTGCCTGTCCCATGACCCAGAGTATTGTCAGTAGCAGGTTTCTGCACCATTGCTTATCTCTTGTTCTTAGTCTTATCTGCATATACATATGCTACCTGGAGCAGCAAGATATCATGGTGAGACTGGGTTAGATGCCACCACGCAGACCACAAGGCAGAGGGTGCCTCACCTCTGCTTGGGGGATCTCCCGGCAGCAGAGCAGGCATCCTTACACCACCTTCACGTGCTTTTTAAGAGGTGCATTTGTGTTTATTGAACAGGAGAGCAGGATTTGAAAATGATCAGGATACTGCAGGCTGCGCACCCAGGGGTCCTCATTGACAACGAAATCGTGGAGCCCAACCCACAGCACGTGGCAGCTTACAAAGGTAAGGCTATGCCTGCCTTCCAGGGGTAGAGCGAGGACCATCAATATGAACCATGAGCTTTTCTGCTGTTTTGTGAAATTCACGTTTTTCTTCTATTTTTTTAAAACAGAATTGGTGAATCAAGCTCCGGACCTGCAGAATGTCTCTTTTATTTGGCACCAGCTCACCTCCTCGGAGTACAAACAACAGGTGAAAGAGAAAGGCACACATAAGAAATTCGACTTCATCCATATGATCCAGGTAATGAAGTATTGCTTTAATAGAGGAATATTAGCTTTATTCCCTTTGTGTCTCCTGTACTCATGAAGTTAGGAGGACTCCAACTGAGCACAGTTCTCCCATGAGCAATAACGTCTGCACCAGCTCTACAAACACCAAACCACATTCCCTGTCCACCCTGGTTTTGGTCTCTGGTTTGTACCGGTTTAACTGTGTGTGGTGGGTAGTAAAACAGAACAAGTCTCAGGCCATCACACATCACATGGAGACCAACAGTTATGCTTTGCTGCAGCAAAAAACCTTGATTTTTTTCACCTTATCAGAGTAGTTTGGATGGCACTGGAGGGAAAGGTTAGTGAATGAACACCTGTGTCAGGGTTTGGGTCAGAAATTGTTCTGATGTGTCTCTGATACTGATGACACTGATGTTGTATGTGCCAATTATATTTTGTAAAATATCTGTTATTCTCTCACTTTCATGGCTTTTATTTAATTTTTCTTGTATTTCATTTTGCAAGAGCTGATTTCACAACCAGAAAGTGTGCCAGGGGTTTGACGGCTAAGTCAAGGACTAAGTTAGAAGTCCTAAGGGCAGCCTTTAAGATAAGCCCTGTTTTGTCCTAGTGCAAATTCCTCGGTGTCTGGAAGAGATCCAGCCTGCCCACAGCCCAGAAGTTCCCCTGGTGATAAGGACCATCCACACACATCCTGTTGGGCATCCCTAAACATGCGTGCTGAGTCAGGACAGGCTGGGAAGCAACTGGGAAGTGATTTAAAACAACTTTACAGAGAAAGGGTTTAAGCCTTTGAAGGGCCATTGCCCTGTGGAGGAGGAATAAGGGCTGTGTAACGCTGTCACTTCTAGATGCTGTACCGTGTAGAGGATATTCCCAGTACTATCAAGTTTTTCCACAGCTGCCTTGACCATCATGGTAAACTCTTGATCATAATTTTATCAGGTAAGAGGGACCTTCTATTTTTTGCTGCTTTGCTCATGTCTTGAAGATCTTTGAAGTTTGAGAGCCATAAATATTTGTCTTCTGATTTCAGTAGTGCTTATTCTGTAGTAATTCAGTAAAACAAATGCAGTATTTCATAGGGAGCACGCAGTCTTGGGCTTAGCCTCTTGGACTCTATTGTCTGATGGGACCACATAGGCATAGCCTTCACGCTTTTGCTTCCCTGCTTATGAAGTAGATGAACTGCTGCATGCCCCAAAGAGACCTCCTGCTGTGAAATTACAGACTAGAGAGAAGTGTGGCTACTCATGAATGAGGTTCAATCCTTCTTCATGGTGAAATCAGTCCTGTAAAAACACAACCCAAGCTCTGGGAGGACCAATCCTTGGGGCTCTTCCCTCCACAAAGCGATGGCCCAGACCCCAGCAGGACAACAGGCACTGCTAAGAGCTGTGGGCTTTATGGCAGGACAGGAAAAAGAGGCACTGTGAACATCATGGCACTTCTTAAAAAAAGGAAAAGTTTTTTTTCCAGTGTGCCATTCATGAGTCCCTGGCTCATGGTGCGGTGGATAAAGCACGCTTCCCCATGTTTTCCATTCAAACTCCCTCTCACATTGCCGGTAGGCTGTTTCACTTGCTGGCTGGGACTGACTTTTTCAGGTATGTATTCTTCAATGTGCAGTTAAAATTGAGGTTCAATGTACAAAAACATCTACACTATTCTAACAAAGGTGCACTTAATAGGCAGCACGCATGTGCAGGCTCAGTGCATTGGTACCTCCAGCATGTGTACTCCTCCTCCTTGGCAAATCCAGCACCAAATACCGTCTCCTAGGAGTTTCCTTTAAACAGGAGAATTTCAGAAGGAGGGCTGAGGGAGATTACAGTTTTACCCCACTCCAGGCACAGACATTTATTAGTGGACTCAAGTGAGGGGAAAGCTCTTCTGCTCCTGGCAAGGTCTGGACCATCAGCGAGGAAGCATTTCAAACTCATTTAGTAGCTGCGTTAGCTGGTTTTTGATTGCCGTGTCTTTGTATATGTAACCTTCCCTCCTGGTCTGGCAGACAGCAGCGGATGGGCCAGCTTATGGAAGAAGTATAGACACTGCTTGCCTTCCACCGACAGCGGCCACTACATCACCTCCAGCGGCATCACAGATGTTTTGAAGAGGCTTGGTGTTGAGTACCACGTTTACGAGTTCCCATCAGGCTGGGATATCACCGAGTGCTTTATTGAGGGGGACCTGGTCGGAGGCCGCATGATGGATTTCCTGACAGGGACGAAAAACTTCCTGGGCACGGCCCCCCCGGGGCTGCGGCAGCAGCTGCAGGAGGCTCTCTGCCAGCCTGAGTGCAGCAGCAAAAAGGACGGGAGGATCATCTTCAGCAACAACTTGAGTATGATCGTGGTTGAATCCTAGAGTCCGGACCAACTGCAGAAGACAAGTTAGGATGGGTATGGGGGAGATGCAGTCACAGAAGGGCTTAGAGTAGAAAGAAGGCAGCTCACAGGCAAGAAGGCAAGAAGTGGGGCTTAGCTGCAGCCTCCCATTGCCAGTCAGGGTCAGAAGAGCCATCTGTGACACCAGGGATGAGCTCTTTGTCCCACTAAGGTCAACGGGGCCAAGATTTCACCCTGGCTATTTAGTCCAATCCTAAGAGAACATGTTCTGGAAAGTAAAGAGCTCCATCTCACTAAAAGCCTACATGGACTTCTTTTTTAACAATATGCATCCTGTCTGTGCTTTTGACACTGGGACTTCACTTTTCTGTGTAGCCAGCATGTTTACATACCTAAAGACATGTCTATATGACCAGGTGCTGCTCTGCAGCTGGGAGGAGGCTGCAGCCCCTGTGCTGGCTGTGTACAGACCCACTGCTTCCAGCTGCACCAGGACAAAACCAGTAAGGTGTCCCCACTGCTTTGCACCTGAGTGACATGTCTCACTGCACCCAGACCTGAGCTGTAAGTTGCTCTCCGCTAGGCTATTTCACATGGTTTTATCAGTGTAGGTCCCAAGCATCTCGGCATCTTGCAATGTAGACATGTCTTAAACATTTATCAGCCTCTATCTGGAGAATTTTTTGGATCCCAGGATGATACTTGCCCTGTGCTCTTTCAGGCAGATATTAATTTTGTTACTTTCTTACTACTGTTTTTCTCCATATACAATAAAAGCAATTTTAAACCAAAAAAGTCACATCTTGTTCTGTATGTGTGGGCTTGCAGAAAATGAGGAGCGAAGAGGTTATTTAGCTAAAAAACAGAAATAAACACAAAGTCCTGTTTTATGGAAGCATTAAGGGTTTTTTGTGAGTGTTGTGGTTTTGCCTCAATTTTGCAACAAAAGAACCACGCAGTTGCTCTCTCACTCCTTCCCCCTCCCC
>Ga0181612_122186_pt1 | contig 21222 bp, 12 predicted proteins | sample HoacroProtozoa21_FD_119630 | JGI IMG/M metagenome (GOLD analysis project Ga0181612, IMG submission 119630) | Hoatzin crop microbial communities from Cojedes, Venezuel. Combined Assembly of Gp0051906, Gp0051904, Gp0051908
CTGCTTTTCATGAACCCATGCTGGCTGGGCCTGAACGCCTGGTTGTCCTTCACATGCCCGGCGAGTGCACTTGGGATGAATTGCTCCATAATCTTCCCTGGTACTGAGGTAAGGCTGACAGGCCTTTAGTTCCCGGGATCCTCCTTCCAGCCCTTAAATGTTTTAGTCCCCATTTTCCCATAAATAGATATTCGTCTATTAATTTTCTTGTTCTGTAGATTGAGCAGAGGAGTGAAACTAGGAACCAACATGCTTTTGATGTCATCCATTAATAAGACCTAGTCTGAAGCATTGAACTTGGTATGTCCTTTATATGTCCCTTTTGGAAGGTGCGGAAGCTCAATCTTTACAATGAAGGAGACCTGACTCATTTTAACCAAAAGCTGGAGGGATTTACTCTACGAAGATGCTGGGATGAATGTTTGTCAAGTTCTAACTATCATGCCAGGAAGAAAATAATTGAAGAATTCAACAAGTAGGTGTTCTGGAACTGTCTCTTTACTGGATATACCTCTTGCCTACCAGCTTCTGAAGTTCTCTTAACAACTTGAGTGATGTGAAGTCAGACCATGTATTTGCAGAGTGACTTCTAAGAATTTCTCTTTTTGAAATTCCTTGAGGCTCACTGTGGCAAGAAACCTCTATCAGTAACCTGGTAACTTAGATAAGGCAGGAATCAGACCTAGCGTGACATGGTTTTGTAAGGGGATGTGGGTCTGTTGTGTCTAGCTAGACTTCTCAGATGGCTACCAAGGCAATTTGTGTAGGCTTTCCAGTGCCTTACAGTCATTTTTTGTTGGCTTGTATATACAACTGAATAGATAATTGCTTCTATAATGCCTGGGTGACCATATTCAGTTTGGTCGCCTTCTTGTTGGGACCCACAAACAGCCTAATCTTTCATAAAAATTATTGATTGACTTGGCCTATATTGCATTCAGGCATTTCATTTCTGCTTTGATACCCAAACTGTTGGAGCGAAGCATGGCACTGAGTTGTGATGAAAGCCTTGTGACTATACGAATAATGTTCTTTCCTTGCAGGCAGAATCGCTGGAAGAAGAGAGGGATGTGTATTATTCCTACCAAATTTGGCATCAGTTTCACTATCCCATTTCTGAACCAGGTCTGTAAGCGTCATTCATTTCTTCAGTACAGAGGACAGATTTATGCTGCCTTCCCCAGTCCCTCCTGCCTTTGTACCAAACTAGAGGTTTTCAGAGAAGGTAGTAAATGAGTTAAGAAAGAGCACACATTTTTCAAACCAAAATGAGCAACATAACAATTACCAGTTGATACTGTCTAAAAGACAGCACAATGCAGCTACATTTACTGTAGTTTGTAACTACAGTCTACCAGGTACTTTGCTAGTTCATTTATGATGTTTCTTGGATTAATGTTCCCTTTTATAGGCTGGAGCTCTCGTCCATGTGTATACAGATGGCTCTGTGTTACTTACACATGGTGGGACTGAGATGGGTCAAGGACTTCACACCAAAATGATCCAGGTAATAATGAGTTTGGCCTTAACTGAATGAGACAACTTTTCAAGAAAATTACACTCACTATAGTATTGCCTCAGACAGCTTGACGCTTCCTCTGTGTGTGTGCAGAGGGTAGCAAATCATTACTACTTCCTCTTAATCATTTCAGCAGCAGTGCTAGATTTCCAGAGTATTATTACAGTTAGAATATTAGAATTAGATTATCATCCTAACTTTTATTATGTAGATAACACTGGTCACCACTTACAATCTGGAGTCTCTGGCAATTTCTTTTCATCCCATAAAACTACAGTTTACATATATTTTATAGAAAAAGTAGTCATATTGCAAACATTTGAATATGCTAACATCTTTAGCATTAAAAAGGCCTAAGGGAACGATATTGCTTTGACAGGGAAATGAAAGGGACATCTAAAAGGGCTCTTTATGCTCTGATTCTTATAACTGTCGAGAGAAGAATGTAGTCCCACAATAGTGAAATGAGCACCTGTCATTTTGGCAGGAGCGTTACATGTATGTGCTCACACACATTCAGGCTGTGAAGGGCAAACTTAACAATGTTCTGGCTAGCTCTCTATCACCAAATCAACAGAGTCTCTCAAGAAAAATGAAATTTAGGGCAGGAGGGGGTAGATGTTGCAGTGTGGATTCTAGCAGTGTAAGCAATGTATCGTGCTCATGTAATGATCATGTTCATCTACAAGAGCAGCTGCTTACCAATTATTTACCTTTGCTCTGCAGGTTGCTAGCAGGTCACTGGGAATCCCAACCTCCAAAATTTACATCAGTGAGACCAGCACAAACACTGTCCCAAATACCTCCCCGACAGCTGCATCTGTCAGCGCAGACATCAATGGAATGGCCGTCCATGTATGGAAACTGAGTTACTTAAACTAGTGGGTTATAAGCTGGGACTCCAGAACATGAAAAGTTGACATGTATTTATCTATTGCTTAAGGAAAATATAACTATCAAAAGGCATTTCCAGGCTAAGGATACCTCATAATTTCTTTACCTGCTATAACTACCAGTGGTGTTAGATGGTGAATGAATATGCTTTTTTTTTCAAGCTGTTAGAAATCTCCTTCAGTCCTTCTGTAGTTCTGAAATGGAGTGTTTGTGATTACTCAAAATAAACAGAACGAAGCATCCATTTAAATAGCTAGCTTCTGAGTAATTAATGTAGCCATACCTGTAACAAATATATTGTGCTGCAAATATTAATAGGAGGTGATTTATGGGCTCTGCTCCAGAATCAAAGAACTCTAGGTGTTCATGCACTCAGACCAAACATCTTTCTGTAGCAATGGTGTGGTCATGACTGTCTCTGGCGTGGTGGAGTTACGAATGCATATATTTGCAGGGTATGTGACCTCTCCATTGAAAAGAGGAATTTAGTACTGGTCATTCTCAGGTTTAAAAAAGAGAAAGCATAACCTGCAAAGTAAAAACATCAGGCTGTTTTTATTTTCTGCACGGCTTGTCTGAGTAGGTTGAATTTTGGCAAGAATTCTTTTTTTTTCTTCAGTGTTCTGGGATCGTCTTGCTAGCTATGCTACCGTGTCCTGTTATGACTTGGTACAGATAAAGTTACTGTATAAATGGGTGGGTTTTTGGTATTTTGTGTCATGGTCCAGAAAGCTGTGTGCTGTATTTGGGATTTCCTTCTGCTGTCAGCACAGCCAATCTGCTTTAAAATCCTTTTCAGTCAACATTTCTTCCTACATAGCAAGACATCTGTTAGTGAACTTTGTTCCTTTTTATGATATGCCAAAGTCCTAAAGGCAATATTGATTTAAACAGAAGGTTCTTTGTACCTCTTATAGGGGTCTTAATACTATAATCTGATTTTTCAAATCTAAAAATATTGTTTTTGTCTCTCTTTGTTTCTAGAATGCATGTCAGACTATCTTAAAAAGACTTGAGCCGATCAAAGAGGCTAATCCCAAAGGATCCTGGGAAGACTGGGTAAGCTGTTTGTATCTGTGAGACAAGTGGGCATTGCCAGGGATGTTTTAATTGGCAAACTGTATATGCAGGTATATCCTCCCGGCCTTCTGCACCTTGCTAGCAAAGATTTGAGCAAAGACAGTGAAACAGAAATCTGGCAAGGGAAGTAATCAAAGCTTGCAAGAGGTCATCCCAAAAACATTCTTGATGACTTTAATACTGAGATTTCTCCAGATTTCTGCAGCCTACCTATGACAAACTTGACCATATAAGAGTCTTGAGTGATTACATGTATCTTTCTAGTCAGGCTATAATCTTGGACAGAAAAAACCACGATTTGTAATGAAGGGATTCTATGACAATAATGACTCTTTGTTGAGCTGCCATCCACCTTCTGCAGTGCTCCTTGGCTGCGATATCTCTGTACCCTCAATAACAAGAGATTGATGTTCTGTAAGGCTCTCCAGCAATTTTCAGATCCAAGCTCTTATCTTCATGGGAAGAGCTTTGAGTTTGTGATTTGGAAGTCACGACAGCATTTCCCCTGGCCTCACTAAAGTCAAGATGACTGTCAGTTTAACCTTCGTCTCTGAGGTTGAAAGTCTAACCTGTAGCTGAGAGCTGAACAAACACTAGCAAGTACTATCCCTCTGCCAATGGGCAAGTTGTGCCCTTGGGTAGCTGCTGACAGGGCTGTTTGGGGAAGCAGCTGCATCATGATGTTTCCCTTGGCACTGCTGGCACTGGGTAGGGTGATAGCTGTCTGTCACTGGGCACCTTCTATTCATACTTTCCTGGAAATGTGTTTGGGGTAGCTATTTTGCAGGGACTGGCTGGACAATTACTGTTTTCAAACTCTTTTTCACTTTGCCAGATTAAAGCCGCCTATGAGAACTGTATTAGCCTGTCGGCCACGGGGTATTATAGGTGAGTGAATATTCACACTGCAGAGGCACAGCTCTTACTTCATTGCATGGATTGCAACCAGGGAAATTCTGGGAGGATTTATAGTCCCTATGCCCCTGTCACTGCTCTAAATTAGGGCTGCATTCCCTTTCCTACCTGGGAATGTTAAACTGAGGTTAACACTCTCCTGACTGGGGAGAATCAGTTTCTAATGGGGCACAGTTCTTGGGGCCAAGTTCAGATCTGATGTAAATCTGGAGTAGATTTAACTTTGCTCTAGCTGACCTAGGTCTGAGGAGGCATAAATGGAGTCACAGGTTTGCCTGGGGCTCTGCTCTATGTCAGCCTCATGACCTAGTGTTGCACTAAAACAGTCATTCAGGGAAAAAGGGCGCAGGGGTTGTCCTAGAGGACAAAGCTACTTACAGCACTAGGCTGGAGCAGCATCGTGTCTGTTGTGGCGTGAGCAGATAACAGCATTTTCAATTTCATTCTCGTACTTTAAAGTCTTGCTGGTTCCTGTGCAATTCTGAAATGAGGCACTTTTCTTAGTCAGCTTTACTGCTGGAGGAAAGCAGAGATCCATCACCTTTGAGGCAGAGGGGTTGACACAAAAAACTAAACACAGTGTTGAGAAAAGCCTATTTAGGACTAAAACAACATGAGCTCATTTCTGTTGCATCTCTGAAATGTGTTCGTCTCAACCAAGTGACCATCAGTATTTTAATAAACCGGTTTTCAGATAAAGTATAAGTAGCCATATACAAAGTTTGCCGTGAACTGTGCTTAAAACCAGTTCTTAGCTTAATCCAGTTTCTGGTTCAACTTGATTATGCTCTGAAATTTAATGACCTCCAAGAAATGTTCAGCTGCACTCTAAAAGCGAAAGATTTGCTACTGAATTGGTGGGAATGAGTTCACAATAGTCATCACAAGCCCTGAGATTCATGGGAAAATAAAGATGGCTAGAATATTTCAATAGTTTCAGTCAGGTTTTGGAATACAGAGCAGCTTGAGCAGATTTCTGTTTAGAGTTGTTTACACTTTTCATTTCTGCATTGACTTGACAGAAAGGATGGAAAAAAGTGAATAAGGATTTCAGTAAGTTGCAATGTGTTTGTATTCATTTTGACTGTTCATGGAATGAAAAGTGGTTTTGTTTTTCTTTGTATCAAGAATTCCTGACCTTGGCTACGACTTCGAAAAGAATGAAGGGAAACCATTCTGCTACTTCAGTTATGGCGTTGCTTGCTCTGAGGTTGAGATAGATTGCCTGACAGGCGACCACAAGGTGAGGGGTTCAGCAGTGAAATAGCCCTCTGTGCTTAGGTGAAGGAAACATTCACAGGGAGTTAGAACAAATACTGGGTGTCAGCCTGTTCCTAGCTGTCATTGGTCTGGTGTGACCTTCAGTAAATTTCTTAACTCCTCTGTTCCACAGTGCAATAATCCATAAAGTACAATAAAATGATAATTATCTACCCTGCAGGGATATTAGGACACCTAATGAATGATTGCAAAAGTTATTGGATTTATTTAAGCAAGAGACAGCGGTACTGTGTTAGCACAAAAGAACAGAAACGTACTGGTATTGCGTTAATCATTAAAAATAGCACTGAAGACTTTTCTAAAGAAAGAAAAAAAGAAAAAAAAATTCATCAGAATCTGACCTAGATGGTTATGGTCAGGTACAGAGCACTGACACTAGCAGCTTGGAACTGATATAAATTGGGTCCTTTGGATCTCTGGGGAAAACTACAGTGAGTTCCTTTGATATACTTTAGGGATGAATTCAGATTAAAAATCAGCGTGAAAAGTTGAACTGAAATGGATTGTTGAACACTGGCCAAATGTGGGTAGTGGCTAGATGCATTACTCTTCCTCATACATGACCATGGTGTACCAGTCCAATGTTCTGTGCTAATTTATTCTTTTTTCTGCCTTTTAGAACATTCGCACAGACATTGTTATGGATGTTGGTACCAGTCTGAACCCAGCCATAGATATAGGACAGGTAAGTGAAATAGTGTTGCTATTTCCACCATGTTAAAGCCATCACACTACTCTCAGGCTTTTCTGGATGAGCCATTATTCCTCTCCAGGTTTGTGCCTTTGCAAACAGAGTATTTTAAGCTTGGGCATCCGGTGAGGCATTTTAGACTAGCTAGGAAAACTAGTTTGACCTACACTTAACTATGTAATAGGCACAGAATTATGTAGGGAAATATCCTGTGGGGTTGGTTTTGCCTTGGATGTTAAGACTACAGGATATTCTCCACTTAGCACCACACTGCTTTTCAGCATCTGCCTTGCCTAAGGAATGAATCCAGATAATACTAATATGATGGAGTAACCTCATCCCAGACTTAGTTTCTACAATGTGGCATGTGAGACTAAATCCCACGCCTGATTTTTTTACTCTAGTCTGTCAATATCAAGTCCCATTTAACTCGGTGAAAATTCTTCTGTGAATAAAGAGTTTGGTTGGTAGATTCTGTCCTCCAACTACTACTGTGCAGGGATCTCAGTGGGAAGTTGGACCAGTCACTTAGCTTGCAAATTCCTTGGGTGGGGACAAGCTTACTTGCATATCTTGTGCAGTAATAATCACAATGATACTTCTCAGCAAATAAAGGTAATAAATGTAGGGTTGTTTGGTATACCAAGAAATTAATTGTTAGACACTTGCACATGCTCGTCTAGCCATCTTAGCTCCCTTGCTAACTGTAGATCTTGATGTAGTGTAACTACAGTGAACTGCTGCAGGATTTGGGGTTTACAGGAGAGCATGAGTTGCAGAGCTCTGCTATAGTTAAAATGAAACGTCTTTGAAAGCAATATTTTTTCTGAAAGTTTTTTTTTTCTGGAAGTGGCCAAGGGGAGAAGGATCCTTTCTGTCTTTGCAGCCTGTCAGTTTGGGTCTGGAAGTAAAGAGATGGGCTACACAGAGTTTGTCAAAGAGGTCTCAGTTTCCTGTGTTCTTCCAACAACAGCTGCAGAGAGAAAGGATGTTGTATGATTGCAGGAAAACAAGTACGCAGAGCTGGGTTAATGAATGTTTGTACCAAATATTTAGACTGGTCTGCTTTGCAGATCTCTCTGTGGGCTCAGAGAGCAGAGCTTTTTCGAGTAGGGTTGTTCAAGAACATCCTCCTCTCATAGCTGCTCCCCTTCTTTTTTTTTCCCTCCTAAAATTTACAGTAGAAAAATTATACAAAGTCTTTAGTACTTGAATGGATATGGGCGTATTGTTGCAAGTGTCTGTGCTGGTGACTTGCAAATATGTAGTACCTAAGAAAGCATTTATACTGAAATAGAAAGCGTAAAGTAGTTTGTCTTCAGATATGTCATCTTCAGTCCTGTTAATTTTCTTGTCCTTTGAAGTATCAGCAAGTACGACTCCTTCAGTGTTAATCTGCTTGTGAAGGAATCAATATTTTAGCACTGATTTTCTCTCCCCCTCCACCCCCCCTTGCAGCATCAGAAAATTCCTGTCCTGTGTTTACAGCATATCTGTTTGCAAGTGTTTGTAAATTGCTTCACCTGCCAGGGAAATGCAGCCATATCTATACGGGAACACAGGAATTGTGCAAAGATGCAAGCTGTACTCAGCAGAAGGGACAAAGGTTTACAGATGAAAAGTGGGAAATTAGTCAGGAGGGGCGGGCTGAAAACTGCAGTGAAAATCATCACTGGCTGTTCATGTGCAAGGAAGAATAACAACAACAATAAAAAGAATGTAACCTTGTTTGGATGTGTTTGTAGATAGAAGGAGCATTTGTCCAAGGCCTCGGGCTCTTCACCATGGAGGAGCTGCGCTATTCTCCTGAAGGAAACTTGTACACTCGAGGGCCTGGGATGTACAAGATCCCAGCATTCGGAGACATCCCAACAGAATTCTATGTGTCTCTTCTCCGTGACTGTCCAAACAGCAAGGCGGTTTATTCATCCAAGGTATACTTACAGGATCTGCAGGCCTCCTACTGCTCTATAATTCTGTGAAATTGAGTGTGAGAAAGTGATGATGCATGTGTCTAAATAGTTAATCTTGTTATGCTGGTTTTATTCTGGGGTCAGGATGTTTTCCCGTTCCTTACCAGAGATATGTTTACTATGCTTTATAGTTAGGAAGAACTGAAATAACCTGCACACTGCTGCTCCCTGATTGTCCATTAGGGAGAACTGAAGTGGCTTTGCTGTGCCAGCTCTTATGTAGCAGAGGCTGCCAGCCTTCTCCTGCATGTCAGCTCCCTGGTTACCCTTCCCTGGTGCCAGAGCCACCACTGGGGATAACATTTCCAGCAGTGTCATTTCCTCAGATCTGACATACCAAGGTCTTGTGTCTGAGTTTTTGTGTTTTGCTTTCTTTATTGTTTCACAGTGCTCATGTTACCCTTAAAGGTCCATTACTAATCCATGTGTCCTTCAGGTGTTTCCGCTACAGTCAGTGCTGTTCTCTGCAGGTAGTGAGCCCTTCTCTGCACAGGGAAGGGGTGCCTGTACAGCATCGATGAATTTGCTTTACTTACAGTGCAACAGAGCCTTTAGAGAGGCCACTCACCATCCTTATCTGTATATTCCTGGCCTGGCTCCTTACTGTTTCCCTTCTCATGTCCATCCATCCACAGGAACATCTTTATCAATGAGGAGAACTTTTGGGTGATTAGTGCTGATGACAGAAAGAAGAAAAAAGGGGCTGGCAGGGACCTCAGCACTAGATAATACTTGTGTAATCCCTGAGGGAGGCATTCCTGCTGCTTTGCGGGGACCTCCAGCGATGGAACATCGTGCTCTCTGTCCAGACATCTCACCACTGACTTATCTGAATTCCCTTTGCTGCAGTTTTAGCACCATCCAAAAGGTTGTGGGAATGGGCTAGTCTCTTTTCCTTTATAACAGCCTTGCTGTGTTAGAAAGCTTATGTTTTCCTACTGTCTCTTCTTTAAATGAACTGGGGGTTGTTTTAGCTTGATCCTTCCTCACTGGTCACACCTGGCAGACTAGGGGCTGTTTCAGCTTGGTGTTTCCTCACTGATCACATCTGGTAGACTGAGGTTCACATCTGGAAGGCAAGGGGCTGTTTTGGCTTGGCCTTCCCTTCCTGATCACACCAGGGAGACTGAGAAGTCACAAAGAAGGAATGAGGAATGAGAACAATTCCTGATTGTCACCTAGGGCTTGCTCATCTTTCTGTTAGCCTCATTAGTGTTTCCAGGGCCAGGACTGTTTTGGGCTGCAGCCTCACCCTTGCTTTTGTTCTGTCTAGGCTGTGGGAGAGCCACCTCTGTTCCTGTCTGCCTCGGTGTTTTATGCCATTAAAGATGCCATCTACTCAGCAAGGAAGGACTCTGGCCTGACTGAACCATTCAGGCTGGACAGCCCTGCCACCCCAGAGAAGATCCGCAATGCTTGTGTGGACATCTTCACCAAAATGGTAACAGCTTCTGGTTTCATAGTCTGCTCCCTAGTAGGCCTACCCGCTCATGGAGCGTGTGTGCTGGTCACAGTGGCCCAGGTCTGGGATTAGAGCAGGATGGGGGGAGGCTGTGGCCCTACTTAAAGAGCTGTTTTTTATTTCATGGGTATTATCGTTCACCTAACATGCCACCAAATGAGAGACAACTCCAAAGACCAGCATTGCTAGGGCTCCCATTGCAGGAAGGGCTGCTATACAGTTACCACTGAAGCTGCAGTTCATCCCTCCACCCTCCAGGTGCTGCCTGTAGAACAAAGGCACTGACTTCTTGTCCTGATGCTCCTGACCATCATCTCTTAGGGGATCACCACCACTAACATATCTTGCAGGTCCACTCTGCAATTTAGTGGTGTCTCTCGGGTAAGGAGACACCTTATTGTTCTGCTGAACATTATGACCACAGGAGCCTCCTTAGAGGCTGCAGGCATGATATGAAGGAGTGCAGGATTTAACCCTGTGACTGTCTCTTCATGGACTCCTTCTCTGTCACTGTGTTGTGACAGGGCTGCATAGGATTGGGTCCCTGCAGAGTCCTGATGACTCCTGTGACTCTGAAAACACAGTTGTTTGTCCATGTGGGCATCTTCTAGGCTTTCATCAGTTTGAATCCCGCTGTGGTTAACAGCAAAACCTGGTCATCTTAGTCCTCCTCACCTGATGCTTGCATCACTCTCTGGGGAGAAGGACTCAGAGATGGCTTTGAGAACTTGCACAAACTGTTGACTATCAAGTCTTCAGCCAGAGCCAGGCACAGCCTGTAACAGAAATGCCATGAGACAGGCGTCTCTGTTTTGAAAGACTGAGATATGAGCTCAGATCTTCAACAGTATAAAGTCACCTACCTTAAAGGGAGCACAACAGGGCACACCAAACCCAGGCTAAGGCCCTTCTTTGTTGCTGCTGTTGCTAATTTTTTTTCTCCTCTCCTCTTTACAGTGCCCTTCTGCTGAGCCAGGGACCTTTAAGCCATGGTCTGTGCGTGTGTAAAAGTGAAGTTTGAGGAGCAAACTATTCTCGTGAAACTGTGCTTACACCAGAGGGACCACAAGGCAGTAGGACTATAATGGAGAAGAAAAAAAAAAAATCTGTGTTCATGTGGCTCATCCACTGATTCAGGGAGCTTTCACATTTAGTTGCTCAATCATTGTTTTCTCTACAAAAGGGAATTGCTGCCAGATTATAGCTGTGATGTAAACTCAAATGAAGAGTAGTGGAAGGTGATGTTATCCAGGTGTAATTGAAAAACCTTACAGGTTTCATTTAAAATTGCTGCAAGGATGGGAGACAAGCCACTGTGAAATGGTAGGGTGGTTATTTCTTCTTTTCCTGCTGTTGGGAAGAGATGGATCACCTTGTGATGCTATGCCGAGAAGGACTTAAATGCATTGAACCCAGACAAACAGTCCTCTAGTGGAGATGGGGGAAGATACGAGAGGCACGGAGGGCTGGACCCTGTTGTGTCTTCTCTGCACACAAAGCCAGATATATACTAGAGGAAGGTAAGGAGGAATTTTGATGTTAGCTAATGAAGATGAAGGTCTTACCTATGTAACAGAAGTGGTTCAGAGGAAAACCCTGAATTGTGACCGGTAGCTGATTTATCCCAAGTTAAATGAGAATTGCTTTTTCTACACTGGGGCTTTAATGAATTTTTAGTTCATGTGCTACCTTGTCTTCTCTGATTAGAGATAAAAACTACAGAGATACCAAGAGGACTTTCAGCAAGATGCTGCTTCACTTGACACAGCCTTCTTCCTCCTCCACCTCTATATCTTTCCCCCATCTTTTAAAAAGGAGAGGACATCAGAGAAGGGACCTTGAGGTTACAGAGAAAGTTGCTCATCGTTGTTCCCAAGGCAATTTATACCAGCCCAGGCAAGGGACAGGAATAAGATGGACGCATCTGGGGATTAGTTGGCTCTGGGTGCCCTCTAGGGTCAATCCCTTGCTGTCATGCTATGGCCTTGCCTTCTTTTCAAGACAACTCTTAGTTTTGTTGAATGTAAGAGAATAGGTACGTTTTGCTACAGGGACTGCTTGTATGAAAAATGTGCAGACTATGTGATGACCTCATGCCTTTTGGGCTGAATGCATTTCTCATGTTGGATTTAATTCTGGGCTTCCCTCTTTGCAGGTTTTGTCACTGTGAGATTTAACACTGTAGTATCATGTTAGCTCTAGATGATGTCAGCCATGTACTGTACCTGCTCATCATGTGCAAACTTTTATCTGTTTCTCTGGCCCACAGCTTTATGAAAATGTCCTTTTTATATTTTTGCACTCCCAGGGCCACCAAAACATATGGTGCAAGAGGATGTAACTCCATTGCCTTATACAAAATTTTGCTCACGTATGTCCTGCTTAAAATTGGCCTCCATCTTAGGACTTAACACTGTATGCACAGTTTGAAATAGATTTTTGAAGCACTCCAGAGCATATAGTTTGGAAACGTGTAAATTTATTTCTCAACTTAAAATATTATGGTTCTACCATCTAGAAAAAGAGCATTTGTATATCTGCATCGCAGAAAGTGTTTTGTGCCTGCTGGGCTTATTATGTAATTGTTTTATTAATTGAATTATGATATTGGTGTTTCCTAAGCTCTGAGGTACTCTGCAAGAATACATGTTTGTTTTGTCCTGAAAGTTGGCATTATGTAAAAAAAACTCTTAGAGAAGAAAATGTGGGTGGTGAAACACTGGAACGGGTTGCCCAGAGAGGTAGTGGAGGCCCCATCCCTGGAAACATTCAAGACCAGGTTGGACAGGGCTCTGAGCAACCTGATCCAGTTAGTGGTGTCCCTGCTCGCTGCGGGGGGGTTGGACTAGATGACCTCTAGGGATCCCTTCCGACCCAAAACTTTCTATGATTCTAAAGTTGCCTGAGGAAGCCAATGGTGGAAGAGGCGGAACGGCACTTCCCTCACTTCCTTCAGCAATGTGCCCTAACTCTACGCCTAATGGCTTACTGAGGGGCAGAAGATCAGGAGGAAAGACTTGACCGTTTGAAATGCATAACAGAGTATCTTCAGGACAGATCAGCCTCAGTACAAAACTCCCCATCTTGTATGGATTACGAACTAAGAAACTTCACAATCGCTTCACGGAAATTCGGGGAAGTCGAGCAGCTGAGTTCCTGCAAGTTCAGCCAACAATCTTTGTGTTGCAATTGCGGATCTGTACCAGATGCAAGGATGCCTGACTGTAACCTGCTGACACAGTCCTACCCGGTGTCTCATTTCAACACAGGCCAAAGCACAAACACCACCTGGTGAGGACTTGTGGTTCTTTCCCCCTTTATCTGACAAATTCAGGAGTATGGTTTAAGAATTAAGAGCTTTGTTTCAAAGAGCCTATGGGTTCAAAATGAAGTGTACCTCTTTTGCAGGTTTAACAGTACAAGCTGTCTCTTTGAAAAGAAACCAAAACTCAAGAAATTCATTTTTCCTCAAGCTTGATTTACACATCTTTACATCATTAAAAAGTTAGAGACCTCAAGAGAATGTCAACAAAGCCTTAGGAGCATAAAACTAAGGAAGCACTTAAATGGAGTAATAACTAAAATACCTGACAACAAACCTGAAGTCATTCACAGGCCCTTAGTGAAAGAAACCTCTCCTAGCAGGAGTATGGTTTCATCTAAATGCAGGAGTGAAGTGCTTAAGCAGATGAGTTCCATACAATTTCTTAAGAAATTATTTTAATTTATGGTCAAGTAACTGGCCTAGCTGCAGTTTATCTGTCCTATATCTTAGTTTTACCAGAAAAAATGTCCTACAACAGCTGATTCATTTAAAAGCCACTCTGTGACGCTGATGTCTTTTAATATATGAAGCACTAAATAACTTCATTGCTATTAAAATAAACATTGCTGACAGTAACTCTGTATGGTGCCCACACTTCAACACCCAAAATCAGTTTAGTACTCATCTCAAGTCTTAAAAGGCTGGGTAGAACATTTGTGACCAGCTCTTGAAAAATATTATTGCTTATTTTGAGGTTAGCTGTAATCCTGAATATGGATTTACTATTAACCACAAAAATCTTTTCAACAACTCCAGAAATAATAAGCACACATATGGGGTTTTGTTTGTTTGTGTTTGTTGGTTGGTTTGTTTGTTTTAAATATGAGCAAAGAAGCTTAGTCTGAACAAACCATTCAAGAGCCCAGAAGATCTATAAATTGTAAAAAAAAAATCCAGGTCCTTAGATCTATCAACATATCAGAAATCTAAGGGAATCTAAGAGTAAATGTTCAACAGTCCTTTCAATATTACTGTTTATTTTTCTAAGACAAATTACTAAAGTTGTCTGACTGCTGAAATTTATGTCACTCCTGCTTTTTAGTTGCACTCAACCTTCTTCAACAACTTATTTTAAGCTTCATTTCACGCCTCATTTCAACAGAGAAAAATGCTTTTATCTTATTGAAAGCTTGAGGAAATCCAGTTGGATTATTCTGGAAAGTGTGTACACACACGTATGAGTACTTCACAGGCTGAATTAGCTGTTACGGATGTGGGCCCCAAAAACAGTAGCAAATGGGATCTTCAGCCGTAGTTTGTCAGGAGGATCTGATGCCCTTTACACCAACCAAGGAAGTATTAACATTTACATTCCTACTCAATAATATCTATGGGAATCCTATCTGTTACATCTGAATTTGTCCTGCTTCCCCTGTCTGAGACCAGAGCTAAACAGAAGAGGCCTCAACTTTAACAAGAGCATCATCAAAGCGAGAAATGTCTTCTTCCCAAGCTCAGCTTCATAAGGATATGAAGGCAGGTCTTCAGTTCGAAGACTTCTCCAACTCCTGGCTTTTGCCGCGGGGCAGACCAGCATCCCTGATTTACCACAGACACGAGAACAGCCACTTTGGCTTTTGACCCACAGGCAGAAAAGTGGTTTGCTTTATCTGGGCAAAGGTATGTTCTAGTTTTTCCACTTGAGATGATGCTCAAAGGTAAAATGATGCTGTCTTGCACGAGATCCCATTGCCACCGAAGCGTACACTGCTCGCATCAGCAAAGCGCTTGAAATGTTGCACACCTTGCAGATTTAACTATCTTACTGAGAGGTTCACTGCCTGCTGGTTAGTAGTTGGGGAAATTTGGGGTTCACATCATATCCAGCACCAAAGCGAAACATCACTTCATTCTCCTGGGACACACTGCAAAGGCTCTCTTAACGAGGATCAAGATCTAGTCCTGAAGAACATCTGAAGAAGCATGTGAGAAAATTCAGGTAGGCAAGGATTAGATCACATCGTAAAACCTTCTGGTCATCAAATACGCACAGCTCATACTGTTCTAGCTCCTCACCGTGTTCGTGGCACAACCCTCTGGGCAAGACGGAGGCTACACAACTCTCAAACTTCACAGCCTGTGTGAAACACCCTTTGGTCTTTCTCCAAGCAAATGGAAGAAAGACAATATGATAAGATTTCTGGTTTTATACTTGCTTGAGAAAGTAAATTTTATCAGAGTAATGAAGATGTTGGCGTTCACAAGGAATGATTCATAACATTGTTAAGAAATTGTTTTCCTAACATCATTTGATTCTTAATTTTGTGGCCTCTCTTTTAATTAAGAGGATTCATTTGACAGTATCAAACTTATGCAATGAGTACTCTTTCAAAAATACCATTTGAGAGCATTCTGTGTCAGTCTTTACCTCGTGCTTCTGTCAAGGTAGGTTTTAATGCCACCTTCCTATCTGAGGTCAAAGTGATTTTCTTCTGAGTGTCTTGAGTAAAACAGAACATGGAGAATAACTCGGAGGTAGAAGCAGGTCCAGCCACTGCTCCTGAAGTGTTTCCACATGTGTCGGAGGGGCCAGAACCTTACCCAACGCTAATCGATATAGCTCTGCCGATTGCCTTTTGCTGGTGTAATATCAAGAGAAGCAGAAAGGCAGCGGGCAAGATATTTGCAGTAGAAAACCACAATTTACAGAGACTGATGCTGCTGTTATAATCATACAGTTACTGAAGCAAGACCATCTCCTGCAGGAGCATCCAGGAGATGCTAAGCGCAACGCACATGTGCAGCTGCTCATGTACACACTGTTCAGCATGGGCTCGTTAGGTTCACGATTGAGATTTCCCAGCTGGTAGTGAAGAATCTTTTTAACCAAATGCTTAAAAGACCATGCCTGAAATATTTATTTCAAGCTCAATTTTCTAGTCATGACTGATGTAAACCACAAAGTTCATTCCTTTCTTAGAAAATTACAGCATCTGTAGTAGCACTGCCTTATTTTGAACTTGTATTTCTGACTAAAGAACCCCAAGACTACGTCAAGGTCTCAGATAGGGTTGTTCCACATGCACTATCCAGATGCTAATCACTCAAGAAGCAATAATAATCTGTCTGAAGTCGTGTGGGACTGTGTAGAAAACAAGTATTCCATGCTTTTTTAGGATAAGATGGTCAAGGACGAACAGCGTGAGAACAGTACGGAGTCAAAACATCTGCAGTTTTCTCTGAAGAGGACTGCAAGTGCTTTGATGACTGGGACACTCATGCTACAGGTTCTCAAAACTCACTCTTGAGCATCAATTTTTTTGTTCTTTTGTTTTCATTTTATTAAAAGATTCCTTTGGCTCCTTCCCAGACATCAGTGTTTCTCTGAATTCTTGCCAAAGAGAGCGAGTCGATCTTTGGGAGGTACTCTGAGCAAAGCAATCATTTTCCATTAGGCATCTAGAAGGGAAAAGACATGTAACAAAAAGCATACAAAATTAATTAACCTTGTTTTTTCCCCCCAGAAATTTCTACCCGTGGCTTTAAAAAGTTGCAGCTTGACCTACGACATTTATGTTGCTTCGAGGTTGAAGTTGCCCTGTCACCACTGCAGTACGGGAGGGGAACTTCTGAGGGGAGCTGATTTGAGGTAATATATAATTCTGAACTTGTCTTCCACTTGCATTTTGAGAATGTACTGCTTATCCAGATGAAGATTCTGCCCCACAGCTAGCAGGATCACCTGCTCCAAAAGCGCAAGTATAAAACCGACTGCAGAGCAGCACAGAGATACTTTAGCTGTCATGAAAAACCTAACTGTGGGTGGAGGCTTATGGGAATAAAAAATCAAATCCAGTAACTATTAAGTATATTCTAAGCCCTGGGTGATGATGCCAGAAAATCATGTCTTTATTAATATAATTTTAACCAGCCACTCACTCCTGTTATGGCTGCCCAGCTTTATTGATCCGAGGGACTGGATTGAAAAGTCGTTTACTTAACGTTGATTTAGCAACCAAATGTTAAATGAACACTTGTTAGCTCTATGGCTTCCAGCACACAGTTCTGATATTTCTGACCTAGCAAGCCGCCTTACCCTCTAATCTTCTCTCCAATACGGTGGTTGTTACTCTGGATTTGGAAAGGGTACATCTTCTGCAACTTTTAGAAGACCCATGGTTAAAACATGGCCAATGTGCACACACGTTACACAAAACTGTCATCCCATCGAGTTTTAGAGTGCTGTTAATATCATTTTTATTGGGTCAGAGTCACGATGCGTGTTGCCGGCTGATTGCACAAATGAAGCAAAATGAAGCAAATAAAATGACTTGGGACTTGTTCACCTGAATTTCTGCCTTGCTGCTGTTGGTGTGGGAGGCTGGAAGCAGGCTCAGAGAGTTGCCTGCACACAGCTTCCAGCCTGGTCTTCTTTCAAAGCTGTGGGGACTTCAGCCAACTTGTCCTCACGCAAACACTGTCTGGGTGGTGGCTATGCTCCAGTTCTGCCGATGTGACAGCAGTCACAGAGACACACAGCTCCTCTTTCCTACGCACGCTGAGCGAGGATATGTCAGCTAATCTTCAAAGTTCACATGCCCATCTCTGTACCCCACCTAATACTCACCACTATACCCCATCCCACCTTCATGGTGGAATTCGATGATCTTCAGAGACTTTTCCAAACTAAACAATTCTATGACTCTATAATATACACCGAGTGAAACAAACTGCAGCGTAATGGGAGATGTATTTTTTAAATCATCTTTTAATCAAATCCTAAAATTCTCATTAATGCAGTAACATTCATTTGAAAATTAATAAATGAGTCAAACTCCAAACAGAAATTTAATGCCTGCATATTACAAACAAGTTCTAAAACATCATTTTGCTGTTGATATATATTTCGATTCTTTTTATTTTCTTGGGGGAGGGTATTCATTAATTTAAGTAAGGTTGCTTTTATTTTCTTAGTAGAACGAATCCACATTTTGCAGTTCCACTCTTTTCCCTGATAATTTATTAGCCTTCACTAAAGGTAGAGGTGAAGATTAGGGACTCTGATAAGAAATTTAAAAATTAAGCCTACATTTAATGTTTAAAAGTAAGAAGATGATATGAACAGATCTTGTCACCTGTCAGCCTGATTGAATCTAATTCAGACCTGGTGTTTACGATGAAGGGAAACCATAGCTGTGTAATGGAAAGCTGCCAAGAGACTTTGGACAGGTTGATCTTTTAAATAACAATGATCTAACCCACTTACGACTTTCTCATGTGGTCATAATAGCTGAGGAGATAGGGAAGACAGCAGGTTGTTGAGCGCAAATTAAAAAAGCCCCAAATGCTGATTTTTAAAAAGAACTCGACCAAGAACTGCAGTGCACGGAAGTTTAAAGGTTAAAAGGTTTCGAGGAAATCAGAAATTCAAGAAGGTTGGGCTAATCTACCATGGTGCATTCCTGCTGGCCACACTATTCCTGACACAAGCTGGGATGCCGTTGCCCATCTTGGCCACCTGGGCACACTGCTGGCTCATGTTCAGATGGCTGTCAGCCAGCACCCCCAGGTCCTTTTCTGCTGGGCAGCTTTCCAGCCACTCCTCCCCAAGCCTGTAGCGTTGCGTGGGGTTGTTGTGACTCAAGTGCAGGACCCGGTACTTGGCGTTATGGAACCTCATACAATTGACCTCATACATGTTCCAGGCTACAAGACTTTCCGTGATATATTAAAATATGAAACCTACATCTTATGCTCAAATCTTCCTGAGGTCGTGTGAAGTGTGCTTCTTTGGTGAAGGTTTTGTTTTTAAAGTATGTACACCATGCTCTCTAATTATCTTATTAAAGCAAGAATAGGTAGATGCCTTTCACCTGAACGTTACCTAGAGTAGAATGCTTTTTTTCTAGTAAAATGCTTGGGCACACTGCACCCTTTTCATTCCCAGAGACGACATATCTCTTTTGTGAAAATAAGAAAGCTGTTTGTAAATATTTGATATGTCTTTGCTGTTCTTAGTTTCAAGATGATAACTCACACTTAAGTTGTCCTATATGAAAAAGGATCTAACTTCCCAGCATTTTGTCTGTGGTACTTGGAACACAGTTTAGGAAAATCTAAAGCAAAAATGTTGAAGGATTGTTTTTAAGGTGTTTCTATATATGGTAGCACTTTAATGTAGGCATTCTGAAAGGGGTTCAGGAAAGTATTCGGATAAATATTCAGTTGAATATACTAATGTAGCTAATTATGGGCAACTTAGATGCTATTTATTTTTTTAGAAACAATAAAAAGTACTCTCTGTAATCCAATATTTATTGCAGAAAGAAATGAAAATCCAAAGCTGTTCACCAGTACTTTTAACTTCCAGTGTGAGACAGCTTCTGCAGCATTATGGTTGTCCTATTCAGTGTACTTTTCAAAATGACTGTTTGTAAGAGAAGTAGTGCTTGTTTTAAGTACAGATCAATGGTTTTCTACACAGGTAGCATTACTTAGCATTCAAACAATTATAAACAAGAGAGAGAAGGAAAGAAATGAAGATTTGAGCCTTAGGATCCTAGCATTAGGATTCTTTGCCACTTCTTCTTTTGCATTACATCATGATGATGTTGGTTTAAAAGGTTGGTGTCTTTATCTTTTACCAAGATACAGTTTTGTTCAAATTTAATCTTCATTTTATCAGGTGGATGGTGTAAAGCTACTCTAAAAGGCAGTGTTCTGTGTCTTTTATGTGGTTTTATACCTGTTATATGGTTTAATCCAAGATCTTGTTTTTGGAATGCTTTTCTTTCATACTTGACGTGATATCAGATTGCAAAAACAACATATGTTCTTTCTGGTCATTAGTTCAAGACAGGTTGATGTGATGCTTACTGAGACAAAGAACAGTGTTGTTCTGTTCAATTATTTCTATCCTTGTGTACCCTGCTAGACTTTACAATCATGTCTTCATGTTTATTTCCCTTCTCTTTGCTTCCAAAGTGATAATTCATGAATAATAATTCATCCTAGCAATGTAAATGAATTTTTTATAACTTTGAATTTTTTTCTACCTCCTGATGGTTTTTAAAAGGTGTTCTTTCTGGTCCTAGGGATTTGTTGAATGTACAGTTCTGAACAGATGGTTTTCATGATTTGCTAGTGCATATCTTTTATGTGTGTTGGTTTAGAGCTTGGTGATGTGCGATGATAGGCTATGGATAAACAGAAATTTCCAGAATACAGATACAGGAGGTCTGGTTCTGAGCATACTTACAGCATATAATTAACATTGTAACCTTTGTGCATTCCTATATTGTGATTGCATGACCATTCTAGGGTGTTGTCAAAGCTTTCACAAAATTCTGTTTACTGTTCCTTCTCAATATAGTTATTAGGAAAGACAGTCCTAATAAATTTTTTAAATGAACTTGGAATAAATTAAAAATCTTTTGTGTTACCTACTGCTATCCCAGCTAAAATGTCCTAGATAATGACTAGGCATGTAAAAAGATGCACACACCCTTCACATCTTTTCAGTAGTTAACTTTTCTCAAGAAACTCTAAAGAATGGACTTAAACTAATTTTCAGAATTTTGGGGATGAAGTGTGTCCTACAGTATCCAACCTTCAAGCTATACCTTCCATGTAAGAGTTGGTCCTTCAAATCTAAGTTATCTTGCCACTGCACTTTGTAATGTCTTCTTTTTTCTCTTCCTGTTCATCTTGACCTGCCCTACCCCAAAAAAAGGCAGTTTACTGTGTGAACTTACCAGGATTATTAAAATTCTTTCAGGTTGTATAAATGATCTTGTTGGGTAAATTGCTCACTGAAACAGTAAATTCTGCAACAAATCAACCGCTGTTGATAACTAGGAGGTAATGAATTAATATCCGTAGAATCATAGAATAGTTGGAGTTGGAAGGGACCTTTAAAAGTCATCTAGTACAACACCCCTGCAATGAATAGGGACGCCTTCAACTAGATCAGGTTGCTTGGAGTCCCGTCCAACCTCACCTTGAATGTTTCCAGGGATGGGGCATCTACCACTCCTCCGGGCAACCTGTTCCAGTGTTTTCACTACCCTCATTGTAAAAAATATCTTCTTTGTATCTAGTCTAAACCTACCCTTTTTTAGTTTAAAACCATTACCTCTTGTC
>Ga0181612_132324_pt1 | contig 21220 bp, 4 predicted proteins | sample HoacroProtozoa21_FD_119630 | JGI IMG/M metagenome (GOLD analysis project Ga0181612, IMG submission 119630) | Hoatzin crop microbial communities from Cojedes, Venezuel. Combined Assembly of Gp0051906, Gp0051904, Gp0051908
CACCTTCAAAATACTTGGCCAGCGTATCTTCAGCTGTCCAAAAAGCTGCTGGTTGATACTCATAAGAATTACCTAAGCAGAAATTACTTGCATTGTTACGCCCTCTGTTCTCTTCCCGCTTCTTTAATTCTGGGTTACATTCACCTTTTCTGTTGTTTGGTAGACTGGGTTGTAACTTTCCAGGAGGGTACTGGACTGCTTATCGTTTGTATGGCACCTAAACGACTTGCTGTGAACAGCTGACATACCCATGACCTTTGCAAATAGCAATGAAAAACTAATCAGTGGACTGAAATGGTGAGAGGGTTCAGTATGTAGTCGTAAGAATACGGTTGTGCAACAAAGGGTTAGAAGGGAAAATATCAGGGCAGGCAATTGAAGGGTATGTTGAAGTTTGAAGTACTTAATCCTCGATGCACGGGATTGCATTTGCAAATTCATTCCTCATGTACACAATTATTCTATAAACTCTGATCAAGTTACTAAAAAGGTTTTCCATAACAAGAAGATGCCTTTCTGTAGAAAAATAACATGTAAAATACCTGATCCTAGGTTGTTCTTAATGTGGGCTTCAAAAGTTGAAGATAAGGAACTGTAATTTGTAAACTATGGGTTTTTTCACAGGGATCAACAAATAGTTCTTTGCTAAACAATATAATTAATCAAGAAAAGAAGAGATTAAACATTACCTGCCATGTTGTGTTGCCATCACTGTCTTTTTACTGAATGAAATGTTTGTATAACTACATATGATAATGTTTTTAGGCTAAATGTGTTTCTTACTGGAATGGTTTGTCACCTTTATACATGAAACCATATTGACTTCAAGAAAGAGTCTTCTCATTAGAACAAAGAAGTATAGTAATTTTTTCCCTTGTTTTCTACTTCTTTTGTCCATTGCAGAGCTTATAAATTGCTACAAGGCCTTCAGGAATTAAATGTTTATATAATGAAAGTATTCTTGTCAAAGATGTTAAATGCAAAGTTTAATTTAGCAGGGTTGCTCACTTTATACATGTGTGAACTACAAGTGTTGATTCTAGTTTAGCTGAAGTATTTCAGCATTGAAGAAGCTGATGCACAAGAGAATCGGAAGATAACGGTTGTCAGTGTTACCTACCTTAAGTAGTCACATTTTACTTAGGTTCTGGAAACATTTTCACATAATAAAATAACTTTTTTTGGTTGGGGGGAGCACGTACAAAAAAAGAGGTTAGCTTCTTGACAAACTGTTCAGAAGAACTTTACAGTTTTCCTAAAGTGAAAAATGTTCTTTGAATAATTTATGAAATTATTTGGAAGGTGCTTTGAGATATGGCATATCTATATTTTGAGTGGCATTTGTTTGTTTTAATTGCAGTCCTGTTCATGTATTTCCATTCATGCTTGTGTACATGAATTAAATTTAAAAAAAACGTAGTTTTTCTGATCAGATATCTATGATGAGTCTCAGAATAATCACTGTGCTGAACTTTTTCTTTGAACATATTTACTAGAAAATTCCTGGAAGGGAAAGGAACATAAACTTCATATAACCACGGGCAAAGCAAACACCATGAGTACTTTCTTAAAATCCGCATCCGCAGGATTTGGCATGGCTTGTGCTTCCAGTATGAAAAACCTGTGTGGCATCGTTCTGGTACTTCTGCATCCAGTTGGTGCCAAACAATACAAATTTGTGGGCCATGAACACAAAACAGTTGGGGGGGGAAGGGGGAGGTGGGGATTTAATTAATGTTGCTTCTGTATGGATTAGTTTTTGTATTCAATTGAGTTCTCCTGTGCCTAGTTTGGATGGATATGATTTATTCTCAGCTTTTGAATAATGTAATAGGGTTCTTTGTTTCATTTGAAGGGGTAGAGGACCACTGAAGAACACATCTGATGTAATTAATGCAGCAAAAATGATTTCAGAGTCAGGATCAAGGATGGATGTCCTAGCACGGCTGATTGCCAATCAGGTAGGTTATTTATGCAACAGTGCATTAAACTTTGTCACAGATTAGTCCACAGAAATTCCAACACCTGAGAAGGTGACTTACAAAGCACTTGTGACATTTTTAGATCTACCTGTCTGATTTTCCTTATCTTCTCCATTTCTGAAGCGATGGATAGGTACATCCTGTATTAATTGTATGTGTGGATTCTCTTCTTCATACATATCAATGTGTCTGTCTATATACACTTACAAACACACATAAATTTATGCGTACTTATAGCACAGATGTGTATGTACATATGTTACAGGATCTGTGCTTTTGTGGTACCTAGATTATCTTTCCTATCTCTCCCCCCGACACTGGCCATTTCTTTGGAGCACTGGTGTCAAATGGTTTTCCATGTAAATACCCATCTGGATAGTCAGAGTTCTGGCCTCTGCATAACTGCAGTCTTGAGATGAGGGTTTGTTTTTTTTTTTTGCATTGAGAAGAAATACATATCATCATCAAATGCAAAGGGCTAGAGCTATAAGGTCTACTTTATTTCCATTGGATTTTTAAAGCATCAGATAGCACAAAAAAACTCACCCAAAAAACCCAAACCAGGATACACAAATTGATAAGCATGCTCATTGTCCTGGCTGTGACAGCTGTGTAGTAGCTTAGTAAATGAGTGCACCAAGCAACTCATCACATGCAGCCCTCTTTACTACATAATGTTGGTTGTTTTAGGGCCAGACAGTGCCAACAGAACAGTGTAGTGAAATGCTGATGTGCAAGTATCAAATCTAAAGCATTTACATTCCTAGTCTTTGTGACTGCCTTTTAGGCACAGGGTAGCATGGTATAGTCACTGTCTTCCACACCCTCACATAACGTCTCGCTTCCCCTCACTTTTGATTTTCATATGCAGAGCTTGCTATTGTAGTATCTCTGAAGCAGCAACAATCTGTTCATGTTTTCTGTCGTATTTCTCAATTCCAAATAACAACACAAAGAATTTCTATTCTCAATTTACACAGTTGTGATCTGATTTGTTGAAAAACTAGGTAAAATGTCCTGAGTCCCTGTTTCTGATCTTGACAGATCTCTCAGATCCAGCACATCTCTCTTTTCAAGAGCATGGAGAATGGCTCCTTTCAAGATTTCATCAATTACAAATTAAAAACTGTAACTTGTCGCTGATCTGTTGCAGAAAAAGATGTGGTGTCAAAGCCAAATATGAGCAAGGGTTGTAATCTCTTGCTCTTTTTAGAATAGGGAATCCAGTCTTGCTGAAGTATTTTTCCTAAAATTTTCCTTTTTCTGTACTATTACAGTGACTCCAGACTAGAAACATAGACAAATCAGTGTGAGAAAAAAGTAGCCATGAATCATTAGTGCTAATAATTTGTGTGTATTCTCATAGCTGCTGAGAAATGTAACAGCATTCAAGTTACTGTAATCTTTTTACTGAATTCACTCAAATTATTTCAATTTGTCCTAGCTCAGAGCTTGCACACAGTTGATACCCTTGCGCCGCCTGGTCTTTATTCCCTGTGGCATCTTGTATGCATCTGAAATACACTAGTCAGTTATAAGTGTATTTTAGATGTTATTTCATGTTATAAGTACTAGAAGCAAATGAGCATATACAACTTAAAAAAAAAATTACCCAAAGCAGCCCTTCCAGTACCTCTGTAGTGAAGATGACTACAGTCATTGCTAGACGCTGTCAAACTTAGCAAAAAAGAGAATCTCACCTTTACTCCTCCTATTGCAAAGATGCTTAATATGATCTTTTCCTCATTACGCAGATGGCTAGAAATCTTTTGCTTTCAGAGCTCTTTTCTCACTGTGGTTTTTTTCAAAATGCTGTATGACAGAATTTTCAGTATTCAAAGCTACATGCAAGTAAATAAAGCAAAAACATCACTCTATTTCATTATTCTAGCTTCAGACCTGAGGAAGAACCTATAATAAGCTATCACTGCACATTGAAGAATCATTGTTGTATCTCTTTGACCTTTTCCTGTTCATAAAACATTTTCAAATTAATTATTTTGGTTCCTACTCCATGTAATTTCAGAGACTCAAAAGTGAGAACTGTGGAATTACATTCATAGTTTTTCTGTTAGGAGGAAAAAAAAAAATCCCACCCCACCCTGAAACTGTATTTGCAGTATTTTATAACTCATCAGCCACAACAGCACCTCCCTGATACATTTTTCTTAATTTCAGATTTTTCTAAATCCCTCTTCGTGTGTTTGAAGGAAAGGGACACAGTGTGGTACAATTAGCAGAATTGTTATATTTCAGTCCACACAGCAATTCAAGATGACTCAGAGTTAACAACTGTGAAAATAATCACAGGACAGCATCAACATAAACGTAGGCAAATTAATCACAAGTACCTTGATAATAAATTTAGTTTAAAATCAGATTGTTCCAAATTCATTGTCAAATTTGTGACCTGAAAGCTGTAAGATAATTAAGGCAGTCAGTACATCCCAGTTTTAATGGAGTGTGCTGTAGATTAAGATCTTTATTAAAAGCCTCAGTTGTTTTGCACCAGGAGGTGCCTGTCCATTAGGATCCCAGTAAGAAAGGCACTGCGACTCTGTGAAGTGTCATTTAAAACGCTGTTTGTCAGTGCTAACACTGTAAGGAAAGAATGGTGTAGGTAATCTTACATCCCTTTCAGTGACAGGAACCCCAGGAGATGTAGCATTGAACAGGCCGCCGATTCTTCACACAGCACAGTGGGCAGACCCTGTCCGTAGAAGAGATTCCCCCATTTTGGTCACTTAAGCTATTATGAGACTTCCTTTACAAGGAAAGAACTCTATTAATCATTTCCACTATCAGACGGGATGTTACCTTGAGAGCTTCCTTCTGCAGTCCTAGATAAAGGCAAGGCTAGACAGGTGGACTAATCACAGCACTGAGGGGGAGCTGCCCGCAAGCTCCTCTGCTGCCGTGCATCAGCTGGGTGTACGCTGCACCTGGGCGGCTGTGCACCCCAGCACGGCCTGGGGGCCAAGCAGTGTGCAGCCTCACGAAGCATGGGCTGGTCCCGCGCAGGTACTGCTGGGTGGGTCAGCAACTCCTCCATGTACAGTGGTCTCTCGATCAGGATCAATACATCAATGCAATAAATATTAACTGATTTTAAATTCTGGAAGTATAGGGATCAGTATGAAACATCTCTATAGAGCCAGGTAGTCTCCTGACTTTAAAGCTGATTTCATGTACTTTAAAAAAGTTTTCCTGAAAGTAAAATTAAACAGGCATCCTTTGAGATTATTAGGTGATAAACATGATCCAAGCAGATGTGCCGAAAAGATCTGATTACAGGATCATCTTACCTAAAAGCTTAGAATTAGCAAATAGTTGCAATACATCGTACATTTATATTCATAGTAGTGGGTCTGTGTGTGATTATACCCAGTATAAATTACCATGAAGACAGATTCAGATTCTAGAGCAATGCTACTGACTTTGCTAGCGAAGGAATGCAATCAAAGTAAAGCAAGAACAGTCAGAATTTCCTGCAGAATTGTTTGTCTTGATCTTTTGTGGCACTGCTGTGCCAGTGGCTTTTTGACTTGGATTGTGAATGTTGGTTTCACTGTGTTTTTAATCACTGCACAGTTTATCAAATCACTTGGAGGTTTCTGTGGATATTATTTCTATTAGGTAAAACACCACTGTATCTTTTGGATGCAAGCCAGTTCTGATCCCGTTCTTACAGAAAGCTGTTGTTAACACCCCACTGCCTTCAATATGTAGGGGAAAGAACCTCTCATAATTTGCCAGGTTCTCTAGCTAAGAATGTGAGACATTAAACTGGTAACCATCAATTGCCCGTGGGATGATTAAACTCAGAATTTATAAATTGCCCTGCTGTTGCAGCCTAGTGTTTGGTTTCACTAGTAAGCAAGAATTGCTTTACCAGATGCTTCTGAGCACTATGTAGAGGATTCCTTATGGAATATCCTCTGTACAAAGTACATTTCTTTCTAACATCTGTTTATGGTTGATTTGGATATGCCATAAGGCAGGAGGCTTTAATTTTTTTGTAGTACTTTACCCTGCTTAAACTAGTGTGGAGTGTTATCTTTACCCATGTAAATGCCTCTTCTTTCTATTGTGTTGGTCCCTGCCTTGATCATAGCTTCTTGTAAAGTTTTGTGGGTACAGTACATAAAAATGAGCACACAGGTCAGACCAATGGTTCATTTAGGCCAATATCCTGTTGCTGGCAATAGTGAATTCATACAGAACTTTGTGAGATAATAGCATGTGTTTCATGATACCTCCACAACAGTCTCCCAGCCCCCAGCAGCCATTCAGACATTCATTTAACCAAACATATTTTTGATACACTTAGATACATTAAATAGTCCTTGCTACTTTTTTCATTAATTTGTCCAGTAATTTCTTTAATGCATGTAAGCGTATAAGCAGTCTGCAACAAAGATTTGTGCAACATAACAACACAGTATTAAGAACCATCTCCTCCTGTTTTGAACTCATGCCAGTTACTTTTAATGACCTCTTGGTTTTGTATTAGAGGAAAGAATACCTGTCTTCATGAAAATCTTTGTGGTCCTTTTGCTATTTTCATATGTGCCTTGTAATAGGCAGGAAAGGGGAAAGATGCACCATACATACACAGTGTAGTAAAGCTGCGGGTATACTATGGAGTTGTACAGTTGCATCATTACATTTCATAAGTATTTTCCTAACAATGCCCAGCATTTTGCTTTTTTTGAATGCTACTGAGCACTGAACCAATGTTTTCACAGAACTGTTTTAACCTTGAGGTCTTGTTTGTGAGTGGAAATTTCCCAGTCTTCAATGCATACTGTCTTTAGCATTCCTAAAAACATTACACATTTCTTCTCTAATGGTATATAAGGAAGTAAATGTAACTGGCCTGCCAATATTATTATATAAAAGAGTACTATACAATAAGGTTAAAATATTATTGCCCCTGAACTTCTATAATTTACATTGTCACTATTTGAAGTGGATGAGACACTGTATTGGCACCCTATCTGCCCATCTCTTGAGTTTTTCCAGTGGGGAAAAAAGTAAATCACAGTGTTTTTAAGAAGAGGAGAAAAAAAATTGAGGAGCAAGCATCTCGTTCCAGGAAATACACCCTGTCTTGATGTGATCAGTTCTGATGCTTAAAGGGATTACAGTTGAATTTGACTGGAAGGACAGATCTTTATTAATTAAAATTAAATCAACAATGAGTATTCCAGTTTGCTAAACAGTCAGTGAGATACCAGTATTTAAATACTGATTTGTGCGTTCTTAAAGCAGTGTTGAGAAGACATATTTTAGTATAGTTTTCCATAATACACTAACACCTTGAAAACATCACACATAAGAAAGAGACGATGTCAAGAAACTCTTCCGTTTTTCTTCTAAACTGTGCCACAGTACAGAAAACATTTTAGTAATGGATCTAGCAGAACATGAGGTAAGGACTGACATTTAATTCATATTAATTAATTTTAAATTGTTCACTTTAATTTCGTTTGTCCTTGTCACCTTCTCCTAAGTCTAAATCATGAACTTGTTTGCGTCACCAAACATGTCTATTCTATTGCATAGTCATAAAGAGTAGAATCATCACACCCCCGTTTTAAACAAGTGTCAAGTTTCTTCAGCAAAGGCAGTAGTTTAGGTAAAGTAGTTAATGAATTAATAGAGCTGGTGCTTTTTCTGACTTCTAGCAAGTTTTGGATTTAAATCACGACCGCACTGACCACAATTCTGTAAGACCAAAGGATTAATAACTGTACAAAATCATAGATGGTTGTTGGCACTGAAGGTGGTGGGAACATATCTTTTCTTTTTTAATATACAAAGCTGAACACCATTTCCTATCAGTAGAAAGTGACCATATTTATAATTTAGGTACAGCACACAGGCTAAAAACGTGTCTCTGAAAAACTGTGGGGATCTGCTTATTTATCATGCTTCCTTTTTAGGGCTGTGGTAGCGTGATAGGCACTCAGCATTCACCTTAAGATCCTTTTATGCTGCCAGAGCAATGAAAAGCAGCTTTAGAACAGGCGCATACCAGGCCTTTGGTGTCTAGCCTGGTACTCACAGAGGAATATTTTCCCTCCAAGTACTCCCAAGTATTTTGGGAGTTCACAGAAGTGAGGGTAGAAAGATGCTATTTTTATAAAAGATACTGTATTGTTAAAAGTATTGAAATCAGTGAGACATTCTTAAATTCCTGTTCCCACTGATACAGAAGCTATGCAGATCAAGTTGAATAAATTCTGGGTGGAACACAAAAAAACATAGATTGTCTCATAAGATAAAGCATAATTTCATATAAATGTTAACATTTCTCTGAATCTATGTTTACATGGGCCATAATATCACATAAGTATTACTTTCTTAAAAATAAATCATAACCTCTTACAAACTGAAGGGAAAGTAATTATTCTATACATAAAAGAATTTGTTTAGAAATATAGCTAAGGCGAGCCCAGCAGTTAAATAAAAAGTGAATATGAGGAAGTTTAGGATTATTATGAACTTCTCCAATTATTTCGTTAAAAAGCTTCACAAGAGGAATGAACTACACAACCTGATGCAGCTGCAGTGAAAAGCAAGGCTACACTTGTGTACAATTTGAGTACTCCTCAGTAAAGTATTAACCTGATGTCTGAGACAATTGTTCTTTTCTTAATCTTCAGTGTCCAGACCAATCGTGCAAACAGGATTTGTTGGCTTACCTAGAACAGATCAAGCTGTACTCCCATCAGCTCAAAATCTGCAGTCAAGTTAAAGCAGAAATCCAGAACCTAGGTGGAGAGCTCATCATGTCAGCTGTAAGTATAAGAATGGCATAAATTACTCAATCAAATCTTACATTTGAGTTGTGCTTTCCTGTGCTTGTGAGATGTTCCAGTGTACTGAATCTCATTTTATTCCCCACTGTTTTTTACACTCACTTAACACTGAGAATCTATGAGTGTGAAGCAGAAGACTGGTGACTTAGAAGGAATAGCAGTCATTGAGGTTTTTTTTCTTTAAAATTCTTGAAACATATTATTCTTCACTGTTATGATGGAGTAATTTGGGTTTAAGAACTGTAACACATTTTAAGACAGTGGTTCATTTACTTACATATATGGAGTGTGCACATATGTGTTTATGCACATATGTGTGTCTATACACAAAAAGAAAAACCCAGAGATGTACTTCCAGTTCAGAAGGAAATCATGAAGGACATTTTACGTCCCTACAGAAATAAAGAAAATTAAGAGCAAGGTGACTTGATCCTTGTGTAGATTTCTTGATTTTGCATTAATTTAAGAATTATTAGCTCCATTACAGCTAAGTATCATTAGCCATGGAAAAGATACTGTTTGTGATTTTGTGGAACTTGTATGCGCTTGTCCTCAGCACAAATCTGATCACAGGCATTCATATAATGCCTTCACCTTCACATATTCTGTAATTATAAGTATTATTACCTGTAGCATATGGGATTATGATTTCAAGACATAAAATCCACTAAATGGTAAAAAAAACAGGTAACAAAAGCTTCCCACCCCACATTCTTACCATTTAAATACTTTCCTGTTTATGATAACTTCACATTCACATAGTCTGGAATATATATAAAAAACAGTAAAACTATTAGTACATTTTATATGGTTTATAAACTAATCAGAAATGAACACTTTATTGCTGATGTGAGATTTGAAACACTGATTTTTGTAGGATATTTTTGTTGGCTAGTCAAATGATAATTCAGAGACCATATTTAAACCTCTGGAACCTACAGATTAGTAATTTTGAATTGCATGTATACTTTCTGAAGCAAATACTTGTTTTCACTTGGGTTATAAATTAATCAGGTTTATCTTCATTATCCGTTTCTTCTTTCTTTTAATAAGCAGTTCCATGAGCAATGAGGGTCAACAAAGCCATATTTCATTGTTTCATGCCCTTAGTACACGTGTCCTCTGCTACCAATGCTCTCAACTTCCCCATGTTGTCTGTAACCTACCTGCAGTGGTCCCACACAGCAGAAATCCACATATCCCTCTGTGCTCAGAGGCCTTGTTTCAGTACCTCATTCTCATACTCGTGCACATAAACTGTTCACATCTTGTTTGAGTACTAGTGCTTTTTACTCCCCCGATTATGACAGATATAGATAGGTAGATAAGATGGATAGATGGATAGATGGATAGATGGATAGATAGAGCGAGCCTTGAATCTGCCATAAACCTCTCCCAGAAGTCCATCACAGCTGTGCACCAAGCAGCAGTGGTGCAGATTCTGACTGTGCCATCCGTGCTGACAGGCTGCTGGCCACCCACTTTGGAGCCAACAAGAACTGGGCTGTCCCTGTCTTTTCCTCTGTGGGACATCTGGGACTCTGTTCTCTCTACACAGTCTCTGATTTTGTGGTCTGGTAGAGATTCATTATTTGTCTTTGGCATTTTTGTGTCTCTGTGAAATTTGGAAATCTGAGATTAGCTAACTGGTAAGTTTAAAAGTTACTGGAGGACTGACAAATGTGCAAATGCACAACACAAATAGATAAACCTTATTCACTTACAAAACTAATTAAAAGATACAGCTTCTTGTACATCACAATGTATATCTGATTGAATTGTCCACTACTTTGGAAAATTTGCATTCACATGGATCCCTGACCTACAAAAATCTGCATACCACCTCATAACACAATCTGTAGTTTTCCTGGTTCTGTTTCCATTACTGAGTACAACTGATTGGTGGACTTACTGCAAGAAATTTTTGACGTTTGGTTCTTTCTCTTTTTTTTCTCCGACTGTAATGATACATTGTTTTCTTTACTATTTTATTGTGTCACCTGTGCGTCAACAGTGGGAAGTACATAATCTGATGCAAAGATTTTAATTCTAAAAATAAAACCCCAAATTTAACTTCATTCATAATCCCAGAGGGATGACTAGAGATCTTAATCCCATTTCAGGGAAGGAGGATATGGACATATATTGTGTGCATCCAGAACTTCCAGTTCAGGAAAGCAATTACTTGTTCAAATAAATGCTTAGCTGAGTACTAGCTCAATAAACACACTTATACAGGTGCTTATCTTGGAGTCAGTGGAAATTAAGAACACGCTTGGAGTCCTGGACAGTTTTGGCAGTGCTTTGTGGAGTCAGGGTGAGATGCTGTAAATTCTGGTTGTTATTCTGTTAAAGCAATCTTGGAAAATGCTCCAACAGTGATTGTTTTGGTTTTTTTTTAAACATAGGTGATATGGTTAGACCTATAAAAGAGAGAAAAACTTTATAAAATTTTAAAAAGTCTCACTGGTCTAAATGTTAGTTAAGGGGGGGGGGCATTCATGATTGACTACGCTCAACTGTCCCTTTTTATTTAAAATTATGGTTACATGAAAATGCAACCAAACAAAACCATGATGGCTTTGCTATAAGGCTTGTCCTAACCGATATGTAAATGAACTATTTGTGTTTGACTTGCTTCAATAATAGCATACTGGAATTAAAAATATGTTGTATGGATAAAGTGATAAGCAGAGAGGGAGAGAAATTCACTAGTGATACAAAATGGCTGATTATTGAATTGCTTTTTTTAAAAGCTGGTGCAAATTCTGGCTTTGAAAGTCCATATGGGGGCTTTAGAATTCGATCATGTAGGTTAGCTGGCCTTGGAAAAAGCGATGAAACAAAGTTATGCATAAGAAAGCACAGAGGTTCCACTCCACCCCAACCCCCCCAAGCACACACTGCAGATCTGGAAGCACAGTAAGGAAAAAAAATACAGAAAATATGTGGACACCACATCTATGCCCTGATTAACTGTCATGTATCTGCTCAGGCAGCTGAATTTCACCTTCTAGCCAAAAGGTTTATGGTTTTTAATGATTTATGCAACACTACTAAATCTTCAGTTTTTGTTCACATAAAATCAATAGCAAAGTTCTTTTCTCAAGGAGTCAGAAATGTAGCTGGAATAGGATTATATTCTCCCCAGTCCTGATCTTCTCTCATTTATCTGTTTATGCTAATAAAGAATGAGAATTGGAAAAAGAGACATCACGCATGATTAAGAGAAAAAGAGGGCATGCCCTTGCAGACAGTAAAATTTTCATTATGCATTAAGTAAAAAAATCACGAGTCTCATAATACCTGAAGCTGTATCCTTCATCTGGATAGCGAAGATCTCTTACATGAAAAAATGTATTAGAAAGGGCATTAGGAAATAAACATACTTACAGGTTGCTCCATTGTTTGGTTTTGCTGTTTCCCTGCAATTTTTCTCCTCTGTACCCATCCATGTACGTGTGCGCTCAAGACTGAGCTGCCTGATTCTTCGTTATCCCTCAGCTGTCTGTTGCTGGCTCCTCGCAGTTCCTTTCTGTCTCCCTCACAAGCTGTGATAGGTGTATGCAAACAGAAGAGTGGAGGAGGAAGGCTCCTCTCCTGTGAGAAATTTCAGATTTCCACATTCAGATAATTAATACAGCTTCCACACTGGCAAGTCAACTTTGCTGTACAAAGTGAGAATGATTGAGCAAAAGCTGCTGACAGACCACAAATGCACACATAAAAGCACTGTTGTACAGATGTAAGGTGGCACTTCTATCCAGCCCACACTTCCATTCCTCCAACAATAAGAACTGTATACAAGGATCTCAGATTTAAATTGGCCTCAAGGAATTTTAATGTTTTTTTTTCTCACAAGAAGAGTAGCGGTTCATGAAAAAAATATCCTCTATTGAAGCCTAACGACCAAGTCAGAGGAAAGAATAAAGGGATGAAGAGCAGAAGATGTAGTCTAATTCACAGAATCATAGAATCACAGAATGGTTTGGATTGGAAGGAACCATATAGATCATCTAGTTCCGGCCCCCCTGCCTTGGGCAGGGACACCTTCTATTGGACCAGGCTGCTCAAAGCCTTGTCCATCCTGGCCTTTAACACTTCCAGGGTATTCTATCACATATTTGTAGATTCGTAAAAGAAAGAACTGTCTTCCTGAAATAGAGTTAAGTCGCAACATCTGTCTTACCAGTATCATCTTCTGGATGAAGCTATGGAGGAGAAAGTAAAGTAGACATAAAGTGGCATTACAGATTAATCTTCTACACTGCTGTCTAACAATGATCAGCAATGCCATGGCACAAGGGCACCTCTATCTCTGCCAACAGGAAAATGGATTCTTATCTACAGAAGCACTGTAGCTAAGGAGGTGGTGGTGACTGCCAGCATAGTTCAGTTTTGGGACTGACTCTCATGACAACAAAGAGTATTATGCCTATGAAAAAGTATGTTGTAATCCACAAATGCAGCTCATAGTCATGCATTCTTTACATCACATTATCTTCATTAGTTCTTTTTCGTCTGTGACCTCTGTGCCTTTGTCTGTGTCTTCCAACTGTAATGCTCCTCTGACACCCTCCCCTGCAATGTTTCTTACTTAAAATTAATACCCCTGCCGTATCATTAGTGTAGGTTAAATAGGCCAGTTTGCCTGTGGCAGTTGGAATGCTTCGGGGAGTATCCAGCCGACAGCCCTCCTAACTGATCTCCTCAATTAATGGCTTTTTGATTTCAGGCCATATAATCTTGTTGTCTCTTACTACAGTTATGTGGACACCTGCCTTTCTTACTGCCCTTCTCTGAACTCCAGTACCTTCATCCTAGTCAGTGGCACAGTAATGCTCAGAGCCCCACATATGTTGGTTATAAAAGGGGCATGTACAGAAAAAGAGAGGAAGACATGTGAATCATTAGCTTCTAATTCTTCATGCACTGAGGGTTTGTTTTTTTCATTCATTAAGAATTGCTTGATCAGTATTGAGTCTTCCATGCTCCCATAAAATACTTACAATTTTAAATAATATAGCTAGCATTGCCAGTTTGTAAGCTGCACAAGTAAAAATGGTGAGGATTCAGTAAGTCTTCACTAGGTGTGATTAAACAGGTAACAGACAATTCCTTCTATCAATTAGGATTCATTTGTGCCTCTTCAGACACAAAATAAGGGGGTAACATTTGCATTATTCAGATTGACAGTAATCACATTCATTTATATAGATAATCTGATAATCCATTTACAAGTATTGCACAATGACAGGCTTGCATGTTGACAGCTTGCTTTTTTTCTGACAGTGGCTTTAAATAAAGAGAATTATATCACAGGGCAGAAAATTAACATATCTTACATGTGAGCATTGCACGCTCTGACTTCTGCCAGGCAATTCTGGTTTGTGGTATTTATAGTCATTATCTTCTTGTATTTCATTTTATATTGTATTTGGCAAGGGAGACAGCTTTTTGGCCTTAAAAATGGAACAGAAATCTGGAAGAGAGAGTTCTCAGAGTTACAGTATCACACAATTTGATAAATGGCATAGAAAAGATCTCTCAGGTGAGCCGGCCTTACCTGTGCACTGAAGGCTGTTTCACTCCGGTTTTCCTGCAGATGTTTCGTTTGATTTATCTTTGACTCTTCCTGTTGGTATCCCAAGAACCAGACTTACTTAAACAGTGACAGAAGTCCACTGCTGTGCCAAATGCAGGTACTTTAATGCTTCTAACCTCATCCTTCAAGGCTGGATTTAAATGTCTATTTCACTTACCGAGTTACCATGAATTCCCATACCAGTTAAATCAAAAGCTGCCTGCAGGATACTGCTATGCATGTTTCAGCTTTGAAGGCTGTACTGCAGGTGAAAACATGTGGAGTCACAGCTGTAAGCCAGCATGTAGAAAAATACAAGGTATGGGATCGGTAGCTGCCACCAGGCCTTTGGCTGACACATTCCCAGTCCTTGAATAACCATACCCCAGAAAAATCATGTCTCAGCCAACACACGAGGACTGTGGCAGCTGGCAAGCTGCTCAATGCTTTCGTTACAGTTGGAGGTTTTCAGTTACTGCTAGAGAGGAGCCACACAGCAAGGGCTGGCATTTTGCTGAGCTCTTTCAGAGATGCTCCTTTGGCAGGGGAGGGGATTGGGGAGCAGTGCATTTCAGTTCCTTTTTGGGCTTCTGTTTGGGTTTGCTTTTTCCTCCCAGAAGAGAAGTCAAGATGGTCAGAACGGCTTCCCAGCTGCAGCTCCTGTAGGGCTGAAGAATGGGAACAGAGGGCTAAGCAACAAGCTGGCAAACATACTGAAATACTGGCTACCCTAACAGCCCACTGGGTTTATTCGAGGTAGACAGTTTGTCCCACTGACCTCAGTACCGCTGTTGTGTTTTACTGCTGTGCGACCTTCACTGAAAACATTGCTCTTTTGCCTTGCCTTAAGTCCATAGCTGCTGTTCTGACAGAGCCGATGCCTGCGTGTGCCAGAGGCACAGCTAAGGCTCCTTGTCCAGCCAGTTTGTTTCTTCTTGCTGGTATTTCTTCATGTCTTTGGGAACTTGTAGTTCAATTTGTCTGAACTAATGATGGAAGGCTACTTGTAGGGCCTTACACTATGCAGAAAATTACTTCTTATATCAGTATTTGATTCTAAAAATAATAAAAAGCGAATTTTCTAAAAATTGACGTTTACCCCTAAGAGTTGGAATATTAATATATTTGTTTTTTTACTGAGAGTTGACAGAAGTGTTTCACTGTTTGTTCTTTTGAAGTAATAACACTACATCTTCCACTGCTTTTACCTAGTAGGTGCTTATATAGAAAAATCCTGGCCTTTGGAAGCAAAGCAAGGGATGTGTTTTTTCCTGTTAATTAGTTACAGACAGCTCAGTTGCTATTGCTTACTAAACTGCATCTACCGAGAAAAACTAATTTAAAGCAGCAAGGAGTATTACTGGTAATGTGCACTACAAGATAGTTAACTTTTCCTAATAATAATTACTTTGCAAATTAGCAAAATCAGGATGTATTTTATAGTACTTAGCCTCAGTGCATGTAAAAAATTATTGCAGCAAGCACTCTGTTTCTTTACAAACTAAAGCAAGGGATGGAAACAGCAAGGAACTATTGATTTTAAAGCATTATTTGCTTTTTCTCAAGGACTTGTTTGTTACAAAATAGTTTCCTTTTTTAAAAACCTTCCTGCAAGTGAAAGCAGCAGTACTTGGGAGGGACTGGGCTAACCGCCTGTCTGAGCATATGTTCCGTTATGGTGTTACAGGGAAACAGTTTTACAGTACTTATGTAAGTTGTTTATCGTTTAGCTTGGACACAGGGCCTGGTCGAATTATAGGACTCAGTTTCAGTTCTTTGGATCTGACATAGCATGAAGCAGATTCTGGTAATGGTTAGTTATTCAGTTCATTAGATTCAATTTCCCCACCTGAAAAATGGGTAAAATGCAGAACAAACCGCAAATACCCCTGAGGTGGATATAATTACTAGACAGACACGCAGACACAGATAACCAACGGAACAGCCGCATTTTTAGGAAAACTCAGCTCATTGAAAATAAATGCCTCCACGTTAGTCACCCAGACGGTGAGGCAGATTTCCTGAGGCCAGTTCCACAAATTGGGATGAAATACCTCCCGATATCCCAAAGGGAGAGCACGGCAAAGCAGGAGTGGGCAAAAGGCAGAGAGAACAGTTTCCAGTAATGGGAAAAAAGAATCGCAATGGCAGGTCTCCCTTTGGCTTACTTCATATATAACCTGTACTAGGACTGAATCCGTGATAGGTTTTATGTGTCATCTGGCAGTTCTGTGGAAGAAACATGGTATTAATGAAGTGCTTCCAACTCTTGAACTTTCTCCTGTGCTTTCTTGAACACCCATCTTCTGGTGTCACTGTTACACAAAGATCTCCATTAAAATGAAATTATCACTGTTGTGGGTGGAGAAGAACCTGTAGAAACACAAACATCCTCAGCTTAGAAAACAAGGCAGGTAACTAGTGTTAAAGTCCCGGCCCAGGCCCAGGAAAACTCTGACATCTTCCAACAGTCAGGATTTCATTCTTAATAATTTACCTGTTTGGACTATTCTGCTACTGTTAATCTTAAGGGATTAAATCACTTTATTTTATGTAACAACCTTAGTGAAAGAACCATAAAATTATTCACAACAGCAAATCATTACACACAGTAAAAAAGTGGGAAGACAATGAAAAGCACAGCGTAGTAAGTACTCCTTACCTTAAATGCAGCACTACTCAGAAGCTCACTACCCTTCACAGAAATATAACATCTGTGTTATTTTCAGAAGTAGTTATCCAACAAATAAAAATTCAGTTTTATTCTCTCAGTATAGTGCAAGAAAGAAAATTTGCTTCTAGGAATGTATTTAAACCTAGCAGTTCAATTAAGATAAATTTTTAATAACTGACCTTGTTTCCCAAAGAATTTTAAGTTCAGACTTCAAACAGTGATTAAAGAACTGTGTATCTGATACTCAATTTTTAGTTTTCACCTGTATGAAAAATGAACGTCTGGTCGAACTGTAAATAGGACTTGTGACATTGTAAACAGCCAGTTGATAAATCTGTGCTCAAACAGTAAAACCTCAGTTCCCTGCCAAAATAATTAATGCTCACAGCAGACCGATCCAGGATATCACAACTGGGGTTCTCGCAGACTTGCATGTTACGTATCAAGAAATGTTTTGTGAGCATTGTTTTGCGTAGTCTCTTATAGCTTTATTCCAGAAGGCAATTGTCTGCCACTTCTTCATGTCAAAGAGACAGCATCTGCAAATCTGCACAAGCACTGTGAGCAGGAGACTGACTTATTTACATGTTTTGAGAATACAGAAATTCCGTATTTGTTTAACTGCCACAGAAACAACTCCTACTAACACATGACAAGGCAAGCATTTCTTAGTACACTGAACAGCAAATACGTTGACGGAGAAAGAGTTTCTTTAAATTCTAAGTCCTGATTCTCTTAATCATTCTGAATATTAAATAAAAGTAACTGACCATATCAGTTATTCTATTGTTAAACTTCTCGTAGGAATGGGTTGCTGCTACTGCCAAGACATGAAATTATTTTACTAAATGTCAAAAATATAATGCGTGTAAACAAATTGAAAATAAGTTTAAAAACTGAGGTTTTTCTGAGCTCCCTTTTCTTCAGCTGTGTTAGTCAATGGAGAGTTTGCTTACTTTGCACACAGGGCTCATTACAGGAGAGGAACGCTGGAGACGAGAGGGAGTCAATTTCAGCAGGAGTGCTGCCAGGCTGATTTTTGTTGGTGGCGGGTTTGGGTGATTGGTGTGGGGTTTTTTTTAATTACTGTGTTCAGGTCTGTATCTTCTGTGTCTTACCACAGTGTGAAGTTACAGTGGTTATAGAATCATTCTGGATTCCTTTTGCAATGGAAACAAAGTACTAATGCTCACAGGACAGGTGACATATTTAAGTGAGGAAAGATATAGTAAAGGATGCTTTTCCTAAATCATTTTGTGAATTACTGTCTTGACTGACACAGTCACACCTGTGAACTGTGGGGGCTGGAATGCTGTGTCTCCAAGGAAGATGCCGAAAGAGCAAAAGTAAGAGTCACACAAAAATAAAACAGCCCTTAGTTTGGGGTTGATTAGTTTCTTCGTTTTGCTAGTGAATCCCTATGTGCTGCTTGCTACCACAATGGAGACTTTGCATCTACATCTCGCTAAACGAAATGAATGTAAATGCTCAATGAATATTTTATCAATCTGTCATTTATGCCAAGCTTCATTTCATCAGTTTTCCTATATATGAGACCTTGAAGAGCCTATGAATTTGAGGTAAAAGCATCCAAGTGAAGACAGTCCTTGAGTACATTAGATTTATAGAAGAACAGTAGACTTACATGAAACTCTATAACGTTACTGGCATTGAAGTATTAAAAAACAACTGCTCTCTACAGGCAAAAAAAGAGAAAATGGTTGGCCTGACTCTTACCATCTGTAATGCATGCCCAAGAACATCTTCTAAAAGCTTCTCCAAAATTTTGAATGCAGTTCAGAAATACCTCCCCCCACCTCACCCCCCATCCTCCCCCATATCCACATTTTCTGTCTACAAGTAAGACTAAGGTGAGATGCGTCCAAAAAACTGAGCGGGAACCTGGACACAAAGACACTGCAAATAACACGGGGAGCCTAAAGGGCAGCATTAAGTATGTCTCCCTATATTTCGTTGCCTTGCAGAGATACCAGGAGCAAGGTATAATGAATCGCGATTGCTGCCTGTCCTGACATACGCCACCTACCCCCCACCCCCTGCCCCTACGGTAACTGCAGTAAAGCCCCTAATTTGAGCAGCCTTAGTGGTAGGTGGGTCGGCTGCTTTTCAGCAGGGGGGCACACAACAGTTCCTTTTTATGTTTTTGTTTTAAGTATCTGTTTCTGCAAGCCTGTTTATATCTCAGGCATCTTCTGTAGAGCTGAAAGGTTCAGTTCAGTAGGCAGAGGTTCAGTTCCTCTGGCATGGTAGGGAGGTGGTGGAATTCAGCCACTCCAGTTTGGTCCAGCTGCACAATTGGGTTTATAATGCAGTCTTCAGATTTTTAGCATTTAAAATGCCAGAGCTGATAGGGAGTCCACTCCCCAGAGCTCATGTCAAACTATAAGCCTAACATGCCACATGTGTTGGCTTGTCATTACAACCTCATAAAAATGAGAGACCCCCTGAACTTAATGTGATTATAGTTTAATAAATAAAATACAGTTTTCTTGATCACAGAGGTGTGGTGAAGGAGCTATAGACGGTTCCACAGCTACAGCCATTTTGTCAAAGGAGCTACAGATGCCAGAGTGAGGTGGTAACTCCTTGTTCGGTTTCCACAGGAGAGGAAGGGCAAGTAAGTTGTAACAATCCCCTGAAAGGATTCCACTTCGTTATCCATATTTCACAGTATAAATTAGAGTCACAGTAAAAACTGAATGATGTTTTGGGGCAACTTTCTGTCTTGCCTGGATGCTGCTGCCAATTTCTTTTAGAGGCTTTTCCCCTTCTGTGCAATCATACAAACAAAACTACACTAGTCAGCCTCCCTAGAAAAAGAGATTTGCTGGGGACTGAAGACTTATCAGGAGTGTGATGACAAGGCCTCTGAGCAGAACACCTTAATGACAGCCTGTAATTTTATAAAATGTTTGGATTAAAAGCAGCATTTGAAATAAACTTTAGGTTTGGAGGTCACCATTTTCTTTGAACTTCACTTCAAATAGTATGTTGTGCTGCTAAACCCAGCAGAGTGGCTAGGCAGCCTGCTTCACTAAAGGCGAGTTTAAAATTACAGGGCCCAAAGTTAAATTTACATACCACAGGCCCCAAGTATATTTACCATCTTATGCAAAGATTACATGACTATTATAAACTGCAAATCCTTTCTAAAAAGCTCACATGCTGCAGCAAGGAATGAACTTTACTGGTCCTCTGGTAAATTTTACACCTTTTTCCAGAGTACAGAGACGGTTTCAGTTTGCCATCAGACATATGTGTGTATTCAGCACTCTTCGAAGTATTTTAACTTGCGGGGTGGGCTGGGAGGCGGGGATTGGTAAGGTTTTTTTGGCACTTCCAGAGAGACTCAATAAAAGTGGTATTAACTGGAAGGGTTTTCTGCCAGTTCAGAAGTGTTTCCAAAATGCAACTAAATCCAGCCCCTTGGCTGCATTTTTATTATTGCCTTAGTTGGATTTGTGTTACACAAATGTGTACACAAATGTGCAACAGAATCAACACGTAGATCGACAGTAACACACTGATCAATTTATTTGATGTGGCAAAGGGGAGACAACCTTGATCCCTCCTTAACAACTCAGTTTGCAATGCTGCGTGTTGCAGAAGGCACTGCTGTTCGGCTGACAAGGCTGAAGATCTTTCTCCCACGAAAACTGATGGCCCTGCTAGAGAGCTGACCTCATTCCTCTTACAGAAGACAAAAAAATGCTTCAACAAAGATGTTCAGAAGGTGAACTGCAGGCTCTCCCGGTCTCTAGAGTAAACCTGAACCACAGTGGGCTTCCTCAGTGTCAGCTCATGCGCAAGTGACAAATACTTCTGAACAATGTGCTTTGAGTATGTAAGCATGTGCGCCCGTGTATGTGCACGCACCCATTTGCACACAACACAATCTAGAAGGTAGACCGTCTTGCATTTGAAGTTTAGGTAAGGTCCACCTGGAATTGAATCTGGCAAGGGATGTCAAGGACAACAAGAAGGGCTGCTTCAACTACATCAGCAGCAAAAGGAAGGCTAGGGCTAATGTGGGACTGCTGCTGAATGAGGTGGGTGTCCTGGTGATGGAGGATGCGGAGAAGGCAGAGCTACTGAATGCCTTCTTTGCTTCAGTCTTCAGTGCTAAGACTGG
>Ga0181612_151486_pt1 | contig 21219 bp, 14 predicted proteins | sample HoacroProtozoa21_FD_119630 | JGI IMG/M metagenome (GOLD analysis project Ga0181612, IMG submission 119630) | Hoatzin crop microbial communities from Cojedes, Venezuel. Combined Assembly of Gp0051906, Gp0051904, Gp0051908
TGGAGTTGGAGGGGAGGATCTGAAAGTCCTGATGGTTCTTAGTAGAGCACGTCTTAAATGCCATCCTTTACTCCCTAACAGCACAATTGAGCCTTCACACAACAGTATCGGTATGAAATTTAAAATTTTCTTTATTCAGAGCAGAGTAATCAGCTGTTCTTTTGGTCTCTGTTCTGACTTGTATTTTGAGTGAGCCATCCTGTAGCTTGGTAGAATTTGGCGAGCTTAAACAGAGCACGTACAAGACTGTATGTATCTGCTTCTCGGATGGAGGCATTGAACACAGAAAGCCCACAATTTATTTTACATGACAAATTCATCAGAACTATAAAACATTTTTTAAAAATTATGATTTTTAAAATCTCACACAGTGTTTGCATACGCAATACTAGTCTGTATGCAGAGAGGCTGGCATTATGCCAAATGGCTACAAATTCAGAACCCCATCCTCAGCTGGTATGTGTCACTCTAGCTCCATTGACTTCAATGAATTGGTGCCAGTTTACATTAACTGAGGAACTGTTGCATTATGTGGAACAATTTCCTTTTTTCTTCTTCTGTTTCTTTCATTTTTTGATGAAAAACATAGAAATGTCATTATCGTTAGCTCAGAGGAGTCCTTTTTTGGAAGACCTACCTCTTCTCTTTTGATGGCATTCTTTATTTTCTTTTTAGATTATTCTCGTTTCCGTCCAACTTATGATATATTCCTACTAGTTTTCTGAAATTAGTGTGTTAGAGGTACCTTATGCTTCTTGACCTCTAGCCCTGACGGACTTGCACAGAATTTTGTAGGTTAAAATCTCAGAGCTGTAGGGTAATAATTCCTTATCCTGTGCTTAAAATATGCATTATATCATTGAAGTGGTATCCCTTGCACATTTCTGTGATACATAAGCATATCCCACAAAAAAGCAATCAGGTGAGTATTTTTAGTCATTTCCCAGGGACTCATGGAAGCAGTGGCTGAAGGGAGTCTGCAGATCAAAACCAGTCAAAAAAAGATTCTTCCCCTAAACTTAAATTCTCTCAAAGCTATATATGATAAAATGAATGCTGTCTAAGGCTGTAAAGCCTTTAGCTAAAATGGGTAATGAGGTCTGAAGTCAGTTTTGTCACACAGTACTTTGGCCCCGACAAGTCCATTTATACTTATACCTTCCAGACCTGTCCTTTCATTTAGGAACTGGTCCAGCCTGGGAAAATATTTCCTTTACAGAAACATTTATTCATAGATCCATTCAATACCCATTGGGTCTCACAAAACTGAGAACCTTTTCCTTCCTGAGTTGATGGAAGTGTTCTAAACCAGAAAACTGCGTGTAATTGCTTAAGGGACATTTTGTATTGTTTATAAATTTGTTTTTAAAAACTTCTTCGGACTCTAAGTATCTCTTTTCAAAAGCTTTTCTTCCTTAATTGTTATGTTGTTGTCTCTTGTCCTTGAGAAGAGGGATATATTGGATACCTTCTCTACTATATGTAAAAATTCTGCTGTATCTTTATCTTTGCCATAATTGTTTTGGACATTTTCCAACTCTAAATGAACTTGTAGTAAGCAATGAGTGTTTGAAGACGGGCTTCATGTCTAATGTTGCTTGATTGTCTGAATTTTTCTTCATAATCTTTTGTTACTGTCTTGCCTACCCCGTATTTTCTCATGCAGTCATCTTGAGTCATGTAGCCACAGTCTGGCCAGATGTTTGGAAGAGCTCTGCTTCCATTTTGGGATTTAATAAGTAACCAGGTTTTGTAAAGTGCCTGCTGTGTGTCTGAAATTAGAGTTTCCAGGCAATGTAAACTCTTGAAAATTAGTATCAGTTACATACCTAAATTTGAAGTGAATTCTTTTGAAAAGTGAGCCTATATTAGGGTTTCTGAATTACTGAATATCTATGTTACATAATTTTCACCACTATAATTTGATAATGTAGGGTATAATTGGTCTTCTCCAAAGTGTCACGTTTTCCTTAAAACAAAAGGCATGCAAAGAAATTCCTAGATATAAGGAGGCATGGAAAAAAAGTAACTGTTGACAACACAACAATTCATTCATTTCCTAACATGACAGGTCATGTACTGTATTTTAACCTAAACAATAAGGGCATTGTTCATATGGGAAAAGAAGCACAGTTTATGTAAAGGTTAAAAGACTGAAAAGGTCGAAGACTGATTTGTTTTTGGCAAGCTGCGATTTGATTCTCTCAGGTGAAATGCGGAGGCTTCACAGTCTGGCAGTTTGCTCAGCTCTTCACTGGAGTGCCTACAGAAGAGATGAGAGGCAGCTGATGTACTGTGACTCGGTTCTTCGTGATGGCCAGTCTCACCTTATTGTGACCTTGTGCTATATGGATCTCCGCTGTTTTCATTTATGTCGTAAACTTTGAAGGGAAGGGACTGCCTCCTTCCTGTATGTTTATACAGTATCTTACTCCATGCAAGCCAAATATCACCCAAAAGCCACCTTTTGCTTCATAACATTTGAATAGATACAGAGAGGTTTTACAGTGTTATAAAGGGGATGCAACTATGAAAATCCTTGGAATTTCAGTGGAATTGGCTGCTTAACTGCCTTTCAGAGTCTCTCTTCTCTGTTCTTGAAGCTGGCAGACAGCTTTTGGTGGGAGCTTTTATTTAGTTGCTTTCTAAAGCCTTTTTCTTTAAGAGACTTTGGATCAGGACTTTTAATTCTCCAGCCACTGGAGTTGGAATTGCGAGGATCAGTCCACAACAGAAATGACTTGTGTCACTACCGATAAAGTGATTTTAAAAGTTGCATCAGTTCTCCCTGATCAGCTGTATTTGTTAAGTTCAACTGTTTTTCTTTCTAGAATATGCTGCAAATGATATTTTTATAGCCATTCTAAAAAAAGCCTTGTACACTAAATACTGGTTTTGTTCTATATTGAAATTCCAGAGTAGAATCTGGTGCTCCTAATCAGAAATTAGGTATAAAAGTATTATTTATTCAGAGGTATGGTAGGAGAGAAGAACTTAAATGTAGTAACAATGATGTTTATACTAGAAAGGACAATTTAATCATTTAAATTGTATATGTAGAGAAGACTGCAAGCTACTGATTTTAAAATTTAGTGTTGATGTTGCTTATACAATTGAGTAAATGCTACAATTCTGTCATTAAGTTTGCAAAAACAAGTGCTTAAATTTTGGCACCATAAAGCAGATTTTACTAAGACATTTAAGAGTCTAATTATGCAGATACATGGTTTTCAGTAGTTTCTTGTGCAGCCTGGGTATCAGTGGCTCTGACTTTTTGCTCCACTGGGAACTGCGAGTTCTCAGCATTTCTGAAAGTCAGTCTGCGCTCCTGTAGGTACTCAGATAGGTGTGTAAAAACTTGGCTGGCTTTCCAGACTTGACTTAGCATCTGTATGTATCCAGCGTGCTATATACTTGTACACAACATGTTATAAAAGCAAGAAAATGCAGGGTTTAATATAACCTCTGTTAGACTCGAATTCTTTCCTCTGTTGTGCAGAGGAGTAGTACAATGATTTATTTCTCTTCCAGGTGTATTTCCCAGATACCACTGTTATGTCCCACAACAGGTAAAAGTGGATAGCCAGGGCTGTGGAGACTGGTCTCTCTGTGAGAGTGTGATGTGAAATTTCAGTATAATCCTACTGTAGTCTTCTGTTTACACAGCCATACTGTCCTGGGACTGAGTAGTATGGATTGCAAGCATTCTTGCTTTGAGGAATCTGGGTCTGACAGGAATAGCCAATTCCCAAAGCTCAGCTCTGTTTAGAAAACTAGCTCTATTATCTGAGATTATGGCAGAGAGCAAACACTCCTCCGGTTTACCATAGCTTTACTATCAAAAGAAGCTTTCTTTTAGGAGTTTGAGTTACCAAATAGAGCATATTTTCCCAGGAATGAGCGTTTGCTTCAAAGATGACGAGCAGGATTGTGCTAACTGTGCAGTGCCATTTATGTGGGTCTTATTCTAAATAACCAGAGCAGGAGGCAGTGCAGCATGTGGCACAGAGACATCTCACCAGCCCACAGGAGTTCAGTTGCACAGGGAAGTAGGCTGGCTGCATACATTTACAGCTGCGTCCTGGCTAATATTTCCCACTGAAAGCAGTTCTTGGAATGTGGACTTCCAGTATTGGTTTGGCTGTCTCTGCTGCCCAGTGTAGGCCAAACCCACATGTAAAGGTACCTTCAGAGCCATTTGCTAGTACAGCGCGTTAGGGGACATAATACCACACAAGTAACTGGAAAACAGTTGACTCTAAAAAATGTCTTTTATTGTAAAACATCCTCTTTAAATACAAAAAACTTCTGTTATTCATATAGTCAAGGACACTGTGTTTGGTGTGTGAGGGGTACTGCTCTATATCAACATACTCCACATCTGAAATACTGCCATGCAGCCATATTTCTGCTGGGGAGTGATTACTTTTCTGGAATCATAGTTCAATGAAAAGATGGTTCCTCTTAGCAGATGCTCAACCCCTACATAGCAATTATTGACTAATGTTTATTTTGCAGTGGTTACTAAGAGCTGTTGAGTCACTGACATCTTTGTTGAGAGTCCTGGGGTTTTTTTATAGTGCCATTTGATGAAATCAAAACCTGATTCTCAATGTCTGTTGTTTTTCATGGGCTTTTAGAAAACCCTTCTAAATAATAAAAAAACAAAACAAAAACAGTTAGCACGGCCCGACAGGAAAACTAGAAAGGGTATGTGAATTCTGAGTGTTGTCTTCATACACACAGAGGTCGAGAAACTAACACAGCATATGTAGATAGCAAGACTTAAATATATGCCAAAAGTATAAACGTATTTGTAGCATGATCCTGGTTAATCCTGTGTTCATTTTCAAAAATGACTAAGTGTATTAAGAACCTACATTCCGTTGTTTTAATACTATTTTACGCCAAAATCCTTTGAAAAAGGTGGCTTTGGATCGTAATTCATTTAGCTACTGCTAGACATATTAGCAACTGTGCCAAGGGAAGAATAATACTTCTAATGTTGAGTCAAGCAATTTGGATGTAATTTTCCGTTGTCACAGGGACACTGCATTGCCTTGAATAAGTCATGCAGAGATTGCTTGAGAAAGGGATATGAACTTCTGACCGGTGCCCACATTTTCAGTAGTAGATTTTTGAAAATCCCCATTTATTTGTCCTGTAAGCCTGAAGTTGACTCTATTTCTGCTGATGATTTTCCCAAGATGATTAACTGGGTATCTAGCCATGGCCAGTACTGCTTGACTCTCAAAGTTACCACCAATTTAAGAACTTATGACTTGGCTCTCATTGTAGGTGCTGGAGGCCACCTTCCCTGCTTGTTCCCTGCATGGACAGGGGCTCCCCTCAAAGGCAGGAGAGAGATGGCTATTCGGATTCAGAGATCAGTTTGCTGCTGCCTCTGAGCATTTCTAATGGAAATAAATAGTAAACAATGTAGTGGGTATGAGAGGGTTACTTAAGGTTCTTTCTGTTTCCTATCCTTGAGTCCCTAATGTGCATTCTTGTGTCAAGAACTACTGTTGATGCAGTACCGCAATACCACATATTAAAAAAAAAGGTGCAATTTTAATTACAGTCTACTGACTCCAAGTTCTGGCTGATTAGACAAGCTGAATGAGAAATTTCTTGATCATGAAATTTTGTATCATACCACAATCCTTTGTTTACACAGAAACCTCCATATTATTCTTTGTTTATTTTAAAAATCAAGTTCTGTTTTTAAATATAATGACATGCCAGTAAAACCAAGAGGGGAATTGGTGTATTCATTCACTCACAGCCTCCTTTTGCTACCATCTTTCCCCCTGGCAAACAAAACAGAAAATCATGCCTGCTAATAGGTTCATTTGTAAACTCAGCAGATATGGGCAAGCGAGGGGCAAGTGAGGCAGCTGCATGATCAGAATTCCTGATTTGTGAAAGCAGCTTTTTGGCAGAGGTGACCAAGTCTTTGGTTTGTTTTGCTTTGGCTGGTCTCTAATAAGGCTCCCAATTTCCTCCTTTTTCTGGCTACTGCTGAATTGCTGATGAGTCTGTAAGGGCATCTCGGGGTCATCTGGCTGAGTGTTTGTGGGAGCTTGGACTGTTCATACAGCTCAAAAGGACTGACTTTGTTGTTTTTTACCTGGTTCATTTGAACAGTTGCAGGCATGAAAATCTGTCAGGTTCTATTTTCCAATAACTCTTGGACCCTTTTGGAGACAAGCAAATGAAATCCACTGCTAGATTTCCCCGCTGTGGTTTCATCCATTTTTCTGTATTCCGGTCAAGATGTGGTGTCTTTCTCAAACAGACACTTGGCTGAGCTGGGAGTTGTGGGATTGAGTCACTGAGTGAAACTGTATTACAGTGCTCTACTACAGTGATATGATTTAGGTTTCTTTGGTGCCAAGTATGAGAGGACTTGGTGATGTTATTTTTAGGAATTGCTGGAGATGATGCTAAGAAGTCTAAGATCAGCACTCCAGAAAACTTCCAGCAGGACCCTCTCAATGACTAGCAGTGCAAGCCTGGATCAGCCTGTGCTTTAAGGTGCCTTAACAAAGATTACCCTGCAAAAGCTAATGCTCAACAAATCTCTGCTTGTGCGTTGTTGGTTGTTTTTGTTCGGGTTTTTTTTTGTTTGTTTTTGGTTTTTTTTTAAAGTTAGAGTTTCTCTGTTAGACTAATGATTGTGTGCTTGCCCAGCTCCAGGTAGTGTAGGCATTTGCCTTGTGAAACAACCACACATTTTGGAGGCTGGCACAATATGTTTGTTGTATTCAGCAGCCCAGGCTTCTTGGAGTTGTGAAGGACCATCCATTGAAAAGTAACAAGAGAGCATGAGAAAGTTTGTGGGTGTTTACAGGAATTTGCAAATTTCCCATTCATTTGCTATGAGAGACTCACAAGGGCTGGCATTTCCTGACCAAAAAAAAGAGGAGGGTGCTGGGAGGGAAAAAAGCACTTGTCTTCATCATATTGCTAATCATGTATTCAAAGGAGTTATAAAAGAAACTGGATAGATCCATATGGATAATGGGAAAGATAGTCATAAATCTACACATAATCCAGACTAAGAACTGTGACATTTCATGGCATGCACAGGGATTGTATTGTTGTGGGTGACAGATCCAACTCGGAACTTTTCAGAGATCAGGTGGTCTGTGGTGCTGGCTCCTTTTGCATATTACTAGTCTTGGATGTCAAGATTACATTCACTGTTCCCAAGTTCAAACCTCAGCATACTACACGCCCACAGATTCCCACAGTTTTGTCCTACAAGTTGCCTCCTCTAGCAGAAATGTCCCAGTCCTCATGTGCTTTCTTTTCTCATTTTTGCAATGAACAGCATAGTTCCCAACAGAAGATTGAACGTAGCGTGTTTTCCCACTTATGACTGGGCCTTTCATGTGCTAAACCTGAAGAAAAGAAGTACTACTAGATCCCATCCCCTTCACTCTTAGTTGCAGCAGGACATTTACTGCAACTGCACCTCTGAATTTCACAGCAAATGTTTTAGCCGTTTTTGCCTGCCTGCCTCAGTCATTCTTGTGCAAATGGGTGCAGGAGGTTTTGCTTGTGTTGCTGCTGGAGTACCTTCACATGAATAACTCAATTAGTACAAGCAAAAAAGTTCAGTAACACCTCATCTTCACTCTCTCTTTACTGCTTGTTTTGGTTTACTTTTCCCCGATTAAAAAGGGACATGTATTTAGTGATCAGTCAAAAGCTACAAATGATGAATAATGTGTAATCTGGGAATCACCAATTAATGATTATAGCTCATCAAGGCTCCTTTGTTGTAGGTGAAATAGAGATGCAGGAGGAAGACCACATTGCTGTAAAGAACTGGAAGTCTTTGCAGACAAAGTAGAACAAGGATGATGTGAGAAGGGAAACAAAGTCACAGAGGAGTGACCAGTGCTACAGAAGAACCGACAGTAGACATCCAAGTCTTGTTTGTGAAGCTCTGCTGCCTCTGCAAATTTTTCACATGAGTTCTTTGCTCGTGTTTAGTTGAGTGTATCTTGTTCTTTGCAAAACATAAACTTCTGCTCAGTTTAAGCACTAATATAGTTCCACTGGGGCTAAAGAGACCTCTCATGTGGCTACAGTTAAGAACCATATGTATGTGCCTTGTTGGACTCGGGTTTGTAATACATATTACAGCAGTAATTAGGCTAGCTCAAAATCAGGAAAGAATACTTAGAGAGTTTATCCGCAGCAAATAGTTCAGCAAGTCTGTCACCAGTGCACTTCTGGTCTGTATAGATGTTGCACGCAGTAATTCATCTTTATAGAAAGAGCCCATCAATAAAGGCCACCCATTCTTTCACACTGAAGACCACCAATCCTGCAGTTGTCATGACTTCTCTGAGCCCATTGTTCCTTACTTCCTTTCTCATCTAATAATTCTGACTTCCATGACCTTTCTGTCTGCTCCTCCAACATAGATTTTAGAGCACCTACCACAGAAAAAAAGCTGAATCCCGATGATTATTGGTCTTCATTCCTTTCACCATAGATGGAGCTGTATTTTCCTTTCACTCCATTTCCGTTTAGACTTTCTTTTCCAATTCCTTTAAACTGTCTGTCTTGGCTGCCCGATTTGCAAAGGCTTCTTGTGCTGTTACTGTGTTTTTCTCACACCCCTCTGAAAGCCACAAGGTCAAAACAATGCTTCTAATCTCATTTGAAATCCCTTGTGTACTTTGTTTAGTTATGTTTTTGTGCCAGTTTTCTTGACATATTTTTTTCTTTTAAATGGGGGTTGCAGTTTCTTCTCAGGGATTGAAGTTCTGACTGCATAGAAATCAATAAAAAACTTCCATTACCTTCAGTCAGGCCAGGATTATGTTCAGAGTCCTGAAAGAAGAAAGGTTGTTATTACTTCTTGTTCCCACATCTCTAGAGTTTTAGTAAACTGTATAAGAGTTTAATAAATACGAAAAACATATTAGGTAAGAGTACAAGTAGGAGTAAAATTCCTTTTAGCCTGTTTCAGAAGGATGGGTTTGATTTTTTTCAGATATATTGAATCACAATGGATATTTTTTCTTAGATTTAAATAGTACATTTGTGGTTTTTTGTGCCATTGTGCCATCCTTATTTTTACTGAGTGTGTTCCAAACCCCTCTGAAGTTAGTGGAAATGCTCCCATTGAAATCCATGAACTTGTATCAAAAACACATTAGTGTTTCCCTATGCTGCCTGAAGTTGACGGAGAGGCTACCTGTGGCATAAGACCGCTCGTTGCAAGAGACATAGAAGCCTTCCTTTATTCTGTGCTGTTTACTGTCTCATTTGTGGGAGTGCCTCCTTTATGAGGAATTAACAGTGCACTGCCTGCTTGTCTTCAGTATCTGCATGAGCCCTCGACCCTAACTTTTACACTGTCAGACAAATATATATTTTTCTGCTACTTGTAAAATAGCAGAAGGTGATAAAATCCAAATATGTTAAAGCTTTTTTTTTTTTTTTTTTTACAGTTTTGGGCTTCTGTCTCCATTTGCTTCATTTTAGTTTGGGGTTTTTTTTGTCTAATAGTTCCATATAGAATATGTAGATTATAGTCAAGTTTACATCTCCATCTGAACCGTGTGGAAGAAATCTGAGAGGTGATACTTTGAGTGCAGACAAAGGTAGGAAACAGCGATGGGAACAAGCTCTGTATTTTTTCCCATATACTGTAGAATTCTGATTTTGGACACTTTGCAATATTCGTATTGTGGAAAAATAGGCATTGTCATTATGATCTCTCCCTGTAAACATGGTTGAGAACAGGTGAAGAATTTAAAAAAAAAAAATTACACCGTTATTCAGCAGGACCGTTCATTTGTAACAGGAAACTTATTCCTAGATACAGCTGTGTATGAGACACCAGGCGCTCAAAGTTGAATTTGTTGCACTAACTGTGCCCTGGGGGGTTGCTGACCCGTTAGAAGGATCAATGGATTTGGACTAGATGACCCACAGAGGTCCCTTCCAACCCCTACCATTCTGTAAAGCATTTTTATTAGCCTTGAAGTCAGACCAGTGGGAAATTTTCAGACAGGGTCTACCCTAGATCTTTTTCATAAACTAACTGCCTCCAAGTTATTTGATAACAAGAAAAGTAAAAACAATCAAAAGAAGGAAGAGGGGGAGAGAAAAACCTACGATTTGTTAATTACACAGTAAGATGTTTTGGAAATGTCAAGATGGGGCAGGGTCATACCATTTCTGTCAGCCATAGGGTGTAAGGGGTTGCAGACATGTTGTCTCTATGTCTGAAAACTTTAAGGGCAGGATGAAGTTTGTACATGCATGAAAACTACATTGCTATTTGGACTCGAACTGTATTTTGTCAATGACTTCGTGCCTCATCATCATGATTATTGCATTCAAAGGTCTCAGACAAAACGAAGAGACCATGCAAATGTACATTGAGAAACAGGAATTTCAACCAGAGAAGTGCTTCGAGTCGTTAATTGTGTATGATGTTCTCTGCAGCAGTGCTGTATCTGCTGCTGTCAGGTGAAATAGTTTTTTCTGATTCTCTTAATGTCCAGGAACACTGCAGCAATGGAGGTAAGGGACGACTGCCCTTAGCTTAGTTTACTGCACTCTGAGTCAAGCTCTGAATATATTAATCGGACAGAAATAAAGATCAGGGATCTCAAACACTGGTACAGTTGGCTGCTAGATAACAGCGCTTCTAGAAACTAGGCCTTTTGAGTTAGGCTTATTTCCCTCTTATGTCTTACTCTGACCTAAATCATCATTGCTGTAAAAGATATAAGCCCAAACCCTTGTCTTCAATGGGAAATAGAGACATAAGTAACTTTACAGATTTGATTTAATACTGCATCTAATATACACTGAAATTAATGACACACTCTGAATTGATCCTTTTATACTAATGTTGCAGCTGAAGATTTAGACGCTGCAGAAATGTGATTCTAAACCAGAGCCCTTATCAAGGTCACCTGATTTTGAGTGTTGCCTTAGTTCTCTTGAATTCAATAAATCTGAAGCTTTTTTCTTTTTTCACTATACAAAAGATTCTCGGATGCTTAAAAGCAGCATCAATGGGCTCAGTGAAATTTTTCTTACAACTGTTGGCTTACTTGAATTTTGAGTGTTTTTTTCACTAACAGATTGGAGAAACTTAGCTTATGGGTACCTCTGTATAATTTCTGGACATTTATTTCTAGATATGACCATCAGGATTTCAAAGCAATAAAGTTAATGTAACCATATGTCACTACTCTCTCCAGTGTCTTTGCACACTTAAAATAAGCAAAATTATTTCTCACTGAGTATGTTAGTCAAAAACCTGGAAATACCACAGTTGATGAACTCATGACAGCTTGGGCCAACTTTATTTTTTCCCCTTATAATTACCAGTCATTGATTTCCTTATTTTTAAGGTCACCAGAAAGCTATGGAAAACTTTATCCCAAAATGCTGGGATTACTGGCATTTTGTGCTATTTCTTGAAGAAAAAATGTAAAAAACGTGAAGAACTCGCAGAGTCTCTGCCCTCAAGTCTCTTTACAAGAAACAATTTTTTATTATTAGATACTGGACCAAGCTGCTCTGCAATTTTTCCACTGCTATTAACTGTAAATAACTTCCAGCTTGTATTAACCCTTTCTGCTCATGACAAGCAAAACTGTTTTGTATCTGTGGGGTGTAATGAGAGAAACAGCTGGGCTGAGAATTTGAGGCTGGGTCTGAAGCTGAGCTTTTTTGTGTTGGGACTGTGTTTATGAACTCTGCTGACATTCTCATTCCTGACTCCCCTTAGAAAGCAGAAATTTTTTTGTCGGGTAGAATATTTTGGGGAATACATCCATGGTAATGCTAGATTTGATCTTGTGCCCACTGAAGTAAATGATAACATTCTTGTTAGTCTTTGGGAAATGGCTATGCTCTGCAAAGATTGTCCCGAAAAGACATTAGTATCTACCTGACAGGCCCAAGCCAGAAAGCTGTAGCTCTAAACTGAATTCCTAAATCTCTCTGGTTGTTTACAGGCAGCAAGATCTCAGGTATGACTCGGGCCTGTAGATGCTATCTAACAAAAATTGCTGATAGGAATAAAAATATTAATACATGCTGAGTTAAGGAGCAAAGCAGCTCTTTTTGAGCAACTCTTCAGAGGGAAATTCTCTAGCCCTGTGTATTCCCTTATGGAATGCCTATGTAATGCCGAGATCATATCACAGTCTTGACTCCTAAATCCTCTGCCATGGCTAAAGTACAGAATGGGACTCTGGGTGATAATTTTGAGATGCCTTTAAGGGCATTAAAGACAATGGAATAACAGTGAAAATGTACATGCTTCAAAGCACGTGATTATTTGGAATCTAAAGATTCCAAGATTAAAGATACTGAGATACCTGGTTCAAGAAATCCTTTGTACCTGTCAGGCTGCAGTTGACCTCAGCTGATCTGTATTTTGAATTCTCCCACTCATGCATATGAATCTGAAAAGTGGCCCTATCATGGAGATAGAAGATGTAGACTTCCCTTTACAGGGCAGGTTTTTAACTGTTTTTCATTATACGCAACATTATAAGAGTCTCTTCTACGAAACAGAAATTACTTTGCACATTGATTAAGAAATCTTATCAGAGAAATATGGTATGAAGTGGACTTATTTGAAACCAATCTTGTCCATGTAGATGCCACATCTTATACACGAGGAAGGTTTTGTACCTACTCTCACTTTGCCACAAAAGAGGGGGGGAAAAGTGCTTACCATGACCATTTAAAAATTCATGCACTAAAAAGATTCCCAGGTACTACTGCATTTTTTAATGGGAATTATGGCACAGAGGCACTGGCCTATAAATTTCATTAGGTGTTTAAAATATATTTGAGCTTCTTGGCCAGACAAAATGAATGGTTGGCAGGAGGTCACACAGGAACCTTTCGGCAGAGCTGAAAAGTGGTTCCAGCCTCCCTGTGGTCCGTGCAGGAGGATTCTGGCTTTTCACTTTCCCTTCTGGTTGTTAAACAAAGATGTCCAATTCAGCATCTGCTGAAGCCACCAGAACCTTACCACTGGCTTGAATGACAATTAGGTCATGTAACAAAAGTATGAATAGCTGCATTATCACAAAAGTTATCTGAACTCTACCTACCTATACTGGCCATAAAAGGCGGTCCTTAGATTTTTACATACAACTGAGTTTTTATTCTCATTCAGGTCATAAGTATGCTTGGTGGAATTTTCTTTGGTTTCTGTTGCGGCCAAGGAACTGCCTTGGTTGCATGTTTTTTCTTTTTGCAACTAAATCTGTCAGGTTTCTATCTCCACCATGAGGAGAGAATCAAGGCCTCTTCAGGCTGTGTTCTATGGCTTTGCCAGTTACTCTCCTGCCATGATGTCCCAATCCTCAAAAATAATCAAGACATCCAAACTAACTAGTCTCTGTTGGAAGTTGGAACCAAAAAGAAATATTGCTAAGTGAATATTTTTACTGCTTAATTTTTTTCAGGACTCTACTCCATGGGCTTCAAATCATTAGCTGGGAGACTACTGTGGCTACAGCTGCAATAGCCTGATGGATGAATCCCCTATCGCATCCTGTTTGCTTAATTTGGGATTCTGAAATATGTTCAGATATCAGAAAAGGTAAATGTAAGGTTCTTTGTGTTTTCATCCATGAACTTGGTTGTGCTTGCTAATAAGAATGAGTTTGCAAGGTTTTGGGACCCAGTTAGATTCATTGGTTTCTGACATGGAAGTTGTTGTTTGATTCTGCTGAGCCCTATGCACCAGAACAGATCTCGCTACAGGTTTGGAGCCCAGGTCACAAGAGAAAAGAACAGATGAAATGAAATGCACATGCAGAGCAGGAAAGACAAAAGGAGCAGAACTGGCAAAGGCTTAGGCTGGTCAGAGAAGGGAAGGCCCAGTCTGGCTGTCTAGTCTAGTCCCAATGTGATATCTTGCGTTTCTGTCCTCCGTGGAGGCAGACAAAGGAATAAACAGGGGATAAAAAAGAAAAGCATGGCAGGAGAGGATAAAATACGCTCGACAGAAAACTACTAAGTTACATTATTGATGTGGAAACTTTGAACATGTGTATAGCCCAGAACTATACTTAAGTTGTGATAATTTTGCCTCTGATAAACGAGGTAACTGCACATCCAAATTGTAAAATAAGTGTCTAGAAGAAAATGTTTTCTTTTCAAAATTAAGCTAGAAGAATAAGATTTATTTCTGGAAGGCTAGAATGTGTGCTGCAGTTTCTTCCTGATGAGTTTGCAAATCTTCCTCGAATTATTAAATCATTTATTCATTAATTCTATTTGTTTGAAACTTGGAAGGTAGAAGGTTTCATTGTACTACTTACCTATGCATAGATATCTGGGTGAAAAAGGGAGAAGGAAGCAAGGAATGGAGAGTTCTTATGTGTTGTATTTTGCTTTGAAGTCATACGTCAAAAAAAATCCCTTTGCATTCAACTGTAGAAACAGTGTCAGAATCCACAGGGGGCTGTTGTGTTTGAACAAGACTGCTCAATTTGTTTTTGGCTAAGCATAAATATTTATTGCAAGACATGCAAGTACAGGTAGCATCATCTGATTCCTGAGGGTGGGGTGAGGTGTGTGTTTTGGATTTTTTTTTGTTGTTGTTTCTCTCTGTATCTTGGTTTAAACTTATCTCAATCGCCCAATTTTTTTGACAAGCAAAAAGGAATGTGTTTGGGATACATCTTAAAAAGCATCCACAGCAAAAAGAGCAATCTTGAAAGATTTCTCTAATGGAAATGAAACAATCAACACAGAAATATGAGGAAGAAATTACACCCATTAAATACATCTAGACTGATGAATGATATGATGGCTGCCTATTCAAGTTGGAAATTTTACACGTGATTGAAGCTTTATTTAGTTTAATGAAATGTGCTTCCTGAATGCTGCATCTGAGTGACGGCGTGACCTAGAGCACAAAAGAAAGTATTATGTGATCAGGCTGAGATCATTCTCATTTAAAGTCATTGTGATACAATTTTAAGTTTTTAATTAGCAGCATATACTTTTGTGTCCATTGCCTTTTTTATTGCGAATACCTTTTCAGGTCTTGTCCTTCCACAGGCTTGTTTGAAACTCAGTGCAGATTAACAGCAAAGGAGTTTTGGAGTTCATTGATCCTTCTTCTCCCGCCCTCTCCAAGAGGTGAATGGGTGGGGGGAGGGGAGGAGGCTGATCTTTCAGAAAAGGCTCATCTTGTGCTGAATTCTTCATATGGTCCATAGTACATTCTTTGATTTTTCTTTAGTTCGGAATCCAACTTAAATAACTTGTTTGACCTATGAAAATGTTGATAGTCGCATCCTTTAAATTAGCGAAATTAGAGTTACTGGTGAAACCACTGATTCTAGATGTACTCCTTTCACCTCCATAGCTATGCCAGCTGGGATTTCATGAGAGCTGTGGCATTGTACTGCTTTTCACCAGCTAAGAGTTTGTACCTAGATCTTGTACACTACACATTTTTTTATCTCACTTCACCTTTATGAGCTGGGTCTTTACTTTGAAGCAGTTTTTTGTACCAAGCTAGAAAGCAACTAGCCACACAAAAAACACCAGTGTTTTGATTAAAAGCTATTAAATCACATTTGACTTGTGCAAAATTTAACATGCTTCATAATACAATTTTATGAGCTATTGAGATTTCTGGCATCATAAAATGATTTTGTTAATGGGTTTCAGCAGTTGTTACTTAAAGTGATGTTAAAAAGTAATGAAGGGGGAAGTAAATGCAAGGGGTGAGCTTGCTTCTCAAGTCCACAGTTCTTTCCTTTTCTAGCTGGAGAGAATTAGTAGGGGTAAGCAAGCATTAAATGGATTCAATGTGCTCTCTTTGTGTGAAAGAGCTCACTGCAGACCCCAGATATTTTAATGAATATGAACTTGCTGACCATGATCCTGAGTTTTAGCTTGTTAGTTAGGTTGACTGATGAACACCCATGACCAAACAGATAAGCCAGACACTTAATCTATCCACTGTATGTGTTCAGTCAGACTAAAGCTTTACCAGTCATTTCACACTGCATTTCAAGAGCATGTTGTATAGTTTCCCATTACGATAAATCCAAAATTTGGAGCCTGTAGCAATTTAACCACCTCCTTCATGAGGCAACTGAAGGTATGCATGTACCTGTAAATACCTTATTTTGTGCCCATATGGAAGATTCATATCTCATAATTCCTTAGGGTATTTTTTTAATTGTAGCCTTTAGTTAAAATATGGGAGGGCAAAAGAAGAAAGTCAGGTACAGGCTCTCAATAAGAGTTTAAAAAATATCTCAATTTGAAATTTAGGATAACTTTCTCAGACCACTTTTTAACTCACTGCATGGATATCTTCTTGATCAGCCTTTATTTCCTGCTACAGTGAAAAGTAGAATGCTAAAAAAAGGAAATTAAAAATGCATGTGTGAATTGCAGAATAAAATCCAATGCTGAGAGGCAAAAGAAATTATATTTTCTTAAAGGAGACTCCTCCATTTTTTGTCTGTTTTATTATTTTTTTCATCTGTTTTTAGACATTGAATTGTGCAAGCTAATCATATGTATGCTTCACAAATGTCAAGCAGCATATTTACAGGTTAGGAGGGTCAGTTCACCGAATCATTTGTGATATCAAGTACATACTCTAGGCTTCAAATGTGTTCAGACCTCCTTTTGTGCCAGAACCCTATGGATAGAAGAACTATATCACAGTGAATGTTCACTTAGTCCTGCAAGCTGTTTCTACTAATAACCAAATGTTGCAGTAGAAGGTCTCAAGGTTCCTAATAGCAAGATGTGGGATAATCTGTTCCTGAGTGTTAGATTGCCTCAGAGATTCCCTGCAGTTCCTGTCTGGCTTAAACTTCAAGACATGAGATTTAATAACCATTCCAATACTCACATTAGAGTTCAGGATTATGACAAACTCAGATATTCCCAACACCAACAGAGATCTATGACTCGTTTTGGAGCCTTGCTAAGTTGGTCAGCTACCTGTGCAGACAGCTTTCCAACCTTTGGCTCCCAGGAATAAAGTAAACATCATGGCTTAATTTTTAGAAGCCTCCATATTTATATCATTAGAATTTTGGCTTAATCCTTTTTAGCTATTGTTGTGCCTTTTTTTTTCTTTAATCATAGTAAGCATACATTGGTTTGCACAGATTTCCTTTGGTTTCAGAAATGACTCTGCTAAATGGTTGCACAGAACAGATTGCTGATAAAACGCAAGGAAGAGGTTGTATGTGAGAAGCTGGTGGAGCACATTTAAAGGCATGCAGTGGTTGCGTAAGTTACAGTTTATCAGTAGCAAGTTCTTTCATTAGTTTCTCTTCATATTATATTTTGTGGTTTATTAAGCATTATTTTCTAATAATTGGTGAAGTCTGAGTACAATGTCTGTAGTAAGTGGTTAATCTGGATTTGGACCAGCCTTTGTGTGTTATAAACCTGTCAACAAATGCTATTTTCAGTTGTGGTGTAGTGGCTAACACTTAAAAGCAGTTGAGACGAAGGCATGTTAATGTCTATGGGACAAACTGCACATCACAAATTAATTGTATGTAATGCTTGGCACAACAAACATGAATTTTGATCATGACCATAATACACAATTTTGCTGCCAACAATTATAATCTACTTAAGTCACATATTGGATGAAAAGTGGATCTTGTTATGTTATGATAAATGCACAGAATATAAGTGAACACCTATGTTTTTAAGCTATATATGTGGAGATTAACTGCTTGACTGTGGATATACTTTAGGTGCATTCAGAGAGATTTGGTTTCCCGTGCTAACTGCAGTGAATGAGTGTGAATTTTTCTATGGGTTTCAGTGGACTTTTGGATCAAGTCCCAGAGCCTGATCTAATACTTTGCCTAGAGGAGATTTCTGAGAACATGCAGGCCTCAGCAACCAAGGAGCTAGCAATGCCAGCGTGATTGTAAAGGGCCACAGCAAGACCCTTTATTTACAAGTTAAATAGTTTTCCCAATGTATTATGGTGAACTTTAGGCAGTTGATGGTTACTTTCCCTTACTTAAAATCACATTGAGTAAGAGATAGGGCCACATCCTTTGATAGACAACAGATTGGCTGGTTAGAAATGTTGATCAGCTGTGTAAAAGCAGAAGGTGATAGTACACTAAGATTTCAGTTTTGGTTTCATGGACTGTGGGAAAACTAGTTACACAGCCTTTTAGGTTTCCTCTGCTGAAATGAAAATCTTGATCACTGTAATTTTGAATGATGCTTAAATGGTTTCTCAGACTACGTGAACCACAGACTGACCCAAGCTTTGCCAAAGAATGAAGCTTCGCTGTGCTTCTTCACAGCCCGTTTATGAAAATTGTCAGTTCTGCTCACATTTTTCAGGCCTGGGGAAATGAATGGAAAGTGATTTCTAGGGAAATTCCACCAATAATTATGAAGAAACTCACAGTCACACCACAAAAAAAAACTTCTAATGGTACTTGTGCTGACAAATGAATGATAGCAATGAGGATGTAGTTTAAAAAATACAACACAGGCTTGTTTTGTTGTAAAGCTTGTTTCAGTAAATCCTGCATTTTAGTGGGAATCTTTCACCCATGAAAAATGCTGCATTTTAGGAATTAATTTTAAAGTATTAATTTTGGGCCTAATTAGGGATATACTTTTGCAAAGTGAAATTCAGTCTGTAATGATACTTCTTTTCTGAGCATTTTTGTTACATAACTATTTAAACGTTCTTATGCAAATAGAGGCAATAATTTTGGCTTAAGGTTATATACATTGCAAGTAAGCAATTCGTCATATATTTAAATACATATTTTAGAAGCAGATCTGGATCTGAATTGAAAATCTACAGCGGAGTGACACCAGCTTACATCATCAATATCTGGCCTTTTGAAATTCAGAGAACTTATTAAAAATAAAATCTGCCTCGGAAGGGAGAATAGTTTTGTATAGCAAGTGAGCACAGGAATGACTGGCAAGATAATGCTACACTGCAGATGAACTGGATGGTAGACAGATCTGCAGTGTTTTTTTTTTTTCTTCACCCCCTTATTAATGTTCCGCAACCACAAGCCATGTGTTCCACTTCCTGTCTGGGAAAAGAGGCTGGTTAGGCCATGTTGTGACTTACTCAAAACAGTGATCTAAAGCAGCTGGAAAACCCCAAGAAATTCTGAATCGCTCAGAAAAGAGACAAGGAATGTTGTTTGTAAACTGCTCGGCATAGGGACAAGTCCATTCTGGTCGTATTGATGTGCTCCCTATTATGTATTAACAGCTGTAATGAAGGACATCAGCAGTTGAAGATCAAGCGGACAAAATATTTTCAATGAAAGCTTATGCCTTAAAATGATTGGATTCATAGTCCACCCAAAACTTTATAGTCAATGTTAGCACAGCAACGAGTTGTGTGAAATGTCCCAACAACCACTCTTCTCAAAGTATGCAGGTGTGCTTCACATAGATAATGTCGAAGCTTCCACTTTCTACCATAGCAGCTGTGGCCTAGTTGAGTTCAGTCAGCTTTCACAGCATTTTTACTGACAGGCTTTTCTCATTGTCTTATGTGTTCCATTTTCTTGGAATAGAACAATTATTTTTGGGATGGCTTTTGAAAGAGATGACCAACTGAGTGGATGATATAAATTCTTAAGAAAATTACATTGGACGCAGATACCTTGTGCCCAGGCTGCCACTGGTAGGTGACACAACCATCCTGCCCCAGGAGCAATCCAGAAAACAGGCTTCAGCTCTTCCTTTCCCTTCTTGCTTTCAAGGGGAGCAGAGAAGCGTGTTCCTGTCCCTTATGTGACACAAATAATTTCCTCTCCTACACTAAGGATGTAGGCAGACTTGAAGTTCCTTCTAGTCCTCCCTCTTCTCCAGCCACTCCCGGAAGGTCAAGGCTCTTGCCTACCCTCAGCTATGACCTTTGATGCAGTATCCTAGTTAGAGACAGGGATATTTTTATTGTCCATATCCACCTCTTTGCCCACAGATATGTGGATTAACAATTTTCCAAACAATAAGGAAAAGGGAGAAATGAAAATTTAGAAAGAGAAGGGTTGATAATTACTCAAGGGAAGTTTCCCATTTTATGTGTCTGTTTGAAAATGGAGTAGCTGAGCTGCAGTAGGTGGCATGGAGGAAGAAGGATAATGTAAACTTTTTTTGTGCTTTGATTCAAGCTTTGCTGTAGATCTCTTCTGCTTTTCTGCATGGCTTAAAAACATACCACTTTTGCTTATGTATTTCTTAGTGGTTAGTAATAAAGAAGTGACTAAAAATGAGCATTATCTAATATGGGTTTAGAAGGCCTAAAATGCAGTAGGTTAATTTTTAGATGGCTCACCTGTGATTAAGACACGATGAGTGAAGTGTAAGTTGTCACCTGAGCACCAGTATTGCAACACATGTGTGTGCTAGATTTTCATCCCATTTGTGTTTGCTGTAATACCTATAGGCCAGACACAGCACAGGTCAGCATATATAGAATTTCCTGTCAATCAGAATTTCCTTTCTAATATTTTTAGTCCCTTAGTTGCTTGCATGCTTTATGAGCAATTCCAATTTCTTGCTCTTTCGCGTCACACTCCACAACAAATTCTTTCCTTCACAGACTTTCTCATCTGTCACAGCAATGGTCCCGCACCAAGTAGAATACCAAACAGACTTTGAAAAGCACTCTTCAAACCGAAGAGAAACAGTAGATCCACTCAAACAGGACCAGGCTACAGCAAGTAAACAAAATTTGAGCTTTCTTTATAAAGAAGTCATTTGTTAGCGGCGGTAAGTTGTGCTAAGCTAGAAATTACTGACAGTAAGAGTTTCAAAGGTTTGGTGAGTAACAGGGAAACAACTTGTGACCTGAAGATTTATGAGAAGCACTCAGAAATTACAAGGCAGTAGAGGAAGAACTAAAAACTACTGATAACAAAACAAAAACAAAGTTCAAATTACGCTTCCACGGGTTCCCATTCTACAGTCACACGCAGTCCCAGTCTCCAGATAAAGACTTGGGTCTTCATTTATATAGAATTGTAGCATGATTCAGGACGGAAAGGACCTCAGAGATCAGCTAGACCAGCCTCCTTTTTGAAGCAGGGTATGTAAATAAAGTCCTAATCTGAGGACCATTTAACCTACAGAATAGAAAAAATATAGCATGTGGCACACATTTTCTACTATAGTCTTCACTTAAATGGAAGGGAAAAA
>Ga0181612_129228_pt1 | contig 21218 bp, 5 predicted proteins | sample HoacroProtozoa21_FD_119630 | JGI IMG/M metagenome (GOLD analysis project Ga0181612, IMG submission 119630) | Hoatzin crop microbial communities from Cojedes, Venezuel. Combined Assembly of Gp0051906, Gp0051904, Gp0051908
CCAAAGCTTGAGCAGTTTTTATTTTTTATATGCATGATTTACTTAAATCATGCATGTTGTCGATTATTAACATTACCACAGAGGTGTAAGGTGAGACTTGTCTGAGATTGCTCACCCTTGTTATAAACAGTGCAGCCAGTGCATGCACTCTGCGCTTATCCTCAGTCTATTTTTGGTCACAATAATGTAAAATGAGCATTGTAGCTGTAGCTTGATTTCAGCTATTAGAGATATTTGTAGCACAGATCAGCACACTGTCACAAGTGTCAACCTTTGACCCCAAGACCGGAACACACATGGGTCATGAGTCAGGTGAATTGGCAAGCCTGTGTGGAATCCCACTCAGCATGTGTCTGCAGTACAAGTTACTCTCATGAACAGGAATGTTAATTAATTAGATATCCTATCAGAAAATCACCCCCAAACTGTTATTTCTGGATGTCTTGATTTCCCTATGCAATCATGTCAGAAGCCGTGGCGACACCATTAATAAACATATGAGAAGGTTATCAATGGCGCTCTGTGAAATTTAGGAGCTTTTAAGGGGCTGACTAAAAATAATTGCTTGTAGTCTAAATGCTTATTTTAAATACTGTATTTGATGTCTGTCAGGGTAAAGGGTTAGACTGCATATGTTGTTACTGGCCAGAATACGTATGAGCTAGAGATGGATTAGAGATGAGCAATGAGTGAGTACAAAATACTGCTTTTCTTCAATTTCAGAAGTGGGTTATTTTGAACTGAGCATGCTGATAACCTTTCTGTGCCTGTGTTTCAAAGCACTTCAATCTTATGGACCAAAACTGCTCAGTAATAAATGCACATTTTTAACACTTAATTTTTGAAAATTGGCACTGTTATGTGACTAATACTGATAATTACAGTTAGATAAATAAAAAGCAAATAACTTGATCCTACTTTAGTCAGTAGTTTTCAAAAGAGGATTTAAAGTATGTAAAACAAAGGAAATACGACACATCAAACTGGACTGATCCACAAATGTTAGGTTCAGTCAACTACAGTCAGATATACAGAACAAAATATCTTTGATGTCCAAAGTAAGATGAAATTGACATGCACACATTACATTCAACACTGAAAAATCCCTGAATAACTCCAAGAAAATTAGTAGAATCAATAAAAAAAGAACAAATGTAGGAGACGTATGTATATAAAAAGTATATGAATAAATATAACCTACTTGAAGGGAGTCAGTGTGGCTTTTGTAGAGGGAAAATTCGCTTCTTGTAGATTTTGAAGGTGTTAACAAATATGTATAAAAGTGGTCTTGCTGAGAAAGCATACTGGATTTCTTCTATGCTTCTAGAAACATCCCTCACCAAAGTCTTTGAAGGAACCTAGGCAGTCATTTGAGAAGATTCTGCCCATGGGTTAATCATTATCTTAATTGACTAGTCCATTTTTTTAAAAAATTGGCTAAATGACAGGAATGCGCCTTTCTTGCAAGGATGGAGATCACAGTGCAATTTTGCAAGGGATGTATACTGAAACGTGTGCTGTTCAAAACAGTCATAATGACCTAGAAAGGAAGATGAGCAGTGATATGAGAATATTTGCTGATGATACAAAGTTATTCACAGTAGTGATGGTGAGAAAACATTGAATAATTACAGAACAATCATTATGAGGCAGAGTGACTGGCTAACAAAATGGCATACAAAATTCATTGCAGGTAAATATCAAGTGATGTACATGGAAAAATAGATCTTATTTTCACATATGAAATAATGAACTCTGAGGTGACTCTTACCATTCAAGACTGAGATCTTGTGGTGGTACTAGATTGTCTCATGACAATATCAGCTCTATGCTCAATAGCAGCCAAAAAAGCATACCAAGTACTCTTAATTACTGAAAAAGAAGTAGAAAATCAATCAAAGAACCTTATTATCTTGCTGACCACACTGTGAATATTGCAGTTCATAATGGCCGCCTCTTCCCAGATAGATTATTTTACAATTTGAATGTCAGCAAACAAAGGACAGGCCAGGAGTGACAAGAAATGTGCACTACCTTCCCTTTGAAGAAAAACTGAGTAGGCTAGGACTCTTGATTTAGCAAAAGAGGTCATTTAGAGGGGACATGTTAGAAATATATCAAGTTTTGGGTGAAAAGGAGAAGGTGAGCATTGATTGTTTATCCAGTATCCCTTCCAACATGAAAATAAGGGGCCTCTGAAAGCCAGATTAAATATACACAAAGGTAGGTATTTTTCTCTCAGTGGATAGGAGACCTGTAGAACTTCTTTCTGCAAGATACGGTGCATGCAGGCAGTTTCAAAGTCAGAGTGAAAAAAGAGTTGGAAGAGAAGTACCTGGAGAGTTGCTAGACAGGCAAAGCACAACAAGCCCTGAAAATCATTCAAGCTAAACATATTTGGACTCTGGGAAGTGGCGTGGGATGGAAGACTCATATATGCTTGCCTTTCTTACTGTTCCCTTAGCAACACCTTAATGCCACAGAAGGAGACCAAGATAGTAATCAGACCCTTGATCAAAATCAGTTCAGCCGTTCTTGGTTTCTCATGATGTGAACTGAACTCATTATGTACCTCATTTTTTGGTAGTAACTTCCCTGCACTGCTTCTCAGAAGATGCGAAAGTGTGTCCTGGTAGAAAAGAGCTGAATATGTTCATCCACTTGACTTGAAATACTAGCAGATTTTCTGAAAGCATATTTGATTTAGACTTATGCTGTCTACAAAATTCAGAAAGGCCAATGCTTTCTTTTATGATAGAGGTGATTCCCTGCTCTTATGCAACTTCAGTGACTACAACATTAAGTCAGAAGTGAGAGAGAGAAGGTCTACATTTCTGTTTCTTCCTAAAAGAATCTACCTCCACCAGCACTGGCAGATTTGAAAACAGGAAGTCTGGTGTGAGATGTGTTGGATCAACCAGGCGCTTGGAAATGCTCTTGCTACCTTAACATACAGCATCTTGAGGACCCACCACATGTAGGATGTAAAGGGGCAATATGAATGTGCAATGACTGTCATTATGAGATTTCCCTATTTCTGGAAGTTTGATCAGGACTGCTGAAGAAAGTGACACTTGCAATATACTAGAAGAAGCCAGAAGGAGTGTCATGGAAAAGGGGGAGCTGTTGGTGGACTATCCTCAGAACCTGAACTTAAAAGTTGTATGGGATGCCTGACCACACTAGTCTGGTTATAAGTTACTTTATTTAAGCATTATCAACATTATTCTCATACTAAATGCAAAACACAGCAGCTACTAGGAGGAAAATTAACTCTATTGCAGCTGAAATGAGGACATTAAGCAATCACAAAAACTGATTCTTTGCACTTTTAGTTGTAAAGTCTCTGGATATTTGCACCAGATTTTAAGAAGTCTTCACCATCTCACCTTTGGTTATGTTCTTTGTGCATCTCAATTAGTCATTTCTCTCGCTGCCATTTTTTTTAACCTTATTAGCTCATAACAAATAAATAATAATAATAACAATGAATTGGATGACTAATTCCTGGCTGTCTGGATCCTCAAGACAAATGTTTGTGGACCCTGTATCAAGATATTCTCAGCTAACGGGCTTGAAATAAACATGAAGTTTTCAACTTTTGACCCCTAAGCTGCAAATAGATTTCCTCTGAGACCAATAGCAGGTAGACTTGCTCATCATCTTGGTGCTGGGACACCGATTTTCACCACTAAGGAAAAATCCTGCTTGCTTTTTATTATTGTATTGGCTACAAGCAAACCTTAATTAGCTCAGTTGCAAAATATCATGAGCAGACAAAATAATGCACAATAAAATTTCTGAACAAAAAATAAGGAAAGGAACTGAGAAGTATGCAAAAAGGCAGTATTAGGACAGCATTATGAAGTCAAATCCTCAAATGATGTAGCCTCTTGTGTGTGTTCTGCAAGCAAGCCTAGCAAAACGTGTGGAACATTTGCAGTGAAGAAACAGTAAAAAGTATAACTGGGATAAAAAAAGACATGTCAATGTTTCCAATAATAAAGAGATTCCATTATACAGGGTGAGTATGATACTCTCAAGCCGGCTAATCTCTCATATCTTTGGTCTTTTCTTACTAAACCATTTTAGCTGCATCAGCTGATCCACTTGTAATGAAAGCTCACAACTTACACATAAAGTCGCAAACTCCTCATGAAAAGCTTAAACTAAGTGGCAGGAATCTGTAAGAATAGAATCTCAAAATGCAAGGGGAGAGACAAATTTGGCTGTTGATACAGTTGTGAATTTTTGGTAGGCATATAACTTGATGCTACATTTTGAGGAAGAAACAAATCAGGTAAACATAACATCATATACTGCATAAAATCTATTCACTTGTTACATCTAAATCTATTCACTTATTACACTGATTGTTCACATAATAATGCTTTCTCTTGAAGAATTAAACACAGAAAATTAAAGACCTGCCAAATATTCAATTAGGCACTATTGCAAAGCAGTCTTTAGTGAAATTTAAGGAACGGAATAAAAGTAGTAGGTGTACTATTTAAAGAGACACCTTAGGAAATAATTTTTAAAACTGCATACTATGCTAACCGTTCAATATGATGTGTATAAATACACACATTGTTAGAATGTTTCAGATGAATGTCTTTAAAAGTGCTTATAATATTGGCAGTTCACATGATGTTGTGTACAAATGCTATCATGATAATATTGAGAAAGTATTCATTTTGTAGGGTGCCATAAATTTTACAATAATATTTCTGGAATTTGGAGAACTCAGCCTGGACTAATTACAATTTCAAATGTTTCTTGACATTTGCAACACACCTATTTTTAATCTGTTTTCTTAGATGCATGCATAAATATAGTATTTCTATACTATAATTCTACTAAGTATTCCTTAGTAATTATTTATAAATATCTTCAAATTGATTATGAATTCGGACTAGTCTGGAAAGAAGCAAGAAGACTACAAAATGTTTCTAAACAGAAAGATGGTCAACAAAATTACAGGAACTAGACTAGCAACTGAGCTTGAGTTTTTGCCCTCTCCCTTTGGTCTATAAAACCAGTCTATCTGAAGAGAAAATGAATCATAGAAGACAGGACTGTTGATATTTGGGACAAAATGTTGTAGACCTCTGTTCAGTGATGCATTTGGCAGAATTTTTCCATGTAACTGTGACCAATTCACTCCATCACTCTGCACCTCAGTTCCCTGTCTCCCGCTTCTCACTGGTAAATCTCATGGTTCTCAGCTCTCAGGTCCTTGGAGAACTGAACTGATATTCTTTGTTGAAATTTCTGTGTGCTCTTACAACACAGACAGCACTTTGTCTGGAATTTGGATTCACGTTTGTGTCAGATTTGATTTCAAACTAAAAGTTCTTGTAACCATTGTAAAAGCCTGATGTCAACAGGATGGCATGCATTTTTTTCTTTGTTGCTGCACTACAGATGCCTTTTATACAGAAACAGGGTGACACTATTTCTCCTTTCATCCCCAAACATAGTTTTGCCTTTTTGTTTATGCCTGAAGCTTTACTATGTGTACTACGTGCTCTGCTGATAATGATGACATTACTTAATGTGATCATAAGAATAATCACAGAATTATTTTGTGTCAGAATCTTGCACAAAGTGAGAGAAGGTTGACTTAGCAATGGTTGACAGGGACTAGGACATTTTGTAAAACTCTTATACCAATCAAAAATCATCAAACACAGTTTATGAAAAATCACAGATACAGAGCAAAAATTCTGAGACAATCTCCACCAATGCCACAAGCAAGGTGCCTGCTGCCTTATTCCATTAATCAAATTCTTTTCAACTCTTCTGATACTGTAAAGTGCGATATAGTATAAACAGTGATTTATTTCTACATGGTAATACGCTAACCACTGATATATCAATTTAATTTCTTCCTTGCTATTATGGAGAGCCTTGATGTGGCACCTGAGTTAAGGTGTTCGATTTTGCATTTAAATTAGGTATTGAACATCTTTGCTTTCTTTAAGCAATACTACATATTCTTCACAAAATTACAACATTTATTCTTTGGACAAAGAGCTGAAGTCATTAATTAACTTATGTTAATTACACACTGGGTGCTTTAGGAAATTTAGCATCTGTGTCCATCCTTTCTTTGTCACTATGGATAACAGTGAAGCAATAGAGAATCTTTCTATGTATCTATAGATTTAAAATAGGTTGAAATCACATCTAAATTCTGCCTACATGGTAACCAAATTAGCTTATTATTTATTACTGTGTTTGCAGTGATTGTACAGTGGACAGATATTCTGAACGTCTCAGCAAATTGTTAAACAGGGCTATCATGACAACAGAAATAAGGCAAACAGTCACTAGACTGACTGCCTTGCAGAAAGCAGACTGGCGTCATATGTGAGGCGTTCCCTGGGGTAGGTAAACCACATCTCCTCCACACTGGCTCCTCGTGGCTCTGCTGTCCTGCATCACTCACCAATTAAATATAGTGCAGGGGGGATGTTGAAAGGAAACCCAGCAAGTCCAGGGCTTGGGTTGTTTGTGCTTTCAGCTTTAAATGGGGAAGCAGAGCTTGGCAAGCGAAGGATCCACTGGACCTAGCTTCTTTCTGGTTAGGCAGCCCAGCTCATGATTCAGAGCAACCTGCTTGCTTTCCGCTGCCCAGTTGCACCTGTGAATCTGTCCTTAAAAGAAACAGTAATAATAAAAACATTTATTTTTAATAATATGCATTTTCATTTAGCTAGGGAGAGCATATACTAACATAAATTCTTAATTTCTTTTGAATTCTTAGGGAAGGAAAAAAGAGTGATAAGGCAGGATAAGTATCAATAATTTAAAGAAGTAAAACTTTACAGAAATTTTGCAATTACTTCCATAGTAAGGATTCAAGGTTTCCAAATTAAAGTTAATTTACCCTTACAAGAATTCTAATAATTTTAAAATCAGAAGTGTGAGATTAAGGCCACCACACGGTCTTAATTTGGTCTAGCAGTAATACCTAGTGAGAAAAAATTTATCTATATAATAAAAAGTATGCCATTAAAACCCAGCTAAATCTAATCTGGGGTTTCAAACTTTAAAATGTATTTTTCATAACCATATGGTTATTACCTCATGTCACTATAAAGCTGAGATAAGGTTATTGCATGTAGCATCTTAATATATATTTTATCTGGGACTTATATACATAATTTATATTTATTAAAATACTTTATTAATATGTCCAAGGTGAGTCAGTTGACCCTGAAAACCACCATTTTAGGCTTTCTAACTGAAGCTAATAGGACTGCTCATCTTCTGCCATTAATGTAGCCAATATTACAAAGATCAGAGTCAGCACATCAAGTGTGCACCGGGATTTTCTCTCTCCCTCTCCGTCTTGCTGTCTCTCCTTCACTAGTAAGGAGCATAAGGTAGTAAGGTAGTAAGGCAAAGACAGGTAGGTGTGGCCTACCGGAACAAAACAAAGCCTACTATTGAGACATATAATCTGTTTCTGTAATTCTCCATGTTCATTTATTTTACTTGTAAATGCTTTTGGAAAACTACTGAATTTTTCATCAAAGTCTAGAGCTTTTCATAGAAAGTCAACCAATATGAATAAGCCACAATTTACAACTACTTATAGAACAATATATTAAAAGAACCAGGTTACATTTTTTTGGGTGTAGTTCTGTAGACCTGTGACCAAATCTTTTGTCTGTAGACAAAAGAAAACTCAGGGAGAAAAAATAAAGTTAAAAAATAGATATTAATATAATGAATATTGTCATCCTATATTAATAATTATTCAGATGGTATTCTTGCATTTGTGTGGGCAGTGGCTGGAAAGAGGAGAATGAGAAGCAGAGTTTTGGCTCAGTGCTGCTCCCATATGAACTAGTGCAGCTCACTCAGTGCAAGAGCAAATTTTGATGTGGATGCAGCTGTGACAATCCTGCTGTCGTCCACCTCAGGCCAACTCACAGAGAGGATCTAATTTTTTCTTAAAACTTCATGTTTCTTACTTGATTTTTTGTTTCTGAACTTTAGAGGGCATCCTAGAGTTCAGAGCTGATATTAATCTAATCTTGGCATTATTATGAGGCTAGAATATTTGACTGTTCACATTCATAAATAATAACAAAGGTGTCTAAGAGGGGACTATGCCTAATTAGTGATTCCTGCATTTTGAAAGCAAAGAAACTGCCTTTGAAAGGAAATGTGACATCAAAGCCTGTAAGAATTATATGTTCATGAGGCAATAAGAACAGAATGAAAATCATCAAAGGTTGGATGCACACCTAAGTGAGAAATGATGTGGATAGGCTCTGGCTTCTGGCATCCGCTTAATGACCACATTTGATACTGGCAACATCCTCATGATGTGGATGGCTTTGTGCAGCTGCTCAGCTCCCTTTTCTCCTTTTCCCATGTAAATCCAGTCTTACAATCCACAATCCAGCCTCCCCAAAGTAAATAGCACTGGAAGTGTGGAGACCTCAGGTGATGTTGTGAAAAATGAGCAAAAAAGTCTCCTATGTTGTTTTCCCATCTGGCAATAGATGCACCTACTTCTAAAACATGAAAACCTAGAAAAGATAATGGAAAAGGAGACTAGGATTAGTTATCAATAACTAGATAAAGAGAAAAGAAGACATACTTGGTCTGCCCTAGCAGTTTTTGCTGTCTCAGCTACTTTGGTTATTTCCCAGCTACTTTATGACACAGTCAGGCCAACAAAGCCCTAGCGGAGTTGTAGATATACCAGCTCTTGACACTTTAGCATATATTGCTCATTGAAATAAGAGTTACCAGTGAAAGCACATCTTTTCAAATATAACTATATCAACAGGAGGACAGTTTTAGTGGCAGAGCTATGGTAGTAAAATTAAATCAACTAAACCCTTAAATGCCAACAAGTGTAGGCACAGAGAATCCACCAGGAAAAATAAGTAGATGGGGAGTTGAGGTCTGGGGAAGATGCGAGAAAAACAGGGAGGTAGTGTAGATGGTTGTGAATGGTCTTTATGTTTTGAGGTTTTTTTCTTCACAGCTATTTCTTGTATTCAAAATAGCCTGTAGCAGTGGAACTGATAGAAAAACTGTAAAAACTAAACACGTAAAAAAGCATCTGTCATATGTTGAAAAGACAAACATCACTTTAGAAGCTAGAAGACCTGGAGAAGTAGTTTCTGAGCAAAGCAGAAAACTGCTTTTGTGCTGTGTGTACAACAGAATATCTAAAAATTGTGGGCACCCTGGCAGCTGGGCTTCCACTTGTGAGCTATCCTTAAAAAACCCTAAATATTTAATGTAAGTGAACAGGCAACAGGATTTTTGTTCAAAGGGGAAGCATCAGTTCTCTTTTTGGAATAGGTTGATATGTATTTTACTTTGATGTACAGTGACTACTACACATTAGGGTCTTATATATGATGTTATCTTCCCTCAGAAATTCTGACTCTGCTTCTCACCATGAGTAAAGACCACCTCTCTTACTACTTTTTTCTTCACTACAACCTGATTACCAGATAGAACAAGACACAAACACTGACCTATGGCTGAGTGTTATGTAACAAATACTCTTCATCTGAAGTAGCAAACTTTCTTTTCTTCTGGGTGGGATGTTATAGGAATAGCAGTCTTTTCTGTATGTCTGTTCTGCATAAGCCTAACGTCTGAGTTGACATCATTCAGTCCATTCATAATTCATACTTGAAAAGGATGTTACCTTTTAAAACTAAAAAGTTAATGATATTTTCCTCAAAGTTAGTATTTTCACTTAAAAAAATTTATAGAAATGAAATTAAAACAGATATAAGTCCCTTCAGGATGAATCTAGGTAATACAACAAGGTCCTCTGCAACTTCTCCCGTGAGTTAATCTTCTGGGTTTTTTTATTCTAAGTAATTTTAACAGAAATCCACTCAACAAATTTTCAAGAATTTGCATGGAACATGAGAGCAAAGCTATCATGCTCACATAATAGAAGGGAAAGGTGGTCCAGTGAAGTTATTGCTGTCAGAAAGACAGGTGTGAAGCCCTGGAAAACATCAAGTAGTGAAGAAGGTGGGAGGTGGTGAAAAGAGTCTGAGGTGATGCGTGGTTAGTTTATTAATTCTGCACACTTTGACTGTTCTAGGTCTAAACAGTGGTGACAGAAGTAATAACAGGTCAGTGTTACATCATTGAGCAAGGTGGATATTAATTATAATTTAGCACCTCTTGACCTTTCTGCACCACAGCTTCCTTTTCAGTCCCTCTATCCATGCGAGATATGACTGTTGCTCACTGCTTTCAATAATAAAGACAGGACAGGTAATCAGGACTTGAAGGTCGAAAACTCATTTGTTTTCCTCTCAAAAAGTTCCTTTTATCTCTCCCAATTCAGAAAACCAGTAGACAGCATTTGTTATAGTGGTTTTATCTTGCATATATCTCCAGGAACAACAAACAAGATGAGATCATCAGACCACTTGACGCTTACGAAAAATGAATCTTTGTAAAAGAAACCTACCAAAAATGCTCTTTATAGAGCCACTCCATACAAAAACTGTTGAATGAAATGAACAAACAGAGTTCCCTGCAGGTAAGATAGCTCTGGATAATTGAGATCTGACACATACTGCATATCTCTAAAAGTAATTTAATCACAGTCTGATCAAAGTTTCATAAAACAGATAGTGCTTTACATTTGCTCGAGGCTTATGACAGTTAATTATAATTTTGATTATACCACCGTGCTTTAGGCTTCTTTATATGCCAGAAGGATTGCTCCTTTTATTAGAAAGAAGTATACTGTAGTTTAGTTTTATTTTGCTTTGAAGTATTGCCCCTAGAGGACAGGTACCTGGTGCCTACTCATTTGGGTGCATATGTTCAGTAATGACTTTGAATGACAAACGCAGTGTAAATAATTTTTTTTACTTTAAATGTGTCGCATCATTTATAGACTGATTATGTGTGCTTAGTCAAAATATACACAAATAAGACAGCTGTGCTCTGCTTTTGTTTTACTAAACCTAGCAAGTATTTTATTTGCAATAAAGAAACTGAAGGGCCATCAAAGTTGTATACAACCATCTGCTTGTGAAATTAGTTTCTTATAGGGGATTTAAGCCTTGGCGATGCTCTCCTGTACAGGAAACTGAAAATGCTCTTTCTTTTTTTTTTTTTTTAAAGTACGCAATTGAGTGTTAAGAGTGTAGAGTATTGTTAACAATATGTAGCTTGCTCCTGTCTCTCCTCTCAATTTGTGAGCACTGCTTTTCTATATGGCGCAGGTAGTTACAAGTTGAAGATTTTGCATGAGAAATAAATTGTACCACTAGTGTTTAGAAATGTGCTGACTTCCAGATTAAATAATAAGCTCACTGCTGAATATGATACATAGCATATGATAATAATAGCATAAAACACAATGATGTTAAAGGCTGGTGGATGAGAGATTAGGTGTTAGAAAAAGCCGATGGAGCCGACTGTGGTATCTGCTATACCAAACTATTACTGCTCTGATACCAGATCCAACTAGTTAGACCAGCAGGAAAACCCATTAAAGCCCCATATATTAAAGCATTTCAGAGAGTCAAGGAAAGTAAAATGGGACGTACCACAGGGCTGTTGATTTTGCTGTGAACAACATGATATTTGGGGAAGGTTCACTACAGAGGCTTAGATTCTTAAAGTGGCAATTAGGCTACTAAACACAAATTAAGCCTCACTGGCATTCAAAAAAACCACGTTCAGCTGCTGCATTTCCTTTGTGGTGCCTAAAGTCCCGTAACACTTAATTTTCTGCCAGGACATGTACAGAGCTGCCTAAATGTTTAATTACTTGGCTTTTACTGTATCCTTAGTCTGTGAGGGGTATAAAAATAAGTAATTTTCTCATTTTATCTATATTGGACTACATGAGCCAGGAGGTGTGATCAGAGTGTACTGTGTGTGTACTTGTGATTTCATGCCTTAGAAGGCAATGACTAAGAAACAGAAAAAGAGCTGAAAAATGCTGTGAGGGAAAAGGAAGAATTGGGTGAGGACAGAGAACGCTTCTCTCCAGAGGCCACAATTAGATGACTTCTCTGGACCACAGGAGAGCCAGACTCAAACCCCTGCTTCGAAGCGAAAGCTTTGGCTTCGGCATGCCACCTTTGAGAACACCCTAGAAACAGACAAGTGAATATCCTGCCATATAGCTCTCTTTCAACTTTTTTATTGAGGTTGCTTTATATTGTATAAAACGCATAAAAGTTTGCTGGGCAATGAGGGACTGTTACAATAGAAAAATGAGCTAATGCTACAATGCAGACTAATTAGTTATTAGTCAAGGTACTGAACTGGTTATCCTAAATTCAAGTCCTTTCTCCAGTGACTACTATTCACAAACAGAAACAGCCTCAACAAAAAAGACTCAACAGGACTGCACCTCAGCTGCTGTGGGATGTTGAGTTTAGGGATGATCAAGCCTTTGGAAGGAAAGAGACTGGATCCTGACTCTCTCACTGATCAAAAAGAGATCAGGGTATCTCTTAGGTTTCTGCACAGATGCGAGAATGCTTAGGTTGGGCAAGGATGCTTCATTAGTTAGGATGGTTGCAATCCTTCTTTAACATCTCAGGTTTCGGATTGTTCTGGACATTTCCGTCCAACTGGATGTAAGCATCTGTTTGTCTCTCCACCTTCTCTATGTTTTAGTGTCACAGGAACCAGTTTGTGAATGTCACTGTTCGAGTGTTTCCAAAAGTCCCAATTCTTGGATTAGATGACTTTTATTTTAATAAAATGACAGTTTAGGCTGTGTAGCATGTTTCTTTGTCAGTAGCTGTGTTATGTGATGGCTTCTGTTAAGTTCTGGGACTTTGTAAAATCCAGGGTGATATTTTTCTGTATTACTCTCTAGAGATTATAGTCAATTTAATTTTTATTTTTTAACATGGGAACATGTTTTCACTTCTTCAAGTTATTCATTGATAACATTTCAAAACTTGTATAGTCTTCCTAGAAATTCATATGATTTAATCAGTATGAGGTATATCTTATGGTCCTAGATATATGGGGCTTTAATGGCTTTCACATCTGCAGAGAAAATTCTGGGGTTTGTTCCCACTTCTTCTATAGGACACATATATATCAAAATGAGGTTGGATTTGTCTCCCAAGTAATACGAGAAATGGAAAAACTGTCCTGATACCTGCTTCTGTTTACCTTTAGCAATCACAAAAGGGAGTAGCTCCCAGCAGCAAGACCAGGAATTACAAATTGTGTGGCTGGCAGCTAACAGAAACCTCTGTCAGGAGGAAATAATACTGAAGTTGTTTAGGATCTGCAGGATAGGAAGTATTGTTTGATAGTTTCCAAACATGACAAAAAGTGGCAGTCAGAAGTTCGACACCACTTTGCAAAAAAATATATTTTATGTAATCCTAAACAAAGAGCAATGGTTAAGATTTTTCTATATGAAAACTGGGACAGATCTTTCATACACTGTATATGAAAAATCAGTAGTGTGCCAGTGGAAAAGTGGACATCAAATGTTGGTCAAATTAAAAATAGCATCAAAGATATTTCTGATAAAAACTGTTACTTTGACTTCGTTCTAGCTACAACCAGTAGAGTTGATAGACACTGACCCCTCTCCCATGACAGAACAGTCTCCTGGTCAATATAATTTAAATTTTTCTAGGACAACTATGTTTAAACTTTTAAAATTGTTCCCATAGTAAAATTGCTGTGTAAATGAGGGAGTTTGGGAAGCAGAATACACTGCTTATTGGGGTTCTAACATCAACTACATGTCTGAGGTGGCCTGAGAGAGTTATAATTTTTTTCACTATTTTCTTGGTGTCCTTTGATCTTGCTTCCTGCAGAACTCAGTGCAAATTTGTTCGGTCATCTTGTAATATTGCTTAACTAGCTCTCAATTCATTAAAAATAACTGAACTTTGGTTAACTTTCAATTCCCCAGAAGCTCTATAGGTCGAGCTATACTAGTAATAGTGTCAAACTTTTATTTCCGACATTTTCTACATTCTTATGAAGTGGCTGGGACATCAATTTTCTTTCTTTCATAATCACATTATTGCACATTTCAGTGTGTTTTTCAGTGACAATGATGCCTGAAAGATCATTGAGTATTTTTACATTATCATTCATTGGAGTTTTGTCTGATTTCTCTTATACTCTACACTTCTTGCAGAGCAACCAGGACACATTATAGCTGGTTTTGAAATGCACTGGTTTATACTCACATCTGACCAATTCAGTAAATCCAATTGCAATAAGACTAATTGTCCCTGGGGCTTGGCCACATATCCTGCACTCTGGACTGGCAACTTTGCTACCATCTATCTTTGTTATAGCACATTCTGGGAGAATATCCTTTTTCTGCACAGCTATAAACCTTAGTTTCTCTTCTCAGTCCTCCTACAACAGTCTACTTATAATTAGCCACTATCTCTTTGTGATTTTTTCCAAAACCCCATGTATTTCTTTTTTGCATAACTTTATGTCCATGTACATCTTCTTGCTGTCTGTCTAGTGACTTGTTCTCAGTAGGACTATATTCCTCATTTACTTTTGGAACCGTATCCAAGATCTTCCATCTCATATTTTTCTACAGTTACATACTTTTATTCCACAGTATCCTTGGTAGTTATCAGGCCAATTCTTTATATGACACCTGTTCCTAGCCTGCTGTCTCTGTATCTTACCGTAAATACCAGGATTGGATGGGATAGTGGGAACCTACGGATTCAAACATGCATCACTTGACTGAATTTTATTTTGCTAGTTCAACTTTGCTTTCAACAGACTCGATAACTCCTAAAGCATTCTTTCTGGAGTCTTTACCTCCCTCATTACGAACCTTTTGCTTCTCGAGAATGCTTAAAATCTTTGAGTTCCCAAACTGATATTCTAGTACTCCTTTTTGTGCTTCTACTGGTGTAACATTTGTAAAGTTCCTTTGAGCATCATAAGATATGTGCATGATTCAACTTGAAAGTTACTCCTTTCTCTTTCAAAAATGTATAAAAATTTGACCATTGAATTAATATAAATTTCATTATGACGTTATAATTTCTGACTGTCTAAGTGAAAAGTGTCATATAAGCTTCCCATTAACAGTCATTAGGTAGCTTTCCTTTCAATGCCTCAACACTGTTCACACCTGAAAAAGAGAGGCAACAAAGAACCAGGGTGACAAGGAATCAACTTGGGAATTTCTACACTTTCATCTTCCTTTATCTGGCGTTTTACCTTTATACTCAAAGCAAACGTATATCTTAGCTATTACATATAAATACCACAAATATTCCAAAAATCTTCATCATTTCAGGAACTCTTAAAACTCACTAATAACACACTAATATATAGATTCATATAATCTGCTCAATGTAAGTGAAAGGTTTTTTACTTTCTTCAATAGATCTTTATCACTATAAAATAATTCTTCACCATTTCCCACTCTCTGACAACTCTTAACCATTCTTCTCATAACTTCTAGTACTGAAAAAACATCTTTCTATTAAAAAAACTCACTGATGAGTCTCTGAAAGTTCTTTCAGACCAAGTACAAATTTCTGGCTTTTAAGCTTTTAGCTTCCACTGTGTCCTTACCTGTGTTCACTCTAATGAGAATTCCTTCTTTCCTGTTCACTTCCTGAAGCACTATAGAAGTTCTACTTTTACTTTAGTATTTTAAAAACATTAGTTGCCATATTCTAAGTCTTCTTTAAGAAAGGAGTGGAAAAGTATCCAAAGTTCATTTCCAAATATTGCTGATTATCCGTCTTTCTGTAATTTAGCTGACCATCTCAATAGCTTCAGCTCTACACAACTTCCATATTACGGTAGGAAGTTTCCATTTTTTCATTTTCAGATATATTATTACTGACAGGTCACTTTTTGTTTATTCTCTATCTTTTATTTCTGCTACTGGATCTTCCCACTAATGTCTTTTTGGTGACTGAATTATTTATTTCCCACAACATTCTCTAATACTCCTTTATAGTCAGGACTACACCCTAGGCTGAGTCTTGTTAATTTATTACTTTTTAACAGTCCTCCTTTCAGGTAATATATTAACAACTGAACAGCCTAAGTACTTCACAACATAGCAAATGTCTTTCTGCTATTTTGCCTAGCATAGAAATATTTTCTTTATCAGATTGTGATCATGTATTTGGCTCTTTCTTCTTATTGTTTTGGTTCCTAAGAACGACCACCTGCATTTGCAGAATATTGCTTTAATAATGTTGCCAGAAGCAACACACAGTCTTTTGATGTTTCTATAGTTACTTGATGACGAGCTAGTCCCACTTCAGTAGCATGATAAAACCTGCCAGGGTACATATTCAAAGCAACATCTTTATGAATTACATTGCCATTTTTATTTTATTCTAGTTCGTTATGTTGAGAAAGATGTCTTAGGTGTGCAGGATTCTTGCTTCTGGGTCCAAGATCCCTTGGCAGTTTTGTTGTACCGTTAACCTGAAAACAGAGTCTAATAGTGGATCACAAATTGCATTCCTCTAAGGAAAGTAGCCACAAATAACTAAATATCTCTGACTTTAAGAGCTAAGAGTAGAGTTATGAAACACAGAGCTATGTTATTAAGTGTAAATGTTATTACAATTTTTCTTAAAAAATAATAATTTGAAATGAATATATATACTAGATTCCCGGCTACAGAGCACTTTATTTCATGCTGTGCATCTTCTAAGCAACACCAATTAATATTTAATCTTTCATGTGTTTGCTTTTGCACCAACACTCAATTTTTTTCACAAGTTCTAAAAGATTTCCTGTTGCCTTATTTTATTGTGTGAGGCATCATAGTCTATGCCTGGACTTTTAATGCTAGGATTCACTGTAAAATAATGAAGTTGTAACAATGTAGAGTATCTTTGAGTGCACCTGTTGAAAAAGATGACTTTCAGCTAGATATTCATAGAAACAAAAGAAGGGTGTGTTGGCCAGTAAGTGGTTGGTGGTAAGTCCCAAAGCTATGTGGAATGCCATTACCTTTTCTGTGTCAGCTGACACAGCCAAGAATGGGAGTACAAAATCTCATCTTTTCAGGGCTACATTTTAAAACCTTTGTTGTTTGGCTACTGCTGTCCAATTTAAGCAAACAGAGTGAGGAGAATAAGTAGTCAATTAACAAAAGATTGAGGCCTCTTAGCTAGACATGTACACTAATGACTTTTTTTGTCTGAGAAGACGTTTGTTTGCATTTGGACTGAGGCAATACAACTTGACTCCAGTGTCATATGCAAAATTTTGGGAGTATAAAATTAATCCAGCTGATTGTCATTTCCAGCTCAAAGCATGCATCATCTTAGCTCATTGTGATGAGCTGATGTTGCATTGTCCTGTGAAAACTTCAGGTGCGTGATCTGTGTTTCACTGTGCTGCAGTAATATGAGAAGTTCTTTGATTTTTCTGCTTGGTGAAAAATAAAAGCACCTGTGTGTTACAAGCACACCAGAAGATATGTGAGAAGACTGAATACTATCAACTGTGGAAAAATGCAGCCTGCAGCTCTCTGTGAAGCAAAGCTACCGCTCTAAATGAAAGTGAAAACTGGGCTCAAACTTTATCTCTATTTGTGCCTCGTGTATTTCATTGGGGAGAGATATTTTTATGAAAGACTGAAGTCTGGTTAGGGATCTAGCTAATGGCAAGATCTTTGTCAAATTTGGCAATATAATCACACCCACAGATAACTTTACACAATAAATTATATTCTCTAAAGAAGACTGGGAAGAAATGTTTTTTGTTCTTTAAGTTTCTTCAGATTGTTTCAATTTATGCGTTAAATATTTCTGATAAAATGTACCTATTTACAAACTAAGTGCATTTTTATAGTACATTCTTTATTCTGAAGAGATCTGGGAAGCTGTTACTCAGACATTTTGATTTAGTCATTGTAAGTTTGAATTCTGTATTGCAGATTTTATTGGAATATTGCTTTATATCCTGTTCTATCCTAATTCAAAATGACCCAGACCAATGTCTTTTCTTCAGAGCAAAAGGATTTTGTGAGAATATTGGTTGCGGCAATAGTCTAGGAATATTTCTGAGGTGCAGAGCTGTTTGGTCACATAGGGCCACTCAGAGAAAGCATTCACGTGTCAGAAGTGGGGAATGAAAAAGGCAAAAGGCAGGCTGGCAGTAAACAGCAGTAAGAGAGAGGGAGAGCTGCAATATTTAAAATGATTTTTTTTTTTTGGTCAGCAAAAGTATTTTTTGCAACACATGAGACCTACCTGACAGTTTGGATTTTATTCTATGAGGCCACAAAATCTGAGTTTCAAAGGTCTGCGACAATGAAATGATCGGTCTTTGGCCAGTTCTACAGTGATATTTTCTAAAATGTCTTGAGAAGCTGGAAAAGTTACCTAGCTGTTATTTGCCCTAGTGGAGCTGAACTGGAGCCCGTGAACCAGCTGGTGAAGCTCTGTGGGGATGGGACTCGGTGTTTTCCAGGAGTCTGTTCTCTCAAAATGTGCTATGAGATGGCTCGGTCTCTTTACTGTCTCCATCAGCTTTATGATGATTTCTGACCTGTCCTTTGTAAACTCCCACAAACTTTTGACAGAGGAATGCACTGCACAGCTTCTGAAAATACTAAGTAGTACCAACATACTGGTTGGATACAGAGTGGTTTAAAATAATAAGTTTATAAACAGATTGGAAAATGCAACAGGAAAAAAGAAAGCCCACTCTATTTTCCAAACATTGTGAAAATAATGTTTATTTCAAAACTACAAATATTATTTAGAAGTTTATATTATGTGAAAATTTTCCAGAAATGTGGACTATAAAATCCATGTCACAATCTTCTTTTGGTTTTTTTTTACATGTATACTTTAAGAAGAAACAGTGTTATTTCTAGGATAAGTGTTGTTTCATTGTTTTGGTGTCATATGTGGTTGTTTTAAGGAAAAAGAAATTAGACTTTGTAGATACAGGAATCTTTACTTTCAGAGACCTCTTAAAAGGTATTGTCTTCCTTATGCAGTCTTATAACTGTTAAAATATTCAAGTCATTCTTCCTCTTCCACGCTTATTTCTGTGGAGAAAACTAGCCATAAAGCACATCCAGAAGAGTATCCAAGTCATAACCTAGAGATTCCACCTTAGTTAAACAGTACTGAATTTTTATTTGAATTATAGTACTGTTGTTGGGTGAGTCTCTAAATGAGTCTTAGCACCAGGCAGTAGTTAATTAAGTGAATTGATTGTCACTCAAAAGAAACTACATTTTCTTAAAACAAAATTATGTTAAAGGGGAAGGTAAATTTAGACAATTTGAACAAATTGTAATTATCTACTGCTATGTACCTCTGGGTATGAGGGAATGATTATTTCTAATGACTTTTCTCCTTTTCAATGATTATTTAGACTTTAGTCATCTTTCCTCATCGCATACTGCAAATCATATTCTTCCACAATGAGGACATTATAATTAAGAAAAGAAGTCACATTCATATTATCCTTTGTATATTTTGACAAAGCACAATTAAAAAACTTTCTGTGGGGAACAATAAAAGAAATTAAAGAAAATGTCCCACCAAATATTTCCCTTTTGGTATCCCCTGTTAATGTTTTTATGAGCCTCTTAAGCTTATCTAAGAGTATTTTAATGCAGCAGGGTAGGTTATTAGGTTTGTATTTTTTCACACAATATCATACATTTCAGTCTTTATCACAGTGGGAACAATAAAATAACAGACCGCAATGCATTAGCATCATAAAGAAAATGTAATAAATGGCTTTATAACTGTAGTAAAAGTTGCATGAGCACCAGCAGCTGTAACAGAGATGTTGCTACAGCAGCATTTTATGACTTAATAGCACTCAGTGGGCTGATAATATTATGTGTGTGTGTGTAATGCCAGCAGTTTCCAAGGCCTAGATTTCAATTCAGATAAATAATTGAAAGCACTTTTAGACTTTTCCATAAAATGTTTAATAAGAGATCAAATCCTCCCTCCCTGTAGTGGAAAATTAAATAGTTTTTACAGGGAAGTTTTATGATGAAACTCTTACTATTATCTGTAGGCAGAGAGGGTATTGGTTTTAGTTTTTTTGAAATGTGTTGCTAGAAATAAAATACATTTCAAGTAGCTCTTGTTTGTGTTTCTGAATACTGGTACTAGAGAATGATACTTGTTTTTACCCTCACTTTCCATTTCCTGATATTTGAAGACAAGAACTATAATAATGAGATTTAGTGAAATACTTGAAATGTGATAGTAATCATGACACAATGTGTCTGCACTTCTGAAAAGAGAAAAGAACAGGAGGGCTGCAGAAGAGTCAATCTTCAGAAAATGATGGGATTGATAATCATACAGTATAAATGTGCAATTCACCTAGGGTTCTTTAGCTTTTCTCAAAAAAAAAAAAGTGATAACCATTTTCCTATTTCCTTCTCAGAAGAGATGAAATGCAAAATGATTGCTGGATGAGTGAACGAAAAGATCATACAATGTACAGTCTGCAAGGTCATGTTACCGTTTAAAGCACACAAAATATATATTAATCTGTTTTTTTAATAGGATTTTGAAATTACTTCTCTTCCTCTGTTTCACAAGGGAATTAATTGTTTTAGAAAAGGTGAATGAAAGAAAGGGAAGGATAAGTATCACATTGACTACAGTATTAAATGCTCGTTTGGCACATTAACCTGCTCTTTCTCTTCTCACTATTCTGAATACTTCCATAATAACTAATACAAAATTAGTTGTTTGTCAAAGTGCTCCGTCTTTGACTATCTTGCTTCCTTTCAATGTGTCTTAAAACATCTTTCAAACTGACAGAACTGGAGCAATTTTGAATGTGGATATTCTGAGATCCCATTTATTTCTAAATTGTAAACTCTTAATCCTTTTTCTACAGCTAAAGTTAAAAGTAGGTGGTGTCAAAGAAAAAATAAAGTCTCCAAATTTTATTCCTTTTCTTCATCTTCCATTCTCTCCAAAAGAAAAAAAAAAAATCTTATGGCTTGTAACAATAAACTTTATCAGCATGAAATTATCAAGGTCACTTTAAAGTAAGTTTATGTTTGGATTCTGAAAAGGCTGAAAGTACTTAGGTCAAGGATAAAGCCTCATGAAACAGAGTACAGAGAAGGAAGGATGATATGACATTCAGAGGTGAAAGACAAGGGAGTTGAAATATACATGTTGAATATTTTTTGGAATTATTTCTTTAATGTTCTTCTGAATTTTTATATTATAAATATA
>Ga0181612_138273_pt1 | contig 21215 bp, 8 predicted proteins | sample HoacroProtozoa21_FD_119630 | JGI IMG/M metagenome (GOLD analysis project Ga0181612, IMG submission 119630) | Hoatzin crop microbial communities from Cojedes, Venezuel. Combined Assembly of Gp0051906, Gp0051904, Gp0051908
GGTTGACTAGCTCAGTTGGCTTTCAAAGGGTGTAACTTGGGTACCACAGCCATCTAACCAAGTCGACATGAAGTTAACTTGGAATTAAAAATATCAGTTGCTAAGTATATCTTGGCAGCGAGTAAGGCTAGCTCAAATCAGTGCAATGTCAGCATCACTGTCTGCAGCAAAACATGGAGGCTGCTTGTGGCCACATAAAATTAATGTTTTTGTGTTAAGATGCAACTTCAGCTTCTCTCTGCCAAACGCACACATTTGTGCTCACAGGAATCCCAAGCACTTCAAAGACCGTGTTGAGGGGATTAGTTTTCCTGAGGGACTCATGACTAAATGTGCACTTGATAACTCCTGATCCCATTTTCCATTTGCCTTACCTGATTATCTGTGTTGTTTACAGTAAAATAACCCACACAAATAATGACTTCGTGCAGCAATCCTTCGCAGGTATGCTGGGAACAGTACCACAGCAGAGAGCTGATAATATGCCGGAATGCAAGCGACAGTCCTTCAGCACCCACAATCGACTGAAAAAAAGGCCAAGAAACAGAAATTACAGTCTGGCAGTACGTTACAGAAATCGTGTGAATTACACATACATCAATTACGCCCCCTTTTTTTGTTTTGTTTTGTTTTTGTTTTTTTTGCAAAGTATAGACTATGTTCCTTGTTGTGATGAGTCTGGAGGAGGACAGAATCAGATCTCTTCTTTCAGTAGCTCACTGTTTACAACTGGACTGTAAGAATAAATTCAGATTTTAAAGGGACACAGGAAAAGCTGGATTCTGCTTAGTTGACATTCAGCGTAGCATTAGGTTGACCATTTTATTTGACATACATAACATGTTCCAGGAAAACTTAATGCTAATAATATTTCTTAGTAATAAGCAAAAGAAACCAAACCATCTTCATTTCTGCAAAAGAGCAAAATGCATTTCTCATTAATAACTCATGCTCTGAATGGAATACAAAGATTAATAACAAATAATGACTTTTCAAACATTTAAAAAAAAAGTTAGAAACCTCCAAAAGGAGAGAACATTCAGCTGCAAAGCTTCTTGTGATGCTTTAAAAAGTAGGCAAATGGCTGTAACATGGAGATTCAGAATTAGATTTTATCTGCGCAGCCTACAGCCTCTATTTAATAAACATGTCAAACAGACAGAACGACACAAGGTCAAAGGGGAAAACTAAAGCACAAGGAATGAGCATGACAGTCTACTAACTCTAATGAAACAGCAGCGCAGGCCTGTGAGAAGATCTCTTTAATTTTAGAGTTTTCTTGATTTTATACCTTGTAGCTTGCCTTAAGCACGTACACATAAATCCCAGTGTGTGGAACAGTCTGCTTTCAGCATACTCCAAATCCAGCCAGCAAAAGTAGAATCCTTGACAATTAAAGCAGACTTTGCTGTGGTTCCATCCTGAACCTCCAGCATTTTGGTAAGCTAGTTTACTTTCCAAATTTAATGCACAATAAGCCACCATCTACCGCTTTACATCGTGTAAATGCCATGTTCTTGGGGCCACCCTTATTTAATTAGTGCTGCCCACGCATGCTGTGACCTAGCACTCTGGGTTCAACCCTGCCTGATAACAATGGGTCAAAGGGCACCCAAGTTTGTGTATAAAAGTTAAACCAATTTTTCAAGGAAACTATGCTTCCTTTTTAGCCAGAATTAATATCAGCTCAGGATCCTGTGTTCTTTCTCACTACCATCTTTCAATTGTTTAGACTGTCAAATTAAATGAAATATATACCCATGAGCCATCTGTGCTAATACAAACTCTAGAATACCAGACCTCTTCTGCTAATCAAAAAACCCTAGTCCTACTATTACGTGATAAAACTACTCCTTAGAGATAATAATCAGACCGTGCATAAGCTACGCTTTTTCCTTCTGCTGTCTGCCAGCCTGCTACAGTCCACAAGGTCAGCATGGACAGCAAACTGCCCCCGGTGTACGCTGAGTTTTTAACATTACAGAAATAACCACATTAATACACTGAGAGCGTCAGCTGCTGAGACGACACGAGCGTGCCTGTCCATCGCAAACCATACTACGCCTACAGTTCAGGCCAACAGCTACGTGGATGCTTCCTGAGCAGAGCGCCCCGCATCGATGGACTGGACGAAGTAAATCACACCAGTTAGTCTTCTACCGCCCTTCACGCAACAACTCCTACCTTGCACCACTTGATGTAGAACAAGCTAACGCAGACCATGGGATTTGGGAATTCATGCCGATGTTTTGTTATCAATGCTGGGATACAATGGTACTTGGTAGAAGGATAACTACAGACAGCGTTAAGTGGCAGCTTACATTTTGAAAAGTAATTGAGGTATCAGTGGGACAGCCCTTCAGCTCAGGCTGCTTTGCTACAGCCGCCCCTACAAGCCGTAACTGTCTCAATTCAAGCCTTACTCTCTGGTATATACCTGTAGTATCTGCAGCAACAAATACCAGTCACAAGTCAAGAGCTACTGGACAAACTGTAGAAGAGAACTATTTCGATACACCTCGATTTACAGAAGGAGATGGGAGTTAATGGTGTGTGTGTAAGAGCTGTTTTACATGGAACTCCAATAAATACACTGTTTCTGTGCCCTGCAAAAAAGCCCTAACAGGACTGGATTCTGCAATTGCGTCTACACAGATGAGTGCTGCTACCTGCAAATTGCTTACTGCTGTTATCAGAGATACTAAATGTATTAAAAAAATCAAAGTCAAGAAATACGAACTGAAGGAGACTTATACTAAATTCTTTACTCAGGCAAAGCTCTTGCTGAGTTTAATGCATTTCAGATGGAGCGTGTGGTAGAAATTACATACAAATTACAAGTTAAATGAAACAGAAACCTATTCTGATGAATTGTGTAAGATTTATGCAGCTAAACGTGTTTTGCGAAGCAACACTTTTTCACAGGTATTTTATATTAACAACACAACAGCTTTGCCAATTTATCTAAGAAATATATTAGTAATTCTATTTTCTTAGTATGGCAAAATGATTAATTTACACCAGAAATCTGTTCACAGAAGAAGGTTAAGGAAAGACTTAACTTCTCCAGAGTCAATGGGATTTTTTTTTTGTGAATAAAAATTATGAAAAGTTAAATTTCCAATTTTTGTTCAATAAAGTTCTACATGGATAAAATAACTTGTATCAAGGCATTTTCAGTTTCAGTCGTACAATCTTAATGCAAGTAGCCACTGAAAAATGTAAATCGTGGTTCTAATATAAGCAAGTCCTTTCACACTACAAAAACTGTTATTTTGTGGTTTTGGTCAACACTTTTTTACATTTTGGGGGCTTATTAGGTATTAAAAGCACTATGCTAAAAGTAAGGTTTTTTTAATAGAAGTAGTAATGGATGGGATTGTGCATTTTGCATAGCCGAAATTTTCACTTTTTGCTTAAATTCAGTTGCCATAGCTATACAATAATAAGCAATCTTAAGCACAAAAAGCCACTATACATTTAATCGTGAAAGTTCCTTCAATAACTCAGATCCTAAAGACAGCACTTGGTCCACAAGCATAAGCCAACAACTAACATTTTCACAGTAAGCAAGATTTTAAACCATCTGTTACCTGAAAGGCAGGCAGATCAAGAACAGCAAAACTATTGAAGAAACGTAAACTCTGAATGGCAACCTGGACTGTGTTCGCGGCATAGCTGTCTTTCGGGCTTGCCGTGTTTGGATCTGAAATTGTCCCGTGGAAAAGAACACAGTACAGCATGTGCAAGACTCCGACCAGATCCGTAGACTGCAGAACTGCCGTTAGTCCTGTGGAGTCCTGACGGGTATTGTCAAATATGTTCCAAGATCTGTAAAAGAAACATCAAGCTCTCTGAGGAGGAGACCAACACTCAGGGAGGGCACTTGCCCAGGATGCAGTGCTTCTAATACACCAAACGTTAGAAAACCGGTAAACTGCCAAAAAGGAAAAAACCTGATGTCTAATGTGTCACGAAACCACATTTCCAGAAAGTACTTAATAATCTGGGCACCGTCTCCTGCTCTCTAACTGCAGTGCAGCTGTATCTTTAAATATCTTTCTTCACATACCGGTGTCTTTGCTCCCAAAAAGGGTTCACAATACCAGCGCGAGACCACACAGAACTTGGACAGCTTCAAAGTTGGAAGCCCGGGGGCACTTGCGGGGCTCCACGCGCTCTGTCGCAGGGCAGCAGCCTGCACTCACCCTTCTCTTTCGCCCCAGCAGCCAGCAGAGCTGGCAGGACTCCAGCGATGGGCTGCAGGTACTGGAACAAACTGCCTACCTAAGCAGCAAAATAAGTTACCAGGACCAGATGATCTTAATCAAATAGTTCTGCAGGAATTTAAGAGTGAAGTGGTTGAACAGGTAACAAACCACACCACTTCTTATTTCAGTCAGATGTTATTACAGGAGACTGCATGGTAGCAAAGCACAAGCAGGTATGAAATGCTCGAGACAAACCAGCTCAGCCTGTGCAAACAGAAACGAGGTTTCTTTGGTACTTTTTGGGTATGCACATAAAATAACGGAGAGGGTTTCTGGCTCTCTAGGACACCAGGACGGGAAGGCAAATAACTCAGGACACCCCTTCCATTCTCACATCCAAACTTTCAAAAGCACTTAACATAATCCCTCCATGATTTGTACTGTTCATGCTTTTGCACATTATTAATAATCCAGAAGCTGATGCAGGACAGTCGCTACTAAAGAAAGACTAAGACTGTCACCGCTCTGGAGGCTAAATAATGTGTGGAAGGCAGGCAAATACAAAATAAGGCACAAAAATAATTCAACAAGTTTTATACACTCTGACTTCTAACTAAAACTCTTCAAGTAAATCACCTGAACTTCATTATGGAAATACATTTAGTCTATATTTGCAATCAAAGGAAACACTAAAATATTAAGATAGAGTAAACAGTAACACTGAAAATATGGTACATCAAAACTTGGTCTTTACCTCATCTACTATGTTTGCATCTTAAAAAACAGAAAAAAGAAAAAAAAGGAAGAAGTGTCAACATCAAACGAGGCCACAAAGATTTTTCTTTTTTTTAAAAATATAATTCAAGGAAATACAACAAGTGACATGAGAAAGAGTAAATGTCATAAAAGGACAAATTCAATGAGGGTACCTTTCCCTTTTATAACAACTAAAAGCAAAGGAAATTAGAAAATAGTGGAAACAAGAACCAGTTCCTAAAGCAAAACAGCAACTTTGAAGACCCCAGTTTAACACAGGAGCAACGGGACACTCCGAGGGCCGAGAACATTCCTGTTGACCAGCATCAGCAAGCAGCTTTCCCTTGACTAGAACGGCTCTGAATGCTCTTTTCAGTATCTGCACAAGGAACACCTCACACCGCTCTGTGACACCCGCTGCTCGGCTCCAGCGAAGCTTCCAACACAGACCTGAGGTAGGCTGACAGCCCTGCTTTTTATGGTACAGACACCTGTCTTCAGCACAGCAACCAACCCATCAATTCAGCAACCACCAGGTTTTGGCAATCATCATCTTGCTCTGCCATTTTCACTTTTTCTAGCGAAGCAAAAAAAGCAGGCAAGACAGCATCACCTCCCCCAAAGCCAACATCCATCAATGAGACCTTCTATTTGTGACAGCACCCCGTTGTTTCCTTGGACTGAAGAGAAAGAGAGAAACAGGGAGAGCAGGATAGAAGATAAGAAGATGCTGGTACTGGGCTAACTTCAAACATAGCTTAAATATTTTAAGAGAAGAAGGAACAACAGTTACGTGAAACACCATCTCTGCAGTTGTTTTGCTGGTATCTACGCATTTTCTCGTGGATACAATTCTTCTGTGAGGTAGCACGAGCGGGCACTAAAAACACCAGCTGATGACCAGCTCTTCCAGACACCACAAACTCCCATCGTGTCCCCGAGCAGGGACTGCCGAGCAGCTGCACGGGGACAGAGCTACTGCGAGGAGGCTAACACGCTGCAGGTGAAGCAGGGGAGATTGCAGAGGGTTATTTTTGCGCTCAGGCTAAGGGGTACCTCTGCACAGCCTTTGAGGGGTCTTCTTGCAGCCCCGAGCCCAGGCAAGTATGACAGGACAGTGTTTGGGCTGTACACAACTTACCCTGCTAGCACCCATCTGCCTCCATCACCGTCCGCTCACATCTCTACGTTTAGAAAGCAGTTGCTCAGATGATTCACTTCAGCTTTTTATCAGTTAGATCACAGGTGTAAGGACAGATCTTATCTGAAATTAACATTTATGGGTACCATTTCTTTCCAGATTATTTCTATTTACAGACTGTGAATGTTCGATGCTACTGAAAAAGTTTTTAACTGCAGCCTCCTTGGCTGCTGCCTCAAGGGTTAGTCTCCCAGCCACATTTCAGGGATACCAATGCTGTACAAAAACCACAAGAGACTGCATAATTACTTCACAAACCTTTGAAAGAAGCAATCAGGTCTTTCGGTAAGACACAGTAAGAAGAAAAGCAGCGTAGCTGTGCCTATATTCCAGCACCTGTGTAGTTACACAAGTGACTGTTACCACCAGACCTCCACTACAACTCTGCCAGTTAGCAGTCAGCCATTTGTGGAGAGTCAGCTGGAGGGGAATGTGTCAGAGTTTATTGCACGGGTTCCAAAAACAGCATGTTTGTTTAATACTGCGATTGCCAACTGAACTCCTAACAATCCTTTAAGAAACCGTGCCGCAAAACCCGCCATGACAGCGCTTCAGCAGGCCACGGGCGTCTCAAAATATGTCGTAACATTCGAAAGACAAGCTCAAGTCAATTAAAAAGACAATTAAAATTCTGATTCGATGCCACTTACCTGCCGCAAAAGAAGAAACACAAGCATTCAGCTGGTGGTTTGCAACACTCACAACAACCCTAACATTTACTCCATAAAGAATAAAAAAAAGTGGAAGAAATACTAGAGCTCTAAGTCTGTTTTGGATGGGGCTACGCTGCACAACAATTTACGGCACTACTTGCCTTTTCCTACACCTGGAACCCATGCCCAAAATCTTCATGCTGAAGCTGTGTGGTCTTTAAGTGAGCGTGTGTGAATGGAGTCGGCAGCAACGCTCCCCGAGCCATCGCCCGGCCTTGCCAGCTACACCTGAATGCAGAATCCGGCCGTGTCGCTTCCAGTTGTGCTGGCACACGAACCTGGCAGCAGGTAAGGACAGAACCCGGACTGCGACAACAGGAGGGCGAGCTAACACAGCCATGGGACCACCTCCGTGCACCTCTACAACCCTGGTGTGTAGATCCGTGGACTCCTTGAAAACAAACAGTTTCCGATGGCCAATTATTTATTTTGCAGTATGCAGTAGCCAAAATGTGCGAACCGTCACTTAGCTACGCGCCAGTAACCCAAATGTTTATTTCCACAGCGTCACATGAGAGCGCAGCTCCTTTTGCCAATTAGTATTTCTTCATTTTAATCTTAGTCTTTTCAACAGTACGAAACAGAAAAAAAACCCCATTCATGGTCAAATGCTAACCCCAAATTAATTACTGTATATGCTACCCCACAGAATTTTTTGTGACTATATGCAATGAGAAGATTGAGCAATTTTACCAAAGGTTGAAGTTAGCTTGCTTTCAACGCTCACTCCATCTTTCTTTATAAGCAATTCCATATGAAAAAGCTTACATTTCTGGATGAAATCCTTTTACCATTTCGTGCCGCTCTGGAGCAGTGAATGAATCAAATTATACACAAAAAAGTCAATTGTAAAATAACTCAAAATGCAAGCATTATTTGTTTCACAGAAAAGACTAGGAATTTTAAAGTTGTATCACAGAACAAAGCCGTTAAAAAAAAAAAATCCATCTCCTAGGCTTGTTGGACTGAAGGAACTGTTAGAAAGGTTTAGTTTTGATGTTGCCTGTATTACAGTTATATGCATATCTGAACAGGCCGCTGGGTCCTGTTGGCTTTAACTGTCAGTTATAATCACTTTAAGCCTAAATGTTTACAATAAAAAGGTAAAAGACGTTATTCATACTGGTTGTGGGCTTGAAAGTAGAAAAAAATTTATACGAGATGTCAGAAAATACAGCAGGAACCTTTGCGTATGCTGCTTCGAGTCATTTTGGTCAACTCTGTACAACAGTGGATTTCATACATTTAGTAGATTTTTGGTCCACCTCGAAAAAGGTGGACTCTTTTTCCTCCACTAGCCCAGTGAAAACTCAGTGCTAACTGTCAGGACACAGGCTGAAGCAAAATCCATAAAAAACATAACATCAGAAGATGACTATGTCGTACAAGAAACCTAGGTTTTACGCAGCTAATATTAAGAGGAGGAGGGTCCTACAGACATACCTCCTTCTAACTGCCCTGTGCAAAGCAGCTTACTCCTGAGCTGTGTCTGTAACAGCTGCCGAAGCCAAACAGTCAGTATGGACAAAACCCCTCCAGCCCATCACCGAAGGGAAGCAAGACTCCCTGGGTTTTTTACAGTGGCTTATCAAGCTAGCAAAACAGACAGGCTTTCAAACTTTACCAAGCCTCTATATTTAACACAGAAAAACAGGCAAATATTTACATTACAGTCCAACAACCTGCAGGATCTTAAAAAGCAAAGTTTAATGAAATGCAGGGAATTTTCATTATGGGCTGCTGTTATGATTTTCAGCTTCTGCTATCAAGGAGTCTCAGGAATCAGTAAGGAGTTTATGACTTGCAAAAAAGGTTTAAGAATTTAAAAATACGGATATACCCATCCCAGGAAAGAAAGATACTAAACAGTGGCATTTCAATGCTTGAAATAAGCCACTATTTATTAAAAAGAGGAATTCAATACAGCTTGATGAGAAACAGCATACTCTGCAGAACAAGTATAAAACTACAATCTCTCCAAGCTTCAATAAGAGCAAACTGTTTATATCTGAAAATATATTGTTTTAAAAACTGACCGAGCTAACAAGCAGACAAGCTTCTCTACGGATATACATTATAATGTTTGTATATTTGAAATATATACTCCTGATTAATAACATGGAGCCAAATGGAAACATGAGATTTTCAGAGGCTTAGAATATCATCTGGGGTTTTTAAATTATTATTAGGATTCAAAAACTATCATCTGTACTTTTTGCTTCTAAATTATTTTGTTTAGAAACAGATGTCAAAATAAAGAGGCAAAATAATAATAAAAGAAGTATAAAGAGGTATTTAACACCTCTCAGACCTTGTTCTAATTCACACTGTCAAGCTAGGAAGCACACTGTTGTGTAAAAGCGATGACTGGAATCCTTTTAGTCATTTCAAGAACCAGCTTCAGTTGGTTTACAGTCCTCGCTGGACCTGCTGCCCACTGGAAGGGGTGGGCAGCTCCACCAGGTCCAGGCAGACTTGCATCTGATTCGCCATCTGGCAGCCAAAACAGACATTATCTTAATTACTGTAATAAAACTGAAACCAGACCAGCCTACTTCCTTGTGTATCTGTGACATGACAGTCACTACTTTGCTGGACCGAGCCCTATGTATCTGCAGCTTTACGTCACTGCAGCTTGCAACCCACCACTTCATCAGCTGTTGACACAGATTTGTCTGTATTCCACTACTGTTTTGAGATAACACATAACAGTAACAACTCAGCTACCGTACTGCTATGACATTCTGCTCTCCTAGATTAATGAGGGAGCTCGCAGACATTTCCTACATCAAGCAAACAGCAACCTTCTGACAAAGCTGAGGTCCCAAGGAGCTACATGATTTGAGGGACTGTTATTTGCAATATTCTCTTTATGCACAACTCCCTGTCCTCCTTGTGTCTGTGCTACTGTTAGTCCACTGTACTGCTCGTAGGGAGAGCATTCTTACGGAGTGATTAACCCTGACGCTGCACTACTGCTGACAGCTTCCTTCTGCTGCTTGCATTAACTCTGCGGTTAATAAGAATTTCTTCATTCATACTAATGGGCAGAAGTGGAATAAGGCATTAATAGTAGTCCTTCATATAGTAACAACTAAACTTCTTGGACAGAAGTCTTAGTTCCACAGACTTACGGGGAAAATAAGGACATAGATTTGACAAACACTGGGCAGTACAGGAAAAGACAGGAACATAAGCAGTATCCTCGCTACACTGATAAAGGACTTGCCATATAGTTTCCTACTTAGTTCCCCCTCCTGATTTTAGGGAAGGGTGAGCTGGGGCAGCATGGCTATGCTTTTATTAATGCTCCTTGCGTTCCATGCCTGCTCACTGTTTTCTGTCTCGTGTTTACAAGTCAAGCATGCTCCACATGTATATTCAGGACTCAAGGGCCCAAACTACGCCTTGTATCACTCATAGTTACAATAATAAACTCTGGAAAACAAGGCTGTTGTCCTGAACACTGCTACTGGTCATCTGGAATTGGACATAAACCGCAAGACAGATTTATACAGCTATATAAACCACTGTTGCTCTGTATAAGGTCTATTTAATATTTTGCTTTATTTCAGGTTAATAAAAACGTCTCTGCTGTCAATTCTGGCTACTGTTACCCTTAACAGTAAGCAAAAATCAGTCAAGCGTTATGATGGCCACGATGTACAAGTCTAAGTATCCAATGTCAGGTTCATCTTTTGCTCATCAGAGACAGCTCTATATTCAGATGTGCTGCATTTTACAATTTCTCACTATATATAATAAGGGACAATACCCTACTTTCCGTGCTTTTTTGTTCGTTTTTTACTCATCAGGGAGAAAGGAGCTCTCATGTCCATTGTGAGCAATGGACACAACACAGTGTAAGAAAAATGGGACTTCCAGCTGGAGGTCTCAAGTCACCCTCACTGATTCTCACTGTACAACAGATGAGGGTATAAAAATAATCAAAACAAAGTTCACATGGGTTTACAAGTTATTAATGTTTTCAACAAATGATCTTTTGTATGTATGACAAAGTGTTTGGAAACATGCTATCACACCTACAGCAAAACTTCAATTCAGACAATCCATCTATCATTTATTAGCCAGCACCAAAAATGAACATTTGAGAAGATCAATATCAAAGTTAAATCTTTTTAAAGACTTTGACCACTAATGAAAAGAAAACCTCCTCTCTTATAATAAGATATGTTTATAACATGTTCAGAATAGATTCCCTCATTTCAGTAACTTTTTATGATGTTAAAATCCTCCAATTTATGTTTCTACATTCGCAAGACTTTTCTTTACAGTATCTAATTCCATGATTTTAGACCTTTTTTTCCCCTAAGTCTACCATGGGAATAAAAAACAGTATCTTAGTTTATGTCTTAAAATTTTATCAGCTATATTCTATCCACCATACACTTCATTTAGTATTCCGTACTGACATACACATAGAACACCATTTGAGGCTACTCTCTAATAATCATTATTGTTGTAACATCTTGCCTCCTGTAGACCTGCAGGTAGGTACTTGACTGAGATCTCTTCCCTGCCTATAAAATTGTTTTCCATGAAGTAACTGTCCAAATAAATGCTGGGTATCAATTCAGAGCTTGGTTTAGAAACACCCCGCTAAATTTGGGAGTTTTATGAAATGTTCTTGTGAGGAAGACAGGAAAGTCTGGACTGACAGCTCTTCCTACAACCAAGCTCCAGAAATGGCCTAACATACTTGGTGCCCACAGGACAGGATCTTCTAATTGTTTAAAACCCGAGTTAGCAGATTTAACTTCGGGCCTTCTGGGGACATCACCGACAACAGCTGCAGTAAAGGTCCTAGCAGCCCTGTGGTCTCTGCAAGCAAAGGCGGAGGATCACGCACGCAGCGCCTGGCTGTTCCTGGCTCACAAAGGCCACCATTGCTGCAGGCACCGCGGACGGTCTGCGAGCCCCGAGGTGGTCCCGGGGCGTTAGCCACCCAGCAGCTTCCCACTACGCTGCGTAGCGGCCCAGCATGCGAAGATCTGCGCGCAGCATAAAGAGCACTGGGAAAAATACTCCAATGCATTTAACAGGGGAGTGACAACTTTTACACGGCAAGTAATAGCCTGAAATATTCTATCAGAAAAAACAAATTCATTTTGTGTCTCCCACAGTCACCACTGAGGCACACAAAGACGTTTCCAACCTGGTAACATTCTATGTGGGAACATACATCAAAAGAACAAGTCAACTTTGCTCTTGCAGCAATGGTGAAAGCCTGATACTATTTCGGCAAAACTTTTTTGTGCTGCAGAGTCAGAGCACTGGTAGTACTTACTGGACTTTTTTTCCCCTCTCAGTGACAACTTCAAAAGCTCTATGATCAGAGTGGTTAGTTGCTCAGATGTACAGAGCAGCTTAATACAGCATGGCTGGTTGGTGCTCAAGCATGTACCAGCTGAGCTGGAGAACGAGAAATGCCGGATTCTGACTGAACAGGCTGCACTGCCTCCTACTACGAACGATCTACCACGAATGAAAGAGGCATCTGTATTTCTCACAAAGAGAGGCCACCTTTTGTGCTCCAGATCACATTGTATCACACAACACGTACTACTGTATTGGGACATAAATTTAAGAATTCAGTAAATTTGAGCTCTGTTTCTGCCACCTTAATCTGTGTTTGGCAATACCCTTTTCCGTTTAAATCACCTTGAATACTAAGGACTTCTGTAACACGACAGAATTACGCTGTGCCTTCACTTAAATGAGAGTGGGCTCAGATGATGAAAGACATTTCATTTAAACTGCCCTTCTGATCAGTTACACCAAAGCTTTTGATCTACAAGTGAAAGACAACAGTTCTGAAACCTCCAGATTCATTCCTCTTGTTTCTTTTCACGCTCAAATGAGCAATCCAACCTGGAAATCGAGAACAATCAGCACCTTTGGATAACATCAAAAGCACTGCTGTTGTACGCAGGTAGTAAGATCAGATACTTCTTGGCGTAACCGTGAAGAAAACCCCTCAGTCCTTCAAAATCACTCTTCTGCTGCAAAGCACAGAACTTCTTCAAACAAGTACTTGCACAGTGCTGTATTATTTTGGGGTGCAAACATCTCTTACTTGAGCGCAGCATGTGCCTGCTTCAGAAATTGCAAATATTATATTACTCACTCTTGTAGCTAGAACTATTATTCCACTAAGAGAAGGCTGATATATTTTTTTTATTTTTTTAAGTATGCATTTGACTTTTGGCAGTGCTGTCCTGGAATGTAAAATGCCAAGTTGGCAGCTTTCAGAAAGGGAAATTTAAGTGAATTGGGATGGTCTCTTTGGGCTCGTATTTCTTGCAGTTCTTTTTCCATGTGCCTGTGTCCCTGTGTTACCAGCAACAGCTCTTACCTACAGCTTTGTTTCTTATTTTATGTTTTATTAACTCTAGTTTTTCCACTCTAGCATCATTTTACCCTTCAGGAATTCATTGTAAAGTTCTGTCAGCCTTGTCTTTCCCTGAAATGTGTAACATTCTAACGGTGGTAGGTTCTAGTACGCACCCCCCAGAGCTCTGATATTTTGACTCTCACAGTGTCAGGCTGTCCTATGCTGTAGATTCTAGAAGTGCAGATTTGCTGGCAGACACACACCTTACGCTCATTCCCCACAGCCCTGCTTAGGTTATGACAACAAACATTTTGGATTAGAAAATTCCCAGACAAATCTAGTAATACTTTTCTTTACAGAAAATATAAATCTCTTATTGACAGCAGTTTTTTAAAGAACAGGAGCTGAATTAGGCTGCTCTAGAGACAAATCAATTAAGAGTTGATTTTAGCTGACAATAAAATACCTCCTGAAGTCCTTAGGATTGGACACTTAAAATTAGCAGTGATAAAACCCTCTCTGTAATGATGAGTAAAGGAGATAGAGTTTGCAATTCTGATAAATGACTTACAAGAATCGAGACTCAGTGCAGGTAACTAATTACACTTCAATGGTGAAAGGGTGAGCAGAGTGAATTTCCTGCACTGTTACTTTACCGGTTATTACCGTGTGACTAAGAACAGTTCTGCCTGCCTGATGGCCTCAGCAGAATGCCCGCTTCCATGAACGCGGTGTTGGCACAGAGCTACAATGGCTGCTGCCTGATGAACGTATCAGGGATGACAGACCAAGTGCACCCACCTTCCATTGACAGCAAAGCACAGTTGGCATATTCCATGCAACACTGCGGTGGCATTTTGTAGAAAACTTGCTATTGTGGGATTCTCATCAACAGGGCCTTGAACGGAGAGGAAACAGCAGCACAGCTTGTCTATCAATCCGATGTTCACCACGTAACTAGAAACAGAGGAAAAACTGTGTTAAAAAATCCCAATCCCATACCAGTTTTGGTAACTTTGCAAAGGAAGTAACTTCTGCTTCTCTTCTATCAAGCCATACAAAATGCAGGTTGTGATTACTTCAATACAAACCGTATCACAGTAACTTCAGATCTGGCTCTCTGTAACTATCAGTAGTTTTTGTTAAGAGATCTGTCTGTTGTAGGATAATTTGTATTATATTGTACACAAAAGATGAGTGTAAATGTTTATTTTACCATACTCCTAGGAGGACAATGGAATTTTGCCATAGTGAAATGATTTATAATAATCTTGACAGCTCTACAACAACACAATTTCTTTTTAGCATGAAGAGATAAACTTTGTAGAACACACTAGTTCAAGAAGACAATGATGCTACCCAGATAACGTTTTATTGCAATATATTTCATAACAACTACTGCCCAGTTGTTGGTTTTTCTTTCTCCTTTTTAAAATATATGCAACAGTTAAGAGACTAATAGAACATGCAGGTAACAACCCTCTGCCATCAATATACAAAGAGCAGGATCAGAAAGTCTCCTCAGGAGCTCAACCAAAACTCAACACAAACAAAACCCAGCTAAGTGAATTCTTTTTTTTTTTAACTGAAAAGTCCTCTTTCTTTTTTATTAGCAGAGTAGATCAGATCATCATTGCTGATCATCAGATCACTACTGGTGAAGTTTCTTCTTTCAATTTCTAAGAGCTTGGAAACCTATGCCAAAAATTTTGCTGTTTGTGCCTGTACCAAGATCTCTCTGTCCATACCACATTCTCTCACACTTTCATCATTCTCAACTCCACTTAAACTGTGCACACAGATTATTTTTTTCCATGTCAGTTTGCTGTTATCACCTAACTTCGCGTACTTTTCTTTTTCTACCACAAACATTCAGCTTTCAGACTTTACTCCATCTCAGCTGTTCATACTGTTGACTTATGCTAGCTCAACTTCCTTCGCGGAGACAAATCTCCTGCTGCAATCACCTCCTTCTTCTCTTTCCCCTCTAATTTCCTTTGTACTTTCCTCCACTCTCCTCAAGCGGGAGAACCTCCTTGTCAGAATCTGAGCTGCTGCTCTCTCCCGTGTGCCCACCTGATCTAAAAAACATCAGGAATCACTTGCTTTCAGACACCACCAACTGATTTGCTGGTTTTGCATTGACAGTCCACACTAAACCATCCTGTTAACACTATCACTCTGTCCTACCAGCTGCTCTGCCTACTTGCTTGTCACGTCCGCTTGCTGGAGATTGCCTCTTTGGGCGCAAGGGCTCCTTACGATGGTAACGCCATTGGGTATACGGTTCCACAACGTCAAGACCACCCTGACTTGATGAAGTATGGAACGTTATCAAATAGTGATTCTAGTAAATGAATAATACTGACTAGATAATGCCTGTCCCAGGAGCTGTACAAGTACTTATTAGAAATAACTCTTCCCTCACACATCTTACAGTCTGATTTTGAAAAAATCAGCAACTTTTTAAGCTTAGGGAAGAAAACCTTTCCACTTTTCAGAGAGTGTTGCTGCTCAAGGACTAATCTCTCTTCAGCCCTAGAAGCTAGACTTTCTGCCAAAGTTCACCCTGCTGAAACAAAGCTTTTGGAAGCAATGCAAGCAATTAAGAACAAAAATACACTGGATATAATGCAAGAAATCTAACGGCAGTATGAAAGATTTTTCAAGCTGCTGAACTATGGCAGTTAAAAACACTTAAAAGCTACACAAAGGTTATCAATTGCACACTCCTTGCTCAGGTAAGTTGGCCTGTTCTACTTAGCAATGTGAAAGGTTATCAGCGCTGGGTTCGTTGCAGATTTTGATCTAAGCAACGCACCTGATCGTACAGGTGATAAGCAAGCTCTCCTGTATTAGCAGCGTAACTCCAGGAATGGAGCTGGGTGTCAGATACACTGCAGTCACAGAGAAATGCTGAGTGCTAGAAATCTCTGAGGCAGGGGGGAAGAGGAAGAACTAAATAAAATACAGGCAATACTGACAGATGATTGCTTACAAAAAGGCACAACCATTCTCGTCAATATTCTCTTCCTTTTCCCTAGGAACATCTCTACGATCTGACTGACGCCTGCAAAATGTGTTGATTGTCCCCATTCCTTTACACCCACACCTGGATACAAAGCGGCTGCTCTTTCAGCAGAGAAGAAATAGATGAGAGTTTTCAGTCTAGCGGGACTATTCTTTAATGGCATCCAGAGACAATGAGAAGACGCCCGAAGCACTCCCTCCCTTCAAGAACAGAGCGTACAGACAAGTGGAATGTCAGAGCTCTCTAACCTGCTGCCTCCATGGCTGAGTCTTTTTTACCTATGATAGGACAGTTCCAACAATTTGGCTACCCTCTGGCTACCCAGACAGTGCGTAGGTAATTGTTGTTCAGGCATCAGGTCTGGTAGCCCCAAACAGAAAAAAAAAACCCCAAAATTTCAACTTTCCTCTTTCTTCCCCCATCTTCCTAAAACTCTCATTTAATCAGCTCCCCGAGGACATATGATACCATGACCTGGAGGTGAAAGATTCTCATTAATAACAGAATTTGTCTGGTTTTGACTAGTTTAAAATGCCATCTTTCTTTTTTTTTCCTAATTGCGCTATTACCTTGTCATCATGCCTTTCATTCTCCATTTATAACCAGATCCCCTAAAGTGCCCCAGGTGAGGGACCTGGCTGGATTCTCATGTATCTTCTTATCTTAAGGGTATGCCTGCGCTTGGCCCAGTCAGTGTCAGATGTCTGCTGAGCACAACTATCAATAAGCAGACCTCCCACCCTCCCATTCATAACTGGCGAGAATACATCCTGAAATTTCACACTCTCTCAAAACCTGTTTGGGGAGAAGGTGGGTTACATGAGAACAATAAAGTTTTAGAGGTCACTGGTATCTATGACAACTACTTGTTTTGCTTTCCTCCTCCAGCTGTCTTCTTTGTATCCATCAGCATCATACCAGACCTTGAAAAGTCTGAAGATGCTCAGTGACACATTTTCAGTAGCATTTAACCAGAATTTCATTCCTTCAGAGGGCTGAAGATGTATTTATGACTATTTACATAATATACTAGTGAAACTATATACTTTTAGCAAATCTAATATATTGTTGGATACATATTAGTTTTATATATATATTAATTATATATATATTAATATATTCAGGTTCAAGTATTTTTACCCATTAGAATGTTTCAAGTAAAAATGAGCAAAACACTGTATTCTATTCTACTCTACTGATATAACTCACAGAGTTATTCTGGTTGAAATTTTGTTCAAGAAATATCTGCAGAAAACTGCTATTAAAATACAGCTATGCTATAAAAGTTGAAATCAGACTACAGGAATTATTGGGTAATCTTTGGAATAGAAAGCATGTAATTTTATGGCAAGCTTATATGAATGCACATATGCAGGATCACACGGCAATGGGCATACACATCTCTTGGTATAGAGAACTGAGAGAAAATAATGAAAATATGGAAGCTGACTCCTAGGGCATTAGGAGAAGAAACTGATGGAGAGGACACAAAAACCCAAGTCCTAAATTAAAAGACTCTTGGTTTTCTGTGTCTGCGGGTTTTGAAGAACGTTTTTGCTTGAGAATATAGCATTTCTGTAATCTTCTTGACTACACACACAAATTACTCTAAGTTAAGAGTTAAAGCAGTTAATTCCTAAATCATTGCAAATTTCTTTCTCTGTAGTAAAGCAGGTTTACAGAAGTGTGTTTGTTTTTTTTTTGGTTTTTTTTTAACCTGATCAGGTCTTGGACTCTGCTGTTGAAGGCTTCCACTTGTGAGGATTTACTTTTCATTTCCTGCAATATCTTCAGTGCAGCAGAGCGGCTGTTTCCGTCCGGGAGGCTGGAGATTAGACATCTGAAAATTACAGCAGTTATCCTCAGAAGTCCTGTTGTTAAATCTTCAAATACCTGCTTATTTGTGCTTCTACCTGAAGTAGCATTATGGTCATCTGGAACAATAGCCTATGTAAAGAGAGAAAAAGAAAAGACAACCAGAATTCAGTAAAAACAATCAAAGTTTGTAGAGAAACATTTCAAAAGCTGCATATGAGTACACAATAAATAATAATAAAGTAACATATTCTAGCAGTGCTATTAAGCATTAAACAGCATTTCAGGTACAAGAAAAGGCCCATAGCCCTCCTGCAGTTAATATAAGCTGAAACAGCAACAAGTCAACAGAGTGTTTAGTGTCTGGGAACTGAAGGAAACCTCACAGCAGCAGGGTATTTCATTAGTGTGATTGTGGTGTTCTTAAGCATACACAGGATTTTTGATGAGATACTAGCAAAAAAAAAATTATTTTTTTAACTTGTCTGCGAATACTACTGAGCTGGTTCATTTTGAGTACTACACAAAGACATCGGAAATGCCTCGGATACGCAAAGCATTCAGCAACACAGAGGAGAGAGAGCCATGTTCTGTGGAAGGAACAGCACTTACCGCTGTATGGTAACCCCCTGCTTGGCTTTGGAAAAACACAAGGTACCGTCAGCAGGCTACCCAACAGTCTGAGTCCTAAACAAACACCCTGACAGAAGTGACTATTTTGAAAAGCAAGAGTTCTTGTGACACGGAAGGTACAATTGTGGCTTTTCACGGAAAAAGACAATACACTTTGCAGGCAACAGGGATGACCTTTGCAACGAGATCTAATCCCCCATGGACTTTCTCCTTCATAGCAAAAAAAACCAAACAAAAATTTTAAAAATTGTTAAACATTAATATTACTAACACAACTAATATTGAATATTAACACTAATAGCACGATTATTAATACTACAAAATTTATTAAATGTTAAAATTACCAAAAGTATTACAAAAATATCCTGAAGTAAGCATCTTTCTAAGGTATTTTATCTGGAATTTCAATGTTAGAAAAATTACAGATTTTTTCTAACCAAAAAAAGCAAGTTTGGTCGTGATAAACCTCCAACCTTAAGTACACAGAACCCCCTGTGTCTGGAACAGCACCAGTTTGCCCCCAGCAAACGGCACACTGCAGCATCCGAGCAGCAGACGGAGACAACCCACGGGAAGGCCACGGGAGGTGCCGTCTGGTCACAACGGCAAAGGATGCTGGGGAACGCAAGATTGTCCCCATCTACAAGGGGGTATTCAGCTGTGCTGTGGAGCTTCTGCACAACTGAACTCAGAACGAATTCTGACACCCGCCGAGGCACACGCAGAGGGCGATGCGCAGCTGTTGTAGGCCAGCAGAAGAGCCCAACCTTCACTCAATCGACACAGATGAGTTATGGTGGTTCCCCTTTGCACCTGGGAAAGCCTCCGAGAGAATTCTCTTCCTAGGAAGCGTCAGAACTACTCAGTCGAGCAGATTACTATTACAGCTAACCCAAACTAGCTAAGTATTTCAAAGAGCTAAGTGCTCCTCCAAGGCAAGACGACCCTTGAGGCAAGGCTCCAAATCTTAACTTGATTCAAGTTTCTCTTCTCCATCTTTTTTTCAGAACGAAAGAGAACTGCTAAATCTTCCCAAGTCTCCCAAAACAGAGAGAGTCCTGATTTTGTACAAACCGTGAAAGGCAGCTGAAGCAGAAATTTCTGCCAGGAAGAGAGGGAAGTAGATACAAAACCCCTATCCTGACCAAATCTGATGAGAAGACTCCAACACCACCCCACTCCCCAAAAAAAACCCTAACAAATGTGAAAAACAACTAAGGAACTACCTGAGAAGAGAGAAAAATTGCACAAATTCTAGGGCACAACCTGACACACTGGAATACGATAAAGGATGACATGAACAACCTAGTTCTAAAAGATGCAATGGGAAACGCTTTCCTCCCACAAATGTCAGATTAGGCCTGGAGGAAGTCTGAGCACTTTTATGGATACCTTCCTATTTTAACCACTAAGGACAGCAGGAAAAACGCGTCCCCTGAATAAGGCCTGAATGTCTCAATGTACGACATCACCTGACGACCACTGCATTTGTCCATTGGACATCAGTCACGTTGGCAGCACAACAAGCAGTTCTCTCCGAAGAGACCTCAGAGGAACAGAATCAGATTTCTCCAAACCATTAAACTGAAGCCCACTCCTAAAAAAGGCAGTGAAGTCGAGATGCACAACACGTACATCTGAAGACAAACCTACATGCAGGATACAGACCTGGAAGGAAATCCTCAAGCAGAGTATAACTTATTTATTTATTTTCTCGTTTCTACAGTCCAAGCTCATTCAAACCAGCTGAAACCCTGCCCTATGGTGATCAAACAGCCAGCGGAAAGCGTGTGGAAGCCCTGCAGTTTCACGGCCAGACCCTGGCAGCAAGGATGTGTCCATGGAGCCCCGGGGCTGCTGGGGACATTCACGGGGCTTAACGCTGCTGGACCCTGCGCACCACAGAGCTCTGCCGAGGCACCTTTACGGGGCAGCGCAAGGCTTTCAATGCCGTCACCACTGATCAACGCTGGCTGAAACTTTATTTTCATTGCAGGTTAAAATCATCACTCTTGGTATAGGCAAGTGAGGTCACAGAAAATCTTTCCTCCCCGTACAGGTATCCAGAGGGATTCGGTAACACTTGGTGACAAAGAGCAACACGTGCACGCATTTATTATTCATTAGGTCTGAGCCTCGCGGTGGTACTTACAACTCATTGTAATAATCTGCTTCTGGTGACGAGCCAAGGGCGCAAGTGAGAAGTCTTTAGCTGCTTATTCGAGTTCAAAGGGAAAAATAGTATTATGTTGCTCCAGTAACTTTCGTTGACTAAAATAATTCACACCTAATGATTCTAATTGTCTACTGAAACAGATGGATTAAGCTTTGCAATGTATGAGTCAGCTTAAATGTGGTGACTTTGTACTAGGGACACCAAGTTTTAAAAATTGCTAACAAATGCTACTCAGTGCTTTTTCACCTAAGAGAAAAAATTATATATAGCTTACTACTTCAAAGATTTAGTAACATTTTGCACTAGAGCCTTCCATTTGCTGTA
>Ga0181612_113638_pt1 | contig 21214 bp, 11 predicted proteins | sample HoacroProtozoa21_FD_119630 | JGI IMG/M metagenome (GOLD analysis project Ga0181612, IMG submission 119630) | Hoatzin crop microbial communities from Cojedes, Venezuel. Combined Assembly of Gp0051906, Gp0051904, Gp0051908
ACTTCGGAACTTGTCTTGATGAATGGGTTTATCTGAAGGCAACACAATGGGGACCAATGATGAAACAGTGACAAATGGATTTCCTCCCCGGCTGGAGACAGCTATTGCTTGACATCTGCACAGTATGTCTCATGGAGGCATATTTTGCAACATGAACACTGAGTTCATGCAGAAAAAGCCCTGTCTGACAAACGCAGCTCCCAGAGCAAGAAACAACTGGATTAAAGGTACAGAAGAAGATAACAGCTGTCTCTAAGAGAGCCCTAGACCCCAAAGAATGTCTTGGGGAAGGAATAGATGGCTTCTAGTTTATACAGGTGCATTTACCAAGTAGAGCAGAGCATCTGAAATCAGCCTCAATACCTCAGTCTTTGGATAAGGGGGCAGGTATATCGCTGATACACAAGGAGTGCCAGAGAAAGGCTGGCCAGAATAAAGGAAAAGAGTTAAGACAAATTAAATTGACTTTGCAGTAGGAAGCAACAAGGGGAAAGAGATTTGGGAAGCCATTATAGATTTGCCAGGGGAGTGTGGGAAAATAACCAAATTAGTCACACAGGAGAAGAAAATGGCTTGCCACAACTGAATTGCCAGGTCGTTTCACAGGGACACCCAAACCCATTTGGTTGCGCTTCAATTTCGAATGAGAAATTCAACCTGGGCTTGTTGGGTCTGGGCCTGGAGGCAGCTCTTTTGAAAAGCCACTGACATTGCCACCAGAGCTGCCTCTGGGGGGGGAAGATCCCTTCTGGGAGTAGATCAAGATCCCTACAGGAACACATATCTCTCCCAGTCCAAATACAAAGGCAGAGTTCAAATTTCTGTTCTCAAAGAGCACACCAAGAATGAGCTAAAAGAACAGAGCAACCATACAAATACTTGTCCCATTGCTCTTCACTGTCTTAAGGGGATTAATGAGGGTAAGAACCCATTGGGGTAAGTTAGACATTAGAGACAAATTTTAAAAACCCAGTTGGTCACCTGGCATACAAGGTAGAATCCAAAGCCACACATCACTGTCCTGAAGACAACCCATAGGATATCACTGGTAATATAAAAGATACTCAAACGCTACACCAGTAAGCACAGCACAATGCAGCAAATTACTAAATGAAACAAAGGTGTTAGGATCAGGTATGTTGTGGCTGTTTGGGAATAAAGAGGAAGAAAAAAAAAAGGTTTCTGCTTCTTTGACTGGTTTTTATGTTTGCATATCCAGCATGACTGGATACACTTGCCCCAAGGCTCCTGTTGGCATCCTATTTGTTATTTGCCTATTAGAAGTTCACCATAGAAGCTATGATTTCTCAATAAATACCAAAATATTTCATGCTTTAAGTAAAAGACCAAATTTCCTCTCATTTCTAAAATCAGATATTTCCTGCTTCTGTCACAGTTTCTCTGTGTCACCTGCTGGCCAGTCACTTTGTCTTGTAAGACGTCTGCATCTTTATAAAACAGGGCTAACAGTATTTTCCAACATATTGCCTGTCTTGTCTACTGAGAATACAAAGTTCTGGAGTCCAGGAACCATTCTCAATTTTATAAATATAGCATCAAGCATGGGAAAACAGCATATCAGCTGGAGTCTGCAGTAACAAATAACCCTTAAAAACAAACCAATCAAGTCTCCCTTTTCTATGGTGTATGTTTTAAAGCACATACAACAATAAAATTGATTTAGCAGCCAGCAGGAGTGGCGTACCTTCAATCACAAAGCTGCACTGAAAGACGTGTCCCTTCCACTTTCATTTCTTCTGGGAAAAAAATCTTTAGAAACATTTTTATGGGAAAGACCAGTGATGCTAGTCAGAATCAAACCAAGAGATACAAAAGCCAGGAACATCACCATGTGGGACTACACCACATGCCATTTTGATGAATCATGTCAGAGACTGAACTTGAAATAATTGTAAAACCATTACCATGATTCAGATTATAAAATGGTAAATTAGTCAAACTGCCTCCATCCACAGAGAGGAGTAACTGGGGGATAGATTTTAGCACAACCAAAGGCCCATTGAGGCAACACTAACTCTTGAACTCCCAAAGGACTGCACAGTAGTTCACACAAAATGTCTCCTGCCAGTGGTATTTACACTAGATGTGAGTGGGTACTTATATACCCACCTACAGGCATGGACTTGTGGATACCCCCAAATTACTGACTGACTCAGGAGGTAACATTTCTGGAAGTAATGATTCAGTGCCGCAGGGTGACTGGATGAATCTGTTCCCTCCCACCAAACCCAACACAGACACCCGTAACCTCAGGTCTGTGGTATTTCTCTCTTTGGAAGCATGCAAAAATGTTGGGAGTGTTCAAATATCTTTAAACTGTGTAGCAGATCTTATCTGCTGGGCTGCATTCAGCACCCAACGCTGGCAGGCTACCTGGAAATACCATTCCCTTGGATTTAACTTCCAGTATCTAAAGACGTGTTTGTTTGGTTCCCACCTGCCACACACCCCCCCAGAAAAAATTAATAAGGTCTACAGACAGTTCTTCATTAGCTTCAGTTTTAAACTATTGCAGTAGGTTGGGTGCTTCTTAAAACAGGCCATGTTAATTTAATCTCTCAAAAGACAGTGATTTTGAAAATATATTTATGATCCAAATGAATTCCTCCAAGTTGTTCCAATAAGCTTTCTTTTATCTTACAAAGTACAGGAGCGTTTGCAGGCTGAAATCCCATTTACAACCTAGATTCCTGGCATGTCTACAGAACAATGTCTATTTTTCAAAGAATGTGAAGTTCTGATACATGCTTTTATGTACTTACCACGCCATTTATTCCTGAGCAAATGCAAATATAAGGCACCAGGGCGGGAGAAGAGAAAAGCTCAACTCCTTGAAGCAAACACACCTCAAAATCCATTATTTTCAGAAGAACACAATAACATCTGTCCAGTTCTAATAAATAAGATTTAGGATAAAAATCTGTAGTTTAGGAACAAAAAAAAATTGTTGCTGTTACACCTGGTATGAATTCGGTTTAGCAGCCCACTTACCTGTATGTAAAAGTTAAATAATTCCCCTTAAACAGCAGGTTATCAAACAGAAATCAGCAACACCTGTTATATTTGTAAAATAATAACAACAAGCTGAGATGCCATTCATTTATGGTAAGAATGCCAACTTCGCCAAGATTTGTTCTGGCCACCAGTAAATCTATGTCTAGTAAGAAACTGATGCATTTCGTGGAAAATAAGCTGCACCTGGATTTGAGTCATACCTTGTCCCCTTGAAAACCTGTCATATCCTCCTACTTAAACGTCTCTGATACAATAAACACATGAGCATAAACAAGGCCCCAACTCTTTCACCCTGTCTCTCTCTTCGTTCCAGACAGGAAATATAAAACAGCTAACAGCCCGAGATGCATGAAACCATTTCTAAAGCTACTTTGGGCCATTTGTTTAATGTCATCCAGGATCTCTTTTGTGCACTGGACAATTTTCCTACCATGTGTTCACTTATTGTGTTACCTGATGGTGCATTTCCACAGAAATAGCCATAGAATAGAAACTGTAGCTGGTGTACTTCTTCACAGAGGGAGCCTGATCCTGCACCACTGAGGTAAATAGGAGCTTTAAAGGGGACAGATGGTGCAGGTGGACTCATAAAATGTAGGTACATTAATATTGCTGCATTGACAACTATGTGAAAAACGTGAAAAAAAATTGTATATGGACTAGAATGTGTGTCTTATAGGAGATGCTACACTCTTATTACTCGCCATGACTTGCAAAGGTGTGAATTAACTTCCTTGTAATGCTAAATGTGGTACTTATGACTGTCCCTTTTGAAAAAGTTAGGGGAAGCACCAATAGAAGCACATGTAAAGTGTATATGCCCAAGTATCTTACAGCTTCAGCAGCATCTGAAGGCCCCAGCATGAATGGCGCCCATCTCAAACACAAACACACATGGGTGACAGTCGCAGCTTTAGGGAGACTGTCAAATTAGACAGCACACAGGCAATCATGAGTGATCCACAGGAGTGCAGTGAGATAGCCCCATAACCATCCTGGGCAGACAGAGTGAGAGGGTGGGGAATAGGGGCAGAGCAGTGCTTTAGCTGATGTGAGGAATTCCCGATGCCTACAAACACCTGCATTCCCAATCTTGGGCAAATCACTTCAGCTCTCCCCATCTCACACCGCAACAGAGAAAGTAAGGCAGTGGCACTCCTGTACAAAGACGCTTGCAGAGGAATGCGACCGACACTATCGTGAATTTCTTTACTAGAATAACAGAGGTCATACACCTATCAGACCTGTGGAAAACCCTTGGTTTCAAAAGGCTCCATTCCCCCAGCAGTTAGCAAACACTATGGTACCAGGATTGTTGATGCACAAAAATTGTCACTACTAATTTAGGTTTCAAGTGCTTTATTAGCATAATTCAGCCAATTTTCCTCTCCTTGCCTGTCACATGTCACACTGCAAGGCAGGTGCAAGGCTTGCAGGATTTCAAACTTTCACATTTAACATATTTTTTCCTTCATTTATACATTGACTTTTCCATACAGGACCTCCGCACGTCAACACACCTGAAAATGAGTAACTAGATCCCTTTTCCACACTTAGTGAGTGCTTCCCTCATTATTCTGCTTCCTGTAGGGCCACACAGGTAGATATAAAAGGGAAAACTAAAATGACTCAAAGTCACTTTAGTAATCCCCAGACCACCCATGTCATTAATGCTAGTCCTCTAGCAAATGCCCTGTTTGAAGGGGTTCTATGTCACTTGCAATAACTTAGGTGCAAGAAAGACTATAAAACCACCTAGACCTACTAGGAGACATACTCGACAGTGGTAATGCTACACTCCAGTAACTCGGGCTAAATACAGCAATTTGCCTAACAAATCACAAACACTGGTTAAGACTGAACTACAGTTTCCCACCCACCCCAATGATTTTCGTTTATCTTGCTGGCTCATTCCTCAATCCCCTTTTCCTTCTCATACTCTTCAGTCCTTCCCAAAGCATATGGGTGGAAAGAACCAACAGACAAGAAAGAGTTTACTGAGTAGTTCAGAGAAGAGATTGCCTGGACTGGGGTTGTGCGTATATGACTGAGTGCTGAAGTAATGTCAGGGCAACCAGGGAGAACATGATGACCTGGAAAAAAGCCTAACCCTTGGGAAGGGAATGTGGGTAGTGATAACAGGGTTGTACAAGGGACAGAAAGCGAAATGGAGTGTCGAATTGCTGATGTCTGCATGTTCCGGCAAGTAGTATGGGAAAAGAAAAAGCGGAACTGAAAGCACCAGTACATAATCAAAATTATAGGTTAGTTGGCATAACAGATATAATGGAATAACTCATAACTGGAAAATTAACATTAAACATACAGGCTATTCAGGAGTAGCAAGCAGGGGAAAAGAAAGTATATTCAGAAACACAGACTAAATTGCTGAAAGACTAGATAAAACTGCAAGAAAAATGCTAACAACCACGGATGAGGTTTGCTAAATACTACACTTTGAAGGTGATGTTGAAGATGCTTTTTGCCTCCTGAAAATCTACTAGTTGTATAAGAATGTCCAAAGGGGTATTTGAGGCATCCTGCTATCTTTTGTAGCATCTGTTGTACTGTTACCTTTCCAAGAGTACAGTGTCCAGGGAAGGCAACAAGGGCAAGTGGAAGGAGCTTGATCTTGATCAGTAAGGAGGATCCAAAAGAGACTAAAAGCAGAAAGCAGTTTTAAGTAGTAAAAAGGCAATTGGAGCAAGAAGAAAGATCACATACAGTACTAAAGTCACCAAAATTTGCTCAGGCTGCCATGATTCACACTGGCGCTGTTGTATATCTACATGCAGATATGAACACAGCAATGCTCCGGTTGGTTTTGGAAGCAGAGAACAGTGGTCGCAGAGGTGCTATGATCTGGGTAGAGCTGTGGTATCCAGCTACTACGTACTCTACATTTTCCTCATGTCCTAATGGGAAAAGAACAAAAAGTTACAAATGCATTACTATAATTAAATATTCATCCACAAACTACTTCCAAGAGGTGAATGATGACTTCTGTCTAAACAATGTCTCACAGGCATCTGAAGCAGTGCCTGCACTTAGTAGTAGAGCTTTTTCAATAAAAACTCTACTTTGTAGTGTTTGGTCACTCATAGTAGCAGAAGTTCACTTGCAATATCACATCACCATTGGTGACTATCGTATGCTTCATGCTTTGTAAGCACAGCACTGGTGTAGAAGCTCCTTTTGAAATCGTGCTTGATTGCTGGTGTTGCAATCACTCACCTGTTCAATGCCATTTCTAAATGATCGGAGGACAAGTCTGACGCAGCTACTCAAATTATCTCCAGGACCTTTCTCCTTTGCAAGAACCGTACCACCAACTGCAATTATTTGTGCCCAGTAAGTACTTTTTCCAAGACATAAAGCACAACACATTCAAAAAACCCAGTGTCCCTCTGTGGATCATACTTAAGCAAGTCCAGGCAGGAGCTTAATTTACTACCCAGAAATACACTTTCATGTTATTTTTAATATCATTACCCAAAGCCCTACAGCAGATCCCATATTGCAGATTGTTAGGATATATCTGTCACTTAATGCATTCACATCAGTAACAAAAGAGATCATGCAAGACATTTGACAGAGCAGACAGCAAACTGAGATGCTTTAGAGGGTAAATCACTGTAAATTATTTGCTTTGAGCTGCCTTGAGCTTCCATTTTCTGCGCTAAGACTAGCTGAATTCCTGCACAGTACTCCAAGATTTTCAGAACATGCATTAAGCAGATTCATAAATAGACCTCTTGTAAGTGCTCTAGCGTATCTACATCAGTGCCCAGGTCCCAAATAGCTTATGCATATTCTGATCTTCTCTGGGTATGCTGGCTTCTGTTACTACCAACCTTCAAGCTGCACAACCCAGAACACTAACTCTCTCCAGATCTGTGCCCTTCCTTTTCTCCACCAGCGGTAGCACAAAAAGCAACCATCACTCGCTGGTACATTCTTGTCTCTGTCTTTTAACAGTGACCACAGAATATTGCCCACTTCTAGTCACACTACACCTGTAGCAAGCGCCATTATGCCTAAGATAATAAGGAAGAGCTGGCAATTTAGCACAGCAGCAGAGCATTGTCCCCTGTCAGCACGGTTATGAGCTTTTTTTAATTCTTTAGTGGAATCTCAGGTCTTCTCTATCAATTTTATGATGGTTCTACACCACAAAAAGGAAGTATTTAAAACTGAAGGCAAGAGGCCTTCTGCCATATAGGAAAAGATCTAGTCTCTCACGAGGAGATGCCACAATGCAGGCAATGGTGCACTGAAACCACGTGAAACACCCCAGACAACATTTGAGCTTTTGCACTGTCATGAGCACATGTAGACAGATACCATTTGATCTTCTTGTGCAGCAGTTCACTCAGGATGAACTGCTGTTGCTGTGTTAGATAAAAACCTATAATAACAACAGACCATCTTCAGAAAGGAGTATCATTGCGACTTGCTTTGTGGTCCGGGTGCCTTAAGGATAGCTTCAATCTTGTCTTGGGATTTATGCGAACCATAATTATCAATGGCATGGCCACAATATATCATTAAAGCTTTGAAAAATTAGTGGTTTTCCTTGTAAGCTGGTGACATGCCTTAAGCGGAAAAGGACTTACTTTGGAGTGAAGCTGTCTACACAAGGACTTGCATCTACACGAGATATATGACTATAGCTCCACTCCAATATCCCACAAAGATGAGCTCTTTATAAACCTTTTCCCTCAAAGCATCCTCTCTTCAGTCACCTTTTGCTGCATCTTTTACTCTTCACACAGCAAAACCTCTATGCTTAGAAAGTGCAAGCTGTTTGCTTATGAAGTCCATATGAAATGGTACACCAGAGCAGTGTGTATACACATAGTTGCTGCTGTTTTGGGTCGTGCCTCAGCATAGTAAGAATCACTAGGCAAGTCAAAACATACTTAAGGGACACTGTACAATTTCTGTAGCCTGCATCAGGGCCAGGATGGGTTACTCACTCTTGACATTGCTAAGTACCCTTCTGTTAGTAATGAATTGACTCAAATAGTAAAGCAGGGAGAGATGTTCATGTTTCAGGCTTTATTCAACTTATCTATTCTAACACATATTTGACTGGTACTCAAAGCTACAATGCACACACAGAGGAAAAACAATAGCCATGCTGATTTGTTGGTATGGTAAGCAGTCAGGTACGTTCTTATGATAATGTAAAAATTACAAGTGCGCAGGCTGAGAGTTTAAGCCTGTGATCTCGTCTTTTCCCTTTGTTGGTAATGCTAAGAGGAAAGAGAAATCCAGGAAGTACTCTAGATGAGACAACCCATATTTCCATAAGCATTTTCAAAAACCAAGTTATACTGAAGTGTTGTATGTATCTTGACACAGACTACTTACAAATAGTAGCTTAGGCAAAACAGGAAAAGTAGGCAAACTTTCATAACCTTTCACTATACAATTTCACATTTAGGAGGCACATTTGATGCTTTGTGCTTATATACACAATTCACTGAGAGCTGAAACTGTTTTAAAAAGATTTGGCCCTCATTGTTTTCTGATGCACTGCATTTTAATTCTTTTTTCTTGCCTGTAGCATCCATCTTAATCCTCTAACAGCTGCTTAAATGGTAAAAAAAAAAAAAAAAAAAGGAGAGTGATTTTTGTGATGTTCAGTAGAGCAGGTTGGAAAGTGCTTTATTTTTCCTGGGCAAAACTTCAATGGAAATACAAAATAGTTTTCATCTTAATTTTTCAAAGGAAAAATTTCAATGTTTTGGCTGAAACTCAAATAACAAAATATTTCAACTAAAACCCAAAATATTTCCATAGGAAATGCTGCTTCATGTTGTCCTGGGAGATGGAATTCCAGGTCTCATACTCTCATTTCCCTTTATGCCCCATGATACAGCTGATTTCCCTTTTTCCAGACAAGAGCTGCTGCATCACCAAAGTTGTATTTCCTAATTCCTGGTGGGACACACACACTAGAGAAATGAATGGGGATCTGAGGCTGCAGAACGCGAACAAATTCCCACACAACCCCTTCAGCTTATCCAGATGGAAACATTCTAGATTTCAAGAAACATGTTTCCCTGGAAAGCAAGCCTTTTTTCAAGGTAAGCTTAATTGAAAACCTGCGATTTCTGTCAATAGGCAGTTTCAAGACAGTTATTTTGCTTCAGCTGGTTGAAAAGAGCCTGCTGTTGAGCAATATTCCAGATTCCCATAAAGCTTGATTGCAGTTAGCTATAAGCAGTAAGACTTCCAAAGCTTTCTAGAAGATCTGGGCCCTGTCTTTCTGTGAGCTTTGAAAGAAACATCTCGATCCTGCAGGTGGCACTATCTCAGTCTACATATTTTTCCCTGCTGCTACTGTTTTCTTCAGGCTTTGTCAGCAACAGAAGCAGACAGGCCAATGCTGAACAATCTAGTCTGGTAATAGACATCTCACAAGGCATTGAAGTCCAATGCCTTTGAGTATTAGTGACTAAAATGTTTTTTAATTCAGGTAAACACCAGCCTTGCTTTACCTTGTGGCACACAAAGTTGCTAGCAGAACTCAGAGCATCCCCTGGTTTCTAAGGAAGTTTTTGGATGTAGAGGAAGATGAACTTCTTTAACACCTTTGATGGGACTCCTGCCTCCTCATGCCACTGCATGGCAAGATAGGAGAAGCTTGTTCCCCAGAGGAGAAAAGGGAACAAAACATTTATTGAGCAGCAGAGAAACCAGCCAGTAAAACTTCAACAGCCCCAAGGCTCTCAGGGAAGTATTAATGCTAGTGCTAGAAACTTTGACTCGGGACTCTAAGTGAAGTCCAGCCTAGATCCCATCCTAGGAACAGAGAGGTGAGAGGTCTGGGAGATACCTTACCGAACTCAGGTTTGGGTTGAATTCAAGCATCTCCCCCTGAAGTCCTGCCGACAACTGAGACTTTCTGTTAGTGGGCTCAGCTACTTCCCTTAAGTCACCACACCATGGGACCTTCTCTGCTTTGCCCTGCCAACCAAAATGCCTTGTTATGGTTGTGGGCCTTACCAACTGATGCAAAAGAAAATTTCTTCCCAAATCTGGTAATCAAATCAGTTCAACCAGCCAGTCATCTGCAAAAAGAGGATTTTATGTAGCACGTCTAAGCACTGGCCTACCTCCGGTGTCATGTCTCCAGCTGGGAAAAAATCTGGTGCCTCAGAGGAAAGCAAATAATAAATCCTTCCCAAGTCCTGCAGGCTGAAGCCCTGAAACATGAGATTTGGTTACAGCTTTCCATTTCAAGAGGGTTAGGAACGCACTGAAACCACTATAGATCTTCCTGTTCTCCCTAAGAAGGGAATGAATACTACCACATACCAAATAATTTCTCTTTGTAATTGGAACGAAGCACCAGTATCCTTCAGACACACATGCAGGATTTGTTTCCATTGCATGGAGACATTTAGGGCTATTTTGGATGCTGGGGAGGGGGGACTGATCTCATCTGCCTGCTCCTCCAGAAGGGAGTACCTCAGTCCTATTTCAGACTAGCCTCAGCCAGATCTCTCAGAAACCTTAGGTTTTAAGTGTCTTGGTTCAGTTTCTTACAAGCAGAACATCTCCAAGTCCGTACTCTCACTTTGAGGACCTTAAGGGCTGATGAAATATTTTTAATTTTTTTTTTTCTTTTCTTTTCTTAATTTGTTCCAGGGCTGTTACATCATTGTTACAAAAGTTCACCTCACTCTAGGCTGAAGCAGTCTGACTTTGACCAGTCATTAGATCTCATTCTGCATGTTAGCAAACAAACCATCCCAGCATCTTTGCATGTGTGAATATCTACATGATGCTCAAGGCACCTCAATTTCAGCTGTGACAGCTAAATAAATTGAGATTTAAATGCCCCAAGCTTAGCCTTACACTCATTTTTGAGGCTCTCTGAAATTTATTACACTGAATCCTTCCTCATGAAGGAGCATGATGACTGGGATCTCTTGCAAGTCTTAATGTGGCGTAAAGGGGCAAAAGCACTGCTGGTATACACTTCTATACATTCAAAGGTCACAGTTGCCACAGAACTGAACTGAGACTGGAGGTTGAAAGCTTCATCACATTTGTGTCTTTGTTCTACTTTTAATTAGAAAAAGTAAAGAAAATATTTTAGAAGTATTTTCACAGATCACAATCTTCCCACCTCCACTAGGTGGTTTCTACCAACCTTAAACTATTAATTGAAAATTCAGTTACTCCTTTTCAGTCAGACTGATTTGGGGTTAACGAGGGCTGGCACAGAGGTGGTAAGGACAAGGAAAGGAATCACGTTCGGAAAACACTGCAACACTCCACACAGCCAGAATATGCACTAGCCATTGACTATTCCAATTACTGTATACCTCTATTTCTGCCTGCTGCCCTCATGTACTCCGTCTACTTCTGATATTTCTTCCTCTACAGAGCAATAAACTTTTTTTAATTCACTACCAAAGTAGTTCCTTATGCACTAGTTTTGGATACTGTGGCAAACTCAGGAGGAACACGTATATATCCAAACAATATTAATACTCAACCTAGAAACTGATGTGTTAATATAATTTGTGATATAATTCTGCAGTTTATGGGTAGCTTTAGCCTCAGATATCTTATGGATCTGCAGTTTATCATGCACCAAAGACTGCACCAAGGACAGTACTCCCTTGACCATCTCTGCCATGGCACCAACTTTTTGAAGTACAGTCTGTTCCAATATTCCATTAAAAACAGGGTAATATCCCATTACCTACTGCAGCTATGCTTCTGGAGAGCCAGTCAGGGTAAGCCTTGGGCCAGGAATACAAGCTTTTTGCACAGATTTCCCTCACATACAGCAGATATCTGAAGCTCTGTAGAGCTTGTGGCTAAACCTCTTGACCCCTTCCTTGTCAGGGAAAAAAATCTTCACCCAACATGGACAGGGTGGAGGCTCTTGAGGGCCCCTGTTCAAGGAGCAATGTAAGCCTTTGCATAACAATAAACATGTGTATACCAATGGGACCATACCCATGTTGAAACACTATGTGCATGCTCAAATACCTTGCTGAATCAGGGCCACAGTAAAAGCATTCTTTTGATAGAAACACTTTTCCATGGACCTGATCCAAAGCCCACTGAGGTCAGCAAGAGTCTTTCACTTCACTAGGATTTGGATCAGACCCCATGAGCATTTCCAACTAAAACCAGCATTGGAATTTGTGCATGCCCGTGCATTGAAACAATTTGAGTCTAGTTCACTGTGAAACCTAGACTAAAATACTCCTCAGCTCCTGGGAAAGCCAGGAGCACAAGCTGGATCTTTCTTTTGCCCAGGCTCTTCTTTCAGAGGCTGATTCAAAAAAGATTCGGACTCCAATGAGCCTTCAGAATGTTCATACCTGAATCAGGGTCTAAACTTAAAAACAGCTGGAATATCTCTGGAGAGGAGAGTTTCATCAGATATTTCATATACTACTGCAGGTTTAGTGTAAAAATAATAATTAAAGAACAGCTGAAAAGACATCTGCTGAGGTATACATTTCAGGGTCTTCCTACAGACAGGAGCGTGCTATTTCCTAACAGCTATATAAATCCATAAATACGTATCTACTATTTCACTGATAGCTCACCACTGGAAAAAAAAGAGAAAGAGAAAAGAGAAAAATCATAAAAGCATTCCACCTGTATTGCTGGCAGATGGCTTATAAATGTCGCACAGACTTAGACCTACTACTGGCTCATGCAAGAGGTATTAAATAAACTGGTGAACATCTGCTGGTAAATACGCAGCAAACAAGAATGCAACTTAGAGCCAAACATCTGGTGAGTGTGGGCCACATCTCTGCTCATAAACTAAGCAATGTTTTCTGCTAATCATTAACAGAGTTATTGATTTTTAGAAGTGTATCACACAGCTATAATTTTGTCAGAGAGTAGACCACATAAGTTGTTCTTTTTCTGGTTGTTTCATTTTGTCTTATTCCAAAAGTCCGTAAATTGACGAGCGGGACAAAAATTATAATTGACATCATCTGTGGGAAATATTTCATAAAACAACAGGCCCATATGTAGGATTAAAGCCATGTGGTAGTAAAATACCACACTGAAAAAAGTCCAGGTTCCATGATTTCTTACGAAAACAGATGTGCTATTACTCTACTCTACTTGTTTTTCAATGCTTTTTACTCCAAATAATTCTCTCTTTTTTTCCTCTGCTTTTTTTTCCACAATTGCACTAGGGAGAGATCATAAATTGATTGCAGATGGCAACTTGTACTTCAAACTCCTAACTGTCACAATCTTTGAAATAAAAATAAATGAAACATTTTGTGAAATTATATTGAGCTGTGTTAAAAGTAATGAAGATTATACAAACACATGTCTGTTTGTCATTTATACAGCACCTTCAGGCATGACAACCAAATCTATTAGAAGCAGTTATTTTCTAAGTCCAGGCTGTACTGAAATATAGAAGGTAATCTATAGTCTGAGCACTCCTTTATCCAAGCCTCAAAATGCTCTGAACCTCTCGCAACACAGAACCAGGCATGCACATCCTTGATCCTCTCACACACAAAGAGTCAACATGGAAACACGACAGTACAGTTCTGTTCATCCTGTTTTGCATATCATTTCATATTAGTACATTCTTGACAAACAGATTGTATGAGAGATCCACGTGAGACAGAGGCTTGTATGGTTTGCATCCTAATTTGTCAGTGCTGTGCAGAATGGCAGACAACTGTATTTCTTCCTAAATGACTTACTAACATATGGAGCCCGTTATGATGCCACTAATTACAATTCATTAAGTTCTGATTTATACAGTTTCACAATGGACTCATAGAGATTCTCCATTTCCAGTTATCAGAGATTTTGTAAGACCTAATAAAATACAGGACTAAATAGGCTCCCATCCTGTCACTTGAATGCCTTCAGACTAAAGCCATGTCTAATAGAGCTGATGGTGTTTGATGTTGATTAAAAAGGGTTTGATCTAGGTGCCTGTTGTAGAGATTACCGAAGACAGAAAGAGGGAGGAAAGGAAAGAATAAACCAACAGTAGTAGGTGATGGGAAGAGCAAAAAGGGTGGATTTTTTGGGACCACAGAAATCATTAAAAAACCCTAGAGCAGGAGCAGAGTCAATGCCCACAATGAGATGTGGGAACAGACTAATAGCACCATTTCTTCTACTAAACCTTTATATCCAAGAGAGTTAACAGGAATCCTGTCATTATTCCCTCTCCCAGGCAGGGATTAGCAATCTTTGCCATCTGGCTCTGAAAACGCCACAATCCTTGCTGTGACATCGTTACTCATGATGCAGCTCTCAGAGCATCCCTTCCTCAGTAGCAGCAAAGCTTGAGCAACTATAATGCCAGGAGTAGCAAGACTCAGTTCAAGATATCTAATGTACACTGTATCTAACATGATACACAAGAGAGTTTTCAGAGACTGAAGCAGTGTTTGAGGGAGAAGGGGTGGGACTGAACTATTGCTCAGTTGGCTAGAAAAAAGGCTTTCGAACAACCAGGGGAAGACCTGGGGGAAGTTCATATCACGGTCATTTGCCTTTTGTAACAGATGAGTCTGAAATCCCATGAAGACTGGTACTCTGGAGCATAGAAATTCACAGCTCTAGTAAAGCCCCTGCAAAGGGACAGCAGTTTAACACCCAGTCTTCCTCCTTAAAGAGACATGGTTCAAATCCTTATTCAAGAAACACCTTTCTTTTACACCACCTGCTATTTCACCCTCTAGGATTAAGCCTTGTCTGCTGGATGTGAAGATCTAAGGCAAAACAATAAAACTCAACATTCACAGAGAAAGACAGCAAGGCCTTGCAGGACAGGTAAACACAAGAACTGCAACAATAGCTTTGTATGCATAGACACTTCCATATATATCTATCCACGCTTTCTGTGGCTCTGTCCAACCTCCTCCTCACCTCCCAGTTTACTAGGAAATGGCATTCTGGATTGCAATGAGTATAGCTGCAAGCTTCAAATTAGAAAAGGATTCTTCTGAATGCTCCTGAACACTTTGCTCTAACACATCTTTGCTTTAGTGGGATCTTTCTGTATGTCACCTCCCTCCCACTTTTATCCAAGAAGAGTTTGCTTAACTTAATTCACTGTAAAAATTACCTTGATCAGAATATTTACTGGTTGTGTTAAGTTTTGGGGTCAGCAAGCAATATTGAAAACATTATTATTGTTCCTGTAAATAATTTGCAATTCAAAATGGACAACTTGTTCTTTCTCAGTTTGTAATGATTTCAAACTTAGGGTGGTATCTACCATCAACATTCAGAAGACACCTCCTCATTTGAAATCTATTTTTTAAGGCTGAAAAAGCATTACGAAAGCACATACATAATGCAATGCAGTGTCCAGATTAAACAAAATAAAGGAGGTACCTTTCTGTATATATTTTTAAATCAAAGCCCCCTTAAGGCTGAGACCTGTAATGCATACTTTTCAGTATTTTCAAAGTTTGCAGTAATAGTCAAATGGTATATCTCTTACCTAATTTTCAAAAAGCTCCCCTCTCCAATGAGACTAAATGAAGTCCCATGAAATCTGAATCAGGGACATGACACCATGAAAATCAGAAGACAAAGGGGTTGGTTTTGTTCTTTTTTATTGTTGTTTTTTTTCCAGTATGCTTTGGGCATTGTACTCCGAAGTTATTCTTGTTCAGTCTGCGATACCATCCTGGTACCACCTGAAAGCTTACATGTCCTGGCGTCAGCTGTGTCCAGCACAGCAGCCCAAGAAAGTAAATCAGAAAGGAGATCAGACTATGAAATCAGACAGAATTCAAAAGGTGTGGACAAGAATGGACAGAAAATGATCTATACGAACATACAGCAGAACAGAGGAAAAGCCTAAAACAAGATATTGGTCAGCTGACTCCTGGCCCAATTTTCTACGAGACAACTCCAAGAACTCTCATATTTTCCTGTAATGGCTTGGGGGCTGAAAATATTGCACAGAGGAAGGCTTTAGTGCTGCCAATATGACAAAGTAATGTCACATTTACCGATCTAGTTAGAGTATTCTGTGACTGGCAAGCTATATTGGCCTTCCTTATCACAGGAGATTTATTCTTTCAAAACCTGCTTTTGCTCCTGAAAGGGCCAGCAACTTTCCCCATCCTGCCAGTCTTATTTTCACACATTGGAAAAAGAAAAGATGTGTTTTAGAGAGACTGAATAGGTCCAGAGGAGCAGAAGAACAGTAAAAAACGATGGAAACAGAAAAATTTGTTCCTAAATCAAGATGTGACCTTCACTTGAAAAAGACTGCATTTAAAAGTTTCCATTCATTTTCAGTGTTTTCCCTGTAGCACGTAAGCCTAGAAATACATTTATTTTTTCAAATTTAACTTTGGAAGAAGTTTCTGAGCCCACATCAGATGGGCCACCACGGTCAAAGGGCTACTCCTGTATCCACAAATGAAGATCTTGCTTCATAGGTGCTATCTTGTTCCACAGCTACCAGTGAGGAGAGAGTGGGAATGGGGAATCCATGGGGTACTGTAATTAAGATTTTGTTTCATCATCAGTATGCCTGCTGGTGTTCCTGACGTAAGCCAAAACTGTTTCACTGAGCTGCCTGAAAATGGGCTGGTTGGTGCTAGAACAGGATTTCAAACAGTTGGGATGGGTGAAAGGAAGCCCATGGCCATTAGCACTGTTAGAGACACAATTGTTATTATTAACACCATCTGCAACATGGAGTTTTCAGTCTTTGATGAAGGAAGTATGGAGCTGGAGACCACCAGCAGCAGCCTGGAGTGGGTGGAGCAGGGAGGAAACACACCATGGTAGCAGCAGCCACAGTATTTGTGATCAACAGTGAGGAGGATGGATCCGAACAGGATGTTGTTCGGTTAGCAGCCTTACGTGCTCGTGGGCATTTGAAGCTTTACATGCTTTATTAGGAACAAGGGAGACAACAATTCTTTGAGATCTATTTCTGCTCTGAATTAAGTCCAGCCATTGTAACAAACCATGCAGAGATTTGTGTCTATCAGCAGTTGGTCAGAAGTCTCAACAGCAATCAGCAAGAGAAAGTGACAATAGCAAAATCTGCAGCAAGACAAGGCCCTAGCACTGAAAAAAACAGTAACATTAGATTCTGTTTAAACATCCTGAACATTCTGGCACCAACCGATGAAGGAAGAAAACCAAAACATAATATAACAGTGCACACGCAGTTCACACCAAGATTAGGCTACACATACAGGAGGGCCTTGAGAGCTCTCTTTTGCAACACAGCAGCCTCTGAACTGCTTACGGAAGCATGCATTTGTCCCAACTACACGAACTAGTGTTGGCAGGACAGGCAGTACAATCCTCAGCAATGGCAGTGCTGCCAAATGCTCCCATCTCCTTCCAATGCTAGCATTAAAAGCGTTACCTCCTGAAAAGGGCTAATTATGGTTGACCCCACCTTTTCCATGCTGATGCTGGCCTTAGCAACAGCCACAAGACGATGGTACTGCCAGTAACAGAGATATCAACCACAGCTTCTCACAAGTTGCATTTCAAGTCACAGCATTAGCCCTTACAGCTTGTGGGAAGCCATATAACCTAACTGATAGGGCAGCTGATAACACTTTGTGAGAGCATACTGGTGTATGCTTTGTTGCCACTTCAGGCCCGGAGAGGCCTTCTCACTTTTCACCAGACATTAGTTCCCATCTAACTAACTTCTTTAGGGAAGGAAAAAGACCTGTTTGGAATAGGCTGCAGGACAGCAGTCAGTAGCAGAGGACCTATTATTTTTTTTTGACTTTACTTCATCAGTCATTGTCTTGAGATCTTTCTGCATGCATCTTTTTTCACTGACAGCTTTAGTTTTGACTGTCTGTATAACTTTGTATCAGAGGCGATTCCTCTCACCTTGCTATGCATTCGTTTTAGATCATGGATGACAGGCTGAACTGCACAAGTCTCAGCACAAAACCTTCATTGGACCATTATGATCTTCCAAAACAAGGCAATGATAAATAAGAGGCCTGTATAAATACAGTCGTCCTTTAGATGTCCAGTCCCACAGGGCCTTCCATATCAAAGCCTGGGGCTAAAAAAGACCATGTAGCAAAGAAAAAATAGGAACTACAATTTTTTACATATGAGAAAAAAAATGCATGTCTCAGTTTTGACACAGAACAAAATTTTTGTCTTTGGCAGAGGATACATGCCATTTGCCAAAGGAGTAATTTGTCTTCTTGCGTAACAACAGATATTAATGGGAAGCACACTCATTGCTCCATCACTGCTGGCCACCAACAGCGGATCTGCATACAACCACCAGCATCCCCAAGTTCCACCAGACCCAAATCACCTAGGCTGAGCCCTCATCTCCTTACTCAGGTAAACATCCCTTCTTACATGTGGACCCAGGATCAACACTTCTAACTTTATTTTCTAGCAAATCAAATCCAGTAAGTGACAGGGTCCTTGGGGCTGTTCCTAGGCTTATTTCTTTCATTAGCTTTCAAAAATACACAAGCCCATGAAGCCACGCACTGGATGTCCTGCCAAGACTCCCTCAGTTTTGAAGGCCTTCGGCCTCTCTCTGAGGAAAATTTCCATCAGTTTCATTGCCCGAGTTGCCCGCTGAATCTAACAAGACACTTTATAATTTAGATACCATCAGTGAAGTTTAATCAAAGTCAATTTGCATTTTCCTGGTACAGAAAGAAACAGGGAGCCATGCAAAGCGTGTAGTTTCTTGGAAGTAACTCGAAGAAATCATCTTTCATCCACTTGAGTCTGATGTACAGCCAGCCTCCAGCAAGGGTCCAGTAACTCAGCTGTCTAAATGCTTAGGAAAGGAGCCAGGGGTTTTCTGAAGTTCATGTTTCCCCATCATCTACTGCTAAGCAGCATTGAGTCTATCTGCAGTAGCGACATGTGATCTGCTGACCTACTCTAAATTCCTTTTTAAGCAGCAGCTTATATTTCACCACTAATAGGATATAAGGCAATAGGAAATGCTCATTTGTTGTTGGTATCCCATATCCTTTTTCAAATTTCATCAATTCCATTAGTTTTCTTTTCCTAGTAGAGCCTAATACAATTTAACACTTTACAAGGTCAAAGCTAGACAGCCTAACTCCATGTCAAGAACATTTTAAGTGAGATTTAGCCAGTTGATCAGAATTACATATTTCTCCACACAGATATTCAAGCATTTAACCTTCCTGTGTCCAGGGTTGAGCAAACCACTGGCACAATGAATAGGTCAGTATTACAAGACAGAAGTAAGAACCATAAGGAAGTTTAATCCTGCTTCTTGAGACATTCTCCTTCTTGATAAGTACTGCCTTCTAGAAGATAAAGGTCTCTTCAGAAAAAACTACAAACAGTAGAATAGTGACAATTCTTTACCTATAAGCAAAGTCGTCAGCCATGCCAAAGCAATTCATCTTAGAGATACAACAGGGGAAGGGAATTACACTAACAACTTCTCAAAAATGAGACTTTGTGGTGGTGATCCCAAGTTATGTTCTGCTCTCATACCCTTGCAAGACCACACTGGGTTTTTTTAACATGTAACCTGTGCCACTAAAGGGTTTGCTTTTGCAGGGTGCACAGTCCTTTTATCCCACTTGAAGTCGGAAGTCTGGTAGAGCACAGCAAATCAAAGAAGCATATTCTACAAAAAGCAGAATTAGTTTCTTTCTCCTTCCAGCCCCAAAGACTTGCAGTTATTCACTCCATTCAGCAAACAAATAAAAAGAGCTAAATAGTACATTTCTGGTTATCCACCTTAGAATGTTCCTGACCTCATCTTTGATTAGCATTTTACACCCCTTTTTCTTTAGCACATGTCTGTTTTCAAAGGATAAATTGTAAAAGCATCTCTAATTGGCAAGCATTATAAGTCCTCTTCTCTTGGCCTTCCTACCTATGTCACATCTACAAGACCTAACATCATAATTGCTACCATTATGCTACACTAACTGTAGATCTAGACCACCTATAAAACCAAGAAAGAGTACATCTTGCTCAAGAGTTGTGCAGCGTTGGCCTACTGCAACTCTGTATTTGTATTAGGATTCTGACAGCATAACTTTTCTTCTCTCTTTTCTTCTCTCTGGTAAGCAACTCATGGGATATCTCTTTAGCGCCTGCAAAAAGTACCAGTCTCAAATACTATTTTCAGTTTCTATGTGCCATTTAAAATTTGAACATACAGCTGGACAGGAGTCTGGAGAGGTTCCCTCTCTGGGGCTGTGTTTTTTTCTAAAATGGTGGTCAACCTGATAAGCTTGCTTTTTTATTACCCATCTGATAAGTCACAGTATTTTAATCAAAGCTGGATAATTTCAATATCAGAAAGAAGAGCATACTTGCATGATGCCATACACAAACTTACACTTCAAAATCTGTTTATTTACAGTTTTGGATCAAAGTACTAAAAAATTTCAGCATACAAACCAGCATTATACATAAAGGTCATCAGGAGACTCACTGAGTAATCAGTCATAATAACAATGTTTCAGTCAATACTCTGATTTGGAGCAAGCCTTAGTTTTCCACAACTTGCTAATTCAAATATTTATAAAATGGTCTCTCCCACTTTGAGCCGTAAACTGCTGTTTATCGAGAAGTATTTTGCAAGCATTTAGCAGGGCACTTACATCCTGGTAGCCCTTGGGAATGATGTGTTTCTTTCTTGAAAGAGTCTGCTGCTGGGTATTCTGGTGAAGGCCCAGTCAAGTCGGCTACTATGTTGGCTCCAAGACTTTACATGCCTTGAGGTAAATCACATTTGCTAATATAATGAGACTGTGGACAGTTATGTGTTCAGTTGAAACCTCCCAGTGCTGCTGTAACACCACACAGAACTCTGGTATTTGTTGTCTAGCACAGACCACATAAAAAATAAAATCTCTTCAACCCATCTCACCACGATGGATACCCTGGGCCGGATTCAGTGCTCTCCTACGCTGTCTTTGCACAGCACAAGGAGCACAGTAATACTGTGCAGCAGAATTCTGCTATAGCAACTAGCAGACACACCTTCAGCTTTTGAGCTACTGGTCACTCTCTCAACTCAGCCAAAGGAGGTAACATACTTCAGATAACATCCAGGGTGACGTGGGGGAGTTCATATGTATTACACTCTTCTGTGGCATTACAGAATCACAGAATGTTCGTGGTTGGAAGGGACCTCTTGGGATCACCTAGTCCA
>Ga0181612_139508_pt1 | contig 21208 bp, 10 predicted proteins | sample HoacroProtozoa21_FD_119630 | JGI IMG/M metagenome (GOLD analysis project Ga0181612, IMG submission 119630) | Hoatzin crop microbial communities from Cojedes, Venezuel. Combined Assembly of Gp0051906, Gp0051904, Gp0051908
CTTAATAATCAGTACGCTGTGATGGTGCTTAGAAATCCATTGACATGTGCTAGTACCCAAATGGGTTTAGCACACCACTATTTACGAGCGCGCAGGGTATCGCTGCTTCCTACATAAGCTATCAATGCAACTTCTAGATAGATCCTATCTAATTTTTCAAGCGAATTTGAATTACAAGCACATAAAAGATCAGTTTTACCCCTTAAAACCAGGAATTTAAACCTGAAACTCAATATCTTTACTGCTAGTTTACAGACATATTTGTGAACTTAACCCGTTCCGACTGCTTCTCCTTGTTGGTATGAAGACTCTGCTGACTGTTTCAATGCTGTCAATGGCTTTTAGCACCCTCAATGATGGTTTTTAAATGATTAAATAATGACACAGTGGGATAAGTTTGATACACTTCTCAGTGGCTGTGTTTTTACTTCTACAATTAATAACATTCTATTTTGAAGGATCTTCCTTTGCAAACCTGGATGCTTAACAGAAACGAAGCAACTGTATGCAACAACGTTCTTCTCATCCACACTGTTACTTAACTGAAAGAGGGGAACGCACCTTGTTATTCTCCAGATAAAGTACTGGCTATGACTTAAAACAAACAAGTATTTGCACTATGCTGCAGGACTGCATAGTAGCAGCCAGGAAGTACTTAGTTTCCACAATGGCGGGGGGGGAAGAGTAAGGGACACACCAGCGTCAGAGAACAAACCCACGGCTACAAGTTCTCTAAAATCTAACCTACAATTCCTATTCTTTGTCCCTCCAGTGGCACATGCTAACATAGAAGTGTCCTTTTAAATATTTAGATATCAGTTTCTTAAAATTTCAAGATGAATTTTCAAATATGCAAATAAAAGTTTACTCCTCTGTCTACAAAGCCTTTTTAGAGTCTTACTGAGCACTAGCTCATACCTGGTAGACTGAGGATAACTTCCTAAGTCCGTGAGTAAACTGCTTAAGATGTGCCTTCATCATCATCTTAACCTCACCACAATTTACATTTCAGAAGGAAAGGGTAGTATTACGAAGATTAAAAGAAAAATAAATAAAACTGAAAACAGATAAGCCCTACTATTAAATGGAGGCTTCTTTCTAGGAGACTCAAGTCAGACATTTAGAATAGAACATAATAATAAATTATCAGACATAGAAACTAAAGAACATGAAGATTGCAAGGTGTAGATTTCATCATCTTGTCTTTAATATGATTAACATATTTACAATACACTGTTCAAAGACATCGCAAAGCAGAGAGACATCTGTAACAGGTGTATGTTCTAACTTTCATCCAGTAGTCTTGAAAACACCTGCTCAACTCTAAATTCCATGCATCATTTATTTCCAAGTTTTCCCAAGGTTTTAAGTACGTACTTCTGCATCACTAACTGTCGAGGTCCGGGCAGGACTGTAGAGTTTCAGATCTTGTATATATCTAAACCAAGCAGAAACTAAGGATTTCTCTATCCAAGTCTTCTCGGAAGAGCAATCCAATAGTTATTTTCCGCACAGGCTTCAGAGGTCTTCACAAAATGTTTCCGCAGTCAACGTCTTTTTTTAATGCACAACCAGAGAATACCCCAAGAACACCACAGCCTAGCTAGCAGCTGGTACACACACAGGGCATGGGATGCCTGGATTAAAGAATTTGTTTAGACTGACCAGATTCGAACTCCAGATACCAAACTGCTCCCAGCAGAACGAACTAATAAGTGTACATGCTATTCTGCTGGTGAACACCTTGAATCTGAAGGTACTTCAGACTGCTCCAAGTAACGCAAGATTCAGTACGACGTGTGATTTGACTTCTACTCCTCGGACTGCTTCCACATTTTATATTGAAATTACAATGGACTTGTTATGAACGCTTGAGGCAGGCATATTAAATACAGCCACATCCTACTGTTAAATGGCATTTGTAGATGCTGTTTGCCTACTGTGTTTTCATTTATTAAGTAAAGGCAGCAGTTCAAAGCCTATGAGAAAACCTGTTCTAATAAGAAATACAGTTCGACAGAAACATCAGATTACATTAAACACAAAGGTTTGGGTTTTTTTTTTTTTCCTTTAAATACATATCTGAGACCACAGGCTTTGACTAAACTGCAGAGCAATGTCTAAGCAATTGTACCTTTAGATATCCAATCACCATTCTGACCTGCACCAGAAAAAGAGCAAACTTTAAAAAATCACGATACATGTTTACACAAACATTTTCCAGTATGGCTGGCTGAATTTTGACATCCTGGTAACAAGCAACAGCCTTCATAGCAGTATAATGAACGAATTTGACTCTAAATTCCTGTTCTCCATAAGGCCTTCATATTTCTTTGCAGGTACTCGCTTTCTATTGGTAGTGACTCCTTGCCAGTATCAGACTCACGGTGAGACGGGCCCTGAAAAGACTCTGAAAACACCATGTCCACAATAGATTCTCTACGCAGAAAGCTGCAAAGCTGCCTAAACACCGACATCCCCAGAGGCTCTGCTCACACCATTTTCTGATAGCCTTAGATATTATTTTCATAAATTTTTACATATATATATTAAAAGGTCTTTTTTTTAACCAGGGCAGGTGGTTATGGAGAGCATAGGAATAGGAGACAATAATTTAGATCAGGAAGCAAAATGTCCTCTCACATGCAGTTTGCAAACTCACCCTTGTTTGCTATCTACTGCCTATTTTTTAAATAATGCACAAATCATCTCCAGTACCATGGAAATAATCAACAGAGAATCAAAACCTGGAGCTTCTACTAGAGCACAAATCAAAAGCTGTTGGAATCCAACAGCTGGAGCCTGTCTCATTATTTCACCGTGCTTTGATGTGCTTTTCAGCCAAGTATCTTAGAGAATTACTTGCAGATATGTCTATCTACAAATTCTACATTGCTTACACATTATAGTTTCCAACAGAGATAAATACTGTAACTGAGTTCTCATTTTCAAAAAAAACCTAACTTTTTTTTCCCTTATCTTCTATTAAGCACAAAATCCTGTAAATAGAGGAACTGAAAATCAGCTGCATCTAATAAAAGAACCAAGTTTGTTATTGACTTTGAGCTGGTAGCTTCCATTAGATTATCCATCATACTTTTATTATGTGATCAACTGCCTAATTAATTTTGTACTCGTGCATTTAGACAGAATACTGTATGTTTCAATGGGGTTTACGATAATCCTGCACCTGCGGCCTCAGAGATTTAGACAGCTCTCTATCATAGGTTTATGCTGTGCCTATAATCACGTCAGCTGGAGTATGGTTCCAGCTATTCAGTCTGTTGAAATGTAACAGTATTTGATTTCTGAGGCACTAGAAAATTTGCATCTGTGGTTATGTGTCTTTGGACTTTCATCAGATCAAAGTCACTGAGAGATATTAAGAGAGTTAGATACAATATTTTGCTCAGACAGTTTTAGTGGATAAATCAGACAGTGTTTTGATTTTCCCCGCTTATCTAGTAATATGAACAGATGCAATCATGCTATTGTATAATGAATGTTGATTGCCAACAGTATTTGATTTTGCAACCATTCTGCAGCGATAATTAAAGATAACTTGATATCCTATACAGTGATAGTTAAAGACTGATTTCTGTGCATTATTGTATAAATAAATGCCATAAAGAATGAATGCATTCTTTATAACTTTTTATCTGGCACAGATTTCAGGGCAGAAAAAAAGAATCACAAGCCTTGATAACAGAAATATTCAGATGCAAATGAAAGTCTTCATTCCAAAGTTTGTGTTATTTGTCCTTTATTTTCTTCTGGTTTTGTGGCATTTATATTAAATGAAGGTTTAGTACTTTATGATGCATTAGCTGTAACTTCTATAAAAATGACAAGGAACAAAGTAACATGGAAGCTATACTATTAGCCACTAATCCCGCCAGGCCTAGAGAGCACTGCAGCTAATGGTAGTCTCTTCTGTGACTACAATGAGCTTCAGATAAGGCCCACGTGTGGTAGACATACATACATTTATGATACCATTCGGAAACGTTAGGAAGGAAACATCTAAATGTACTTTTTCCACTAAGAAACTTTTCCAAAGGTCAGAATTTCATACCGTTATAGTTTTGGCCAACTTGACCTTCAAACTAAACCATACATAAATATGAGATAGGAGCTGAGCTGGAGTTGTCCCCTTCTCAGCAGTAGCCCAGGGAAAGCATGGATAGGCTCAGACTACAGAAATGTAATGATTTTTTTTTTATTTAGGCATGACGACTCTACAGTTGTTCTCCCACACAGTGGAAGCTGTCTGCCACAGCCCTGCAACTGTTGCTTTGCTCCTATGCAGTACATTCACTGGGTAGAGTGTGTGTGGGATGACACAGAAATGCATCTTTACCCTCCCAGGCATGCAAAGCACTGGCACCGTATCCTCTCCGCTCCCTGTATGCTCAGGAAGGCAGAGAAGCAGAAACATCTTCCTTCATACTCCCCACAGTCAAGCCCTTCTCTGACTATTTTGAACACGTACGGCCTTTTTCAGAAGCCAGCTTCGAAGCAGACACGGCCTCAGCCCAACAGCCATCGACGCTACAGCCCCCAACCTTGCAAACTGCTCTATGCCAATTTGGATTTGAACAAGTTTGCTTTGGAACAATGAAAAGTCATCTGTGTATAGAAGTGCGATCAGGATCATTGTACAGTACATCACATAACATATTTAATGACTTCCACTTAACTATTTTAGTCCCCAGACATGCAAATATTTTATGCACTCCTTTAGTAACTGCTTCAGGCTACACTGCTCAAGTGTCATGGTTGCTACATACAGCACCAGGTAACCGACATGCATCTCCAATGCCAATATTATATGTTGCTTTTTATCTCTAGAGTTTTTATGTTTCACTTTTAATCATAATTCAACCAACAACATAGTGAGCTGCTTGGTTCACTGGTCAATACAGTTAGCAGCTGAACTCCTAAACAACAGAAGCACCTGCACTGCAGCAATTCCTCCTGGTCTAGAAAGGTATGTGTCAGGTGTTGAGACTTGCCAATTAAGTTATCTTCATGCTTGATGTACACTTAGTCATTGAGTATGTTGTAAGCAAGTATTCTCCCCCCCGCCCTGCCCCGTGAGAACTGCAAGACTGACTCCTATACAGTCTCTTCTGGATCACTGGTAATTTGAAGCTGATAATTATTTCTGGTTTTCGCTAACAGAAAGATACCTGTGCCTCTGATGTATTTCCACTGTCTGTCATTGTGTATGTCAGAAAGAGACCCGCTTCCTGCGATCTAAGAAAGCATTTCTGCTGACATTCTTCTTATGACTTTTCATTCCAATTTATAAAGTTACCTGTTGAGGAATTTTTATGATACCATCTACTTCCTATAGAGGCTACCACCTAAGCCTTGATTAGTTCACAGGAGATCAAACTCCCTAACAAGTTACTGTCAGTTGCAGTTTTAAGATTAGAACTAGGTCAGGTTTGTTACCTACATCAATCCTTTCATGTAGCAAAGCAAAGACAAAAAAAAGGATTTCAGAAAAAAAAATAAAGGAAAACAGGACTGAAAGCCTAACTAACAGATCTAAAAATGCTTCTCATCTCAAAAGCGAAATGCCACAAATGATTTTTAAATTACCAAACCCCCAAGGCTGAAGCCATATAGTCTCCAACTTTGTCAGAGAGATCTTACAATATTACAGCAAGTTTTTGTTACAGAGCTAACATATGAGTGGAGTCATTTGTAATATGGAATCCCTTAGATATTCACTCAGCAATGGCTGTGGAAATGGTTCACGTTCTGATGAGGCCAGAAATAGCTTCTGCACAATATCGATATTCTACAAGTGTTCGGATTGTTCTGGGTAGTTTTGGAGGAGCTACACTACAATAGAAACAACAGTAAAAGTTTATAAAGTTATTTTGTACCATATTTAGTCACATATTTTTTTGGACATCTCATGATAATACATCACTGCATGGAATCCTTCATGCCTTTCTACAACTAATGTTTGTTCTTTACTGCAGTGTTTTGTTATTTCAGCTTCTGCTGATCTTCAGATCCAGGAAATGCAAACACATCGCAAGAGAAGAAAGTCTCTCGGAGAAGAAAAAACCTGTTCAAAAAGTTAAAGCCTGTGATGAAGTTCCAAGGGGTTTCTTTTATTTGGAATGAACTACCAATCTGTATGTGAGCGCTATGTCCATGGCCAGGAATAGAATCAAGCATAAGCACAGAGAATCATACTTTTTTATCCAAAAAAACCACTTTTTTAGGTGCAGCATTAGCGATGCTCACGTTTTCAGCCCATCAGCTACTCACTGCTTAAGCAGAGAGAGTAAACCTGCTTTTCCAAAAGCACTAAGGGAAAGCAACTGATGGGTATGGCTACAGCATTCATGGTTCTAAGGGAGAATTCTAATGAACTCAAAAAAGTACTAAAACAAAACCAAAGAGTTTGATGGCATAAACACAGAAAGGTAAAGTAAGAGCTGTTAGGTAACCAGAAATTCCTACTGTAATGGTGAAATAATCATTATTAATCCTCCTGCTTGAACCCTCTAAGTTTGGGGATAAGCCATGGCATTAGACACAGATACTATTAACATATACTTTGCAAGAACAGGCATCTCAGGAGAGAACATGACTTAAACACAGTTTTGGGTCATGTCTCCTCTCCTGTATCCTCCTTATTCCTGCCAGTACTAATTAACGTACAATCTCACACAAACATTGCCAGCAAGTGTGTGACAAGCAGCCTAAATGGGAAGCTTTTCCAGCATTAATGAAACACATGGGAAGTGGAGTGAGGTGTAGACAAAGTACCATTATACTGATTTTGCCATCTATATAGTTATGTCAAGTGCAAAACTTATAAAAATCAAGGAAGAGGCTAGATTCACAGTTCACTGATGCCACAACTTACGAAAAACAGTTACAACGGCCTAAAGAATGTTTTCCCAATTAAAAAAAGTTGTGTTTACCTATCAAAGCCCTTTGAGTCAGTCAGAATGCTCAGATCAAACACAAAATGCATGTGTAAACCCAGTTTACAACATTAAACGACTGAAGCTGTGCATCTGTGTCCAACTCCACGCATCCCAACACCACCAGAATAGACCCGTAGGTATATTCTCCCTACAGGTCCTTTTCTTCAGCAGCTCCAAGCCTACTATTGATCATCACTTCCTCTCGTGAAACAGAGCAATACAAAAAGGAGCAAAGCTCACCAGTTGCTTTAATTAGCAACGTTTGAGAACAGAACCTTTGATGTTTCCCTTCTCAAATCCATTCTCGAATAAGCTACCTGCTTACCTTTGAACCCTTGCTAGAGTTTTCTACAGGTCCAGTTGCAAAGTGTTCGGAGTTTCAAGAGGGTGAGTAACAAGACCCATGAGCTGCCACTGAAACTTCTCTGAGGTTATACACTCTGTGCTCCTGACCACAATGAGGACACCTTTGAGGAAACATCTACCTTTTCAAAGACTGAGTGATCTCTTAGCATTTCAGAACAAAAACAAAACAAAGTGCAGAAGTCCAAAATGCAGGAGACACCAGTTGGTGCGATGAGACTGTTAGGTGCCTCCTCTGAGGAGGGGATCTCACGCTCCAGGATCTCAGAGGGAGGAAAATGGGGCACCCTAACACATGAAGGTGAGAGCCAGAGGAGGGGAGCTCCCCCAACCCTCCTATATGTATGGTAGGCCAAGATTGTTTCTCACAAGAGGGAGGTTTTTGGATTACTGATCTGAGCATAGGAAGCAGTGTGGGCTAAACAGTGCATCCTGCAGTGCCATGACAGAAACATGACCTAGTGTAAAGATACTGTAGTGACTTTGCTGGAAACAAAAAACAAAAACAAAAAAAAACAAAAAAAAAACAAACACAGGTGGACTGGATGTTGCCCACTTTTAACCCACAGCAACATGAACTGAAGAAATGCTTTAACTTTTTCCTTATTAAGATAAAATACCGCATACTTCCAATTTACCAGCTTGGAGTCAAAGCTCTTGTCTGGAAAAAAACAATCAATACTCTTAAGCATGGCAGGCCTAAAGATAACAGCAGAAAGAAGCTGGTTAAAAAAAAAAAAAGTACAACCCCCATGTGGTTATAAAGAAGAACTTGTTTAGAAAAGAAAAAAAAAAAAATTATCATCCCGCTCCTATCCAAAAGAGGGGAAAAAGAGAACTAAGAGAACCTTTTAAAAGTCCAACGATATTTCTAACCCTACAGACCTTTGCTCTCAGAATGCCTTCTTGCTTGCGCAATATATCTCTAGTACACTTCATGTATACTGCATCTGTATTTACAGTGATTCACTGTTGCACACAAATCATTCCCAGACCCCTTCTCCTCCTATTTTTCATTGAAAGCTTGGAATCCAGCCTTGTATGAGCCTGCAGCACTCCAGATGGGTCAGACAGCCTTGCCAGCAGCCTTGTTCAATACCACAAGACAATTTTACAGTCTTCTGTTTAAACATTGTGCAGTGAAAATGATTTCTGATTCAAAATAATAATGGCATATGGCACTGTTTTAATAGCACTATCATTTTGGGTGGAGTGCAAGGATTTTTTTTTTTATTATAACTCACTGGCTGTGTCAGCTACTGCCGATGGACTGCAGACTATTGAGATGACCTATTCAAAATGGAAGTTTCGCAGTAATGTTTTCTGTGCGTTGGCTAAATAATGTAATAGCAGGCACAGGAGTTAAAAGGTCTGATGAGATGGCAAAACATTATTAACTCAGTATCTCTTTGAATGCAAAAAGTATGGCCACAGGGGTTGTCTGGCTCCCCTCACCCTTCTTTTTTTTTGGCTCTCAAAATACCTAATTAGGAATTAAACCCCAACGGACCAACGGGTTAGTCCATACCATTCGACATCGTGCTCAACAGTGAAAGCTGGGGGAAGGAGGAAGGGGCGGACATTCAGATCTACAGTGTTTGCTTTTCCAAGCAACTGCTACATGTAATGGGGTGCTCCTTTCCTGGAGATGGCTGAACATCTGCCTGCCGATGGGAAGTAGTGAATGAATTCCTTGTTTTGCTTTGCTTCCACGCAAGCCTTTTGCTTTACCTACTAAACTGTCTTTAACCTTAGCCTGTGAGTTTTCTCATTTTAACCCTTCTGATTCTCTCCCCCATCCCACTGGGTGGGAGTGAGTGAGCTTAGCTACTGGCCAAGGTTAAAGCACAACAACATGCTGAAGCCTTACGACATTAGGACACAGCGTTAGCTTAGGTGATGAGCTGCTAGCCGTTAATGGAGGCAATAGCTCAAGGTGATCAGTGGAGGCTGAGAAGTTCATGCTGAGGCAGCTTTCTAACTGATTGGTGAGAGGGAAGAAAAGCCAAAAGTATGGTACTAATCTAATTTTTATAACTTTCAGTAATTTTTTTTCAGGTCTTCATTTTTCTGTGAACTTGAAGTGTTTAAATAAGAGCTTAATGTCATGGAAATGATCTCACATGAATTACACTAAGGATTAAACATTACCACTAGCCGATATAATAGCAAATACAGCATTGTTATTTTAATACTTGACTTACAGTCTTAAGTTTGTGTATCAACACAGCACTTGCCTGTGCCTTACAAGAAATTTTTCTACAGCAAATTTTGGCAGAAATGTTTTAAATTTGTTACCAGATAGTGAAGGTCTGAATCTGAAAGTAGGACAGAATTAAGAAATGGAGCACACTGTCTAGGAACTGACAGAGCGAAAATGGTTAAACTTGACGTGATATTGACTGTATTTTACGCCGTCTCTTTTTAAAACTACTGAACAAGAGCACTGTTGGTCCTTAGTTTCATGACACATTACTAAAATTACTACATAAAATATGGAGTGCAGGAAAATTCACAATACTGTTATGTTCATGAAGTCCTTCAGTAAATCAACATCTGCCGTTCACCAATTGATAGCGATTGTCTTGAGAAATCTAGCAACAGGAGCAATCACTAGGAGATTGTCAATAGCTCTTATAACCACAGTATGCAACCATGTCTGGGGAAAAAAAATTTAAGGGTAAACATATTAGCACACGGCAAATAAATTGCGGTATTTCTGCTACCAGTTTACACAGTAATCTTGACTTATTTCTGTTTGTGTTTGTGCAGAGCTAGTGTTGTACATAGCAATCATCTTTTGTTAACTTTAACTGCATAGCTGAATCACAAGCTCTTCTACTGAGAATGCAGTTTTATTAGACAGTGTAGACTGCCCTAATAAGATATTTTCAGATACAAACTTTTTCCTGCTTTTGCCTCACTTTGGTTGCTTCACCAATACGACTGCACTGTGGGTACAACTATTTCAGGCAATGCACAGATTTAACAGGAGAGGTGAGAAAGATTTACTGCCACCATAAACACTGACTGGTGACATAGCCAGTTACGAACTAATGAAGGGCTATATAACCAATGGGTATTTGAAATATGAGATCTCTTAAAAGTCTACATTTAAGTATTAAGCTGTGTTTTTATGTAATATTTCTCATAGTTACACAGATTAAACTGGCTAATATTACTGCACATTTATCTATTAATACCCAGAACCATATTTATTTGTATTTACCAGCTGCAAGAAAAATCACACCAAAGGATTCTGACTGTACTGAATCAGCCTTGATAATGCTGATTGGGAATGATCCTGTCCTCCAAAATGCCTTTTTCATTTGCAGATATTTTGAGCAAGAACAATGATCACCTTTTTTGTGGCTGCCCAGGATAAAAGCTGCCCCTTCTCTCCACTCTGTGCTTTTTCAGTGCACTCCGTGTATCTACCAGAGAACAGTATTCTGCAATTCTCCCACTCTAGCTGAACCTGGTCCCGCAAACACTACGTATCAATACGGCTGCCTCCGGTCTAGATGAATGACGTCTTGCACTCTTCAGAGACCCCGGTGGATAGTAAACTGTGACAAAACACCATAGATTCAGAGTATTACCTCTTTCAAACCCACTGCATCATCTGCCCCATTAGAAACAGAACATGGAGAAAAGAAATGAGACTACAAACCGCACTTTGCAGCCTGCATGAACTTGTCTCGCCTGAAAGGCTTCATTCCCTAATAAGAAGCTTCTTGGATTTAAACTTCCTACTGCATCCATACATCTGACCTCCATACCTCTTTAAAAACAACTCTCCAAGACTGAACTTATCTTCTAAAAACTGTGGGCTCTCTCCCATCTTGATATTCTCTCTCAAACTGTGAACAGTTGCAGAAAAGCAGCTTCTCGTAAATCCTCTGTTTTCTCTACTGTCTAATACTGCATCGGTAATCTTTAACAAAGCAGCTTACCCAACACCGTCAACAAACTGCAGGAGAATTTTCAATTCCTGCACAGAGCTATGAGCAATCTCAAAGTAAGAAGAGATGGTGACCTACGAAGTAGAAGCCTTTCAGAAATCGTGTTTTCCTGTTTTCCTCCCCCGCAGCTTACACTTGAATGGTTTGCTCATTTACCAGCATAACTATAGACGAAACCCCAATAATTTAAAACCTTGTTCTTGAGAACTGGTTTAATACATATTCTGGAAAATAACTACTGCTCTTGTGACTAGTATGTGCAGAGTACTGTCCACTGAGCCACGTGTAACTAAAAAAGGAAATCCTTAAGAAACTTATTTTGCTTTATTTCCAGCCTGTAGCATGCCCTGCCTCCGAATTCTACAGGGAGTTGAGAGTAAAGCTCTATAATCTAGTATTATTCTTCAGAAGTATTAAAGCATAAAATTACCATTTATTGTGAGTTGCAAGACAAATTAAATATGAGATAAAATGGATCTTAATCTAAATAAAACTTCTTTCTACTTTCAGTAGAACCTTATCTCTTTAAAGTGCTATAGCCAGGTTGGTGATGATTTAGGGAAAGAATTAAACAGAACACCTAGGAGAGCTGCTTGAAGTAGATGCAAACTACCAACAGAAAAAAAGTTTTACATTGTATTTAAAAAGCATACAGAAACATTACTGGAATCATTCTAATGTCAGGATGAGAGCTTAAACTCTATGTTTGCAGGTGCAGGAATTAATTCGTCAACTTTTCTGACTGGATTAGTAGTCTTTTGTTCTGTTTACTTTGAAGGAAGACCAGGAGAATATACAGAGCAGAAAGAAAGGAGAGTTTCTACAGGGAAAGGCTGGTGTTCCTCAGCACCTCACCTGGCACAGAAGCTGTGTTTGGAATGCAAAGACAAAGTCAGTAAGAAAGCATACATTACACTAGTCACTGGTAATAGACATCGACGAATGGAGACTGAAAGCCAGGCTTATATTTAAAATGCATCTTTAACAGTGCTTAACAGCATGATTACAGAAACAGAAATCCCCATTTTCCCCAGGAAATGACCTAAATTTAAGAGAAAGGCAAATTTCTGTCACCTTTCTAAGAAAAACAACTTCCACGCTGTTCACCCATGTAATTGTTTCATAAAACAAGCCTAATGTCCTGCTCATCCTTTAACATCTTTTATCTTTCCCCCACTGAGAAACACTGCATGCATAGGCTCAGCTCTCCTTGTAATGACCAGAAGGACAATCTAAACATCACCAGGTAAAGGCAGAGTCATCCGCACTCTGTGGTTCTGACGCCCTCACAGATCGCGAGGACCAGGAAAACAAAGGAGACAGTTCAAAGATGGAAAATCTAAAATCAAGCTTCAAAAGGAGTTTCAAGGTGTCTCTGCAATCTTAATCTGGTAATACTGGAAAAATAAATTAGAAACACAGTCTATCAACTCCATCCAGGGAAAGAGGGTAAGGGCAAAAAGAGGTGTTAAATAAGAACTGCTTTGTAATGCAGAGCTATAAGGAAGAATCCTTCTGATATCTGACACTGGAATCTTAATGACCTGTATGTTCTTTTAAACCATTCTTTTTGAATTTTTTTCCCCCGGGGATTTAATACAAGCACATCTCCAAATAAATACAATTCCCTGCAGAATGATATTGATAATTACTTGGTTCATCAGCAGAGATTGAACAAATCAGCCTGAGAAACAAAATTTCAGCTATCTGCTTTCGTCCCTCTTGGTCTGAAATAAGAGTGGAAGTGCAACACAAAACGCACTGCTCAGCTGAAACCAACGGTTTTGGAAACACGAAACCATTCCTAAGAAATGAGTTGTCTTGTAAGAAACCAAAAGCCTGCAAAGCAAGTCAGCCTGCGCTTTTCTGTGTATATTCTCCTTTCTGATTTCCCCTCATTCCTCTTCTCTGAACGCTTTGTCCCTGTTCCATCAACACACACCTATTCAGTCTCCTGCCCCTTCTCAGCTACCATCCTTGTCTGCATTTGAATGGAACTGTTCCATCAGCTTCTTATTCTGCTGAAATGCCAGGCGGTCAAAATAAGAGCTGAAGGAGGCATTTTTGGGGCACTTCTAGAAGCTTTGAATAGCCCAGTAGCGCAAAACCAGTCACAACAGTGTTAAGATTTAACTTACAAAAGAAAACCAACCAACACCACACACGCGTGATGCCCCACTTCTTATGTTTAGGCGCTCTGAATGCTCAAATTCAGGTTCCTATCTGAATTGTATCTTAAAGATAATTTGGCAGCTGTAATGCTCTGATCATACTGAACAGAGTTACAAGTCATAATGAGCATTTATGGGTTTCCTGTACAACTGGAGACAAACCGACATGTGATCAATGTCCCTAGTGCTATATTCCCAGAATAATAAAAACAACGTGATGCGTAGGGTTAGCGCACATCTTCAAAGCAGCAAAGAGGTAGTTTCTTTATAGTTGGACAAACTGGTTCCATCAGCGTTCCCAATTACATGATACAATAGTTGCTACGTACACTGACTCCCACTTTTCAACTTCTTAAGTGGCTAACAACTCCATGTTAAACGCAGACTGGAGATAATCCTCCGCTCCAAGCAAAATTCCATTTATTTATTTCAAGAACATTGCCTCTATGGTGAAATTTCCCTACATAAGCAGCAAGTTTCAGGAAAATCTGCTATGTTCTCATTCTAAATTCAAATAGCACAAATTAGAGCCCTTCATCTGCTATTTTTACCTACTGGATAAAGAAGGCTAATATCTTAAAATCCTTGTGGTTTATTATACACTGAAAGGTTAGCAACAATTTTGGCGTGCATCATCTTACTCATTTCCAAAAGTCTGAAAGACGTTGCTACACATTTGCAGTGCTTAACACATCCAGGTTCTGGCAAGTCACATCAGTGTGGAGAGCAGCTGGACACGAAACCCATGCTTCCTTCCCAGCTATCTCAAGACATACTTTTATTTCCACTGAACGGTAGGAAAAGAATGAAATCTGCACAAAATGCATACAATGCACAACAATCCAACCAGCAGCAGATACCACGTCACACCAAGTCCCCTTTGATAAACAAACCTCCTGACAAGAAGCTGTGTATAAATTAGTTGAAACAATGATATATCCAGTAGCTTTTATATTTTAAATGCTCGAGGAACAGCTTGAAAGTTATCACAATAATAGGTTTCTACTGCAAAACGTCTGGTTCAGTTAACATGCTGTTTTATAGGAGTTAACATTTCTAGAGACTTTTTAAAAGCTCTGCAATTTCAAATGTTTCATTTTAAACAGTGCATCCTGTACACGTACAGAGGCATACGTCGCATAAAAAGTCCAGCAGGGTTTTGAAGATTTTTTTTTTTTCCCCTCTTTGTTATTACTTCATTCTGATACTGTTTATGATACTGTTTACTGCTGTTGCAACCAAGTGCTACACTAACCTTTACCTTCTGGCACAACACAAAACTCACTGACATCATTGCTCATCTTGCTACCGCACAACTGAGAAACCTACACCTGCTTTTGCAAACAAAAATTTTGCAACCAGAACTCTTGACTTACACCACTGCCAAACTAAGGTTTAGTGAATGAAATTCAATGAATCATTCATTCATTTCATGAATGAGTATCTACCACTGCAATTTTCTGTCTGAAATACTAGCTTGCAACTGCAAGATCAGCGATCAAATTTCCTGCTGGAATTAGTTTATTATACTAATTCCTAATAACAAATTGAAGCATTTGCATTCTGGACCAGCACCCCTGAAGTAAACAAAAAAATAAGTCTATTAATTTCCACAGGCACGAAATTCATATACCAGTTATCCTGTTCCTTTGGGACGAATTACTATCCACAGGTTAACACACTAGTAAAATGTCACAAAGTCTTCAATTCAGTTTCTTGCTTCACCACAGATTTCTGACATAACCTGGACAAATCAGAAATCCTAATTCTGATTTTGGAGGATTTCTTTTCTCCAAAAATGAAGGCATTTCACAATGATGTCTGATGCAAAACCCAAACGTACACAGATTAGGTTTCTGCACAAATTTCAGACTTCTGGTCTTTATTTCTACTACCTATGGTGCTGGAGAATGAGAATCTCTTTGGGTTTCTCCTGTGTTCAGGAGGAATAGGGTTAATTTTCCCAATAAGCAGGCTGGGCTGACCCAAACCAGCCAATCAAACAGGATATTCCATACCATGTACTGTCATGCTCAGTATTTAAGTGGTACGCTGGTTGAAGCAGGGGATTTGCTACTCAGGAACAAGCTGAGCATCAGGTGGTGAGAACATCGCATGCTGTCTGTTCTGTTTCTCAGTATTATTGTTGTTATTTTCTTCTCCTTTTGCCGTTCTGTTAAACTGTTTTTATCCCAACACATGAGTTTTGCCTTTTCCCTCCGATTCTCCTCCCCATCCCACCAGGGCGGTGGGGGGAATGAGATCCCAACCCCAGAGTTCTTTGTTGCCAGCTGGGGCTAAATCAGCACAGGTCTCACCCAGCAAACCGCACAGCACAGAGGGCTCTGGCTCTGCCCAGTACTCTGCTATGGTCAGGTAAGACTTGGCATGCAGCAGTGCCCCATAACAGAAAATTAAGAGAGATGCCACTACTCATTATAGAGCTTGCTAGAAAGAAAATTTAAAATAAATTTAAATCTCTAGTATATGTCCTATTCTCCTATAACAGCACCTATGTTTTTAATACATGAAGCATTTCCCATTACTGAATTCTCACTATATCAACCCATAATTAAATCTCTGACACACATGTATATATGCATTAAAGAATTCCTCAAGATACACTGCGCTACTACATCTCAATAAGCTTTGCACAATGAGTAACAGTAAAGAGTGAGATTAATCATGGCCCAAAGCTGTTTTTATGCTTTACAGATAAGACCAATAGTATGGCAGGGACTAAACTACCAAATGCCACCCGCTTATTGTGTTTAACAAAAGGAGTTCTATCACGTGCAAAAAAAAAAAAACCACAAGACAGTATTAATCATGTATTTTAGTCCATGAAAACTATCAGCAAGAAGGAAAACTTATACACAGTGACTCCAGTTTCTTTCTCTCTGGCCTTGTTCCCTCAATAGATCACATCCCATCACCCAAGCATCTGTTGCCTTTACTATGAATCAAGTGGCTTGGTTTTACTGGAACTTGTGTTTGTTTTCAAGTTCATTTCCAACTCCAAAAACTGCTACTCTTTTTCCAGTGTGTGACAGTGCACCTACTTGCTTTCAACATCTCATCTCACCCACCTATAGGTGGCAACACGTTTGTTTTAGAAAAGTTTATTTCAATCGGAAGGGACCCACAACAATCACCCAGTCCAACTGCCTGACCAAAAGCTTCAGCACGTTGTGAAGGGCACTGTCCAAATGCCTCTTCAACCCCGACAGGCTCGGGGCATCGACCCCCTCTCCAGGCAGCCTCCTCCAGTGCTTGGCCACCCTCTTGGCAAAGAAATGCTTCCTCGTGTCAGTAAAGTACCACAAAATAGCAAGACTGGCAAGTGAGATAGAAAGGAAGCCTTAAAAAGTGAGAAAGCTATAGACTGAACTGAATGAATAAGCATCGGAACCTAGAAAGAAAAGGTATAGAAAGAGAAGCAAGGTAAATTTCTATTCTAGTAACAGAAAAATAGAGAAGAAAGGGAGAACAGGTAAGCGATGGCTGTGTGAATCACTTCCTAAAAAAACCCAACTTTGTTCTAAACTTACTTTTTATTACTGAAGAACATGAACAGACATGAAACCAAGTTCAGTTTAACTTGCAAAGATGGAACTTTCACATGTGTAACTGAAAGCAAGAGCTGATTCCTCACTTCATACTTTCGTCAAAGTTACCTTAATACAAACTCTTCCTGCTAACCACTTTCGAACTCCTCAGTTTGTGAAAGCTGTAATTTGAACGGTCACTGGCTATTTAGCTCATCAGTAACTTCATCATCACTAGTTTTCATTACAAGCTCGGTTGTCCACCAATTTACTTCCAAAGCATAAATTGAAGTTCCACATCTATGCTCACCCACTGGACAAGCACAGGTTTTTTCATGGCATAACGGGAAAAAAGCGCATCAACTCAAAAAGCTCAGATTTTTTTCAAGTGTCAAAAGCATTTGCCTTGCTTTTACTTCACCTAAATTATTAGAACTCACTCATTTTTGAAATACCTATACAATTTCAAAATATATTTAAATATTTCAGAAGACCTAGACCTTCCCCAAACTCTACATTTCCCAGTATCTGTACTGAAACTGCTGATACAGGCTATGTATGAGTGCTTGCTGACATGCCACCAGGCATCTCTTCCTGTTGACAATTCTGACCTTTATTAATTCAAGCCTATGCAATCTTCACCACAGATCTGTCAAAACTGACACCCTGTCACACTCAGATTTTGCAGGGAACATTCTGAAATAGTTCACAGGGCATTACACTGAACCTACCTCGTACCCACAGAGGAAATTTACAGCTTTTAGATTTTCCTTTTATATTGCTGTGGTAGGATGGCCATACAAGTCGTAATAAATAATGAAAGTAGCTCAACCCTTCAAAAGATGAAGGCTGATACTAGTAAGCGCACAGCTGAATTGTTTTTATTTGCTTTTATAAAATAGTTTTCAAAAGCAAGTTTTGTTTTCCTACTCATTGTATCCCTAATAGCAGTAACTATAAACAAAACAATAGATTTCTTAACATCTTGAAGTTGAAACAGGTACAGTTTGAGGCCATTATTTGTAGGTTCAGTGTATGAATGTGCTTCACAGGAAACAAAACAGGTATTAAATACATATGTTACTAACTTAATGTATGGTATCACCCTACAGAAATGCCACCTGATTTATGCAAGAGACTTCTAGACAGGAAGCACCTCAATGCAACAAAGTACTCCCCCTTCAACTGCTCCTTCATTAGGAGATATTGTTGACCCTGGCAAGGATAGTTTCTGTTCAAGTTTATACTTGGTTTCAAATTTCCCTTATTAAACTTTTCATGTTGTTCAAAACAGACAGCAGTATTTCTCTCTCTCAAAAAACATATCTGCTCATAACGATACCCCACAGTTACACTCCTTGCAATAAACTGGGAATAATCGCCCCATAATGTGTTCATCGCCGTTACTGACATACGATTTCCAATAACCTTATTTAGATACAAAAGGCATCATTTATCAGTTTCTAATGACAAGAAGGACAGCAGAACTGGAAGTCTTGGCAGTTACTTTCCAGTGCCTAGTCTCTTTCCCAGCGCAGCCCGAACGTACCTTCCCCCATAACTCATTTTCTGCTTTTATCTAAGACCTGTAGTTACTTTTAAATACACCTGCGCTTGGTAGCATGGAAATTTCATGCTTTGTAGATTTTTTGGGAATTTCAAAGTATAGGGTTTCCAAAAATCAATACACATAATTCTGTGTGTTGTGATCAACTAGTGCAAACTTAAACTTGATTTGCTTGAAAAGCTGTGCTTCACTGATAAAGCACAGCATTGTTTCCCAGAAAAACTAGAATAACAATATGTAGTGTAAGATATTGATATCAGTGCAAAAATAACCTTATTTCTCTTAATATTTCTATTGCTACAAATTCACCAACTTGAATTTCACTGGGTAATTGCAACTTCTCAAATAAGAACCAAGATACTGATTTTCCAAGTTTTTGCCACATTTTGCCTCTTTATGGCCTTCTTCCTGCTATCAATTTTAGTCTCTTTGGTGCAGACTTTACTTCAACATTAAATGTGCCTTTATTTAAAGAATCAGAGAGCACCCTCAAGGGAATTTGAGGTCATCTGCTCTACAGGGGAGAGATCACAGAAGTTTAATACACAGGAAGAAATCAAATACACTATCCCAGCTACAAAGCAGAAAATCCTGTATTTCAGTGGCAAAAACAGGACCAGTTGTGCATCTTTTTGAAGCATGTGGAGAAACGTACTAAGTAACCTCTTGCACCATACGCAAACTCCTTGAAATAATTATGCAATGTGATTTATTAAGACAGAGGACGTTTTTAAGATAAGCACAGCATGAATTCTCCTTCATTCCACAACTAACTTTAAAGAAATGAGACCTCCCTAACCTAAAACTGTGATAGTATAGTCACAGAGCATAATATTTTTCTCTCTGGAATAGGAAAGTGAGGTTTCTAAACCCAGGATGTGAAATTCTAGCCCAAACACAAGTGACAGAAGTCCAATCGACTCAAAAGAAGGACAGAATGTTATGCATTCAGGTTTCAGAAGATGTCTTTAACAGGTAATAATCCTACAAACTAGTTTTCATATATTGTAGGCAGCGTTTCAGTTCTGCTGAAAACTGACCTGCAGTACAGTGGGACAGAACTAATGTCTCCATCTCATCAATGACTCAGAGGAACCAGGAAAATAACCCATGACAAGAATATATCTGATTTTAGGTAATAAAAAATAGAGGTTGTGTATAGGCTGTTGTACCTCCTTGCTTCTTTTGGCATTCTTGATGCTGACCAGACTGTCCTGTGACATCTCAAAAACCACTCAAAGGATTATCAGTGCTCTCCTGAATTTCAACATATAATTAAAATAATCTACTGCTTTTAATTCTCCAACTCTTCTATTTGGTGGAAAACAAATGAAGTATAACACACATGGCAAATATTCTTGACTGTGTGGTATAGACTGATGTATGAAGACATGCTGAGCTCTTGGATTTTTACTATACTCCTCTTCAACTGAAGACCCCTATAAAAATCTCAGAACAAGTATTAAGCACGATCTGCCCTTACTTGCTCATCGTTTCTGCTAGTTGGCCTTCTTTCACACACACGTTAGGTTTTAAGAACAGGCTGATCATCAGAAACAAAACACAAACATACCTCCCTCTGGCTGGATGATACCATTGAGCATGAACTGCACAAGAAATTATGCAGAACAGTATTATCTGTTGCATTCAAGTCTCCATGGTGCTTGCTCTTATACCGTAAGTCTCGTACACTGTAGAATAACATCTGAAGTATGAAAGTACATGAACAAATCGCTACAGTAGGGCAGATCAACTTTTGATCTGCTCTAACTTCAGTGAAGCCAAGCCAAGGAGGTATTTAGTTTGCTTGAGCTAAGCCAGTGTAAGAACCTGCAGCCCTTTATTGACAAATCAATTCTCTACCTGGAACATCACAGCTGTACATAGTAATTCTTCTCAGTATGGGTTATACTCCCATAAATAAGAACATTTAGGGAGTTATGTAATGGCTGCAGAAACTCACAGGTTGGACTTTCTTCACTGACCTTCTAGAACTTCTCCTAGATTTCTATAGTCTTTAACATCATCTTGAGGAAAACATGCTTTTTATTAAATGATATATTCAGAAATACCCTTTGGGCCAATATGCAAGCATTTATAAAACCGCAAATACAACCGGGAAAATAATGCTGCTGGATGCTTACATTTCTTACAAGGATACCCTCTCAGTTATTATTCAATACAGAATTCATACAGCTAACATGTTCTTCAAAACCTCAGAAACCTTCCCTCAGAGAAGGTGGGTGGTTTTGTTGGTTCTTCTTGGTTTTGGGTTGGTTTTTTTGTTTTGTTTTTTAAGATGCTGCCTCTTATTAGAGACATTAGGGTTTGTGCAAGAAGGTTGGGAAAGCAAAGACAAGTCAGAATTAACCAGTCCATTGTGCTTCAGACCTAGGCAAACTTGCAGAACAAATACAGTAAACTGACTGTTTACAGGCACTTGAGAATAACCATGAGATGAACAGCCACCAACATGGGTTTGTCGAGAGCAAATCAATTGTTTGACAGATCATATAATGGTTTGGGTGGGAAGGGACCTTACGAATCATCTCATTCCCCCCTCCCTGCCATGGGCAGGGACCCCTTCCACCAGACCAGGGTGCTCCAAGCCCCGTCCAACCCAGCCTTGAAC
>Ga0181612_139211_pt1 | contig 21206 bp, 8 predicted proteins | sample HoacroProtozoa21_FD_119630 | JGI IMG/M metagenome (GOLD analysis project Ga0181612, IMG submission 119630) | Hoatzin crop microbial communities from Cojedes, Venezuel. Combined Assembly of Gp0051906, Gp0051904, Gp0051908
GAAATTAGCTGTTTTTCTGAAAAGTATTTTTGAAATTTCTACATAGTCAGAAAACTTAAGCTTTCCCAAACCTGTAATTCTACTCCATCTGCAACACTGATGATGACAAGTACTGGCTTATCACGCTTTTCTTAATTATTTAAGTAATGGTTGTTGATTGTATTTATTAATAGAGTCATACTCACTATCTCAAAACTTATGGAAAAGCTGGCCACTCATTTTGAATTTGGTCCTATCTCTTCCTATCTGAATAGTCATAAAAATTAATATCTTTATAGTAGTTTATTCTGTACATACAAATGCATCAATTATTTTTAACCTCTAAACTAAGAGAAGGCACATTGTCTGTCACTGAACTTTTGAGTTTGACATCAGTTAAAGTTCTCCCATTAAAAAGGAGTTATTAGAGCAACACAAAGACTTACACAATCAATCTGTCAAAAAGATATTCCTGCAAAACCTTCAAAATGAAAACCTTTCTTGTCAAACAGGCACAATTTGCAGGTGGCAGGCTTTCACTTCGAAACTAAAGCCCAGAGATCCCAAAGACCCTACTTTGCTCCCATGTCTGTGACAGATAAAGGCTTTTTTTTTTTTAATATTGCATTTATGCAATAAAATGTGACAGACTACGTACTATACAGGAGTACTGCTATGTTTCTCACCATAGTAACCACTAGGCCAAATAATCCATACAGTCATAGGTGTAAAAATGCAATATAATCTAAGTTGCCTTTATTCTCATACAGTTTATTTAACCTTATAAAATAGAAAATATTATATTAAATAATATGACTACCTGCTGGTTTCAACAGTCAATGGAAATAGCGCATGAAAATATCACTATCAACAACAATCCAAAGTCTTCTGAATTTAAATAAAACATACCACTGATTACAAAGTTTTCTCACTCAAGCAGAAAAAGCAGAGGACTCCATTAGCAATAATCCTTTATTTGGCTGTTCTCCCAGTCACTGCAAATAGCCTTTACTATAAACAGCCTTCATCGATATGTTGTATTTAAGAAATACAACCAGGGATTTTTTGTTGGTTTTTTTTTCTTTGCTGGTTTTTGGCTTTTGCTGTTTTGGAATGGCCACCATGTTCTTCTCTCTCTCCCTGGTTTGATTATTCATAGCCTTACTGCTCACCTCCTTTCTTTTAACATTTTGTTTATCCCTGTCACTACAGACAGACCTGCTCCTTTCTGAGGAGAGGACACTTTTGAGACTTGAAAAGCTTGTCTTTACATCGGGAAAACTAAAACTATGATTCAGTCTATTTCAGAATGAATCCCTTCAAGACACATGAAGTCTCAGTCACAATGAAACATATCAGTAAGCAAGGTTCCCGTGAACAGTGGGGACAGCATCTGAGCAGCAATCGATTTAACATTTCAAACAGTCCAGACAGCACTTGTGTAAGGCAAACATTCTCAGTTCATTTTTCAAAAGGCAAGAATTTAGGCAAAAGGCAGGAATTTAGAACCTCCCCAGAAGATACCCTGCAGGAATAAAACAAAAATGGTAAGATCAAGAGAAGCATATGCAGCAGCAGTAGCCACTATCTTTCAGATAGAGAAACAGAAAGAGAGATTTAAAAAATCTTCAGCATATAAAAGTCATGAAACACAGATGGCTGTGAAATCAGTGTAAAAGAAGACAAAAAGGCTTCCAGCAAGTCCTGATCCATACACAGAGAACTCAGAATATTTAGCAGGATTATTATTAGCTCATTTCTAATTTTTTCCAGGTGGGCTATTTGCATTGGCCTGAATGGCTGTGACACACAGCTACCTGAAGGCAGGATCTGATCTGACCACCTGAATAATAGAAAAAACAGATATCACACTTTGCATAAGAGAAAGAGCCTTGGGTTCAGCCATGCCAACCCCAAAGCTAACCTCCATATGATTAACTACTTTTGGACCAGGTGTCATTCAAGAGCAAGTAACAAAGAACAAACAGGTAAATTGTTTAGTTGTCTGTGAACATACATTTTTAACGTACATGCTAGTATCAACTGTAAGGCCCTGACAAAGATGAATTCTCTCCCAGAAAGTCAAAGGGAGAGGAAAGTGCTTTGTACCTCACTGAAGCCCTTATTTACTGTTGCATCAAGCACAGGAGATGGATGACTCCTAGAATAACAAATATCATAGAAGGAAAATAACTTTTATCCTTACTAAGGCCCTAACAAGATGATCTCCTGTCTAAAGAGAGAACAGGACTTTCCAGTGAAAAATAAAGCCAGTCTGGACTGGTTGAACCCTGCTGCTCACAGGGAGAGGGGGCACAGTAGCTGATGTGATTTCAGAAGCAGCCTCTACATTTCAGAAAACTATACCTGTAACAGCATGGACTTGCTCTTTTTTTAAGGTTTCTGTTCCATTTCTCATCATATTTTACCACTGTAGTTTAAAATACACCAAAGGCTTCCTGCACTTGTGGCAAACATCTCATTTTTATAAATATTTTCCAAACCAAATTAACTAAGATTAAGATTTTGCATTATTAGATTTTTTTTTTCCTTTTGTATAACATACAGATCTTGTACCACTACACAGCACACAGGTCAACTGGGCATCACATCCATGAAAATGAGACCCTTTTCCTTTTCCATGAACTATATGAACTGAGATGGTAACAAGAAGAAATTCAAGCCAGTTGTCAGCTCCAAGACACAGTGGGGGAAAGCAGCAAAGACTATTTCAGTCCTAATTCTCTTCTTGCCAGAAATATTCCTCTAATCTTAGCTAGCAAAACATGCTGACAACATGAGATGGGCATGATCATCAGTGAGTGGAGTCACTCAAAAGAGATTGTAGACGGTCTCTCTTCTCTTGTCACATGGACCTACTCATGGCTTGTAAGGCACTAGCAAGCCTTTCATTCAACAATCTGCAATGAAACATTGTGCTAGACCACAATGGCAGCAGAGACACGGACACACAAACTGTTGACACATGGCCTGCATTCTCATTAGCACTACTGACATTGATGAATTATCTATGAAAGTAATGCACTGACCTCTTTTAACTGCAGAAAATCTCTTTGATTTAATAAGCTCCAGGGTCTTTTTAAATTTTTAAATCACAGTCATGACAAGCCTAACAGCATAATGCTACATATGACCTTCATTTTGTGCCTTTTAGCAATTAAAAGCATATTTACCTCTATGCAAAAGCAGAAAGTCTGCAAATTAACTCTTGCCTTGATGCTGTAGAAGTTTACTCAGCTACAGATCCGTCCTGTTTTCACTCCAGATGCTTCTAAAACTGGAGAACACCCATTTTAATTATATCTTATATCTAGCCATGAAATTCTGTACATTTAGATATGGTACCACTCAAAGTAGTTTTAGAGGATCTGGTGGAAATAAACTCAGTGAAATGAAAAATTTGTTCACCTTTTAAAAGCTTGCTAGAAAGGTGAATATTCTCACCTGATTTCAGCCCATATTAGTAGTGGTAAAATATGAATCCTCATGGCCAGACATGTGAGCTAAGAAAGAGCTTTTATTTAAACTGCATCACCCACCAGTGAAAAATTGTTCTCTACAGATTTTTCTAGTAATTCATTTTTGTACTTTTTACATGACTACTATTTAAAAAGACACTGAAGAAGCACTACACTGTTCTCTGGAGCAGACATTCTGATTTTCAGTTCCTCTTTTCAGCACAAATCATAATCTGCTACTAAAATCCAGGACGCTGGGGATACTTCAAGAATCTTTTCATAAAAATATAATTTTGTTAATTAAAAAAAAAAATGGTGTGAAAGTTTCACAAAGCACTTCCCAAAACCTATCTATCTCACCCACCTAAATGTTGTACGGCTTTATCTTCTCTTCAGCTTCTTTTATAGATTATTAGAAAAAGAAATGCAAAAACATTTGAGTAGTCTAAACAAGAAAGTCTATAAATAAATAATATCTTTCTTACTGCAATATTCACTATGTAACAACCTACATAGCTCTGTAACTTGAAAGAGTAATTAATTCAGAAAATTTGTACAGCCTTGGCATATGCAAAAAGTCAGCTATGGAAACAACAGCATTAAACTAGAGTCTAAAGAAAGACAAAATTTTAAATCTTTCACAAATGTCAAGCTGAGGCAAGAATGAACTTCTTCACAGATATTGTTTAAATTCTCATTTTGTAAGAGATCATTTTTTATGCAGGGCTGCTCTAATAAAAAGACAGTAAATGTGATTTCTTATTTATAATTTAAAATACAAACCCACAGAGCAAGCTAACTCTGGGTTAGTTACAGGAATCCTGATGCACATCTGATTTAGTTCATGAGTTTCAACATTCATCTACATGTCAAATCTCACGCAATGTAACAATTCATCAGCGGTAGAGAAGATGACCAAGACACATTATGTGTGAAGAATAGGAAGCTAGGTGTTAACAGCAGTACAAGAAGCCTTGCTCCAAGAACATAGCAGTGTGAGTCTCTAAGCAGGCTGTGTTCTAGTCATGTACCAGCTCCAACCTGAAATGAGACCATGAGACCTGGGTGCACAACAGCCTTTCCCTTCCTTCTCTCTCTTCAGATATTCTCTCCCTCCCCACCTCCCCTCCCCCTGTTTCTATAGGAAGGAAATGCAAATGGGAATGCCAGACTGCAAATGCAGCACATTCCAACCCATTTCTCAAACTGGAAGATTCAGGGACAAGGACTCAAGGCTGACGGACCGTGTTACCTCACGTCTGCACCATGCACCTTCAAGACACTTCAAATACAGTCAAGTTTTTCTCTAGAACTCAAAAAAACAACAATTTTGTTCTTCTTCCTAGTTTTGCAGCTGGCCTATGGTTTCAAAATACAGGCCAGGCAAATACGAAGATTTCTACGAACCCAAATTAATATTTATGTTTGTTATAAGCAGTCACAAGCCAAAATTCACAATAGGAACACAGCTTTTTCTATCTGCATGGATCCTGGTGATGGGTTCTGGTAACACGAGTATCACAGAGCAGCGGAGAAGATAAAACAAAAAGAAAGTAGTCATTAACAGTGCTGGAAATTAAAGAAAGCCTACGCATGTTTAAAAGTTGGTGACACTGGCCAGAGGTTAGCTAAGAAGATGAATATATTATATTACTAAAAATGTGACATCATTTCTTCAAAATACTTTAGAAAACTGTCTGCTACGAGAAGCCATGTTATGTCCTTGCCTTTGCCACTCTCAGGAAAAAAGGACTACTATTTTCATGCTGGACTGCATGAAAGCTGTCCCTTCGTGTTTCCAGAATGCTTCAGCATAGCTCTCAACACAGAAGATCAAATGAGAAGAGTTACATGTGATGCTGAATCAAAATTCCCATTTCAACACAAACAGATATTTGCAGTTTCTTTCTTAGATTGGGACCATTTTGAATACTAATATTCTATATCATTGCATAACACAACAGTTGTGCAAAGTTGGAAATACTGGACTACAGTCTCACATTGGTTGAAAAGGTGGAAAGCAGGGCCACTACCCTGCAGGACTTGGACAAGCTGGAGGAATGGGAAGACCAGAACCTTATAAAATCCAATAAGGACAAATGCCAAGTCTTGTCCATGGGGACAGAAAGCCCCTGCCACAACACCATCCAGGGACAGAGTGATAAGGGAGCAGCTCTGTGAGAAAGGCCCTGGAGTGGTGATCTGCACATGAGCCTGCAGGAACCCCAGCAGCAAAGGCAGCAAACAGTATCCCTTCTGCATAGCGGTGATTAGACCCTATGTAGATATTGCATTCAGGTTTGGGTTCTCCAACACAGGAAAAACACAGAGAAACTGGAGTTCACAGAGGGTCCCCAAGGCAGTGAGGACTGGAGTATTTGCCCCATGAGGAGAGGCTGGGGGAGCTGGGCTGGGTCAGCCTGGAGAAGAGACAGCATCAGGGGCACTAGCAGTGCCCCCAGCACCAACAAGGGGTGACTGAGAACCTGGACCCATGGTCCTCACTTCGGCACATGGCAGGACAGTGAGACAAAACTGGCACAAGTTGAAACTAGAGGAGAACCATTTTCCCCATGGAGACAGTCAGACAGTGGAGCAGGTTGCCCCAAAAGGCTGTGCCATTTCTATGGAGCCTATAAGCTGACTCTGCTTTGAGCCCAAGGCTGGACAAGAAACCTCCTGAGGTCCCTTCCAACTCGAATTTTTCTATGAACCTCTGGTTACATACTACTTCCAAGAGCTTACCCTGAAATATTAAATGTGTATATGTCTAGAGGATCGGTGCTTCATATGAAGCCCTGTGAAACACTGGATCATTGCAATCATATTTTAAATGTCCTTTTTCAAAAACTTGGAAGACACCCACATTTTATAGACTTTAAAAGATAAAACCACAAAAAATAATTTAATAATACCTGAATCACATAACCTTATTTTAAGCTGAGTAAGATGATAACTATTTAAACCTTATCTACCTTTACTGGAAATTAATTTGTTAATACAAAAGACTTCATGGCAAAAAGAGAAGAAAGAAATCAATTCTTTTATGTCCACAGGCCAAACAATTCAAGGATATTTGCTATAATTAGAAGACACAGGAGAATGTTAAGTTCCTTGAAAAACTTCACAGGATACATATTAATCCTACTTAAAGTTGGAAAATGAAATATCCTCATATTTAAAATCTCAAAATACTGTTTCGTCCCCCTTTTCCGAAAAACAAATGAGCTAAAACAATTTTAGTTTACATTTGCACTTATAGTGTTTCTTGATCTTAAATAAAATCAAAAGAAACATTCAAAAACCCATCCATAACTCAGGAATTGTTCTTAAAATGGTTTGAACCACATTATTGCAGCAGTACTTACTTTGATAGGGTTTGATGCAAGCTATGCAACTATCTAAAACAAGCAGCATTCACTTTGTTCAGCTGCCACATATGTCAAGGTAACATTTGTTGGTTTGAGAGCAGTTGTTAGATCAACACTGGAAATTTAAACTCTTGCAATAATTGTTCTTGCATAGCTGAAATAAAACTGACATTCTTCTTAACAAACCCAGTCTAGAACCTTATATTTAAAGTTGAATACGTGTTGAACTACCTTTCTACTTTGTTGAGTGATCAGCTGAAAATTAAGATTGTCTATAGCTTTGCCCTTCCTAGCACAGTAGTGAACAGGATGTCAAAATCTAAATTACATTTGTTAAACTCGGTTCCATAAGTCAGATAAGAAACGGATTTGCAAATGTAATTGAATTTTAAATTTATGATCAAAATGAGCTGTTAAAAAAACCCTTCTAATATTTTCCTTACACACGTTAAGAAATCAAGATAAAAATGAAGACAACTTAATGTAGTAAATGTAAAAGTTCTGGACATTTTGTGAAGTAGGAGTTGTGCAAAGTTAAAACTCATCCAGACTGGAAGTGTATGTTAACATGTTTGTTGCAAGGGCTTTGCTAAAATGTTGCATTTGCACTTATTTGAACAGAAGAAATCTGTTATCGTGTCAAATATAAACATTTAACCCATGACCAGCTACTCTTCTTGACTGATCAGAAGAGTAGTGGAAAATGAGATTAAGCTAACTTGTGTATCATAATCATTAAACCTTTACTCAACAGTTCATTGAACCTTCCTTAGCTACTTTGAACATCCCAAAATTCTCTCCTGTGGAGCTGCACAGGTGATCAAAAAGATCACCAGCGATTGATGTTCAGGTGTTTGGATACCACATTACTCAGCTGAAGTCTCCATCACCAAAATTCACACCCAAAATAGTAGGGATGGTTTTATTCTGATCAGAATCAGCCTTAAAACAGCAGCAGTGTTTGACACAGAGTGGAGCTAATAGCAGGAAAATAGGGGGAAATGACACTAAATTGACAGGAACAAACAGGACTGCAGCTGTCTAACACATAATCAAGTAGAGATATTTATATGGCTTTACAGAGCCCAATGTTTTTTTTTAAACTGTTATTTCCAAGAAGTTGTTTAAATAGGATACACAGGGTAGCAAAGAACATCACATTTGTCCTCCCACATGCATGAATGACAGTTCTCACAGGAAGCACTGTTTCACAGTCTTTACGGGTGAGTGCTCTCAAGCAGGGATAAATGGGATATCCTACTGTAAATAGTTTTGCTGTGAATATCTCCCAAGACAAATCCTATGATGAAACAAATTCTTTCCTAAACTATTATCAGAAACCAATATCTTTTGACACTTCCAAATTACTGTTAGTCCCAGCGAAGACAAAAAATATTAATTCAGCTCTTCAGATGAAATATAAAGGGAGAGCAACGACCAAAAAATGCAAAACCTGAAAATATGCACAATGCTTTCAGGATCTTGCCCAGCTAACCCTACCACTGTAATCTAAACTAGGTCCTTAGGCTCATACCCAGTTCCTCTGGGCAGACTGATGTCCTCATGTATCAAATCATCTCTCCCATATTCTTATCCCATTACACAGAGTTAGCCAATCCATTCTTCTCTTACCTATTTATCCTGCACTATGATATATTCACTGTCAGCCAAAATATGCTTGCAAAAAAATTAGAGTATTTCCCAAAATACCCACTTCCTTTTTGTGTCAAACAGGTCCAGGACTTATCTGTGATGCTTTTTTTATCACATCATGCACCACAGACACACAGGGGTGATTGGTACTGAATTACAATAAGATGAAGGAACATGACTTATTTTATGCTTGAAATACTGTGTAACTTTAAAAGGTTATAAATGCCTCTCTTAAAGAGAAAATTAAAATCAAACTCGCGCTTCTAATAGCAAGTAGAAAAAGATAACTAAAGCCCCTATAGCACTGAGCACTTCTTATGTTATGAAACTGGAATCAAATTTTTTTTTTTTGGTAACAAAAGAATTTCTGTGGGTCATTTTCATATTCTGTAGGGTGGGCTGACCTAGTGGAATGCCGTATTGCAACAAACTCAGAAATATATTAGCAAAAATTAAAAAACTAACATGAAATGAAACATCTAGCTTAGAAGAGACATCCAAAATGCTATTTCTTTTATCTTCTTCCTCGAGAAGATCAAAGCTCTCTTGATTAGTCTATATTCTTAATTGATATAAAATCACTAAGTTAACCTCTGGAAATCATTCAGGCAACAAGACTATACTGTCCTTATCTGACCATTTGCCAAGAGAAATAATGCTGTCCTACATTTGGGTTTTTCCTTTATGTTAAGCTCTTATTTGTGATTTAATGTTTCTCTGATAGCTAGACTTAAAGCGTATTGTCTTTCCCTGCCTTCTGGTTCCTCATATATGCTGTCTCTGAGCAATTACCTTCATATTGATGTTTTCTACAGGGTCAAGACTACCAAAACAAATTGCTCTTCTCTCCAGAGGCATAATGCTCTGATGTTTACCCTTGACCATGTACAGCAATTATCTACTCTCCATATCCTGTTCCAAACCCCATTGACTCACAACTATTTCTATTTTTACAACTTAAATATTTATCTTTTTGTCCATCCTCCAATTCAGTTATTAGATCACATAGCACACCAGTTCCCTTTTATCTCTGCCCACTGACGATATGTTAATTAGTAACATAATGTGGGAAAAGTACAAGAACTTGGCAAGGGGGAGGGGGGAGACATAGATATGGTTGCACTCAAGGAAGTAACATGAAACCTGAAAGACATGTGGATTTAATAGTGAATAGTAAATTCACAGGAATTTTAAATGGACTAGATTAACAACAAAAAGGCAAATAGCTCCATATTTTGTATTTAATCTTATCTTTGTAAAATCGAAAAAAATAAGAGGAATGTGGCTGGAATATTGTGTTCAGCTCTGCCTTCTGAATTATCAGAAGCATAATGAAAATGTAGGGTACATGTAAGATTTTTAAAGGATAAAAGATTAAAACACATAAATACAGTTTGATGAGTTTCCAAGGTGGAAAAGGAATCTAATGTGGCTGGACTGGCTCCAAAAATGCAAAAGCATCTTTAAGCAAATTGCTACTTCTGAACTTGATCTTCCTAGGACTTTCAGTTTTCTTTTTGTCTAAACATTGCTTTCTTTCCTTTGAATTTGAGGTAGTCCAAATGAATCATCCAGTGGCAGTTATTCATTATTTGCCTTCAGATTTCTGGGGCTGGTTAAAAGCTGAGTTCCAGAATAGCTGAACTTAACATGCATTACTGGGGATCACGAACACCCTGGAGAGCACCACTAGTGACTGGTCTCCAGTTGGGCTTTGTGCTGCTGATCACAGTGCTGAGATAGTCTGCCTCCTCCATGTCCTTTGTCAGCAGGTCATTTCCCCATTCAGTGGCAGGCTCACAGGTCCCCTAATCTCCCTTTTGCGGCTGACATTCTAGTAGAAGCCCCTTTTTGTTGCCCTACCATCATGTCTAACAGATTCAAAGGTAAAAATATTTTCATGGTGATAAAATAAGTTTGTTACAGTATTTGTATATTCTAAGGGCTGAGAATCTTTTTATTTTGGTGGAACATAATGAAGTATCAAGAAAATCTCATAAGAGCCAAAAACATCAAGTTGAATTCATAGCAACCAAGGGATCTTATCTCACCATCAATCTTGCTCTTCCCCTTGTGAGCACTGCTCAGACAAAACTGGGTTCTACATGCATTGATGGGTAATGTGGGAGAAGGGAACAAGTCCTGAATGCACTCTAGGTGAGATACTTGGTGACTCTGGCCAGCACACTCGCAGCCAGGCATGTATGTTTGGGACCTGGTATCTCCTCAATCAGCAGTTTACTCTGGACACCAGGCTGCTTTAAGGTGCTTCAACACAGGGAGGGAGGATCTATGCCTTTCTCCCTGCTTTCTCGGTATAATCTTTCTCACCTAAATGTTGTCCTACTGGGACCTTCTTATGGGCACTACACTTCCAGCACATGGGCCTGAGTTGCTTGGATGATGAGGATGAGACACTGGGGCTGGCTGTCTTCCCCTTACATCCAGGCATGTCCAGCAGTCTAGAAGGACATGAGCACTCCCAGGTCCTTGGCGAGACAGGACTTTTGATCCAGGGAAGGAAGCAATTAGATGTGGCTCTGAAGGGGCACCTTCCCAAGGATGCTAGATTTCTGACAGACTATAGCATTCATGGTTATTCAGGCACAGTTCCCCCTTGCACGGGATTTCTTCTGCTGAAGGTACTCCAGGTAGAAGCACATCAGGCTGGTCAGACCACAGCATTCAAGGCAAGTTATCACACCCGGCCACCTCTGGCTCTGGCTGGGCAGCAGAGCAGCATTGCACAACACACCAGCTGGGCTGCAACTGCTTCCCTCTTGAAAGAGAGCAGAGAAACCTCGAACCGCACCAAGTGTCACCGCACAAAGACACACGTGGGAATGGTCATGAGCCCATTAGCCCGCTTACAGAACACAGAGACTCGTTCTTGCGTTTTCCCTTCTCTCCCTACACAGAGAGTCATTATTATGCCCCTCATCACTAGGCACCCACAGCCTCCAGAGCCTCTCCACCCCTGTTGTGTTCAGGTGTACTCAACAGGCATGCTTAGCAACGCTGCCAAGAGTTCCTCCTCAGATCACCATGTCAAAACACGGTTTGCAAAAAAGCTGCTGCTAGCAAACCCCCTCCTTACACCTAGTTGCATAATTTTGGCTTAACATGCAGGTAGGGAGGAAGCATATGGGAAGTAGTGTACTGTGCGCTATGACCCCAGACACCAGCCAGGACAGGCATGTCATGTGTTTCCTGCACAGAAACACTCGAGAACTGCAAAACAATACCAGCCCAGATTACACTGAAAGCATCTGAGCAAAAGTCAGGCAGCAGAGTGCCATCATCTTCCCACACACAGTTTCCATGATTTATTCCCTGGTGTTTCACAGGGGTTTGCAAGATGAGAGAGTAAGAATCTGTGTCTATACCGGTAGAAACACCACAGAGGACCCTACATGCAGGCGTGAAACCTTATGAGTGATCCTGGGCAAACAGGGAAAAACACTTCATGCTTTGACACAACCTTTGTAAATAAAGTAAGCAAGAACAAAAGCCTCAAGGGATACATACAATACCTCTTAATGCCAGGTGAAACCTCAGAAAACATTTAGTTGGGGTACATTCGACTGAAACATATTTTCCTAAGACAAATTATAAAGGAGCTCATGATCTGTCTGCTTGGTGATTGAGAAGCCAACAAAAGTGAGCTTTTATGTTCTTTCTGCTAACTAATATTCATTGCTATCTTCCTGTGACCGCTCTGGATTCATTTCTCACATCTTTGCTCACATTGACTACAGCCTTCCCCAATAATCATTCCCACTGAAAGCATACATATAGAAGGTAATTTTAGAACAGCTGTGTATCATCTTCAATATTCCCAAAGAATACATTCCAGTGAACAATGCTGAAGAGACTAGTCAGGCTTTACATCCCTGTTTCTGCTTAGATAGTTGGCATCATGGAAGCTTTAAGAATATTTCATTATAAAGTCTACATAGAAGACACATTGTTAATGCTAAATACAAGTTAAATCCCCAAACGACAAACCAAGTATCTGAGAAACATGAACAGAACAATACCCAAGCCCAATATTGCTGTATCACCATCATTTTGTACAAGGGCTTGACTTCCAAGAAGTCTGTTAAGACTGTACTGCAGTCTCAAAGGTCCTGACAAACGAGAGTTTGATTTGATAGGCATTCTATCTTTCTAAAACATCTCATCAAAAGACTACAGGTGAAGAGATAAACTGTGCTGTGAGCAGCACATGTTCACAGCAAGAATTTTAGCAAGAACAGTTCAGACCATCTTTCTTTTTAGGGTTATCTTCGACTCTGCTCCAGACACTCCTGTATGATTAATCATGTTAATTACACAGGTTTGAAAGCTTTGAGGTAAAATACAAAGGAAAGAGGATAGAGCTGAGAAACTAAAAGAAACAACGTAAAGAAAAAAAAAGATAAATAATTTTGGTGTAAACTTAACAGCATCCTTTTCCCTAGTATGCAGAAAAACAAGCAAGGATTTCTATTTTATTTAAAATCAACTACACTTGAAACTTTAACTTCGTGTCTAGTCCTCTGTTTGCCAGTTTGCCTTCACATCTTTCAACCACAGCCTCAAAAACTGGAGGTGTTTGGAAAGATGTTAAAATGTTGTATGCATTAAGTACTCCTTATCCCTTAAAAATCTGCTGATGAACGACCTGCAGAGGAAGTTCCATTATTAAACAACAATTATTAATTATTAGTTAAACCATTATTAAAGAACAACATGAGCTATTAGTAGCTGCTCATTGCACTTTCACTGCTAAGCAGCTTATCAAAAGAAGTAATTGGTTTTTATAAATAGGATTACTCAGGGGATCATGAAGTAAAGTTCTATTCCATCTAAACTGGGACATCCCACTTTCTCCTGGTGATGGAACAGCTGTGAAAAAGTTAAGATGAGAAATTACATTTAAACTGTATTTAACAACAAAGCAAAAATTTAATAGCACTACAGAGGTGAAGAGAAGACTGAGGGTGATCCAAGCAGGAATTTCTGAGGCTTTGTTTTGCCAAAAATAAATTAGCGACAAAGGTCTATTTTATAGACCATTTCTCCAAATTTCCTCCCTGGGGGATCCACTGTTTGCCTAAAGAAAAAAAAGACAGATTTAAGGTGAGAAGTTTAAAATTGTACCTGAAAAACTCCATGAAAGAGAAGCCATAACCATGCTGTTCAGCAATTCCTGCACAAACAACGTTCGCAGATGCTCCAATCAATGTTCCATTACCTGAAGTTCAGAAAACAAATACCAGTTTATAGTTGTGCTCTGTTTCTTACCCTTCCCCTATTTATTCTGTGCTGAAGTCCTAAGATGTGCTAGTTAGAAAAGTCAATTTCTGTTGTATAGGCTTGAAAGGAAACATGCAGACATTATCTCCACATCCTACAAATAGCTTCACACTTCGAAAGATTAGCCTGGTATCACTCTCTGATTCTACATAAGCTAGAAAAATAGGGAAGGAACACAACACAAATCTAGCAGTTTCAAAATGACCCCAGAGACTTGCAGTCAGATCAGCTTGCTGATTTTTGGTTTTACATACAAGAAGGTGCCATCAGTTGAGCTGAAAACAAATGATGAGACAGTTTGAGGATGCTAAGAGAAATGGATGTCTTTTTTCCTTATGCAAACTTGACACTGATGAATTAGTGTCTTTTTTATAGGGAGGTTAACAAATTGCTAAGATATATATTTTTAATAGAAATTTAAAACACAGTAAGTGGGACAATGGAGGGAAATGAATCTGTTTCACATCGGTCTGCTAAGGCAAAAGGATCGCCACAGATACAAAGTTTGCTTACCAAACCAAAATGGTTCTTTAATACATAAAAGAATGTAACTTTATTCAGTGAATGTCATCAAATTACATTTTACAGGTCCTGTTAGGAAACCAACACACTGAAAGACCATAATATGCCATGTTTACAACGCACATATATGCTCTTGGATGAGCCACATACTTCTCTTCTCCGAAGCTTTTTCCAGTAACTAATTTATCCCTGTGTTTTCTCTAAACTTTCAACAATCTGGCAATGCAGAGCAGTCAGGTATTCAGAGCTGAGAAAGACTGACCCATTTTCTATAGATTTCCCATGAGTCATACCTCAGGCTTCATAAATGCTGTGTACTTGACTTCCACGAAGCAGATGTCTTCAGCAAATGTTTCTGATCTAAGACACGACTCGGGAAGTGACAGTGACTCCTACATTCTATTCCTTGACTGAAATTTTGAACAAAAGAAGCAACCACCTAGGAGAAAATTTTTTTATACTATGGCAAGTCTCTCTTTTGCAATACATCACCGCATTAACAATCCATTACTTTAAGCACATCTTCCTTTTGTCCCTTTGGCATATAGTTACTCTTCTCATTCTGGCCCTGTTAAACATTACTGCTCAGTGGACACTGTTCTGGTTCAACTTTGAGAAACATATCAGAAGATAATTAATGCTCCAGTTAACTGTTTTGACTTAGTAAATATTTCAGGTCACCCAGAGATCAGTTTACCAAAGAAAAAGTCAGAATATAGGCAGGATTATTCCCCTAAGTATTCACACATGGTACGCATATGGCCTTCTGCACCTGAAAGTGCACACAAAATAAGCAGACTTCTAAAAATATTCTTAAAAAAATAATAGAACACTCTTAAATTCAAATAAAAAGACGTGATAGAGTTCAGAAGTAAGGAAAAGGAGAGAAAATATGTGATGTGGAAGGAACATTGGAGAAAGGAAGATCTTCCTCTCCTAGTAAGAAAAAGGGTAGAAGAAAGAGCTTGATTGTGATAATTTTAGTCCCAGTTTAGATTCAAAGCCATACCAGTGTCCGTGGATACTGAGATACAGGACTGGTCATTCTTAGGACAGAGCAACAACTTTGAGAAACAACTAAACCCCAAAAAGTCAGTCAGGACTTTTTTTTGTTTCTTAAAGTTGACTGCATGAAAATCAAAGCTTTCCATGAAAAAGCCCTTATGTGGCCAAGATTTTTGCAATTCAGTCCAAAGAGAAAGCATGGTTATTATTTACTTCAGGATAGTCAATGATTATCAACACAAAATAGGTAGCAAACTGAGGTTTTCATCCCAGAGCAGACATCTGAACATGGATACCTGCTGTCTCAGGTGAGTGGCCTAAACAACACCTGTTAAGAACAGGAGGCTGGTTCTGTTGTCTTGTCAGCAGCCTCAAGCAGCTCTTGAGCTGATCCCATGTTGGAAAAAGAAAGCAGCTGAAATCTTGCAGACCATGAGAGAGAAGAAAAGCATTCCCTTCACTCCCTGCATTCCCCAATAGACTTTTTATTTCGTATATTTAATTGTCCCTTTATTTTTTTTCATCCATTTTTTTTTCTGCTCTCCCAGGAGCTATGCTAGGTGAGCTGGTTTCTACTTGCTCTGTTTTTAAGGCTTTGGTGTTGCAAAGGAGTGGAAGCGGGTGCAGAGGTCCTCTCTCTCTATGAGGAGCCCTGCTCACGTTATTGGAACTGCACATCAATAGAAGGGTATATCCCTACAGATCATAAAAGCATAGTGGAGCATTCTTGTGAGACACCATAGGCTATTTGAGACCTAGGCTTCTTACCATACACAGTGAATCACGCACCCATCCACACGTGCTTCAGATGTGGAGAGAAAAGACGACTAACCTTATTAGAGGATTAGAAACCTTTAAAAAATAGTGTCTAGGGTAGGACTGGTCATTAGGAACTGCACAGCTCATTTTCCTTGCCCTCTCTTTGCCTCAAATAACATTTTAGTTACTTTAATGGATCTTTGAAGATAGGAAATTGAACTTGGAACATCAGCGTTCCTGGTAGGCTCTGGCATGAGAAAGCCAAGACACTAAGCGTGTGCAAAAAGAGAACAAAGGAAAATAGTTGACGTTATTAGAGGAGTCAGGCAGGAACACTTCAGGAATTTTCAATTCCAAAACTAATCACTAGTCTACAGCCTCCAAACATTTCATAAGAGGTTTCTGCTTTATGTGGAGCACAATCAAGTATCACCATCAGAATAATATTACTGTAGACATAGAATATAGCTCTGGCTTCAAATTAAAGAAACAGGACTGAAACTGCACTCGTCCCACAGCTGTTACTAGATACAGTCGAGATTTCCAAACAGCATGCTCTTTCCTATACTGTACATGGGCTATAGTAATGCCTTCACATAATGAAGTATTACGGAAAGAGTTTCTGCTTCAGCAGTGAATTGATTTCCCCAAGTAGATTTCTCTTGAGGAGAAATTGTCACCTTAAATGTTATCTGAAAGGAGCAGCATTTCTTTTTCATTTGTTCAGAGTGTGTGTGCAGTTTAATTGGGTATTGGCTCAGCAGGCTTCAAAGAACTGCACTGAAATTAACAACAGAGGCAAACTTTCGTTTCTCCTCCCAGGAACATCTGTGCACAGCAGAGGTTTAACTCAGTAGTGAAACAGCAACACTGTGACCTCTGAATCACAGAACATCCAAGACTAGGTTAAAGGACATGGAAACCTACACATGTCAAATTCATTCCAATCGAAAGATAAGTATTTTCTAGCTCTTCACACAATCTTAACTTCGTCTTCACATCATCTTCAATCTTAAAAATAAGTAAGTTTAAAACGTGTAGCAAAGACTCTTATTTGCTTGTTTACATGCTCAAAATGTAATAACACACATGAACTGTATCAAAGAATAACATTTTACTAACTACTCTGTATGACTTCGATTGTAACTTTTTTCAATGACTCCTACTATAACTCATCCTTTATCACCAGGCAGATGGCTATTAACAATCTGGATCCATTACAATGAATTTAATGTTTCTAACACCAATCATGTGCAATACGTGTGAGGTAAGCCATACATTTTATCCTGCATATCTGTTCTGCCTTTTATTCCAGGTAGACTACAGGCATTATTGTCATTACTAACTACGCCTAATAATTTATAAGCATGAAATCAAGAAAGAACATTTTCTTAATGTAAAAAAAAAAAATCACACTTTGAAGCGTGATCATAGAAAGATACAGTCTTCTACAGTTTCTGTCCAGAAAAGGTGACCTAAAAGCATCTTTCTGATATTTCTCAAGGCAAATTACTCTGAATATCTTTATGGAATGTGAAACCAACTCAAAGTATAAGAAAGTATTCAACAGTTTTAGTTGATAAGAATTAATCAAGCAAGATCCAAAACTCACATCTTAAAATGTGCCTTTGAATCTCCATCTTAGACATGTAAGCAGGACGTTTTTGATAAAGTTTAAGCCTGATTTGATACCTGCAGTATCCACCAGCCCTACTTCTTCCAGCCTTCTTCTTCTGTTTGTAGCTACTTCCTCTCTACTCGGTGTTCAGCTACTCCACCCTCCTCATCGCTCCTATAGATACTGCCACGTTCAAACCCAGAACACACACACCACACATAACACACCTTTGCCCAGGTGACTATAATCTGCAACACACTGTAAATCAGTGCTGGGAGAACTGATTAAGCTTACTAGAGGAAGGGACTAGGAAATCAGGGAAGAATCATAACAAGAAAAGGAAGAGACTTTGCATCAATGTTTCCTCTCACTTTAAGACTCCTTCTCAGCTGTTGATTTTCACTCTTCAGCAGCACATCTATTATACCTAAATACCTTTAGTTCTCAGGAGTCCCTTCTGTATTGCCCCCTCAAGAGCAAGCCTAACCCTCGGGTTTGCTGCATTAATATGTTTGTCTTGAGAATCATCTCAAAGTGCCCAGCAGGATTAGTGTTTATTACTCAACGCACTGAGAAATCAAAGGGAACAAATTAGCACTAATAAAGCTATTTGGCCTAGCATGAGCCACCTTCATAAACAGTAACTTTCTCAAATATAAAGCAGATAGTACCTTGTGCAACAACAAGCTTAAAAGCCAATTGCCTACAGAAAAGTCTTCTTTTGTTGTGAGCATTACAGACCACTTCTCCACATGTCCTGACAGTGGATAACAAGTTGCACCTGTGCTTAACTGATAGCCCTTCTGCATTTTCTCTTCCCTGTATCTCCAGCTAGCTAATGCAGAAGCAGAAAGACTACTGTGTTTTCATGTCAACACAAGCCCTGCAAACAGCTTTTCCCTGGCCTTGGACATGTAGCTGTGCAAGGCCCAGTTTGACACAGGCATAGCTGTTTGCACTGCTTTGTCTCAGACAAGTGTTCTCACTCTGAAACCTGGAGTTCACTACAGAATCATGAATAATTTTAGGGTGAGGATTCTCAGCCCTGCTTTTTGCTGTAATCAAACCCCCCCATTACAGTGTCAAAGCAAGACTTATTGAAGGAAGCCTGCTCCTTTCTTCGCACCCATTTTCAAAAGAAAACTGTGCAGTCTCCCGTATGCTTTACATCATGAAATAGAGGTAGACTGATGTGTGCAGCTTCCTTTCCATAGCACACTCTATTTCTCTACTTGAAGCACAAACTGAGCAAATGTAATAAGCCTGGCTACAGAAACGAACACTGAACAGTCATAGTTATGATTAGCCTTACAGGAGATGGCCTTCGTAGCTTTCAGAAAATTTCTTTTTCACACAAAGCTAATCCAGATTTGCCTCATTAAACAAATCCATTTATAGTCATCTCTTATCTGAATACATTTTAATAATTTTTATGTGTAAAAATTAACAAACTCTGGATAATCAAACCTTGCAGTCAATAGAGAGCTACAGAATCAAGGCCAATTAAACCATTAACAGTCTCTAAACTAACAAGGAACCTCGAGTCACAGGTAGTAAAGGGGAGAGGGCATGCATGAGCTCATTCAACATTGTTCTATGTTATAGACTGTAGTCGTACAATATCCACATTTTTTAATTTTACCCATTTGGAAACATTTTGAATGGGATGATTCTGCACAAATGTACACATATGGACTTTATAGGAGAGACTGAAAAAAAAAAGAATGTGAATTGAAGTTTTGAGTGAACTTATCAAAAAAGTTCATTGAACTGCATTCAATCCAACAATTTTAATTAGGTGAACTTTACCATTTTTTATCACTGCTAACTATATCACCAGCAGGACAGTTACTGTAAGTATTGCTTTCTTTTTGCTGTGAGAGGAAAAGGTGAAATTTTAATTTGTTGCTTTTCTACCAGAAGTGTGAAATAAATAAGGCAAGTTGCTGAACATCCTGCATGTGTTACTTTAATGACATAAAGATTTCTTTCAAATCCAGACATTTGTAAAAGAGACATAAAACCTGAGAAGACCACTACAGTCACCTCTCTCCTCAAAGTCAGCTTACCCAATACAAGGGTAAAATAAACTGGTATAATGATGGATAGTGTCCGTGGTGTACTGACACACCATTTCCTTCTGCCCCGAAACACATACTCAAGTAGGTTCCATTTAAAGTCTTTAACGCTGGACACAAGCCTCAGTGTACATATTTTTTTCTCTCCAATTTTTAGATTCAGAGGCTAAAAATATGTCAGCTTAATTTCACAGCTTCTCCACATGTGGCACTATTAGGGATCGATTATTAAAAAGATAGATCCATGGATAGACATCTGGCATAAAAGTACCTTATTCAATAATTCGAATCTGAGCAGAACAAGATATTACTTAAAAAAAGTATCCCTCCATAAAGTTCTTTTAGAATATCGTGCTGCTTTGAATTGCTTAAGATATCAACATAACTCAAACTGACTTTCAGTTGGACCCTACCTGTTATGTTTTGCTATGGTTCAAGTGCCTTGTTCAAAAGAGTTTCATAACTCCTGCTAGTGTCCCTCTTTGGTTTAGATGTGCTCACTGCAACCATGCTACATATATTTATTAACATATGTATAAATAATATCTAAGGCATGATTATAGCTTTCTTCAGCATCATACAGAGCATCTGATTCATCAATATGAATCAATATGAATATTGCAGATTGCGGGATTTTTTTCCTGCACTCTGCTGCACCACTCAAGGTGCAGAAAAGGGGGTATTATCTGGAAAGTGTTTGCAGAGGAAGGAAAGTAGATAATCCAGTATTACCTTCTGCACTTAAGCATTTTGAGGCTTGCTATAACTTCCTTGTCTTGTTCTATCTGGTAGTCCAAGTGTTGCCTTCTAACTGAACATAACTCTTCTGCTGACAGCTATGCAGGGTCTGTATTCTCATACTGAAGCAACTCAGTAATACAACTTAATGAGTTAGACTATACAATATTCTTCTGAAAATAGAAGTGGCCAAGGCTTCTAGAAAGAACCTTCTGTAATTTATGATAAACCAATGCACAAAGCAAGCAAATAATATTAAACCAAACTCCACATATGCTTTGTAGGAGCCTCTGATTTAATCTCTGATCATTACCCTATCCCAAATTTGCAGATATTTATAGCGTGCAGTTATTTTACACAGACTGAAAACCATTAAGACAAGCATTTCAAATTCATCAGTAATACAAGCATTATAATCAAGTGAGCTTGATGTTTGGTATAAATTCTTTTTCTAAATCAAAGTAAAATAGAATAGAATTCTGCATATTACATGTAGCTCTCTTCCATTTTAAAATCAAAGATTTACTGTCTAAACTATAAATCCTTATCAGTACAGCTGAAATCACAGAATCACAGAATGGTAGGGGTTGGAAGGGATCTCTGTGGGTCATCTAGTTCCACCCTCCTGCCGAAGCAGGGTCACCTACAGTAGGCTGCACAGGATCTTGTCCAGGCGGGTCTTGAATATCTCCAGAGAAGGAGA
>Ga0181612_139564_pt1 | contig 21206 bp, 11 predicted proteins | sample HoacroProtozoa21_FD_119630 | JGI IMG/M metagenome (GOLD analysis project Ga0181612, IMG submission 119630) | Hoatzin crop microbial communities from Cojedes, Venezuel. Combined Assembly of Gp0051906, Gp0051904, Gp0051908
AACCTCATGAGGTTCACGTGGGCCCACTCTTTGAGCTTGTCCAGGTCCCTCTGGATGGTGTCCCGTCCCTCAGATGTGTCAACTGCACTACTCCTCTTGGTGCCATCTGCAGACTTGCTGAGGGTGTTAGATTGCTTTGTCAGCATATCATATATATATAAGGGATCGAGATAGGCTATGTTAGGAAGAATTCCTTGAGCTGTGTATGAAGGGTTGGTTTCTGGCTTCCTGCATTAATTTGGATGGTGTTGGTAATACAATGCAGTAATTTTTTACTTTAAATATCTGAATTTTTCTAGTGTGGTTCTGTCATTATATATTCTACCTGATGCTGAAAAGTGGGCTTTTGTTCTCCCCACTTTCTCACCAGACTAGATTTGTAGTCAATTATTTCTTCATAAGTTCAAAAATAGGAGGCATATATCTTTTTAGAAAAAAATTCCAAACCCTCTTGATGCATGTTTTCATACCTTATGGAAATTCTGCCCTGGTACTTTCTCTTAACTTTGGCACACTTAGGATCAGATCTGTAGATTATTTAGCATATTAGCATTTACGTATCTCCTGTATGATTTAGGTGACTGACTCCTAGATACTTCTGGAGTTCTGTGGTAACAAAATATCTTAAACATGTAAGCCTCCATTTAATATTTATTTATATTTGGGTGCTTTACATCAATGCTAGCTAAAATGAAAGATCTGTTCAGCCTGGTATCCTAACAACTTCCAACAGTGAGTGGCTGGGAAAGAGTCATACAAATGGTGCAAGCATGTAGTGGCACTTCCCCCACAGTACTTTTCCCAGCCTCCAGCAAGTTTTGGCCCTGGGACTTCTTTGTGTTTAGAAGTGCTTGAAAGATTTTTCTTCAACAAATTTGTCTCATTGCTTTCTGCTCTCGTGTAAACCTTCAGTGTCTGCAGAGCTATGTGCCAAGGAGTTCTGAATCTTAATTATGCACTTTTGGAAGAGACAAGAGTAATAAAATTCTGCTTTAATTAGCAGCTTTCCAGGTTGTTGTAAAGGTTGTTAACTTATGTGGCTGTCCACTTGTGCATTTAATTTTTAACTCCACTAGTAAAAAAGTTCTGTTAGGATATGAAAATGGTATCAGTCCTCTATTTTTTTTTTTTACTATAGTTTAAAGATTTAACTCTGTTTTGAAGAAAACAGACAAACTAGTAGGATTTCTTCTAGGTTGGAAAGAAATGGTTCATGTGGTCTTGATGGTGGCTCCTTAACACAGGGTGTTTTTGAAGTAGCCTGTGTTTAACAATTAGACTTTTTTTTTTTTTTTTTTTTTTACTTAAAAGCAGCGGAAAGCTGTAGAAAAGGACAGTTGTGCTAAGCGGGACAGCTTAGTGGACAGCTCTCTTGTAACATTTCTTAATTATGGTCTTATGTGAATGCAGGAATTAAGCTATCTCTGCAAAAGCACTCTAATTGAAATTATTCTAAAATTAAATATTTTCACAGTGGAAATAACAGGAGAACAGGGAGTTATGTTAGCTTATCAGGATGCCAGCTGTGATGGAATGATTTACACAAATGGATGCTTACTACAACATCCTTCAGTCGGTGCTCCAGCCGCAATACCTGATACTGAGGGGTGGATGCTTACTTGGCACCCCAGTCCCTATGTTTCAGGTAAATGGCAAAGGTGAGTTGGAGGAGTCGGGCACACGGCTTTCCTACTGACCAGGAGGAGCTGAGAAACCAGCTGTGTGACTCTGATCTGTCTTGTGAAATGACTTTGCCTGTCTAATGAAACCATTGCAGAGTAATGAAAGCTGAAAGAATGAAGGAACCTGTTCCTTGGCTTCCACCATGCTTTTTCTGCCGTTCTGAAGAGGAGAGCAGTGCTGAGCAGTTGCACTGTTTCTCTTTGTTTTCACTTTCTGATATCGCGTAACACTTCTGTTAAGTCTGTGAATGAGAACACAAGAGAGGTTCATGTACAGAGTATGCATTTATAAAATCATTTCTTGAATCTTTTTAACAAAACCTCTAATCTTTAAATTGGTAACATCTCTTTAGTACACATAAAGAATTATTACAGCTGTTTTTTGCAGTATGACTTATGCTTACTGGAAGCTGGTTAGTATAATGTGTAATTTGATACTTTTCTACTTCTAAAGGCACTAATGTGAGCTGTAAAAATCCATTTTTGCCAAAATAGGAATACGTAATTCATTCCAAAAATACTGTGGTTAATATTTAAATGATACTGTCTTCGAGCTGACTGTTATTCTAAGCCAGCATAGCAGCACCAATACTGCAGCTATTAGTGTGTAGATAAATGAGAAAGCTTTGGCAGCTCCAGATTTCGAAGAACTGTACACCAGCTTCAGCAAGGACTTGACCAGCATTTGGCCTATGAAAATCTGCCTGTCTTGGTATGTGAGTCACATACTAGAGGAGGTGCTTCACATTCAGGTTGACTTTGTGCACTATGCAAAGATTCTTTATGGCCTGTACCAATTTTCTTTCAGTGAGCAGAAGTCTCCTCATGAAGTAATTTTTTTTTTTTATTGAGAACGAACATTGGATGAAGTGTTTTGTGCAGGCTTTAATATCGGTGTATCCTGTTTAATTTATTAAGATAATCATATGTTTGGTTATATAGCAGTTTCCCAGTTCGTTAGTATTTCCTTTCTCAGCAGCAAACTTAACATTTTAAATACCCTGTTGTTTAATGTTCAGCTCAGATAAATATGCTAATGACACAGTAGGAATCTGTAAATATTTATGGTAAGTTCTTAAAGATCTGTATTTCAACAGATGTAGGACAAATGTCTTTCAGTATTTCTGAAGAGCGGAAACAGTGTTTAAAAGGTTCCTAGTTGTCAATGACACTTGCAGTAAGTGTGTTTCCAGAAAAACATATGGGAGTTGTGGAATTGCTTAACTTCTTCAAAAACCCATAAAAGTTAAAGAGATTTTTTTCCATTGTACTCAGCTACTCTTTAATCCATTTAAAAACAGATTATTATGAGGGAGAGGTTGGGGGTGCACTTAAACTGTTCTTTGCATGCAAGATCTTTCAGTGTATATACTTGATGTTCTGTTACCAGCCTAAACTGCTCCCCCATTGCACTGACAATGAGAGGCAAGTAAATGTTTGTGCAAGCAGTTAATTTCTTTTTTTGTTGTTGGTTTTTTTTTTTAATCTTTAAAAAAAATCCCAACAACAACAGCCTAGTATTGATTCTAGTATTGGGTATATTCAGAGGAGTGTATGAAGACTACCTGTATTAAATGCAGTCACAAAGACTGCTTGCAGTTCATTGCAGGCGAAGTTTCTTAAACATTGACTGGATTATTTTATTGCTGCTTTGAATTACAAAGATGGAGGAACAGGCTCCGAGAAAGTCTTTGGATTAAGGTCTGAATGTCTGTAGGCTGGACCATGTGGGACACTTTCTTGGGTGAAGAGAGATGTTAGAGGACTTACTACATTATGGTATACATAACAGACTCTTGGGAATCAGACATTCTGCTATTCTGTACCACTTCTGAGAATTTACCTGGTTCATGTTGCTCATCCAGTGGTACTTCCACCTCAGATCTCAGATAATAATCTGAAACACACTGTGCAACTATGACAGTACACAATACAATTGTTTATAGATATTTATAGAAACCAATAAATACAAATGTGAAGAAAGTCAGGTGTATCTCCATTTAATAAGCTTTTTGGATGTTCATCATCAGCTGTCTGAGGATGTAATTTCTGTACAGCCCTGCATCCTCAATTTGCACTCATTGAACAGGACCAGGATTTCAGACATGCCTCTGGGTTTTTTTAATAGGTCAAACCCATCATACTCATATTCAAGTCATTCCATTTCCTCTCTTCTAAAGGTTTTCTTAGTCTTGAACTCAGTGAAGAAAGAATACCAATTTCCACCCATCCCATTTCCTGCTTAAGAAATGATAAGGTTCCTAAGACATGACCAGACTCACAAACCCCAGTGTAGGTTATAACAAATCAGCTGAAAATTGCTGATTATTTCTTTTTTTTTTTTTTTTTTAACTGGGATGTAGTGAGAAGAGTTTGCCATGAAAAGATTGATGCAAACTCCAGAAAGCTACATAGCGAAAAGCGTTGCTTTGCAGTGCAACATTAATTGCTTTACAGCATGGATAAATATAAACTGCTATGTATGGGTAGAGGAAAAACTTTATTCATCAGAAATTAATTTCTGGATGGAAAAAGGAATTGGGTCAGTTTCACTGGAGTTAGAATGTGTCTATGTATAGTGATTCAGCTTCAAGCCAGTGAGCTCATCTAAAACCAGGACTTACTCAGATTCACAACACTTCCAAAATATTGTGGGTAGGACAGGATAGGTCATTCTACTGCCTAGATTTTTAATACTTGGTCAGTCTGTTGATGACAGTTGCTATGTTTAATTGTTTTTTCTCCACTGAGTTCTTCTATTTCTTCTAATCTGTCTTGTGTGTTTTTTTTAAAGCCAGATCTATTAAATTAAGGCAGTGTAGTGACATGGGTGCTCTTTGTTTTAATGCATGTGATAATGGTAAGTCTGTGTTGGAATAAATTAAGTTCTGAAAAACCACATACTGAATATCTTTATAAGACATTTCCCTCTAGTCATTTTTAATACATATGTGCATGAGAGTCTTGAGATTTTTTTCTGCTTTGTAAGATTTTTTTTAATAATTGTTTTATTAGTTTTAAAAATGTTTTCTAACGAAGTGTTATTACTAAGATTGGAAAATAAATCAAATATGCAGTGAGATTACTTAACTGTGAAACTTGAGTGCCATCCTGCTAATGAGGCTTGCAAAAGAAAATTCATCGAGAAATTAACTGGAGAGCAACAGGAAAGGAATAAAATCTTAGTTTGTCAGTTCTTAAAAGGGTGTTCATAAGCAAACATGCAGAGGTTCATCTTTACCTTAAGTGATTCTGGCAAAATAGCCCTTTTCTATCATAGCTTGTTTCAAAATAGGTTAAAGACCTATTTTGCTGGTAGGATTGTCTGTTCTGTGAAGGCTTTCTCCAGCATAATTTTGGTTAGTAAAAGCGTAGTATCTTCATACTTCCAAATGACACGGTTATATTTGCGCGTTTTTATGAATGCATGGCCATCTAAAGACTCATACATTGAAGGTAAAACAGTGAGGAAGAGGAATTTAAATGGAGTTTTCAGTGATATAGTTCCTCTGTGAAGCATCATACTATTTGTTTGGGCAGTGAAAAATACCCTAATGCAACTGAATTAGTTTATTTAAAAAGTAAACATCTGCTTAAAAAAGAAATGTTACACCTGAGTCCTCTATTGGAATGGTGTTTGGCCCTTTCCGAATAATGCTTGCTTGTTTCTGTTTTTACTAGTAATCTGAATGTTTTGCAGGAAGTAACTAGCAGAGGGCGAAAATTATCTCTGCCATCAAAAAAACCCCACCAAAACCACATTGAAATTGGTGTGAATATAACTTGAATCAAAAGAGATTGCACAGCTACTGATGAAGTAATGTAATTGTATGCAGGTATGGATTGATGCTGATGATGGCTTGTATTTTAGAGTCAGTTGTACTGAAGTAGTTCATAAAGGATTAAAAGAGGGTCAAGAGTTTATTGTATTAAGTACAGTAGAGCTCCCAACAAAATCCACTCCCTTCAGAGGAGTTCACTCTACTCTTTTGAAAGGAGGTAACCAAACGAAAGAACGTGCTTATTTTGGAGGAAGCCCTTGGGGATGTGTTCTGTTTATTCTGTTTTATATAGAATAATTATTTTAAAATAATTACTGAAGGTAAATGTGTAAGTGTAAACAAACTTACAAAGAAAAGAATGTGCTGTGATATGAAATAAAGTTGAGCAAAGGTAAGAGCAGCAGCAAGCATTCTGCTCATACTGGCTGTAGGGACTGCTACTGGCTTCTAGATTCATGTTTCAGTCGCACATCTGAATGAGAAGACAATATTTTTCTGATCAGCTCAAATATTTCAAGCATATGGGCTGAAATGAAAGAAAACCTGGGGGCATTTTTATAAGAACCAGAAAAATAGACCATTATGCTGATGCCATGTTGTAGCAAGTACGAGTAACATACTCAAAAAGAGCTAAATAAAAGTAAAAAATAATACAAATTCTAAAAACAAGAGCAGGAAATCAAGTTGTATACAGTAGAAGGTGGGAGCAAGACTGTGAACAAGACATTCATTGAGTGTCTAATTTTTTATGTCAAATGGACTTTGGTCCGTTATGGTGTGATATGTAGGGATCAAGGAAGGCAACAATAAAGAGAACGTAATCAAGGCAATGAAAAGAAGTTTGCAAGTAGCAAACAACCTCGCTTTCATACAAGGCATAAATGTAAACTAAATTTATGTGAAGGAAGAGAAAATTAAAAATGATACGGTCATGATAATGACAGCATTACAGATAAAAGAAAGTAAGATGCTTTGGGAGGCAGGCACGGAGTACATTTCTAGGTGTGTTTAAAGTAGCGATAAGTTATGCAAGAAGATCTGAAATGCAATGAACGTAGTATTTCAGAGTACCTGCGTCCTTGAAAATAAGCCTCACACTTTGTATTGTCATGCAGGACTCGAGATTATTACATTATGGTATTGAAATGTGTATAAATACTGAAGTATATGTTGTGTGTGAAATGCTGTCTATGGAATTAGAAGTAGGATTGTGGGTTTTTGTTAGACTGATATGTTAAGCTAGCTCAGGATGAGAAATCCATGTTTCGACGAAGGGCACCCGTGTAGTTCACATGATCTGGGAAGTTATGGCTTCCACCTGCTTGGACACACCATGTCTGAGGGGCACATATGTAACTAGAGACAGTAACCCTTTAGGTACTTAACGTATTAGTGAAATGGAGACCACACTGGACTGTGTGTTATCAGGGGATGATGTGTATATACACATAGATCTGGTGCTTGATGTGGCTGCATGTGGAGCATGTGACAAGCACATTGCACAGCAAAGGGGCTACAGCACGCGTTGTTCCGTCTGGCTTTGTCTTGGCCGTGTGGCGTGCCCCAGTAAAAGGACTGAGCACCTCTTGCCAAATCTGTGCAGAAGAAGACTTTATGCTAGAGGTGTTTATTCCTTTTTCAGCATGACTTTCCAGATAGAGAATGACTGCTGGTTCCGTCTTCAAGTAGCAGTTTTCTATTGTGAGAACAAACACATTAAGAGATTAATGTAAAAGCTAGCTGATAAATGCAGAATCACTTAATCTTGGTAGGATATATACCTATCCATTAGCAACAGTTTGATTCAATTCACAGATCTGCTGCAGATAAGAGAAACTGCACACAAAAATGCAGTTGAACTGAAAGTTTTGGAAAAATACGTAATATTCATTACAAACATTGCTTACAAAGCACAGTCATTGGGAACTGCTGAGGAAAAAAAGGAAACTGACATGACATACAGCTGTATGTTGTTTTTTAAAGATTTTTAGGTACTTCTAAATTCCAGTATGCAGCCTATTAAATGGAATTAAAGAGAAGCCATAGGACTAGTCTTTAGGAAAAATTAGTCTTATTAAAATAGCAAGAGTATGGATCCAAATGGTTTATATATATAGAAGGCTTCTTGTGTTTGTCGGGTACAGGATTACTTTCTGTAGTAAAGCTTGCTTTTTTTTTACTGTACTTACCCCAGTGCTGTGAAAGTACTTAATGTGAATTAAAGTGAATACTCAAGATTGTTGCACTTGAATCCTCCTCTACTCCATGCTCATATTTATCTATTTATTATATCGTAGAACAGTAAGGTTAAATGCTTTTTGCACTTCAGCACTAGTCCTAATATGTTCTAATATTATTCATCATGCTTGCGGGTCAGTTGGGATGAAAGTGGTTGCCCACACATGAGTCTTACTCTTGTGGTTGACATTCTCATCATACTGTAGGAATGCCGTTGTCATTTGTTTCTTATACTGGTATCTATCACCATAGCATGTGGGTGTCTGAAGTCATGATCTCAGAGTGATGCAGGTCTTCAGGTAATGTGCCAATGTCATGGTGGTCTTGGAAAAATATTGCAAGCTTTGAGCCACGTTATGTATCGTTGACTATGATTTATAGGCTTAGTTACGGAGATTCAATGCAAGGAGTAGAATACTATGGTAACAGGCTGACACTAACCTGGACTGCTGAGTAAAAGAGATTTCCACATTCAGAAACCACTTTTTTTTGTCTATTTTTAACGTGACTGACTTGATGTCTAAGTTAGACTTTGCTATTGCAGAATGCTTACTCTCCAAATACAACATTCGTTGTTAAGGGCTGTTTCCATGCTGAATTACAGGGATTGTTTCTATAATTATGTCATGTGCACTGCAACTGTATTTGGTAGATGACAGTCTTCTATTCCAAAGAAAAAATAAAATCCGGGAGTTTTTCAACAATACTTCCTTATTTGTCGTGTTGAATTTTCGATGTGTTTGTCCTTCAGTGTATTCTGATGCTTTTACAGAGTGTGGGGTTTGTAGGGAGGAAGGGCATGGGAAGGGACACCTTCAGAATCAATTCATCTGCTTCTAATAGAGTTGCTTAAATAGTTCAGATGAATCATCCTCTAGCATGCCTGTTTCTGTGGGCTATGGAATGAGTCTGGCAGGCTACCTGAGATTAGACAACTAACTTTTGAACTAGAAAAAGCTAGATGAGATGAACCTGTCCTTAGTTATTGGAACAGTGGTGGTTGCCTGAGTAATCCCAGAACACTTCATCTGTTTTCAGTTTTGCTTATTTTGAGTCCTGTTTTTTTTTCTTTTTCTGTCACAGGTGCTGATGTCTTTACATGAAATGTTCCCAGCAGTGCATGCAGCAGAAATGGCTGTTCAGAGAAACCCACGTTCCTGGGATGCCTGGCAGACTTTGGGACGTGCCCAGCTTGGATTAGGAGAGATAGCACTGGTAGGAAAACAGACAACATCAATAAGCTAAACTTGTAAACCACATCCTCCGAATTGTCTGTGAGAGAATGAAGTACAGAAATACGAAGGTAGCTGAATATCGTTATGTAACCTGAAAGTAGGCAAGGAAAAAGTTTGTTGTTGTTTGTCTCCATTATTTGCTCTACGTTGTTGTTTTTTACAAATGCTTCCTGTGTGGTTTTGTTGCTGGGCTTGTGGAAGGCCTGCCTAGCTCAAAGCCTTTTATGTTATGTACTGTATTTACGTGGTGGCTTTATGCAATAGAATAATTATGTCGACATAACTGCACATACTACATTCTGGGTACTGTACTGCTTCAGCGCAGTTCACCATAGTTTAAAGATGAAGGTACTGTGAAGTCCCAGTTGATATTCAGGCTCAGTTTTATACATGCCTGCTAATAAAATTCTAGTATCTTGTTTTCCCTGTCTCCTACTCTCCTGTGTTAGGTGCAGCAAATCGTGTGTGCTCATTCATGCTTTCCTCTGGCTCCTTGACTCAAAATGGTGGCTGAAGTTTGTTCTTGTCATAACAATAGCAAAAAGGCTGGAATGCTCTGCAGTAGCTGGAGTGCATCTTTTCCCTAGCTGCAGCTGTATGCCATGGTGCTGTCTTGGCTACATGATGTGATGCAAAGGAAGAGTCTTCCCCCGTGTCACATCACCCTCTGCCTATAGGCTATACACCTGTAAATAATGTAGCGCATATGTATATATAGTGTGATAGTTTTCTACTGGTTAGTGTGGAAACATAGCGAGTGTACTTTTTAATTCAGACAGGTTCACAAAAGTCCATTAGAAAAATAATTTGTCATGAGCTCTCAGATAAAAATAGGTACTGGTTTTATATCTAACAGAAGTAGCTGTGTGCTGGTTTGATACAAATACTTTTGTCATTAATTGAGAGTGTTTTTGCAAAGTTACAATGTTTGGACCAAAGATTTTCAAGAATAGAAAAATAATTATGATTTTTTTGAGGGAGGCTACCAAATCATGCAGTTTCTTTTTAAAATGTAGTAAAGTAGTATTTAAAAAAACACAAACCCAAACAATGAGAATAATGTAAGACAAAAGCAGTGTGTTGCAGATATGTACTGTGCTATCTTACGTTGTTGCAGTATCGTAATATGGAATATTTAATATAAGTCCATGCATATCTGCATCACATAATTGGTGACATTCCATGGCTTTTGTGGTCTGTAAGGTAAGAGTAAATGGTCTGTCCTGTCTGGATCTACAATCTATAAATTTTTATTTTCCTTTTAAGTGCTGGAAATTGTGTCTGTAAATTATGTCTGAGACTTTTAAATGCATTAGTCTCAGGAGATTCAAAGTTTAATTCCTGCAAAAATCCTAGGTAACAGATGCTGCTTATCCTATTAAAAAAAAAGCTACTGTTACTGTAATGTCAATTATAGATACTGATACACCAATACTAGTTACACCACCAGGTCTGCTCACCGGATTCTGTAAGCTTTGCCGACATTGGCAAGTCACATCGCACCAATAGGAGTGGATAACTTGAGTTAATAGCGCTGGGCACCCAATGTCCACGTTATTTGCATTTTGGTTTACTTCAGAGTAGCTCTGTTATTTGGAGAACTTCAGGGGCTCTCGGAGTGTATAGTCAAGCTTGCTTAGAAAGGAATGTAGTTTATGTAGCTTGAGACTATTCCGTGATGCAAAATGAAACATTTTAAGTGGGAACAATCAGAGATTTGCATAAAAGCACATTATTCATCTGAAACAAAAGACTGTTATAGATGCTCCTGTAATTGTTATATTGACCTCACTGTCTGTGAAGAGAGAGGGAGGAGGAGTTATCACCACGTAGTTTGCCCTGTGTTGAGTAGGGAGCCCAGAGGTGGGCCCATCTCCTAGTCGTGTCTCCAGTGCTTTAGTACTGGGTGTTTCTACTTTTTTGCCTTTCAGTTCTTTGAGGCATATTGAACTGCCTTCTGATGAATATGTTCTCATGTACAATGAACACTTAGGGAGTTCTTTTAAAATGCAGATAATGTTCACTATTTATTTTTGAACCCAGCAATTCTTAAGGAATCTTAAAAGGTTAAGACTGAAGAAGTCTTAAAAGGTTAAATGATTTCATAATTATTGAAACCATGGAGGCTTCTTACCGGGTGATCTAAGTCATAATTATCCTTTTCCCATTAGCCTTTCATTACTATGATCTTACAATTTTTCACCACATTGTATTTTTTACAAAGAAAGGTTAATAAAGCATACATGTCAGGGCATTTTAGTAATGTTTGAGATTTGGGCATTACCACCCTTCTCAATAGCAGCTTCTTTGTTTCATTTCTCCCCACCAACGTCTATCTTCACTATCCACATACTGCTAAATGGTCTGTTGTAAGTATATTTATTTCTTGACAATGACTGATACGCTTTTTCTTAGGAAAAAAACAATTTACTGTATTTTAATTTCAGGTTTCCCCAGTCTAAAATATAGGTTCCAAACAAGTCTAATTTATATTACGAGATCCGTAATATATTCATTGCTTACAAAAAAGAAGTTTTGTTTTTGTCAAACTTGTGACAGAAAGAGTGAGATAAAATAGCCCCTCTTTATTTAGCTTTTATAAAAGCAGTTTGCTCTTTTTTCTGAATTTACTGAACAGGGTAATTCAACAGTGATACTTAAATGTGAGCAGGCAGAACTTTATTTCTGTAAAGGGAGAAATGCCTTAAATTCTACAAATCAGATTCTACAAATCAGATTCTACAAATCAATTTGCAAGAGCACACCTGAATAACCTTTGCAATATGAACGTAGAAACTGTAGAAATGTGGTCAGCTATTAAAAGGTTCTTCCTGACAGTTTAAGGTTAAAATAGATCAGACATTTATCATGCAGATTGTATCATATAAACTATTAAACTAGAGTGAAAATACCAGAAATAAATGGATTCTTTTTTTGTTAAAGAAGAGAAATGTAATGAGAACTCTTTAAATATACTAGAATTTCATGAGTGTCTTTATGCTAAAGGTTTCTGTGAAAATTAGTTATTTGTGTTCACGTGAGTAGTACAAGAAGTAAGCCTTAAATTCTAATAAATGTCATAGAATCATCAAATGGTTTGGGTTGGAAGGGGCCTTACAGATCACCTAGTTCCAACACCCTGCGGTGGGCAGGGACACCTTCCACCAGACCAGGTTGCTCGAAGCCCCATCCAACCTGGCCTTGAGCACTTCCAGGGAGGGGGCAGCCACAGCTTCTCTGGGCAGCCTGGGCCAGTGCCTCACCACCCTCAGAGTAAAGAATTTCTTTCATATATCTAATCTATATCTGTTCTATATTTATTTTATCTTTGCATTTTATTCCTTCATATCATCAGGTGCTATTCCAAGCATTTTGGATGATATAATACTTATGCTGAGTACATCAGGAATTGCTACTAACTTTGATCATAGTGGCAAACTATTTTTTTCTGATTTAACTTCTACTGTGCAATTATTGGGCAATGAAGTACTTAGAATAAAAGGCTTTCATCCACAGCAGTTCTGGACTGTCTGCTGCTGAAGCTCTCTCAGCAGCAGCTTCAGCCTCACAGATTTTAATGTATTAAAATTCAGGCTGGCTAGGTCAGATAATTCTTGGCCCCTTATATATACCCTGACGAAATTCTCTGGCATGTCTGATGCTAGCTAAATTGACTGAAGTGTTTCTAAAGTTTATTAAACTGTTTGTTATTGTCAGGTAAGCTGGTGGCATCATCTGCAAAAATAAGATCTCCTTTTCTATATAGTATGTGCTTAAATCAAGTAAGATTGGACAAAGATCACTGAAGAATTGTTTCAAAATCATATTTCAAAACTGAAAGGAGAGAAGGGGCTGTGAACTTCTAGGTAACATAAACACTGGGTGTACAGCTATGGTAGTGTCTATAGCGTAAAATAAACTACAAGGTCTATTAATCTTTGGCAAAAAGATGTAGGCAGTTGGGAGCTTCAGCTCTCAGGTAGTCACATAATACATCTAAATGTTACGATTTGTTACGGAATCTCTTCTGTTGACAGTTTATTAAAGTTTTGCAATTTTCTTTACAAAAAAAACCAAAAACAAAAACAACTAATCCCTTGTCTTTAGTTGACAGGCTCAGTTTTAGAAGATGCTTGGAAAGAAAAAGGAAAGAATGATATGGAGGAAATGATTCTGAGAATTGAAAATGTTGTGTTGGATGCAAGCTGTAGCAGGTGAGAAGATGAATTTAAGTGTGCTGTTTTAGTTTTATATCAAACAGAACACCTTAAAAAAAATCTTCAAGATTAATGAACATGTCCAACACATTATCTTAAAAACTTTTCTCCGTGAAAAGTAAGGTGGCTCACTTCCCAAGTTTAAAAAAAAGAACAGTATTTTTCAACTGAGGGAGCTTGGGGGTTTTTAGGGTTATTTTTTGTTTTTGTATTTCATCGTGTAATAGAGATGCATATTCCACTCTAATGAGTTGTGTTTTTTTAAAAAAAAAACTTTTAGGTCTTGAAATTTTCTGTAAGTGCTTTAGGCTCTAAGAAGAAGTATATAAACAAAGAGACAATAGTGGCAATATCTCCTCATTTATACTTTTATATCTGAATTTAACAGTATTAAATATATACAAACAGTACTACATATATACAAATCACCATATATATAAAGGCAAAATGGAATATGCTTTGTAGGTTTGGTTTGTTTTTTTTTTTTCTGGAGAGCATACCTTTTTGGCAGGGTCGTAACTGCAGTCTGGAAAACAATGAGTGGTTGGCTAAAGTATTCTGCGTCTCAGTTTGCAGTCAACTGCATGCATGAGGTTATCTGATTCTGCTGTAGTTCATCCTCAGCTTCTTGCAAACTTACTAAAAACATATAGAGGGTTCAGACATTGTGGCATGATCCCGTGCCGTATGGAGGGAGACCAATAGGTAGCTCTTAGCATCTGTGGGTTGTAATTAAGCTGACCCCAGGGAGGACGAGGAGAATTTTGCTTCAGGAACCAGAGAAAATTGATAGCGCAAGCGCCGAGACTTCAAAGACACAGAAGCACAAACTTATTTAAATAGGGAAAACAACTGCAGATTTTATTTATTTACCCCTTAATGAGACGCTTCTCCATGGACTCAGTTAAAAGAAGAAAGCAATTTCATTTACTTTAGGGATGAGATGGCTGGTGGTATCTAATGTGTTGGGAGACATTACTTCTCACTGTGACTGCAAAATTTCAGTGTAAGAGGGGTCAAGTTAGGAGCATAAATTAGATGATTAAAATACAACTTGAAGACCATCCCTCTGTTTTTCCCAGTACTTTCCTTTTATCAGAAAAGGATTTATTCCTCAACTTGTGCTGCAGGTTTGGTATCTTGATAAAAACTACAGCAATATCTGTCTCATAGGGGCTCATATGTAGGATCCACACTTGCAGGGGAAAAAAAATAACTCAAAATTATCTGGAGACTCCACCAAATGTTGTTGTTTTTAGAGCTTTTGAGGGGAGATTGAACTATCTGGTATTTGCAAGATAAGCCAAATTTCTCGCTTAGCACAAAACATTCTAACTTTTGTTGTGCTCCTTTTTATTTCAGAGATGTGAAACATATGCTTCTGAAACTAGTAGAACTGCGATCAAGTAACTGGGGTAGAGTTCATGGAACTTCTTCACATACAGAAGCTACCCCTGAAAATGACCCAAATTATTTTATGGTAAGAATGTACAGACACTTCAGTTCCTTAATGTGAATTGAATTTGATTCATAAACAATCACATTGCTGAAAAATTACAATCAGCTGTCTTTCTGAATGCATATAACTTTGTGTATAACTTTATTCTTAGAATGAGCCAACATTTTACACTTCTGATGGTGTTCCTTTTACTGCGGCAGATCCAGGTACGTCACAAGCTTGGTATACCTGTCTTCTCAGTCTTCTTTAAAAAGTTGTAATTAAGTTTATGTGCTGTTGAAGTACATAAAAAGTTGTTCTTCAAACATGTGAAATTCCTACAACATAAAAGACTTATATCTGAATTCATGGCTTTGTGTAACTCGTGCCTTATTCTGCTTTAAAAGAAGGTAAATGTTTGAAATGGAGAATATATATTTGAGTTCATAGGGTTCAGAAGAATTTGTGCCATAGTTCTTGGCACTTGGTCTCTTCAGGAAGCCAGAAATCTTTTTGTTGTCTTTTGTTTGTCCGTTGTTAGTAGCAAAAAGGTTTGTTTCTTCCTTGGTTTCTTTTGTTTTCTGTAATCTGAGTACAACGTGGCATGACATCATTTGAGGTAAAGACATCTGTGACTACCTTTATAGTTCTCTGGGAAGATAGGTATCATTCTCAGAGGTCAATTGATGTCCTGAGAAAACACTGTAGCACAAGCTTTTTCTGTAATATGTTCCGTGCCATTTATAGTTTAATTACACAGGCTATTTTCAACCTGTATAGATGTATGTTAATGTAGAGGACTAGTCTTACATATTACTCGGTCTCATTTTTACTTTGCTAGATTACCAAGAAAAATACCAAGAACTGCTTGAAAGAGAGGACTGGTTTCCAGATTATGAAGACAATGGAACAGATCTAGCAGGACCTGGAGATCTGTATGTTTTCTTTTTGAGTGATTTTTTTTTTTTTTTTTTCTATACTAGCTATTTTTGGTGCAGACTTAGGAATTTAATCTTGACAAAAAAAATGAAACTAAGCAATATTGTTTAGTTCAACAATGGAAAATAGATATTTGTTTGGATATAAGTTGATGTGTAATGACACAAGTTTGAAACAAATCTTACATTTATTCAACTGAGTAGGGTAATTAAATATCAGATACCTATGCACATGTGCAAGCATATTTTCTTCAGCATTTAAAAAAAATAAATTTGCAAGCAAAATGAAGCACCAGACCTTCAAGTGTTAGTAGTGAGGCAACCTGAATTCATTTGACTGATGCACATATGCATCCCAGCTAGAGATAGTTACAAAATTTTCAGATTCTTTCAAAGGGAGAAGGTTGTTAATTGTCTCTCCTTGCAACATAATGGCAAAGGGGGAAGCAATAGATGGGAATGTAGTCTGACATTCTGACACTAGTTTATCAGAATTTAATAGGAAACCAGTAAAAGAAATACAGTCTAAAATAAATTGCTATGAGTTTTCTACTCACCTGGTTGAAGGAGGACTTTCATGATTTTATACCTAAGAACGTTTTCAGTGTTGTGGTTATGTGTGATAAGAGCGCTGGCCTGGATCCATGTTTTTGTTAGTAAATTAGTAAAAAGTTTTAGATCACACCTAGCTGAGGGGAGTGGCAAGAACTTTGGAAGAACAATGCAAAATGGAGACAAACAGCAGTTAAAAAAACCAGCAAATACAGAGAGTGACATGTGGAAGACTGAGAGTCAACCTTCGTGCAAGGTGACTGGGGGACTTTGTGGAAGGCTTAAGGAAAGCTTAGACAAATGTATGCTGATCTCAGCTATTTCTCATGACTGACATCAGGGAGAAGGGTTGTCTCGAGTCCCTTCTCAAATCTACACTGCTGCATGAAAGAAGGAACAAATTAATAAATACGTAGACTGCTTCTTCAATGCACAATGCTGAATCAAAAATACCCTCCTTACATGTTTCTGTGGCACTTACTGTGGTTTTGTGTGAATCATACCATTTATGGCCTCTGTGCAGGCGAGACATGCCGATTCCGTTGTTTGGAACTAAGGCACGGAAGATAATAAACTGAGCACCTGAAATTAATGCACACTTTTTGAGAGACACTAGCTGCTGGGGGGTTTTTAAGGCTGTTTAGAATTGCATACAGCCGTTGTCCTAGTTTATGGTGATGAACAGTCCAGCTGGACCTAGAGAAAACAAGGAACATTCAAGTTACTACCCAATAACTGTGAGGAGAAAGAAAGCTGAAGTGATGCCCATCACCTCCCAGCTTTATTTTGAAACTCTATGGTAGTCTCCACTCTGTGCAGTACTTACTATCATTAATGGGATCCAGTGTTTTCTGTGGCCTAAATAAGACAGATGTTTTCCAAAAGACTGGTTACCATATAACAGAAGGTAATGTAATGCAGATGAAATAGGGAAGTAAATGAAGGTTGTCTTCTTTCATATAGCAACAAATAGGAATGCAGGTTCTATATATTCTTTGACTAGGGTGCAACCAAGACAGTTAATGCAGTATTTGAACTAGGATGTTGACCAACCAAAATTATGCTAGTTTGATGCTAATTACATTTTTTGCAAATAGATCAGTGGAGATGCATTATTAAATTTTGGGGAGCTTGGATTGTGTTATTGCATTTTATATCATCTCAGCAACTACATCTGTCTTCTAAACTGTGGACAGCATAAGATGATCTAAAATGGTGACAAACAATGTAGCTATTTGTACAGATCTGTGCTGCTTTCAGGTTTCTGTTTGTTTTCCTGGTATCCATAGTTTTCTCCCCTCTTCATCCCCTTAAAGAAAATGTCATATTTAACTGTTATTTATGAAGTTCTGTTTTGTTCTTGACATCTGCATAAATGTTTCCGAAAATCTGTACGTAAACTTAACATCTTTGGTGTGTTTTTTTTTTTTAATTAGGTATTTTGATGACATTGATGATGAGATGGATCCAGAAATTGAAGAAGCATATGAAAAATTCTGTCTAGAATCAGAATATAAGAGAAGACAGTGAGATGTTACACGTTAATGTTAGTTTATCAAGCCAGTTTCGGTATGGTTAGAATACAGGGGGGCACAAAACATTTGTACCAAAATAAGGAACTTCAGTTTCTCCAAGCACGAAAGTTACACAGTTTTCATTTTGTTAAACAGAATCTGCCAAAAATTGTAAACTTATGCCCTGTAACTTAAAAAGTTGTGTATATATCATAGTTTATTTTCTGTACAGGTATATGTACAATGTTTTGGCTGCAATAAAAGTGATTTAAAAATTACCATAAGTGAAATTAAAAGTTAATTGGGAACTGTTGCGTAACATTTCCCTTGAGGGAGAAAGGGGAGGAATAACTTGATCAAAACTTAATTGATTGCTTGTTTTGGTATATATTGGGATTTACTCATCCTTCTTACCATATACAACATGCCTAGTATTTAACTCACACACACACACACCACACCCCCCCCAGGAGAGTGTGATCCAAGTACGGATTATTTTTTTCTGTAGATCACAATCCTGAAGTGGTTTGTGAAGGTTTTGTTTTGTGTGGGATATTTTTCTGTTTTGTTTATTTCCTTTTTCTGCCTCTTCCAAAACCTGTATGGGTGAGGTCAGGACTTTTTTTCCTGGAATAAACATGTTATATGTTGATAATGTGAAAAAGCAAGCAGTATTTTGCAAGTCAGGTGTTTTCAAGATCTTTGGTTCAGATAAGCTTATTTTTAACTTTTACAAGCAAAAACCTTCCTTTAATTTATTGTGTTCTTCAAGACTATGTGAATATAGTCACGCTTTGCCCCATGCTTCTCAAGACTATGTGCAGTGCTCTATTTTTTTTTTATTTTTAATGTATCTAACATGTCTAACCTTCCAGCAACCCTAGTAAATAACTTTCTCCTTTCTTCTAGTTTTATGCATTTTTATTAAGTTTTGTAGTTGGGAGTAAATTCATGTATTTCATAAATGTTAACATTCTGAAGCCAACTGCTCTTTTTTGACCCCATATAATCACGTTAGTTTTTCTAAGATTCTTCATTGTTGTTGTTGCCAAACTCAGTTGTACTGTTTCCTGTTATCTGTTACTGGTTAGACTGAGTAGAACCCTTTACCAAAACCAAAGGGAAATATTTCTCAGAAGTTAGCTACTGTAAAGACACGTTGTAAATACACATGTAAATAATTCTGTTAATATTTCACTGTTATTTGTCTGGTTAAATAACTTGTGCATCTGCTAATAGAGTGAGCACTGACTGTTTTCTGGATGTTTATTTAACACACTTATTTAGGTTGGAGTTTTGGAAAATAAAATTTAACTAGCTTTGTTTCCTTTGGTATAATTTCACTACGTTGCCTTTTTGCTTTAAAAAAAAATATTTTTTTTTGGTCCTTCTATCTCCCCTTCACGTAACACTCCTTTTTTTCTTCAAGCACACAGAGAGTATTATCTTTTAATACTCACTGGAAAAATAAGATTTATCAAAGGCAATATGGTCATAAAAACTGTATTTGCATTTCAAAGTCTCGAGAGTAAAATCCAGAAACTAGAAAAGTGAACATCAAATCAGATTATTTTCACACACACACTCTCTGACATTGAGCATATTTTTCATACAAAACTTCCAATCCAAACACAGGTCCAACTTCCTGCTGACTTTACTGAAAAATCATACAGTTATTTAGTTCAAAGTAGTGGAGATGTTTGTGGTCTCTGTGCATGGAAAGCTTTGTAAGAGCTTTAAGCCGGTACTGCAGTAAGGAAAACTGGGTTTAACTGTGTCTCACTGAGTGAGGAAGGCAGGATAATCTTTGCCTTAAACACTTAATAATCCTGCCTGCTTGTCATCTTAAATCTCACAAGAGTCTAACACAAATTCGTGATGGAGGAATGGGATGTGAGAAAGCAAAAGAAAGCAGCAGGTTTCACATGGCCATAACTGCCATTTGCTGCTTGTCTGCCCACTTTTAACAGCTCGTAGTTCTGTGTGTGGCAGAGATGAGTCTTGAGAGGTTTAAAGAGGATTTCACCTGAATTCTAGCATTTACAAATTTCAAGTGCACTGCGTTAAAAGTGTTCCTCGTCTACAACTTTGTGAGCAATGCTTTGCAGATAAGCAACCTTTAAAAAGAATTATTTTGTTTTGTGGCATAATGGTAAGCCAGGAAAGCATGGCAGAAGCATGGAAAGCAACTTTGGGGGAGAAGTGAAGCAAACTTCTGTAGCACTGGTTCTGGAAAGAAACATTCTTCACATTTGAAACTGAGCACGTGACCAAGCTTCACACATCAGAAAAGGGATGCACATTATTTGCCACTCTTGACAAATTGCTTGTGATTCAACAAAAATGTTTAGTATTTGAAAATCGTACTTTGCTTAAGGTAATTCCCAACCTGGCTGCAAGAGGTGCTGCTTTGCATATGCTTTGCTTTTGAATGACAGTTACTTACTCAGAAATGAAGTCAACTTTTTCCCAGTAGTTTCCTTTCAAATCTGCTAAGAACTTCCTGCTACTGGCCTACTTTCGGGGCTTGTTTGTTTGTTTATGAAGACACATGATCACTGGGTTTTTGAGTGTTGGTTTTACAGAAAGCAGCAAGATTGGCTCAGCTATGTCAGGTATCAGAAATTATGCCTAGCTGGGATTTTTTTTTGTTGTTTTTTTAAATAGAATAATCCATTGTGGCACTGAGTATTAGTGATGCTCAGTCTGGTTGGTAATAGTCATTTCTCTCTGGGACAGGACTTCTTTACGACATTCTGCCTTTCCTTCCCACTGCACAGAACTCTTTCAATTAGCGGTAGCTGAAGTTTGCAACTTTTCTCTGACTGAACAGTAGTTCTAATCGTACAGTTTATGCCAGTGGATCCTAGTAGCAGATACAGGAACAGAAAATGACATTTCCAGCCAAAAGTAGAAAAGACACTGCACTGTTTGTGAATTGCTGATTTGCCACCTCTGCTTAAACCTACGTGACCTACTTCCCCAGTTCCTACGCTGAGCGTTCTGGCCACTGCCATGAACTTGCCAGCAAAGTAGAATGCATCATCCATAAATAATAAAAAGTAATAAAGGATTCATAACCCAGATACATACTTTGAAACTCACTTCAGGCAAGCGCTCTGTAGAATCACATTTGTCATAAAGGGTATTGTAAATAGGACCACATTAATTTTGATGGGTGGCTGTGTCCGCAGCCACCTGACGGGATGCTGATCCACTCTCTTGCCCAGCGCGTAGCTGCGGAGCGTGGGAAGCTCTACTGGGCGCTCTCCTTCCGTGACTGCACACTGATCCGAGACACCTGTGCCTGCGCTGGCGAGGAACGACTGCTACTCCAAAAAGGCAACGAGGCATCATTTTAAGTCGGCCTTTGGGGAATTCATCTTCAGTCTATTCAGCTGGGGCTTCTGCGACCCAGTTCCACACACGCGGCAAAGAGGCACCGTCCTTTCCACAGCCCAGGCCTGCTCTCGTTCCCGGAGCAGCAAAACGGACATCCCTGTTTCCAGCAGACAACAGCTTCAAAAACAGCTGAAGTAAAAACAGAGGGCGCGTACTTCCACCGAGCTTGCTTACAGACGCGCCTACCACCTCGGCCGCAGCTCCGCCC
>Ga0181612_146780_pt1 | contig 21206 bp, 11 predicted proteins | sample HoacroProtozoa21_FD_119630 | JGI IMG/M metagenome (GOLD analysis project Ga0181612, IMG submission 119630) | Hoatzin crop microbial communities from Cojedes, Venezuel. Combined Assembly of Gp0051906, Gp0051904, Gp0051908
AGGAACCTCCTGGATTGCGCCTGCCTAGCTGTATGGTCTTCCCAGCTGATGTCAGGGTGGTTGAAGTCCCCCATGAGAACCAGAGCCTGTGACTGTGAGGCTGCTTGCAGCTGCCTGTAGAAGGCTTCATCAACCTCCTCTATTGATGCTAGACTTGTGATTTTAGAATTTCAAAGTACAGACTGTACTCCGAAGAAGTTTTAGAAGTTACTGCTGCAAAGATACATTTGAAGTAATTCTAAAGAAATAGCAGCCAAGAGTAATCTAACACATTAACGAAGGGCAACAGTTCAAAAAGAGCTTCAAGCCCAAATTCATAACTTACCAGGAAGTATCATAGTTAGTCTGATAACATGAAATTCGCTGTATCCTAATATGAGGCAAATTCTGACCTCACACTGCTTTCTACATGATTTTCAGATTAATTGCTTTTATTTCCCAGGACTTGAGTAAACACAGAAATATACAGCAAATAGTGAAACATGTACCTATTCTCTTCATGGTTAATATAAAAGTCCAGTAAATACATTAAATTTCATAACTATGTTTCCTTCCGGCAGATATATTTGCTACCACAAATATAGGAAGCTGGCATTTTACCTCTGGATTTTTTTCTTCCTTTTTTATTTTTTTTTTTATAAAAAGACTTATTCAATCAAATGCTTGAAGTTAAGATAGCATACTGAATAAATAAGTGAATATTTTTCTACTAATATACTCTAGAATTGCCTCTTTGTAGGCAATCTCTGAACACAGAAAACGTGTTCTGAAATCATGATATATTTGCTTTTATAGCACTGAAAGCAAACAACTATCTCTACTGTGTAAAGTTAATGAGTCCAATTAATGAGTCTCCAACACATGGCAGGAGATATAGGGGAAAATAACATTGAATTCAGCTGTGTTACTTCGGGGAAGAATTTGTCATATTGTGCCTTTGAACCACATTTCTCTCTGATAGCTACAATAACCAACATTTTATTTTAGTAACCAACATCTTAGTTTAGTTCTAATATTCCAGACTTTTGAAAAGTTTAATAAAGTGTGCAGTGTCCTTTCAAGACTGAGTCTTCTCATGCTTCAAGCACCAGGAAAGTCTTCAAAAATCACTGTGTCTACTGGTTAGCATTCATTACAGTGACATTTATAATTTCACATGCCCAAGGCTGAGGCTTATGATTTCCTATGTGGTTCAAGTACCTTGAACTCAGTGATTACAGTCCATTCAACATTTTTCAGGAATCAGACAGAGACATGAACATGCAACCACATGAACCATTCATCTAGACAATGAAATTAAAACAATACAAGCTGTGAATTTAAAATACTGTAGTCAATCCTGCATCGCTTGAATGTCAAACTGTTTTTCTAACTAAAGTTTGTATATATTCACACACACATACATATGCACACATGTGTGTTTGTACATACACAAAGACATACACATAAGTAAAAATCCCCAGATAGTTTGGAAATGGATTAACCAAATCCAAAGAAGTATCACACTCTGGAATAGGAGACTCCACACAGATCTTTATATCGGTCTGTTTCAGCTTACTCTGCCACTACTACTATGTCACTACAATCTAAAAAATCTTCAATGGAAACAGATCTTTATGATGCAGTTTTAACTGGAATATTCCTAAGTGGTGGAGACATCATCCACATGAAAAAATATGCAACGTAATAATCCTTCAGCCTGATTCCTATTGAAAAATATAGCCTCTGAAGTAAAGTTTGAAGATTTTGATTTGCAGATACAACATATTTAGCAGATGATGGAATTCAAATGTGTCTGATATTCACAGTATACTGGGACATATCCTTTGACTTTTATGTCCTGAGTGATTTTCTCTCTTTATCATCAAGAGCTGAACTGAATATATCCCTTTCTGTGTACATAAATACATGTCATCTATAACCTCAGGTACAGATTTATAGCCTAGAAAATCATTTCTGTAAAGTGTTTTTGTTCTCATACTTTGGATTACATAAAAACAAAAGTATTTGAAATCCCTTTTTTTTGTTTTTTGCTTCATTATTGTTTCACAAACTGCTAATTAGAATATATATTTCATACAAATGACTAGCTCTTATGTCTGCTTTAACACTTGAAAGGTTACAGCAATAGGAAAAGGAAGAGCTTCAATTAAAGAATGAATTATTGAATACTCCATTTTAATTTATGTCGCATTCTGCTATTATTTTGTGTGTTTATAGATATTTTACATGATTCTGTAATCAAGATGATACACACACACAAAAAGCAAGACTAACTACTGAGGCTAAAGAAAGAAGGGCTGTTGTATGATCACTTTCAGCCATTTAAGTTCAAGAATCATGTGAAGTGTGGTTTCCATGACAACAAGTCACTAATTGCTAGCATAAAATAAAGTAAAAATCAACCTTGACAGAATTTGGCAGTGACATGGAAGCTCAAAAACCTTCAAAATCATTATATGAAAATTTTCCTGTACAGTGAAGAAATACAAGCAACCCCATCTTCTGAGACAGGATGAAAACACTTAGAGTTCCAGGATTATTTCAGATTTGGCAAAGCTGGCTGCATACAGTAGTCATTGTGTATTACACTTGATAGTCAACACCTACCTTCAGCAACAGATAAGGAAAGATGTTTATGATGAGGTGAAGAAGGATTTTTGCATCCTTGGGCTACAGATCAGCAAAGGAAAACGCTGTGAAGAATGCATGAAGTAAATAAAAGACACAACAGGATTTTAGTATAAATTCACAGAGTAAGAAGAAAAACAAATTAAAGGAGAGCAGAGGGGAAGAAAGGAGCTAAACTCGTACATGCCTCCCATGCTAACTTATTAGTAAGGGTTTCAGACACCTCTAGTTTGCAGACAAAAACAGTCTTTTGAGACTAGGGGAAACTATTTGGGCAGCACAATGGCACTATTCAAAATTCACTGATTTATGAACTGCTGCATATCATTTGTAAAAATTGCTTCAGCCTGAGTTACCTTTCACCAGCTCTGTAAGTCGTCTCTTTGGGTCACTAGGAGTGAACAAGAACATTTTGATAAATTCAGTTTCCATGACAATGAATTAACCATGGAAAAGGGGGAGGTGTTGAAAGATCTGTATTCTGTAGAATACTCTTCAAATGTTTGCCTGTTTTCATTTTTAGCCATTTAGTTCTTATGGCTCTGTTCCAGGAGTCTTTAATTCACCAGTAGCTGTTGTTTCTCAACAGATTAGAGGAGTAATTCATCAGTGAATGTTTCACTCAGTGGTCCCATCTAATGTAAGAGAATATAAAAATGATTTTTTCCAGTTGTGCTTTTTTGTTTGCTTAGGAAGAATGCAGGAGACTCTTTGTTGCTGTTGTTGTTCCACTACTACCTGGCTACAGAATGCTTAATCTTTCTTATTTATTGCCCACTACTGTACTTATGAGTACAATTGTAACTTGCAAGACTTTGGGAGTTCCTTTTAAACACCCGTGAGCCACCAAAACAAAACAGAACAAAACAATGATTTGGAGTTTGCTTCAAAAAGAACAAGTCAATAAAAGAATGTCATATTCCAAAGCCTGCTATAGCCTGCATCAGTGGGAACTGCTGAGAAAAAGACCTAAGAAAACAACTGGTATTTATTTTTGATACAAAGTGCTTAACGTTCTTTTTCATTTGTCTGACTTATGAAAGGCTAAGCCAGTGGGACATTTGCTAGTGTCAGAACTAAAGCTTACTTAGATTCGTGAATGCCTTTCTGCCATTTTCAGTGGGTCCTGGGTGAGGGCCTTCTGCTAATGAGATTAAGAGCGAAGGAGTTTAACAATTCGCAAAAATATACTTACAGTTCAGAATAAAAGGTAGAGGGAGATCAGGAGAGCAGTTTCTGCTGACTGTTGGGACAGATAGTTTTCCATCCAGAAACAATTGAGACAAATTTGGCTCCTACAGAAATAAGCCTGTTCTTAGTACCTCTAGCAGTATGCTCCCCATTGCCATAAATAAAAAATGAAAGGTCTGAACACCTTGCTTCCACTGTCTGTCTGCTGAACGACTTCATTTCATGTGCTGCACAAGAAACGGGAGGGTTTTTCGTGAAGTTGTTAGTGGCTGTGCCAGCCCAGCATGGGCTGAAGTGTCTGAATGATTTGCAAAAGAAAGAAAATGTTACTACCAGAAAAAAGAAAGCAAGCCACTACACAGAAAAAAAGGGAAAGAAGGAAGGAAAAAAAGGAGGGAGAATAGGAGGGGAGAGGGATAGGGGAAGAGGGAAGGAAGACAGAGTTAGAGGGGGAGTGAAGGGGGGGGAGAGCTAACAAGGGAAGAGAGGGAGGGGAGGTGGAAGCAGGAAGAGAGGGAAGGACACAGGGGAGGAGAAGAAGGGGAAGCAGAAGTAAGGGAAAAGAGGAAGGGGGAGAGACACTGAAAGGGAAATGAAGTATCATTTTTGTATGTACCCCTGCAAAATGGTTCCATGTGTATTTCAGTAAGAGACCAATTTCTGTTTACTGATATATACATATTCATATATACCATATAATATTTTCATAGACATTTTTCTGTCTCCACAGATAATTCACACACACATGAATATTCACAAATAAATGCATATTTTCACTTACCGCCATTCATACATAGACACAATGAGGGAGAAGAAAGCTTATTTAAAACTGTATTGCATGTGAGGCATCTATCCCATCCTAAAAAACTTCTAACTGAAGAAGTATGCCAGTTTCCAAAAATGCAGATGCCATTAGTATTAGCCTACTGTGAAAATACTGCAGGGTCAGAAATGAAAGTAACTGTTTTAGTCAATGAGATTTAGTCGTCCTGAAGCAGCCCCTCACAAAAGAAAAATAAGAGGAGGAAAAGATGAATCCGAGTTGACTGAAATTCAGTAAATCAGTAGCCTTGAGTCTCTCAGTCTTGATTTAAAATAGCAGGGGCAGTTGCTGTCAGGCACTTGGGCGCATGTGGACAAGAATAAGCCTAATGACTTCTTTTGTTCATCTGCCATGTGGAACTATTTCAACATTCTTATCTAGGATGTGAACGAGGTGTGCTAATAGCTCCACGCTTCCACTCCTGGAACCGAGGAAGGAACGCAGGTAGCATGCACTCAAGTCCCATTGATATTAATGGTGTGAGATCGCTCAGCCTGCTGCTTTCAGTGAAACACAGTGCAATGCCCACTGCGAGAGACAGATGTCGGACGCTTCTTCACTCTATCCATGACCTTCAGCTTGCACCAGACACTGCTGCACGTCTCGTCTTGTTAACATTTTCACAGGTGAGAGATGGATAAACAACGGTTTTCTCAGACCTGTAGATTGCTAATAAGTGTCACAAAATACACACAGGAGCTCAGGCGCAGATCATTAAAAAGGAAGCAAGAATGGAAAGAATAATGACATGTCAAACCACCCAAAGTCAAATTTGACACCCCCATAATACTAGTTAGCACCATGCACAGGGAGCTTTGACTCCTGTTCTTTGAAACTTGAACCAGGAGAATGGCAGTGGAATAAATTTCCAGAAGCTTTTGGTTAAACTTTGAGCCCCTGCTCAAATTAAGGAAGAAAAGAACATTCAAACATTCAAAATTTCATTTTTTTTCTAATAAAGGTTTAAATGATCTAGTCAAGCACTGTGAACTTTAACTAATAGTTTCATGCTACAGTAATGGCACCTATTATTTGAATTCATTTCCCATACTGACAGCACAACTCGGGCATACTCCAGACTATGACATTTTAAGTGACTTGTGATTTTCAGCTATGCTTTCTACAGTACACATACTCGAACTACAGAGTGGAATATATACGCATCTCTATGCTTATGTGTCTGTGTAGACTACAGCTTATGCTACTTTTACTTTTACAGGTATATTGAGAAATAAAGGGAAAAACGTGCACTATTCTTAGAATATTTGTGTTTTCCCATGAAAAATTCAATCAAAAAGAGGAAATACTTGAAATATATGACAAAATTTCAGAAGTTTTCATTGTTTCAGTCAAGTCCATGCTACTGCCACCTTTATCCTTATCAACACTTTTTAAAATCTAACAATATGAAGCACAGAAAATAAATAGAAATGGTAAACGCAGTACTGAACAGAAAATTAGTCAAACATACATTTTAAAGAACCACTGACGTCTCACAGGACCTCTCATAGCCACCACACCTTAAGTCATTCAATTTATGTAGTAATGTAAAAAATTCAGGTCACTGGCTTCCCCCTCCAATGCACTACAAGCAGACATATAACCACAATTTGGAAAGCAGTACCTCTCAACAGGAAGACTTCTACTTTACCGCTTCTTAAGCAGAGATACTTGAGGTGCACAAAATTGGAACCTAATCACAGACAATTCACTGAAAAACATGCAGGAAAGTGCCTTATGCTCCTTCTCTCCTTTCAGCTCACAAATATGTCATTGCAAATTTTGTTTCAAACTAAGGCAAGGTTAGGAAAAGAAATTTGAAACTTGTCTGGGTTTCCCCACACAGCTTGGGAATCCAGCCCTGTATGAAGCAAAACTTGGCTCCAGCATGTGTTATTCTGATGCTTCATCTTGCCTTGGCAAGACTACTTCACCATGATGTGTTACCTTTGGGTTAATTTCAGTTAAGGGATAAATCCTGCAACTCAAAGGTTGGCAGCTTGTTTCTCCTGAACTTAACATACGGATTCATGTTAACATTTGAGTATTACCACTGACTTGAAACTGACCTAGAAATCAAATAATAATTTGTAACTATAAAACAGAGACCAAAGTAGCTCTTTGAAATGACCAACCCGTATATTTAGTAATCAATCCCCTTTCATTTTAAAGAGTTTTGCAACAAACACAATCCAGGAATTTTTGAAATAGAGTAATTTCTTTAAAAATACACATTTGTAGGCAGTGTGATATCAAGAATATCTCCGTGCGTCAGAAGGTGAATTACCGTTATTCATCTGTGATTTTTGCAGTCATGTTATGGAAATAAATTGGAAAGTGTGAATATGTTTTTCACTTCTTTGTCATGTTTATTATGAACTCCTGTATACACTTTGCACAGTGGTGGGGTGAGGTTTTTTCTTTTCATTTCTGTTGTTTTTTTGTCGTTATTTTATTGAGAATTAGAGGAAGTTCCTGAGAAATGCAAATGAAACTGTTACAATGTCTGCCCTCACAGAAATATTGTCAGTGTTAAAAATCAGTAAAACCTGACTTCAGTAAATTGTATTAGGGTCTCAATAATGCCAAAGTCAATAGCTGCTCTTGTAACACTGTTACAGTTTAAGCACTGCTTCAGGCCTGTGCAAGTCTTGAACATGGGATCAAAGAGATAAAAGCAGAGTGACAGCATCTCTTTCACTTTGTATTCTACCACTCTAAAGATCTTTAGATGAGTTCGATTCTCAGAGACATTTTGTCATTGATCTTTATTAACGTATCTTTTGCATCAATGTTTTTTTCAGGAACCTCCTCCAAGGAAGATGACGTCTGAAAGAGTTAAGAACATGTGTGTCTAATGTATGAAAGACTGTAGGATGTTTACCCACCATCTCTACTGAAGAATTGTAAACAGTGTGCTGGAAGAAATATCTCAACATCCCGTTGACTGAATATTTCTGTGTCGTCAAGCACTACAGACGATTTTTTTTGATTCAAGTATAATGAAAGATGATAGGTACAATCTTCATCCCGGTGAATTCAGTGGCAAAACAAACATTTTAAAATAAATATTGGTCTGACTAGTACAGGCACTGTTCAGACTTCTTAAGTCTCTACTATAATATAGTACAAGCCATATTTTGAAATGAGTGGGTGACTCTCATTTTAATTTTTTGTCCAGAGCTGCGTTATGTACAGATTTTTTCCTAAAGCTCAGCACTTTCACTGCTGAACTCTTCTGAAATCTGGCTACCTTTTTGGTGACTTAAATAAAAGATGAGATCTCTTTAAAAAGCTCTTGTTGCATAACCTAATAAAAAAATATCAGAAATTGTGCTTTTCATTGCTTCCAATCTTGAGTAGATGGCTAGGAAGCTAAATAACAGTGCACAACTCAACATAAACAGCAGAGAAGCCTAAAAAAATAAGTTTCCATGAAAAATGTTCATATTCAACTGCTTACTTTTTGCTGTTCTTTAGAAAGGAACTGGGACTTAAAAAAAATTCACAGAATAGGTAATCTTCCGGTGCCCGGTTGTATACTTAGCAAACACATTCAACTTTTACATATGTAAGCACAAATCCATCCTACCTATCTAGTTAGTAATGGGCAGATACTCTCCAGAAAGAAATTTAGACTTTAAGAGAAATGAATATTCTGTTGGAGGTCTTTACATCACAAGGGAAAGATTATGTAAAAAGCTACCATTAAATAAGAGATTGGTAGTGCAGACATTTTGGTTAAGTGCCTAAAATCAAAAAGAGTGAAATATGGGCCAGTTTGGTTCCCTGAATACTTTGTTACTGACTGAAACAATCTTTACAGGAGAAACTGAGCAACTAAGTCTGGCAACCAAGATAAATCAGAGGTCTGCATCTGAGTCTTCCACAGCTAAAGTGAAATCCAGGGGCACTGAACTACACACAATTCAGGAAATTCTCTCTTGTTGGGCAACAATTTCATCCTCCCACAATATCTAATTTAAAAAAAGTAAAAGTAAGGTAAAAATTACATACTTCCACACAAGCTTTTATTTACAATTAATCAAGAAATTTTGACACACTGAAGTCACTTCTGATTGAAGTCACATTTGATGAAAAACAAATCTGGCACTGCCTTTCCCAATCAGATATGCCGTTACTCTAGATAATTGGACCTTGCTTTACAAGCTGTAGCCAGCTTCTCTGTGATTGGAAAAATGGGATAAAGCTGACAGTTTTTGGAGGATAAAAGTCAAATATCAAAACTGAGTGCTTTCGGTTTCCAAATGTGACCACGTAGTACACATGGAACTTCTTCAGCTTGAAATATAAAAAACCTCTTAGGCTACAAGTAAAGAAAGACCCTTTTTTCATTCCTATATAATCATGATTCCTCAAGAACTAACAGTTAGAAAAATGTAAGAAAAATAGTTGAGCAGTATCGTTAGTAGCATCAAACCTCTATTTGGTGCAACCTGGAACTGAAATGATATATTATATTCAATAGAGATGTCTAAAAATATTTTTTTTAACAAATTGGTGAAAGAAGCAAAGTTAGTGAAATTAGTTGACATATATCTCTGCATGTCCTAAACCTAAGCAATAATCCACAGGAAAGTAGTTATATAAAGACAAAGGAAACATTTTCTTCAATTTACTTTCCTACTTTTATCATTATGTCTAAGCTGATGCCTATTGCCTCAATTGCTATGTATACTGTACGTGTTTCAATTTCAAGTTTATCTGCACAGACTTCTCATTCAGCTTTGAAAATGTAAAGTTTGCTCATCACTTCTTTTTTAATTCAAGGATAAGTGTATTTGTTATGGCCAATTCAAGAAAAGTCCTATTTCTTACAGAGATCTAGTATACCATCATGTCTCAACAGAAAAATACAAGCCTTCTTTACCTCACTGGCTATTTTTTTATTTATTAATTTGAGTTTGTGCTTGTACTACCACTTGTATGATGGCGATATCTCACAATTTTCTGTCTATCTCTGTAGGTAGGTTCTTTGGCACCACAATTTGTTTTTTTCTTTCAGAAGACAAGTAGCAATATGGAGCAATATAATCATTTCATTTTTTTCAAGAAGTGAAACATTGGCAATGAAACCAAATTACTATATGTGAAACCTGCAGTATAAGCAGACAGCAGAAACAGATTCTTGAGCTCTCATAAAATCCTTTAAGATGCCTTATTTATAACAAAATACTAGGCAACAATGTTGCAGCAGTGGTGGTTTAATCATGTAAGAGACACAAAGATTCCTAGCATCATAACATACAGAATGTAAATATTTAAGCTGCATCCAGCTTGCTTTATAGTGAAAGGTGAGATATGGCCTCCAGAGGTAATTCACTTGACCTACCCTAAATGTCTTTAGGATAAGTAGAGTTCTTCTCTGGAGGTGTTTACTTTTACAAAGGCAATTTACAGAGACTAACTCAGATATTGTAATCTAACCATAAAGTCCTTATCTGAGAAGAGAAAGTTCTTAGTCAAGGCTAATCAAGACAAGCCACATATCTTGCATCTTCCAATGAAGTAAGAAGAATCATATGTCAGGCTCATTGAGTGGACTTTGTGCCTGGAAGAGTACCTACATTTTTCTGACTCTGTAATCTGGCCTGAAAAGAGATGTCTCCTTATAAGCTTTGTGCCTTTACAAAATCTTATGTTATCTGACAGTACTTCAGCTTTAGAATACCTTTGGTTTCCACTGGATCCCTGGGTTCCTCATTGTGTTGGCCAGAGGATGTGGCTAGGACTTTGAACCCTGCTCACTGTACAGGTCATGGCGGCTATTTTCACACTAAGTTTAAACTAGTTTTCTTAGCAGCACTTTGCTTCCTTTCAGATACATTGTTTTACAATTAAAAGGATTTTATGTTATTATATCTTATATTTGCATGTCTTTCCTATCCAAGGAGATAATTCCAGTGCAGCTTAGGCGTATTTTACTGAAGGATCCAGAAGCATTTATATTGTCTCAGTCCGGATTTAATGTTCTTCAGTGACTTTCTCCTCTTTCTGACCCAACAAAACCAACAGCTTCATGATATGTTTATGTTTAACATAAAAGGGAGAGAGGGGAGGAGGGGATTGAAAATAGTTTTCAAGTCCCTAGGGGACGTGTGATTACCACTGCTATGCAGCAGCCCCTGCTGGAAAAGGGCACATGTCAAACTCACAGGTCTCACCATAGCTATCCCTGTCAAAGTTGCTGCTTAATTACTGACTAGTTGTGTTCCAGCACAGTCATCAATGATCTCTAGGTTCACTGAAACCTGGAACTGGTTCTCCTGCCATCTGTAGAGTGCCAACTGCTCATTCTTCTCACAACGAATGCTGAAAGCCAAAAAAAAAAATATTTATGAGCATTTTCTGACATATTTGTAGCTTCAAACAATAAGGCAACTGAAAAATATTAGTGAAAGAGAAGCAAAGCCATACAGTGTAAGATAAAGCACCTGAGAAAAGCTTTACTTAAAGTACATGTCATGACTTAGTGTCCGAAGAACATCATTCACTGAGTGAAAGCACATTAAATTATGCTAGTGCTGTCTTCTCTTCCGTGTGGTTGTTGACAGATGTTTCGAAAAGAAAATCTTCCTTTCTGCTTGACCTTAAAAGCTGTCCCACACAGATCTTGTATATTTACAATGCTAAACAGTAAAACAGTAAAATAAAAAGGGGAGTTCTTCTGTGATAGAAACAAAATACTTGTGCGTTGTTACTCCAATTGCACAGAAAAATATTGAAAGTTGTTTATCCTAATAATATTAGTAACAACAACGATGACAATAAGAACAGCACTTATCTTTTGAAATACATAACTAGTGTGGAAAAAATGCCAGTGATGGCAATTTGTTTTGCCATACGTTCATGAAAATTCCGTACAAAGGAAAGAGAACACTGCAGGCAGGTTGTGGTAAAAACATATCTATTTTCTCGTATTTATCACCACATTTAAGCCATCCTTCCCAAACAGATCTGTAAAATGTGTACATTTCTAATAGGAGTAATATTCCCTCAGGGATAGGCTGAGTGAAAAACAGTAGGAACAACTTACACGGAGGTGATTCACGTGTGGGGAAAGTTGGAGGAGGTGGGTGTGGGAAAGAGAAGGGATGGAACAATGGAAGACAGGAAACAGGACACAGGAAACAAACTGATTTAAAGACTTGGAATGGCCGGTTATTTTTGCACTAGGAAAACTGTCTTAAAGAGAAAGAGTGATGAAGTTTTAAACAATGACAGACACCAAAATACGCAAAGATTTAACAGGAACAGTGCCCTGCAACGGAAGACAAGCGCCTCTGGGTTATCTCCATGAGGAGTTTCATGACTTAGAGTTGCTGGAGAAGCAAATGGTGTTTTCCTATACCTTCTCAAGTTCAAGTGGACAATCAGAACTTTCTACTTTCTAAGAGAAAATCAGAGGGACTTTTTTCACATTTCTCTGGTACATGATACACAGGCAACACAGGCTAGGGTAATAACTACACTGAGCAACACAAGCATAAAAAAACTGTAGTCATCTCAGGAAAAGTAGGACTATAGAGCATGTGGGTTTTGTCTAAATACAAATAATTTCCACTTCAAGAGGTTTTCTTTTTCATTTTTTTCAAACTAAATTTCAAAGAACAAATAGCTTCATTATTTTGCCAGTATTCACACCTTTTTTTGGAGGGAATTACTTTCCAGAATGTTTAAATCCAAAAAGGAGACTATCGCTTTATTAGACAAAATTTTACTTAGATAATCGAGTTGCCTTATGACCAAACAGGATAGAAGAATTGCATCAAGGTATTTTTGTTCCATTTGTCTGGTGGCAAATATTTGTAGTGCAAGCATAGTCAGTATTAGACTGAGAAGTCATACTGTTAGCAGAGAGTCCGTTCCTGGATAGAAGTACTGACTAGTAAATTTTGGGAAATTGTACCCTAAATCTTAACCAAGATTCAGGAGGACATAAAAGGAGGTAGAATGAGAGGACAAAGAGCTGTGAAGCTGGGCACTGAGTTTGTAAATATGACAAGTTAAGTTTACATCTAATGAAATTTGATGGCACTTTCACGGGATAAACTATTTAAAGACATTCATGCCAGCATAAAATATTGCATTTCTTAAAGAACTTTCTGTGATTATCTTCACAAGATCCAAATTTCAGTGAGAAATTAAAATTTACATTTTTTTCCTTCTTCCAAATGGCAGTATTAAATAGATGAGTATGTTTAACTAGCCTATATAGACATAATCTGTCAACTTTAAAAGCCACCTTGGGTGTTTGATGTATATCACTCTTTTTGGTTAAAGGGCATATAATCTGCTTTGATACGTTGAAGAGAAATCAATATACTAGAAAAAAGATTTTTTGCTTAAAAATATAGTGTGAACTTCACATTGAAAGGACACATCTGGGTGAAACAGGGAACTCCGGCTTCATGTAACTCTCATTTAAAGAGAAGTAGTCTACAAATGAGACAGCGTAAGTCCTCCCTCCCTGTGCCTACTCTCCAGCTGCCACTGGCTCACTGCATTGCTACCCAAGAAATAGCACTGCCATAGTGCAATGTTGGAAAAGTCACTAATGTATTACCATGGCCAGCCAGCAGACTTCTTTAGAATTTATTCGTTGTTAGCGAATTAGCAATACTTGGAGACTACATATATGTTTTTTCACAGAAAAACCCCTAACATTTCATTATACCAGTGGGTATTTGTACCTTTGACAACCTTCTTGGCAACTATTACAAAAGCTCTGTCTTTGAAAAAAACGTTGTGAGGGGGCAGCTTATTAAATTTTGTAAATCATAAGGCCTGTCTGCAAATGCAGAGCACTGCGGATGATTTAGTCGTTGGCCTAGAAACTCTGCTGTTAGGACCATTAAACAGGTCCAGAGTTTAAGTTGCACAGTAAATTATACACAGAAGAAATAGGCAAAGCATCTTGCCTTGTGTTTCCTCCCTTTTAACCCTAGACTGGCTGCATTGCAGCATCCAGGGACCCTGACAGCGTACTCTTGTTGCTGGGCTCCAGTTTAAACAGTGATGTACTGTCTTCTGCAGCCTTGATCAGTCCAGGCAACTGAAGGTTACCACACTCTTTACTGAAGCTAATGATAAGGATAAAAAGGAATAAACCGGACTGAGAGCAATGTTGGTGCTATGCCAGTGAGGGGCCCCCTAGCCAATGCCCTGTTACGAGCCTTCCTTTCTTATATCATAAATTACTTAAAATGCTGTCTAAATCAGCCTTGTGTAGTCCTCATCATCCCGATCTCTGCAGATGCTCTAGCTGCTCTTCCTTAACACCGGATACACCTTCACAAATAAACCACACTGTCTGCACAGTTTGCGAAAGACTAAGATACACGGTAATTACTGGAGACAGCATAAGATGATGACAATGCAAACTTTAACTCAAGACAAAGGAAACATTACTTCTCTATTTCCTCTCAGATGTTAAAGGTGAGTATGCAATTACCAGAATGTAATTAAGAAAGTTACATACTCTCTTTTGATGAATGCCCAGCTAGATGCACGTCAGGTAGCAGCCTTGAACAAAAGAATGCTAATTCAACTGAAGTGTGATAAAGATTGTTTTGATTCATAGTTCTTAAAGAACTGCTTTCTTTCTTTACTCTGACTTCCAGTGCATCATGTTGAAGTGCAGTGTGATTAGAAACTGCCTGAGACTGTGGCCTTTCATGAACAATGGAAGCAAACATGTCACTCAGACAGATTTGGTTTACATCTACTCAGCAGTTCTCTTGCAGTTCAGTTTTTTATTATCTAGCAAGGATTTTTTTTTTTTTACAGTAGCTGAACACAGGACTTGATATTTGTACATTTAGCATTGGGCAGGCTGCCCTTTCATATTTAGGTTAATAAATGAAATATTGAATGTTCCATATTTTGAGTAAATAAAGTAGCATACCCAAATAATTAAAATCTGGCTACATGCTGAAAAATGTAAATCACTGTACACCAGCTGTCACCAGAGGGAACTATTAATTCATGCAGCAGCTTTCAAAGATGGAATGATATGGACTGGCACACCATACAAACACACAAACATTCAGAAAAATGGGGACTGACAGCCATGTAGCGACTAACCAAAAGTTAATAACACAAAGACTTATAACACAACTTGAAGTAACATAGCAATTATAAACATTAAAAGCAGGCAAAAATTATGGAGCATTTTATGGATATTGAAGGCCAGATTTACAACACAACATGACCTTGACATATTAAAAAAAAAAATTTGCTGAAACCAGTAAAATGCGTTTCAATAAAGACAAGTCCTCAGTGGTCACTGCAGGATGGCATAATCAAATGTACACATCTGTTACACATGATAGCTTCCCACCAAAATTCCCTCAATCTAAAACAACAGGAGTTTTATGTTTCTTTGGCATTATTCATACCTCTCTTGACAGGAGGGCTGTTCCTGGTCATGAAGCAAAGGGATGGAGACGTGTTTGTTCAAGCTTCTCAGAGCATTGAGTTTTGTAAAAAAAAAGTCAAGAAATTGTTAGCTCTTTAGCAGGGACATTTGAAACAATGGTCTGAAAGCAGATATCACAAGTCAGTAATACGCTAGTGAACAGTAGTGTTTTGACAAATTCCAACAAATTTCTCCTCTCCATCCTCTTTAACATGCCCTTCAGTCCATCAGAACTTCAATGGAGCCTACCCACCTGTAGGTGACAAGGTTTCTTCCAATTCAGACTAGTGAGAGACAGTAAACAAGAACAGTAATGAGAATAAAAAGCGAAGTATATTTACAGGCTCAGTGGGTATGCAAAATGATAGGATCTTAGCAAGAACAATGCTACATGAAAAAAATTGGCTTTGTTGTAAATGAAGTTTCACAGCAGCACAAGTCACAAAGACAAATATTATATTGAATAGTGCTAATAGACATACCACACGTAAAACAAGAAAGGTAATTATTGTATTTTCCTTGACACTGATTAGGCCTCTGTTGGGTTACTGCCTTTAGTTTTGAGCACAAAAATTTTAAAAAGGCAGACAAATTGGAAACTGTTCAGAGGACAGCAACAAAAGTGATAAAAGCTTTGGAAAATAAGATCTATGAGATAAGGTCAAGCGAACTGGGCATGTTCAGGCTAAAGAAAAGAAGACTGGAAGGAGGCATGGTCTGTGTACAATATATAGAGTTGTTATAGAGAGGATGGGGACAAATTATTCTCATTTGTCAACAAGGACAGAACAAGAACTAATGGGCTTATGCTACAACAGAGAACATCTAGGTTAAGTGTAAATGAAAAACTTTAACTAATACAACAGTTAGAAACACAGCATGCTGCCAAAGGAGCCTGAAAAACTCCCTCTGAGATTCAGGTTTTAGCTATTCTTGCTTTATATCTGGTAGAGGGAGGACTGCACCGCAGTTAGGGCTCCAGCCAGTTTCTTTCTGCACTGCAGATTTCTTATGTGACCTTGGACTAGCTGGTTAACGCTGCATTTCAGCTCCCTAGTTGTAAAAGAGTGACAAAAGCAATTCCCTAGCTCTCAGAGATGCAGTAAGAATAAATAGTTAAGGATTCTCAGATACTCTATGAGCCATCTAAGTGGCTGTACAAATTAAACTTTCAAACCTGTCACAATGCAGAGGCACCAGCTGCCTGGCATACCTGGAGGTCCCTTCCAAGCGAATGACTTCTGTGACTGCTGTAATGTGCTTTAGCTAACACATCCTTTCTAGGACGTATTAGGATGATCCAGTCTAAGCTGTACCTGAGAGAAAAAGAGTAAAAAATAACAATAAAGCAGTATCTGTGTGGCTGATATGACAGCTCACTAGCAGTCTGACCCAACTATCTGCTGAAATCAGTGGACTCTATTGTCTGAGCAGAAAACGGATAAAAATCATGTACCAGATATTAAGCACGAAAAGGGACCTGTTATTAGGGTTCTGTCCTTGCTGTCCGCACATGTTCTACCATGGCAATGTTGCTCAGACCAAACCTGGAAAGCAGATTAAAATCAAGCTGGCAAGAACATTAAAAGTAAACAAAAAAAATATTAAAGGAAAAGTTTTTAATCTAACATTTCTTCCTATCTGATGTGTAATTTCTTGTGGTTAGTTTTTGATGGTTACAAAGGAGCTGTTTTTTCCTATCTAAAAGTAATTGTCAAGAATAAATTCTATCAAAAGCTCAAAAATAAAGTATCATCAGCAACATGCTTCTAAAGGTTTTGTGATACTAAAAGTAGTTGAGACTGTGAAAGGTAAAATATTCTAAATAAATGTAGCCAGTTTAAATTTTTCATTTACTTCCCGTATTTTACCCAGCATGGACTCTGAGAACAGTTTAATCACATTCTTTTTTTTTTTAATTTTCCCATATAACACTGATGGATTTTCATCTTACTTATTTAGCTTTCCAGGTAAATAGAATACACATCTCCCTGGGTCTTAGTACAGTGAGACCTACAATAACATACTGCTGTACTTCCCAAGCTACCTTATTCTGTACTTTTTTCAACTATAGCCCAACTATTCCTGCCCCTCTTTAGCTCAGCTAAGGCATCAGATCAGGTTGCCTGTTGTATATGCAGTTACAGGAATTATTTTTCGAAACACATTTCACATATCCAGGCTTTGCTATTGTAGTAGAAACATACAATTTGAAGATTTCATGCTTAAAATATGCAATGTAAAAAAAGTTTAGTATCTTCTAACTCCTCTACTACCATAGAAAACTCTGAATAAACATCAAAATAAAAGAAAGTTATGAGAAATAACTCATTTTCTATTAGCGTGTGGAACACAAGAGGCCACAAATAAATAACAAACCACTGCAACCTAAAACATTTATGAAAAAATAAACTGAAACCATGCCAGATTTCATGTGCTGAAGTGTAAAATGGGACACATTTCATGAAAAGAATAACGTGTCTCCCGATGGGCACAAGTGGTTTCACTGACTAGCAGCCATGCAGAAAAAAGGGATGTAATTGACAGGATAACTGGAAAGTAAGTCATGAACCCAGGTGAAGCAAATGAAAAGCATGACACAAGATCTCAGAAGACCTTGACAGTGCACAGGCACAATGAGCTAATTACCATTGACTCAAATGTTATAGGCATTTCATCTGGGAAGTTAAATATTTACTACATGGAGTTATGTGTTATATGCTTATTCATATGCATCTCTAGACTCACCACAAAAGCCTTTCAAGTAGAATTCTGTGAACTGTGGATGCTCTTTTTGTTCAGTTGAGAAACATCAACAAAAATTCAGCTTAATATTTGGCTTTGTTTTCAAGTTATTTCAGCCATCTTCTAATCCTCTGCAGGAAAAACGTACAGCAGAATTTGAAATGAAAAAGTTTGTTTGAAATAAAGAGCTATAATGTTTTGTTTCAAAAAATAAAAAGTAGAGACAAGAAAAGGACTGGTAGGAAAGAATAAATCTCTAAAGGGAAAACAGAGATGCAAGTCTAACTTTGAACTTGGACACTTCCCACATTGTAATCGAGTGACTTGCCAGACAACCACACATGTATACCGGAGAAACAACTGAGAATGAGACTGTGGGGAGTGTGATAACAGTTCTGCACTCACAGTACTTTCATCTCATAGTACATATATTTGTGCAGTTGATACATTTACCGGTTACATTTTTTGTGTTGCAGGTGACAGTTTGCCCAATAGCATGTAGACAGTGCTTTGCTAATAAAAAAAAAAAAAACCAAACAAAATAATTACTGGGTTTAGTAACATACAAGCAGCTTTTGTACACACACTACACAGAAGACTATGAGGGTTTCACATATGTACTCCTTAGTGATTCAGTTGTAGTCAAATTATTTTCGGATCAAAAGGGAAATACATAATTCCTTCCCTCTCTCTCTGAAGTTTTCTTAGAAGGTTCTTTCTCTTAGCTCTTATGGAATTAATACAGGTAGTCTATTTCAGACTTCAAGAAGCACTGGATGTGGTGGAAAAACATAGAAATATAGGAAGCTGCAAAGTACTTCCTGGTATTATTTAGTACTGAATCATATTGCAATACATAGAATTATAGATTCACATAATCACAGAATTACAAAATCACATAGTTTGGAAAAGATCATCGAGTCCAACCATAAACCTAACACTGCCAAGTCCGTCCCTAAACCATGTCCCTAAGCACCACATCTACAGGTCTTAGATTTATATGCTTGATAACGCTTTCAGTGAAGAAATTTTTCCTAATAGCCAATCTAAACATCCCCTGACGCAACCTGAGCCATAGGACTTGTCCTTTAGACCCTTCACTAGCTTCATTGCTTTTCTCTGGACACACTCCAGCACCTCAGCGTCCTTCTTGTAGTGAAGGGCCCATAACTGAACACAGTATTCGAGGTGAGGCCTCATCGGTGCCAAGTTCAGGGGGATGATCACTTCCCTACTGCTGCTGGCCACACTATTCCTGACACAAGCCAGGATGTCATTGGCCTTCTTGGCCCCCTGGGCACACCGATGGCTCATGTTCCGCTGGCATGCTAGACTAGAGCCATAGTCGAACATTTCAGTAAGTTTCATGTCTTTATTTGCATTTGCTTTCCTTCAAGCTTTATGGCTTGAATGACGCCCGTAATAGAGTGGAAGCATGTCTGTCGTTCTTAATTGTCAGTGATGACACAAAGAAGTAAAAAGGATGTGGCTGTTTCTGTTTTGCTTCTTACTAGTGAGACATTTCAAGTATTTCAATAATGAAAAGTTTGACATTCGAAGAGTTTGTCTCTATTGTTCTCACAGGGTATGACATGAATAAGAAGCCCAAAGTTGTGTACTGATAAGAAATACAGGGTTAATCTAGCAAAGACAAAAACAGCAAGGGTAGAAAATATGAAAAAAAATGAATCCCTCAGGTCTGGTGCAGCAAAACACACATGGAGAGTCATGTTGACCTGAAAATACTATATTGCCACTGGTGCAGCTCGTGAGTGCATAGACAGTGGAGTGACAGCAGAGACCACAGGCCTCTCAAGAGCTAAAATGAGAGAAGAAAGAGGCAAAAACAGTATTTAGCTGGAAACGACTGTTTTTATCTGTGCGCTTGGGCCAATGCCAGCTATTCTACTCCCCTGTGCACTATTAGATTATTTGACTTCATCAGTTAATCTAATTATAGACTGTTTGGGGAAGGGAAAATCCGTTAGAGGAATGTATTGATAGTGGCATCAAATATGTTTGATTCAATCTTGTCTGTCTAATCTACAATATATGTATAGCACGGTTTCCTTGAACTCAACCAGCATCAGACAAGGCAGTTTCCTTGCTGACTGCTTCCAGCTCTTGTGAGGTAACATTCAGCTTCCAAAAGAACCTTTTCAGCCTTTCCCCTCTATTTCATCTTACTCAGCTACTGAAACCATACCTGTTCCTTCCTTGCTACCCTGTTTCTTTCCTCCTTTCTCTGAGCTTTTGTCTCTCTGTCACAAGCTCTCAGAGCCCTAAAAACATAATATCCAAGAAAATCCCTCCGTATGTATTGCAAATGTCCTGCTGGCGACTGCTATTGTTTCAGTTGTCTGGTTCCACTGGGAAGTTTCGCTGGTTCTCACCTTTATCCCAAATTGGAACTATATTGTTTACATTCACTAATGAAACTAGAAGGCATAACCCTCTTCCAATCACATAATTTCATGAACTATTGCTGTGCATTAGGAATCCTGGTGGAAATAACCTGATCCCACAGCTAAGCCACAAGAAGCGGACTGTTTGAAAACACAAGCTTAAATAATAGATCAAAAGATCACTTTTGCTAGACCTGGAAAAGAAATGTGGTGTATGGACATATGGAAAGGTACTGTCAGAAAGAGTAGTCAGCCTCCAACCTTCTAGCTGTAGCATTGGCTAAAGAAAGTAAGAAAATCTCCTTTAAAATATTGATTTATAACCTTATTTCTCTGACAAGAACAAGAAATAAGAGTGCAAGGAGAACTGATTTATAAATAAAAAGAAATCCTACCACTCCTTAATTCTACCTAATACTTTGCTCCAATCTCACATGAGTTTTAGTACAAAAATCATTAAAATGTAAAAGTTATTTCTTTCCAAGTGAGGAGTCAAAGCCAAAAAGAAAAAAATCTCATCAAAAATTGTTTAGTCAAAATGTGTATCTTATATCAAAATACTGAATAAATACATATAATGAGTTGCATTTGTTCTCTTCCTTCATTACTAGATGATACTGGTATACCAATATCCCTCCCTCTACCGTATTAAAAAGCAGACGCAGCAGCTCCTTTAAAAAATCCAGCCACTGTAAAGCAGAGTGAGACTTGGCAGGAGCAGCCTTCCCTACGGCACAGACTGAGCTTGCATCAGCAATGCTCATGGAAGTCACAGAATCACAGAATCACAGAATGTTCGGGGTTGGAAGGGACCTCTGTGGGTCATCTAGTCCAACCACTCTGCCAAAGCAGGGTCTCCTACAGCAGGCTGCACAGGACCGCGTCCAGGTGCATCTTGAATATCTCCAGAGAAGGAGACTCCACATCCTCTCTGGGCAGCCTGTTCCAGTGCTCTGCCACTCTCAGAGTG
>Ga0181612_111874_pt1 | contig 21205 bp, 9 predicted proteins | sample HoacroProtozoa21_FD_119630 | JGI IMG/M metagenome (GOLD analysis project Ga0181612, IMG submission 119630) | Hoatzin crop microbial communities from Cojedes, Venezuel. Combined Assembly of Gp0051906, Gp0051904, Gp0051908
CTTCCCTGTGAACGGTCCGAGAAATAACGCTTCTCATAAACCGAGTCAACGGAAGTGCCGTTAAGAGCATTGTACTCTTCTGTGTAAGTGCGGTTGTAGAAAGGAGCAGCGAAACGCTCTATCAGCCTGCTGTACAACGTGGCGTTTGATTTCTTCCTGATAATCTCTGCCATGTTGTCCAATGGTACCAATACGTTATCCAACTGATGAATGTAACCGTTCTTGCAAGTGATGTTCGATTCTATCACCTTTGCGTTGTTAACGTAAGCGTCACCTGCCTGACGAGTGCCCTCTGGGTCGTTGTACAAGAAGTCAACGTCACTGCTGGTAATCATGTTCTGATTCAGGAACTGCTCAACGAAATGTACCATTGGAGGAGCTGAACTGGCGTCCTTGAACAGCACAATCTTGTCGTGAGTCTGCTTCAATGTCTCCCAATAACCGTTGTCGGGAATTTCTTCAGATGTTGTGCTTACAACCTGAACTGAATCATAAATGGATGAGGAACTCACCCTGCGCATACATTCACCGTCGATGGGCTCGTCGTCAGTTGATACTGCCGCCAATGTCCTCATCTGACATGGATTGTCAACCATTGCCGAATAAAGCAACAGCTTCTTTTGTGCCGTCGATAGGTCTGAGTACTGCTTCACACCCCACTTGTTCGAGGAGTAGAAGTTCTTGAACGCATCGTCGTCGGCTACAAAAAGTGTCTTACTACCTGTATGGGACAAGACGTCGGCCTCGCCCATATCGTCGATAAGTTGCAAGAAGTTTGTGAAATTGCCTTGATCTTCCAAGTAACCGTAGATACTGCTCCCGAGAAAACTGGGGTTCTTCTCGTCGAGGTCGTAACCGTCTTTACATGAAAGAAAGCCTGCACAAACAGACATGCAGATTGCGCCTCCCACCAGGAGACGTCTGCCTACTTTTTTCTTCCGTAAATTAAACGACATAATATTAGAGTATAGATGTTTGTGTCAATTAATTTAATTGGTTGGTTGTAGCTATGATAACACAAAGGCGCAAAGCCGAGTATAACACGCATACATAATGGCAAAAATACGAATATTTTCGCTTATGTTACAATCTTTCACATTAAAATAGGGCAAACAAGTCGAAATTTAACACTTCAAGCCCTTATTTTATGGCATAATCGCACCGCAAATTTAACAAGTGTTGGTTTAATTCGATTTAATTTTTGAATGAAATGTTTTAAATCTCGGCACATCTGTCTGAATAATCTTTTAAAAAAGCAAGCAAAAAGGGCACTGACTCCGTGCCTGTGCCCTTTTACTGGTTTTCACATTCCTTTCACTTTATTTCCCGCGAAAGGAGCGGATATCATGTCTGGTTTTACTTCACAATCGACTTCGTTACCTTAACTGTGCCGTCCGACATCACGTTCTTGATGATGTTGACGCCATGCTGTGGTGCCGACAGGCGTGCGCCGTTCACTGAGTAGTACTCGCGTGAGTTGATTGTTGTTGAAACGCCTGATGTCTTCACGTCATTGATGCCTGTTGGGATGTCATCGCTGTCATAGCTCAATGTGAACTTGTCAACCTTGAACCAACCGATGCCGCTGCCCATTGCTACGCCGTCCTGCTTGTTGTCGGTGCGGAAACCGATTGTGGCTGTGCCGCTCTCGTCAACACCGAAGGTCAACGACATTGGACGCAATGTGTGGGTGTAAACATCATCTGATGTGCATGAATAGCCGGCGAAGGTCAAGTGCTTGAGATCCTCGTCTGATGCGTTGGCGTCTATGCTCTGTGCCTCCAAAGCGTCATCTGGGAGCACGCTGCAGAGGTCTTCGCTTGCGAACATCTGCACATACTTGTTAGCGAAAATGCGCTGTGTGGTCAAGCAGTTGCCTGCCCATTGGTATTCTACCATCACGTATGCGCCAAGTGTGTATGTGCCGGCTGGCAGACCGCTGAAGCTCTGCGACAACTCTACCTCTGGGATATTGCCGTTCCAGATACCCCACAAGTGGGTGCCGTCAACATACTGCACTGATATCACGTCGCCGTTCTCGTCTGTTGCACCATAGCTGCTGATGTCGTCGCCGCCGTTGATTGCACACCAACCGGTAACGCCTGCTGCCTGAATCTCTGAAGCTGTTGTCACCTTCTTGCCGTCGATATACAAATCCCAACCTGCTGGTGGCGCTACTACACCGCTGCTTGACGAGTTGCCCTGGTTGCTCAGGTCTTCGAAACTGCCGTTTACTATCACTGTCTCTGTGATGTCGCCATATTCCACAGCGTTCATCTTAGCTATTGCAAAGAGAGAGTCGAGATCGTTTATGATTTTTTCTATTCCGGCTTCGTCTAATTCGCCGTCACCGTAAGCTGCTTCTGCGTCATACACTGCGTCGAAGTATTCATCCATGCCGCCGTAGTTGCCGTAAGTCTCTACGTTCTCAAAGTGCTTTTCCAATGCCTCTGAAAGGTCTTCGTATGCGTCTGCTGATGACTTGGCTACTGGATACATGTCTTTGAGAGTCAAGAAAGCTGTGGTAATCTCGTCCTGTGATGAGGAGGCATCTACAGAGGTGCTCTCTATTGTAGAGATGATTGTCTCTGAAACGCTCTTCTGCATCTGTGAGTTGTTGAGGTCTGTGAGGGATTCCTTGTAGTGGTTGTAGATGTCAAGGGCGTCGTTCACATCATAACCGCTGTAAGAAAGGCGGAAGTTGTCGAGCTTGAACCATCCGTCACCGCCTGCGCTGTTCGATGTGGTGCGGTTAGCGGCTGCGATGTTGCCGTCGGTGCGGAAACCGAAGGTCAAGGTTCCGTCATATACGTATGCCTTCAATGTCATCTCCTGAAGCTCTTGGTCGGTCACTGGCTCTGAAAGTCCTTCAAATGAGTAAACTTCCAACTGGTCGAGTTCGCTGGCGTTGTAGTCTTCCTGTGCTCCGAAATATTGTGAGTTGAGGTTGCCGAAGATGCGCTGGGTGGTGCGGCGTGAACCGTTGCCGTTTGCGCCTACCATCAAAGCGGCTTGTACTATATATGTTCCGTTCTCCAAGTCACTGATAGTCTGTGAAAGTTCCAATGATGGCATGCTGGAGTTCCAGATGCCCCATGCGTAACTGCCGTCCAATGCGCCTGTAGCGTCTGCATTGATTCCGCACCAGCCTGTGATGCCGGCTGACTTGATCTCATCTGCTGTCGATACGTTTGTGCCGTTAACATACATGCTCCAGCCGTAAGGCGGGGCAACAACTGTTGTAGTGGTGGTGCCGCCTTGGTTGCTCAAGTTCTCAAAGCTCATGTTGTTGCCAAGAGCAGTCAAGTCGCCTGTGCCAAGTGAGAAGTTGGTCTCTGCGGTCTTCAATGCCTCTGTGGCGGTCTCTATGTCGCTCATAGTGCTTGTGCTGTTGAATATTGAAGTTGCCTCTTCAATGGCTGTCTTCAATGACTTTGCGCCTGTTGTGCTCTGGTCCTCTGCATTGTCATAGAGGGTTGTAGCTGTCTCTATCTCTGAATAGAAGTTCTTCTTGGCTTTGATGATTGCCAAAGCTTCTTCCAAGTCTTCTGCGCGGAAGTCTTCAAGAGTGTAGTACTTTGTTGCTACGTCTATCAGGTTCTGGAAACCGCTCTCAAAACCCTCAATGTCTGCATAGTTGTCCTCGATGTCCTTTATCGCGCTGTAGAGCTCTGCCTTGTTCTTGTAGTCAGCAATTGCGCTGGTGTCAGCAAATGCCCAATACAGAGAGGTGGAATCCTTTGGCAAGTAGTTGCCGTCGCTGCTCAACAGGTATTCTGCGTCCTCATAGTCGCCATCGGTCTGCAAACCGCCGTAGATGTCTGGGAACCAGTTGCTCGACTCTTCTGTGATGACTACGTATATGCCGCCAGAGTTGAGGTGAAGGAAACGGCCGTTAACCTTTGAGTTGCCGTTGCCCGACACTGCGGTCAGGAAATAATAGCCATCCTTGTCGCTCTTCTCTGCCTTCCAATAAGCCGGCTCGTCGAGAGTGGCGTTGAGGTTGTTTGAACCGCTAGGAATACCTACGTATTTTGTCTCTTCTGTCTCTACTGTTTCACCGTCTTCGTTTGTGGTGGTGGAAGTTGATGTCACACTGAAATACCATGTTCCGTCATCGGCCTTGTGAGCCACGAATGTGGATGTCTTGTAGTTGCTTGCATCATAAGAAAGAAGATAGTAAGCTCCGTCCCAAGAGGTGCGTGACCAATAAAGATTGGGCTGGAGAAGATTAAACAGGATGTACGTGTTGCCATCCTTCAGATTTCCACCGATTGTTGGTGGGTCGATTGCCATTACGTTACTCGATGCCAACATGGCAAATACCATAACTAGTAATGAACGTAAGTAATTTTTCTTCATAAATAGTTTAGTTTGATAAAATATTAAAAAGTGATATGTTGTTCTCTATAAAACTCGTAAGCTTTTTCTATATTGTACGACCATGTATTGCGTGACCTTCCCCATGAAGAACATTCTATCTAATCCGGATTTCATCACAACATTCGCCGCAACAAGCAAAACTTTATATCTTGTAGAATTATAACTGAACTCTAAACTCTAAACACTGCACACTGAGCGAAGCGGTATAGGCTCTGAACTCTAAACTCTAAACACTGCACACTGAGCGAAGCGGTATAGGCTCTGAACTTCACAAAAAAATGAATCGCTAAGGTTCTGAACTTTATGGAAAATCGCTTGATTTCCTTTATTCATTTTACGCTCAAATTTCTTGCAAACATAAATAAAATTTGCATAAAACAAATGCAATAATGAAGAAAATTAATAATACTTATGAAGAAAATTTAAATCCATAACTAATACGCATAAACATATTCAAATGAACACCACGCTCTACAATCTACACGCTAAACACTGAGCGAAGCGTTTTGGCGTTTTGCTGATTTGGATTCTTTTTGAGTTTGTAAGATGGATTTTATTTTATATGTTTGCACGATAAAATCTGGAATCATGAGAAAAATCATATTAATCACAGGTGGACAACGGTCGGGAAAAAGCAAAACTGCCGAGGATTTGGCTCTGAAGATGAGTGACTCGCCTGTGTATATGGCAACGGCGAGAATCTGGGATGAGGAGTTCAAAATGAGGGTTGACGCTCACAAGAAAAGAAGAGGACCGCAATGGACTAATATTGAGGAAGAGAAATGGCTGGGCAACCACAACGTGGAGGGACGCACTGTCCTTATTGACTGCTTGACGCTATGGGCAACAAACTTTTTCTTCGATTTGTCAAGCAAATACAAGGATGACAAGAAAAGCAAAAAGCAGCATGCCGACGACACTCTCGAGGCTCTCAAAAAAGAATTCGACAGGTTCACTTCCCAAGACGCCACTTTCATCTTTGTCACCAACGAAATCGGAAGCGGTGGGGTTAGCGACAACGAAATCCAACGGAGGTTTACCGACGTGGAAGGATGGCTAAACCAATACGTGGCAAGCAAAGCCGACGAGGTGATTCTCATGGTCTCCGGAATACCTGTGAAAATCAAAGGATAATAAAAACAACACAAGGATGGCTACAAGTGTTTTTGCAACCATTCATCGAGGATTTGAATGATATGAGACAATTCGCAATTCGGCAAGTGGACAAGTCCATGGAAACCGGAATACAAAACAAAATTGACAATCTCAACAAGCCTAAAGGGGCGCTGGGACGGCTGGAGGAATTGGCATTGAAAATCGCATTGGTGCAGAAAACGCTGTCGCCACGCCTCTCCCACCCTTGCCACATCCTTTTTGGCGCCGACCATGGCATCGAGCGTGAAGGGGTCAGCGTCTCCCCAAGGGAGGTGACATGGCAACAGATGATAAATTTCTGCCATGGAGGCGGAGGCGTCAATATGTTCTGCCGACAGCATGGATTCAATTTGAGGATTGTGGATGTGGGCGTCGATTATGATTTCGACAATGTTTTGCCTATCATCAACCGCAAAATAGCCTACGGAACACGCAATTTCCTCTACGAACCTGCAATGTCGGCTAAGGAGTTCGACAAAGCAATCGACGCTGGATGCGAAATGGTGGATGATTGCTATGCCGAAGGATGCAATGTCATCTGCTTCGGCGAAATGGGTATAGCCAACACGTCACCATCGTCTGTATGGATGTCGCTATTGGGCGGCATTCCTCTCGATTCGTGCATCGGAGCTGGAGCCGGACTCAACAACGAGGGTGTCAGGCACAAGCAAGAGGTGCTTGCGAAGTCTGTTCGCAGATTCCATGAGACAACAGGTATAAGCACCGACCTTGCAGCGCAATACAGCACCAGCAACATCGTTTCCATCATCAGGTGGTTCGGTGGATTTGAGATGGTGGCTGCCATCGGCGCAATGCTTAGGGCTGCAGAAAAAGAAATGATTTTCTTGGTTGACGGTTTCATAATGACGGCTTGCGTTCTTGCCGCATCTAAAATCTACCCCGAGATTCTCGACTATGCCATATTCACCCATTGCGGCGACGAAAGCGGACATAAGATGATGCTCCAGCTGATGAACGCGCAGCCTCTGATTTCATTGGGGCTTAGGCTTGGGGAAGGAACTGGAGCCCTTTGCGCCTACCCTATCATAGTGTCGGCTGTCAACATGATGAACGAGATGGACAACTTCAATCATGCTAATATCACTAAGTATTTCTAACATAGCATTTGCATTGCATCGATGGTATCACGAAAGTCTTCCCATTTTGCCAATAAGACGTATCATGGCAGCAAACATATTCAAGAAATAGCAATATAGGTTCACTGCATAAAAATCAACCACTCATCGTATATTTTACATATATCATGAAATTACATGAATTGAAATGCAAGACTCTGGCAGCGGTTATGTTCTTCACAAGACTGCCGCTTTGGAAATGGGTCTCGGTCGATAAGGAATATTTCAAGAGAATAGTCCATTTATGGTCGTTCACCGGATGGTTCACCGCTCTGGTTATGATTCTGGTCTTCGGCATCTCTATCCGTTTCTTTCCTCTGCACATAGCTGTCATCCTCGCCATTGCCGCAAGGGTAATTCTCACTGGCGGACTGCACGAAGACGGCTTCGCGGATTTCTGTGATGCCTTCGGGTGTTTTGCCGACAAGCAACGCACTCTCGACATAATGAAGGATTCCCATATAGGCACATACGGTGTCATCGGGCTTGCGCTTTATTTTCTGTTGCTCACTTTCACGCTCTGCTCCTTGCCGATGCTTTTCATTCCTTCTGCCTTCTGTGCCGACCCGTTCTGCAAGTTCGTGTCGTCCAACATCATCAACGTCTTGCCCTATGCAAGAAACGAACAGACAGCAAAAAACAAATTGGTTTACGACAAGATGAACGCTAAGGAATGGATTGTTTCTTTGGTCTTCGGATGCATGCCTTTGGCGCTCTTGCCTTCTGCAAGTCTTCTATGGGCAGTGCTCACTCCCATCATTGTCGCCGCCGTTCTGTTCCATTTTATGAACAAACGGATAAATGGATACACTGGCGACTGCTGCGGAGCAACGTTCATCATCTGCGAACTTTCATTCTACATGACCCTACTTGCCATAGTATATGCATAAGCATATCGAAGACTGCATTTTTGGTTTAAGCATCAAAATTATGCTTGGAATCAAGTGATTCTCTCATTGGTGTCACAATTCCACACTTCTGAATTAACACGTAAAAGCTATAAGCCACGATTGGCATATTATAGACTATCTCTGTAATTAACGATGAGCGAAAACAAAGGAGGTGAACGCTGCCACCTCCTTCGAATCGCAGGGCTATTCACATCCCCCGATTGTCATATAGTTCACTTCTATGATTGTTGCTAACGAAGTATTTTCTTGCCGTTTACAATGTATATGCCTGAAGAACTGATTCGCTTTAAGCGCCTGCCAGCTATGTCGTATATGGTATTTTCGCCAGTTCTGTTGCTCTCTATTTGGTTTATGGCTGAGGCATCTGACATGTAATACAAGCGGAAGTTGTCAAAGGCTGTCCAATCCCACGCTACCGGCTCTGTCTTGCGGATGCCTATTCTCAGGTCACCGTCATTTTCTATGGTCATAGTCACCTCGTTCTCGTATAGTTCTTTGTTAAGCGCTTCACTGGCTCCAGCGAGATTGTCGGGATATGTGTAGGGCTCGTATGTGTATGCGCTGGAGGCGGAATAAAGGTTCTTGACGCGCTCATACAATTCTACATCATCATTGCTGATATATATCTGGGCAAGATTAGCTTTCGCGCCAAGACTGTTGTAGTTTTCGTATGCTTGCGATATCGCTCCGTTCCTGTAGAATGCACTCACCACCAACTTGTATGTGCCGGCTGGCATGTCGCTTAGATTCTGGTAGTTGTCAAACACCTTGCTGAATTGCTCCGCTGTTTGGCCATAAATAGCTGTCATCGTCTCGCCTTCCCAACCTTCGGACTGTTTGGTGAACAGTCCGTTTTGGATGAGGAATGAGAGGTTGGCGTCATAACCATTTCTCGCCTTAGTCAATTCCCCTTGTTTGTATGTCTCAAAGACGGTCTGAAGTGCCTCATACTCTGCATCTATGGCATCGGCTGCACCAACCGACAGTATGCCGCGCGAATGGTCGAGCGCATCGCTGAGAGCGCCATTGTTCGCATATTTTTCTATTGGTTCCACCTCTTTTATGAGTTCTTCAAGGGCATTGACGATTTGCAACTTTTCTACCTCATCGTTCTGAAGTGTGCTCGTATGCTCCGATATGACTTCCACTTGAGCTGCTGTCAGAGCTGTCTGGTAGAAACATAGATTGTCAAAATAAGCATTCTCCATATAGGCATCGCCTGTATAAGGCGAACAGCCTATGCAAGCCGATGTTATGTTTTCGATGAAATCGTGAGGATGTACTGATATCGTCTTTTCACGATACAAACGGCCATCTATATATATCTTGCCTATATTGCCTTCTTGAACGTAAGTGATATTGTGCCAATCGCCTGTTGTCATGCCTGCGTATGAGTGGGTATTCTGGGTTACCGAATTCTTCACTTCGTAATACCAGTTTGAGTTTCCTCCGGCATTGATGATGCCGGCATATCGGTTGGTGCCATCGGCAATTGACAATGCCCATGAATAATTCGATAATTGGTTCTCTGCGCGGTTGAGCAGGTCAAGCGATATGCTGTAGTCTGATGACTTGCCTGAAGAAAACACTGCCTTTGGCATCTCTATGCCTAAGTCCATATATCCTTGGCTGCCTATCGCGCCTGTATATAGCACTTTGTTTCCGTCGCTGAGTTGCATGATGCTGGCTCCGTTCATAAGGGCTCCTTGATAATTGCCTGAATCATCAACTGGCTCGCCTGATTCAAATGTGTATTTGACAACTGGCTCAGGCAAAGTCACCGATTGTTCCTCTGGCTCTTTCACATCTGCCACCGTAAGGGTGAGAACACTGAATGAATAAGCCGGAATATCATATACGATGCTTCCGTCATCGGTCAACGTCACACTGCGGCTCTTTGGCACTACCTTTCGAGGCGTGGAAAGGCTGTTCTCATCTGTGCCGTTGCCGCTCGTCAACACCTCCATGCTGGCACCTGTCACTTTTCCATTGGTGAATGTGAGGGTTGAAGGAAGTGACACTGGATTGGGATTGGTCAGCTTGACAATGAGTTTGTCCTTTGTTTCATTGAGTGCAGATGAAACGTATGCGCCGCGTGAATAGCCGCCAATGATGTTGGTGTCGTGTATCAGTTTGCCGTCAAGATAGCAAAGCACGCGCTGACCCTTCTTTTCTATGCGTATATCATAGGTCTGACCGCTCACCAAACTGCCCGAAGATGAGGCAACTGTGGTCTTCACTCCGTCAACTACCGTCTGAATGCCATGGGATGTATTGTTCCAGCCTCCTATGTTCCACCATGAATAGTTGTTGCTGTCTTGATAATCGAAAATTATCAGGAATCCTTCATTGCCTGCGGTCTTTGTGGCTTTCAAACGGTATGTCAATGTGTCGGATGGCCACAGCACATTGTATGTGCAGGTCGCTCCTTCTACCGTACTGTCTGATTGCTGGAACATGCCGCCTGAAACACTCCAATTTCCTTTGTTTTTATTCCATGAAGACGAGGAAGTTGAAGAACCTTCAAGCAAGGTGGTGCCTGTATTGTCTGTCACCTTTAAGTCTGTGAAGGAGGAGCTTGTGTTCCATGTCCCTACACCTACGGTAGAGGAATGGGATTCTGCCTGAGGCACATTGTTGCTCTCTTCCCATTTCACATTGTAACGCCCTACGTTGCTGCCAAAAAGCTTCTGAACGTAATATGATGGGGTGCCGTAGGAAGTGTAGCAATTAAATCGTATCATGTCGGGCATCCAACCCTGAGCGTTCTCATTGCAGAATATCGGAGCATAACTGCTCATCACTACTACATCGGAGTTGTTCTCCATTCCTTGCATGAACACTGCTTCTCCTAAAGCGGAGTTGAGGTTGCCTAAGGTGCCGAAATTCTGAGTCACCGCATATTCACCTACATACACCTGTCCCTTGGCACGGCTGTATGTGTCGTATTTGTTGTAGTTGTTTACAAACCAGTCGGGACTGCGGTAATAGTGTTCGTCAACTATCTCATTCGGATAGGTGTTACGCCAAGACGGATTGTCTGTGCCCCATGACTCTACATTGCCGATGAGCTTTATGTCGGGATATGCTGCCTTGATGGCTTTGTAGAAAGTGTAGTAACGTTCGGGATAATGATCACTTTGGTCGGCATTGCTGTCCATGATGAAATTGTAATTCTCGTTGCCTATCTCTATGTAGCGCAGGTTGAACGGCTCTGGATGACCGTTCTTCGCGCGAAGAGAACCCCATGTAGTGGTGCTGTCGCCATTGGCATATTCTATCGCGTCAAGTGCCTCTTGCACATATTCGTCTATATCTGTATAGTCGTCACACCAATAATGGCCCATGCCTACATTCACCACAAATAACGCCTCTGCATCGATGTCCTCGCAAAACTGCAAGTATTCATGAAATCCCATGCCGTCGTTCACCTGATAACCCCAGTTGTTGTTACGGTGACCTGAACGCTCTTCTATCGGGCCTATCGTCTTCTTCCACTCAAAACGATTGGTGGAACCATTCCACATGCCTTCTACGTAACATCCGCCAGGAAAACGAACAAATGCCGGATGGATGTCTGCCAGCATTTGGGCTAAGTCGGTACGCATGCCGTTCTCTCTGTTTTTGAATGTGGAACCGAACAAGCTTACGACATCCACTACCAACGTTCCTGCACTTGAACCGCGCAATTGGAAACTTCCGCTTGTTGAATTGGACTTGGCGGGTATCGCCACTGTATATTTCTTCCATTCTTCACTGAAAGGACCGGCTATCACGGCTGCTCCGCAACTCGTGCCGCTTGACGACAGCAGGCTCGCTGTCAAGTTGCCTTGGTATTCGCCGCCTTCTGAACGTGCCCAAAATGTTAAATGATATGTCTGGCCACTTGTAATCTTTATTCCCCAATAACCTGAGTTTGTCACTTTGCCGTTGGTGCCGCTGAATTCCATCTTCAGCGCATGCCCTTGCGCGCTATTGAGCATATTGTCGGTGGTTATTGATACTGACACGTCACCGCTGCTCGACCAAAAATCGGGAGACCATGCATTGTCTTCGAATGAACGGTTGGCTATCAATTCTCCGTACAAGCCTCCATCACCTCCACGATTGATCTCTTCAAAGAATATTCCGAAAAGACTCGATGGAATCTCCGGACCACGGTTGGAAAGGTCAAAATTAAAACTGGCCTGTGAAAACGCCAGTTGCACGCTTGACAAGAATACAAGAGTGCAAATCAATAATTGGTTTGGTAGTCGTTTCATCGTTTCTAAGTTTATTTGTTTTTTGATTAATTATTTCATAATGTTCTACCTGATTATTCAACTAATCGCTTGCTAACATTTGAAGTTGACTTGCAAACTATATTTATGCCTTTTACTGGATGTGGCAAACGAACTCCATCAACTGTATAATATTCGCTGTCTGCTGACTCTTCTTGTTCTATGCCTTCCAAGGATGTCGGGATTTCCTTGAGCGACAAGGTCGCATGGCCTCCGAATATTGTCCAAGCTCCTGGCTGATGACCTCCTGCCTTAAGTGTTATCTTCACACGTTCGCCTGCTTTTGCAAATGTATAAACGGTGTTTAAATAACGGCTTGGGTCTGAATCAAATGCGGCTTGTGAACCCGACATGCTGTTGGGAATATAGAAAGTCTCCCCCGAAAGCATAATCTCGGTGTCTGTCTGCCAACTGCCGTCGCTGTAAACAATTTTGCTGCTGGGGTCTGATGAGGCTGTCGATACCAACACACTATAGTCTGATGTACATAGACGAGTGTTCTGAAGATTCATCGATGCTTCCGTTAATGACGCATCGTTTTGAGCCATGCCATTACGGTGGAACGCTTGTAATGTATATACATAAATTCCTGACGATGGTGCAGTGAATTCCACTGTATATATGTCTTCTACATTACGAGGCTCATAACTTTCAATCAAGGAGGGCTGACTAATCAGAGAGGTGTAATCCTTTGAGTCTGGAAGTAGTGTCTCTAATTCTTCTATGGAAGACGCTTTCACTCCTGCATTTAAGGCTATCGACTTTATCTGTGCATTCTGACGTTCTTGAAGTTCTTCCTTGTATTGGTCTATGCTTATGAATGTAAAAATGCTCGCTTCCGACTTGTTTGCAGTAAACACTATATTGCCTTGATCATCGGTCGATAGATAAGGCGATGTGACCATTTTGCCATTGATGTTTTCTTCTATACCGTTTGAGGCTTGGATAATGTAACCGTCTGATATCTTGATTAGCTTCCATAAGGAATTATGAAGATTGTCTGTATATACCATACCGTTGGTCTCAAACATACATAGGTTGCTGTCATGGAACGTTATGCGACTCTTGCCTGTCTCTGAGTATGTGGTCAGGGAAAATGGTATGCCGTAATCATCCAATATGGCACGAGTGTTCCAATTTGAACCTCTGCTGAGGTATTTGCCGTCAGAAGTCTTTGCTACATACAGGCCATTCAGCGGATATGACCATTTCTCCTGTTCTGTATATGGGGCAGATATTCCTTGGGTCTGGGAATATGTCTCCATTTGTGTGTGAAGATAAATATCGCTCTCGCTCAATAAATCGTCAATGCTACTCACATCATAACAATCTTCAAACTTCATCAGGGGGTCTAGAGCAGATGCTGTCACCCAAGGCAACCATAAATTCACGCCATCGCCCCAGCTTGTCACTAATCGGAGAGCCTCTGTCTGAAGTCCGCGCATTGAATAGCCCAGTTTGCCGTCGTAGTCCATGGTGTTCTTCGTGTTCTTCTCCAATAGACGGGCTACATGGAGGAAATGTTCATCGCCTGTCAGCAAATACAAACGGAAATATTCAAACGAATTATATGATAGACCACAGTCTGCACCAGAATGTCCTGTCGAGATAATGGTGATGCCTGGAGTTGTACGGTTGTCACTCCAAGACATCAAATTGAGGTTCTTGGGCTTCGGAATATCCCATGCATACATGTAACTCTCTGTGTATATTGCTGCCTGACGACCACCATTTAGCCATTTGCGGTCATGAGTCAAGTCATAGAGACACAGGCACGCCTCTATCATCTTCTGACCCGACTCCCTGTCTTTGACGTATGGATTGTCTATGACACTGCCTACATACTTGTAGGGCTCATGTATCTTCTTCCAGCAATATTCGCCTGCCTTAATTGCCGACATACGGTAACGGTCATTATTTGTGGCGGCATACATATAGGTTAGATAACGTATCAAGTTGCTTGTCAACATGGTGCCGCTGTCTATGACGGTTCCGTTGTTGTCATATATCTTGCTCCAACTTCCATCACCATGCTGAACGGAAACCATCCAATTGGCAGCCAACTGGCAACAACGCAACCATTCGGGCTTGTCTATGCCGCGATGACGGGCATAAGACCACGCTTGTATAAGGGCTTCCATGCCGCCTTGCATGTTGCGAAGGTCGTTTGAATTACGGAAACTGTTTGAAGGTGATATATCCCACCACACACGAGGCATGCCAGAGCCGTTTAAGCAGTGCTTTGCCCAGAAATCTATTACTTTCTCTCCCTTTGTTATATATTGGGTGTTGCCTGTCTCTATGCCTTTGCGGTATAGGTAATAGCCACAAGAGGCTTGCATTCCTACAAAACCGAAATCGAATGTCGTTTGGCATATATCGCCGTTCAAATAAACTGAAAAAGGAAATCCTGCTGCTTCTCCGTCTTCTAACCAATAATAATCAAGCACATCCAAACAAGCTTTCATCACTGTGTCACTGTTGACGTCTGCAATGACTGGACTATATATAGTGAACGCAGTCTTCCAATGTTCTTCTACAGCATCTGAATAATTGTCTTCTTGACGGAAACTGAAATACAATGTGTAATTATGTTTCTTCAATTGGGTGTTTATGATGTGGCTACGGAGTGCCCAGGTCTTCTCTGTGTGGCTGATGCCATCACTGTATGAGTGTTCTCCTTCGCTGCCGGGAAAACAAAATGCTATGGACGGAGCACTACCTTCTAGATTATATCCTATCGAACCGTAATGTATTGCCATGTTGTATAAATGGGTGTTGCCGAAATCGCCAACTATAGTCGATGGAGATAGGTTGTAGTCGGTAATCGACACGGATATGTCCTTTTCTATATCACGAAACATCGATAATGGGAGGCCCATGCGAGTCTCACGCGCAAGAATCCAATCGTGAGTGAAGTCGCTGCCTATGGCACCGGAACCTAAATTGCTGGAATCCTTGAACATCAAGGATGGAAGAAAATATTCGTATTTTGTATTCAAACGGTTGTCTGAGTCATGTAGCATCACGTATGTATTAAACATCTGTTCCGTGCCTTTCTTTAAAACTGTCACATCTCGCGACATGGATATGTCGCCTGTGGTAGCGGATATGGCAAACGTGTCGGATATTTGAAATATGCTGCCACCATCGGTCGTCAACACAGCCGTCCCTAACAAACTGTCACAAAGGGTGCTTGATGTTTCTGATAGCGGACGCACTTCGTCATAATTAATGTAATACCAAGTTCCAGTATCATCGTTCAGGTTATATGTTCTCAATACGATTGATTTATTTTCCTTCATCTCATATCGGTTTCCGAACGCCTCAAAACTGCAACTTGTCTTTCCTGCGCCATCTAGGATGAACACTGCTGACACTTCGTCTGTACCCAACCTGTATTCCACTTGAGCTGATACTGACCCTGCTGTCATTGCTGAAATAAGCAGCAACGCATTAAACAATGTTTTTTTTGCAACTTTCATTTCAATAGTCCTTTCCATTTTTATAGTTTTGTTCTTTATTGCGATATTCCATAAAGGAATGTTCTTTGACGCAAATATATTGTTTCCCTAATATTAAATTGGAAAGGTTTTAATCAAATTTAGGCAAAATTCACTGCAAATGCATGATTGCAACTTTTGTTGCATTGGTTTGACGAAAAATTTCTATTTTTGGTTATACTGCATTGAATGGCAACAAGGAGGAAAATCATCGATGAAAAGAATAAATTATAGCGTTTCTTATGTCAATCGGATTAAATCATGGCATCTGAATCAATAAATCATTCAGACAAAGATTCTTCTTGATTTTTCACATACTGTTTCGGCAAAACTCCAAACTTCTGCTTGAAGCATTTGGAGAAATACGACGGGGTCTGGAAACCTACCCTCTCCGCTATTTGGGCTACAGTCAGTTCCGGATGGTGAATAAGCAGATTGGCGGCTTTCTTCAAACGGATGTCGCGCATAAATTCGCCAGGCGATTTCTGGGTTAATGTCTGCATCCTCCTCGTAAGCGTTGAACGGCTCATGGTCATGTCCGCAGAAAACTGCTCTACTGAATAATCTGCATTGCCGATGTGACGCTCCACCACATTTATGGCTTTCTTCAAGAAGGCCTTGTCGTCCGTCAGTATAGAATCCACCGTCGGGGCTATCTCTATCTCTGATAACGAAAATTCCTTGCGGGTGCGCTGAAGTTCCAAAAGGTTACGGATCCTGACACCCAACAAACGCAAAGCATATATCAAACCGGCTGCCAATATCAAAAACAGGCATATCGCCCACCATTTCTCATACCAATGGGGAAGACGATGGATGCTGAGCACATCTGCTGCAGGCATCCAACTGCCGTCGGGTGTCGTTGCCATAAGCTTCAAATGATAGGTGCCGCGAGGCAGGTTGCTCAGATAGATGATGTTACGACCCTGAGGAAGGTAGGTCCATTCTTTGTTATGCCCTTCAAGCTTGTAAGCAAAGGATATCTGGTTAGCGTCGTAATGCTGCAATGTGGTGGCATACAATTCTATGTCGCTCTGTGAAGCGGGTATGTCAATATGGTCGGTGTTTACAGGCATCAATATCAGGGAATCTGCAATCCGGTAAGACGATATGCGGGGCCTTACGTCACGATTGCTCTCTCTGTCGAGGGCGTAGGACGATTGGCACACTATAGCCGCGCCCGAACCGCACAACGCTATATGCGAACCGTCTATATTCTCCACCGAATAAAAACTGCATACTCCCACTTGGGGGTCGGCGCCTCTTATCGTGCGGTAGGCATTGTTGTTCGGGTTGAATTCCCGCGCATATTGGTCGCAGATAAACCATACATGGCCTGCCCTATCCACTGAAATATCGAAAATCGCGTCGTTGTTCGTAAAATGGAATGTATAGGGCTTTAGTTCTGTCTCTCCCCTCCCTAACATGTACAACTGGCCCAAACGGCTGCCTGCCCACACCGTGCCGTTGGGGGCAATCGTCAATGCCAGTATCTTGCAACGCTGTCCTGGATCTAAGTCTATGTCCTTGCCTTGAGCTGTTATCTTGTGAAATTTGTATATGTCTGCCAAATAGAAAACCTCCCCTTCTGTGCTTATCGCCAAGTCTGTTATGTTGCCGGTGCCACCCGACAATTTCTTTATCACCGGACTGCCGTGGTTCAGACGAGCCCTGTAAACGCCGTTCAATGTCCCTACATATAAGTTGTCGCCGTCATAGTCAACCACCTTTGACACATCCTCAGGAAAATCCAATTGCATGACGATCTTGGAGGGGCTTTCCATGAGATAAAGGCTATGGCCTTGAGGCATCCACACGCCTTTATGCTTCTTCGATTTGTCAAAGCCCCAACCATAGTTCCGGTCGCTTAGGTTCGTCAATCGGTCGTTGGGCGCGTCATAGTACATGACGCCTATACGGTTCTGGGCTATCCATAATGAACTGTCATTGTCTATTATCAAATGGCACGGCATGAATGGATAACCAGTCTCTTTCACCATGAGAGGAACGGTTATGCGTCTTTGGGTGGGATTCGACTTGGATACGATGAAGGTGCTGGGAACAAAGCCCGACACCCAAATATTGCCGCGTGGGTCTTCATAAAGAAAGTCTAATATCTTGTTCTCTTTGCTCAGAAAACTGCTGGTTGGCAATGGATGCAACACAGTACCGACGGCTTCATATAAGTCCAGGTTGCACATCGTGGATACCCAGAAATGCCCTTCATGCTCATCTCGGATGAAATCAAGCACCTGAGATTTCTGATAACTGTCACAAGTAGAGGGACTGGGGGTTATATGACCGTTCTTAGGATTATAAAACACTATGCCGTTGTTCCATGATGACATCCAATAGCCGTGCTGTTCCTTGTCTTCTAGCATCTTCACAGGGTCAATCCCCGTATCCGTCTTCTGGGGCAAGAATTTGTTTGTCTTCTTGTCAAGCTTCAGCAATTGAAATGGCACCATCAACCATATATCATTATGGCTGTCTTCATAAATGGCATTCACTTTCCATGTGTCTATAGTCTGGCTAAACAACACTTTCTCGCCATCTGGAGACAGCTTCATCACTATGCTTTTGGTGTTCAGCCATATATATCCGGCATGGTCAACAATTATCGCCCACGTCGTTCCTTCCGGCACCTTTGGACGGCTTATCTTATATGTGCGCTTGTCTAAGCGATAGGGACCAACACGGGTGCCAAACCAAATGCACTGGCTGGAGTCTTCTGCAACACACGTCACATTGTTGCTCTCCATCACATCCGGGGTCTTTGCGTCTGCACGGAATACGTCTATCTGATAACCATTGTCACGGCACAAACCGCCATTGGTCGTGCCATACCACATATAGCCTTCCGTGTCCTGATGAATGCGATGGATGTTCGCTACCGGCATCTGGGAAAGTGTGGGCAAATCCGTCACAATATACTGTTGTGAACGCAATTGCACAGATGACAATATCACGAACAAAAGTATAGCTGATCGTCTTATGAAACGGAAAGACAACATATAAGTTTCTATGTTCCTTTTATTTTATGTTTGCTAGTTTATAGGTATGGCAATATAGGCGTGATATTCATTAATCCTCAAGATATACGCTTTTGTCGTATTCATCGGCTAATCTTACCAGATATTTGCCGTAGTCGTTGCGTATCATCGGCTGGGCTATCTCGCGAAGACGCTCGGCGCTAATCCAGCCGTTTCTGAATGCTATGCCTTCCAAGCACGCTATCTTCAAACCCGTGCGCTTCTCCAATACCTCTATGAATGTCGAGGCCTCGCTCAGGCTGTCGTGGGTGCCAGTGTCTAACCATGCGAAACCATGACCCAGCAACTGCACCTTCAAACGCTCTTGTGACAAGAATTCTTGGTTCACTGTCGTTATCTCTAATTCTCCGCGAGCCGACGGCTTGATGCTCTTGGCTATCTTCACCACATCATTCGGGTAGAAATACAAACCCACTACTGCGTAATTGCTGCGAGGATGCTCTGGCTTCTCTTCTATGCTTAAGCAGTTGCCATCCTTGTCAAACTCAGCAACTCCATATCGTTCTGGGTCATTCACCCAATAACCGAACACTGTGGCTTTGTTCTCTTGAGATGCATTGGCTACCGCGCCCCTTAGCAATTCCTTGAAACCTCTGCCATGGAATATGTTGTCGCCCAACACCAGGCACACGCTGTCGTCGCCTATGAACTCTTCGCCTATGATAAACGCCTGTGCCAAACCATCGGGACTTGGCTGCTCCGCGTATGAGAAACGTACTCCATAATCACTGCCGTCACCAAGCAAACGCTTGAAACCTGGCAAATCATAAGGGGTAGAGATAATAAGGATGTCGCGGATGCCCGCATTCATCAACACCGAGATGGGATAATACACCATCGGCTTGTCAAATATCGGAATCAATTGCTTGCTGATTCCCTTTGTTATCGGATAGAGACGTGTGCCGCTTCCGCCTGCCAATACTATGCCTTTCATGACGATATTTTTTTTGTTTACCTTACAAAGGTAATCCAACTCCACCACATTTCAAAATAAACCAACAGATTTATTAATCTTCAATCTTCAATAAGATTATCTCATTGAGCCAACCAGACGCCTCATCGATACCATCATTAATATGATATAGCCTAATAAAATGGCGGCAAATCTCACGACCTGCCGCCACAACAACAATAATACAAAATGATGTTTATATGGGTTCTATCCTACCCGAGTAAATGATTCATTTATCGTTATTCAAATGGCATATCAATTATTATAAGCCGTCTCGCCATGCTCGTAAACATCAAGGCCCTCTTCCTCAATTCGTGCCGGAACTCTCAATCCATGTATCTTATCAAGCACCTTGAAGAGTATGTATGAGGTCAATATCGCCCATGCGTCTATCACGATGATGCCAAACACCTGAGCACCGAAGAAACCGAATCCGTCACCATAAAACGCTCCGCCTTCCACTGCAAGCAAGCCCGTCATTATTGTTCCTATCACTCCGCAAACACCATGAACGGAAGCCGCTCCCACTGCATCGTCAATATGGAACTTATGGTCTATAATCTCTACCGAGAACGGAAGAACTATACCACATACAATTCCTATGATAAACGCTCCACCGATGCTCACCATGTCACATCCTGCGGTCACTCCCACCAAACCAGCGAGGATTCCGTTGAGGGTCAACGACAATGATGGCTTGCCGTAACGCATCCAGCTCACGAACAATGTAGCCAAACCGCCAGCGCATGCCGAGATGTTGGTGGTGACAAACACATGGGATATGGCATTGCGGTTCTCTTCGCCGAAAGCAGCTAATTGTGAACCTGGGTTGAAACCAAACCAACCGAACCATAAGATGAATACGCCAAGGGCTGCCAATGCCAAACTGTGGCCTGGAATGGCACGGCTCTTGCCGTCCTTGCCATATTTGCCGCGACGAGGACCTAAGAACCATGCGCCTACCAACGCTATCCAACCACCTACGCTGTGAACTACTGCCGAACCCGCAAAGTCGTGGAATGTGGTGCCGAAAGTCTTCATCATGAAACTGTCTGACGAACTGTCGCACAACCAACCGCCGCCCCAACTCCAATGGCCTTCTATCGGATAGATGATAAGCGATATGAACAATGAATACACTAAATACATGGAGAACTTGGTGCGCTCTGCCATGGCACCCGAAACAATCGTTGCGGATGTGGCGCAGAATACGGTCTCGAATATCAGGAAGCCTTCAATGGGAAGTCCGTCGTCACGCTTCAAAAAACTCAAGTCACCGAGATTAGGCATGCCCATGAAACCCGCGCCGTTGGCACCGAACATGATGCCGAAGCCTACCAGCCAAAACGCTATGCTGCCTACCATGAAATCTACAAAGTTCTTCATCAATATGTTGGCAGTGTTCTTCGGACGGGTGAAACCAGCCTCACACAACGCAAAACCTGGCTGCATGAAAAACACTAACATAGCCGCTAGCAACATCCATACGGTGTTGATGGATATGGCGCTGTCGGAGGATGCTGCTTTCAGTTCCGACAAGTCCTTCGCCATGTCAACGGCTGTTGCTGGCTCTCCTAATACGCTCAATAATGGCATGCTCATGAGAATGAGCATCGAAAATCTCTTATATTTTGATGTCATGTCTTCTTCCTCCTATTTTTCCTTTTCTGCGTTATACAATGCTATGTCGCCGCGCTCGCCGGTACGGATGCGGATTGCGTCCTCCACCGGAATGACGAAGATGCGCCCGTCACCTATCTCGCCCGTCTGTGCCGCATTAACCACCGCCTTGATGGTCTTCTCCACGTTTATGTCTCTCACCACTATGCTCA
>Ga0181612_171352_pt1 | contig 21205 bp, 6 predicted proteins | sample HoacroProtozoa21_FD_119630 | JGI IMG/M metagenome (GOLD analysis project Ga0181612, IMG submission 119630) | Hoatzin crop microbial communities from Cojedes, Venezuel. Combined Assembly of Gp0051906, Gp0051904, Gp0051908
CTCAAGTATCTTCTATCATTCCAAATGTTAAGATACAAATGTCATGAAGTTTCCCCATCCGAGTCTTTCACCATTTCTGGATGAATTTTACTTGGGGCTGCAGATCCGAAATGTCCATTCCTGCATATCACATTTGATACTCATTTACAAATGTAATAGAAAGTATTTCCATTGTCCTCATCATGTAGAGTAAGCTTAGCTTCTTCCTTTTCCCAGAAGAAAGGCCAACATCTTTAAGAAATTCTGGCAATATATTTTAACAGCAAGAAAAAGTACAGGCATTCAGTTAGAATATTTTTTTAAACAGAACAACAGATATTTTCTGTCCACTAGCTTTTCTACAGGAACAGAAAACTTTTCACAAAGCAAATCGATCTCCCCCAGACTCTTCAATTTAAAAGACAAAGGAAGAAGATACTGTTTATACTACAGGAAAACAAGAAAACGATCTGCACAGCTTTGCAAAAGCTGACACTACTTTTGGGAAAATAAGCTGCAAGTGTTTCTACATTATGAACTCTTCGGGGGATACTGAAGAAGCACAGATATCCCTGACAAAATATACTGATTAACTGATGGGAGACTAGTTTGATACAAAGATTTTTGCTTTGTTGAATTCCTGGTTTGTTGAGGAGGGTGGACAGTGTTGGTTATTTTCAAGACACCGTTTACCATTATCAGTTCTAAAGTTCAAAGTCTAAAAAAAGTGCAGGCATTTAAAACAAAACAGGAAACCAGTAAGGTGCAAAAAAAGATCAGTAACTCATGCTCCCGTCCCTAAACTCCAGCCACCCCCCCCAACTTTACATTTCCACATACAGGCTGATGCGTACTTGTACCATGTCATGATAAAGAACAGGAATGTCAACAGATCTTTAGCTGTCACCGTACCAGTAACACACTTGCAAAAATACTTGTTGCTTCCTAGAGTCCATTAACAATGAAAATAGTGTCCTTAACCACTCAGCATCAATCTCTAAATTGTCTGTCTCGTCCTCACAGATTATTCCAGTGCATAAAGTAAATCTGAACAGAGTGCAGCCTTTTCTTGAACTTTCAAAATTGTTACACAAATGAGACACAAAAATAATTCAGAGTACAGCACAACTTTCCAGGGAAAAAGGTATAGTTTGTTTTTTGACAACTAAGTAATGAAAATATTTCATATATTCCAACTAGCAGAATGATTAAATTCTTAGATTAATTCCTAATTACTTATATAATTGGAAGTGAACAGTCTATTTCATATTAGGCAACTCAGGTTTAAATAACATCTAAATTTCACATGAGGAAATCTTCAGTCTTTTGAAAAGCATTAAAAAAAAAGAAGCAAGTCTTACCATTTTGATGCCAGTGGAAAACGTGACTGGTTTGACAGGTTTGGGTTTTTCTAGTTTCATTTCTAGCTGAGTAGATCTGTCCTTATGCTGAGCTAAAAGCAGTGAAGCAGGAAGACTGGAGCTCTCCTGTAAATGAGGAATAAATTTAAATGCTAAAACAAATAGTAATTAATGCCACGTATTCTTCAAAACTGCAAGCTGTGTCTGAAAGGCCATCACCAGCAGAGCGGCGTAATGTTAAGTATCCTCTCTACGAGAAACAGTTTACAGAAAATGATCATTTTCAGTAATAAGAAAAAGCTGCAGCAACCCCATAAATCAGAGTAACCTGCAAACAACTGTTTTTATAGAATCCACATTAAAGACAATATAACAGGCTCCTTATTCCAACTGGCCAATGCAACTATATTTATTAAAATTAAAAAAAAAAAAGAACTTAATCAGAAAAGAAATAATACCAAGTAGTATAACTTGGATCAGATGTTTATCTAAGACACATTCTTTCTACCAATGAACTCAGACCAGTTTGAAATTGTTTCCCATTAGATTTCACCTGAGGCCGTTTGGAAATGATCCTTGCTCTGCCTTGCACAATGGCACTATTGTAAGTGCAACCAACAGCATATTTATTTTCTCCTTCACCAACTTATTTTTAGGGAAGCCAGCCAATTTTTAAAAAATATATAAAAAGTAATAAAATGAACAGTTACGCAAATGAACTACTTGAACTCTCCACACAGAACAATTCTACAACAGAATGATTATTAACATACATATATGTACTGCATTCTTGGGAGAGTCAGAAAATTATCGGCCAAGTAATTTTCTAATAAACTAACATGACTATCCCCATGCACACCGAAATCGTCAAGACTTCCTAGCTAGAACAACAGCAAAGTGGAGAGCAGGGAAGGACTTCAGGCGGATTCTTCCCCCAACTGCTCTAGTGCAGTATTTTATTCCTAACACCCTTAAACGTCACATATTCTTCTGTTTCACAGAACCAAGCAAATAGTGAACTATGAACCGTATTTGTTATTCACAAAACCAAACAAACTATTTTAATAAACTGTACTGTGATTTTTGACTTGTAACAGTGCAGAGTAAGAAGCTGGAAGTTTTTAATGCCGCGAGATGCCTTGCTGTTCATGATAACCTAGAGACATCTTCTGAAGTGACCATGAAGAACAGCCATGTTGCACATCAACTTTTCACATCACTCTCCAGTCCTCTTTCCTCTCTGTTTTTTGTTACACTTACTTTGTCTTATGACTACACTGGCAAGTGCTAAAAGCAGAAAAATCTCACATGACGAGATCTGGTCCAGAGTCACAAATACAACAACTAAGGCACAGGATCCTACTCACATTTCTGTGATTAACCAGGAGGAGGGGAAGGAAGAGGTTAAAAACCTAAATTGTAATAATAATTACATTAATTAATTAAATTAGTAAGACATCCAATTTTTGTACAACAGGGAGAAAATTTGGACTGCGAATGCTTTAGTTTACAGTCTGCATCTTCAAAGCGCTGGGCATGTCCGTAACCACCACGCAGCAGCATGTGCTGCTAGCTGCCAGCAGAGTTTCAGGATGTTGGATTCTTTTAACCATCACATTTAACGCGCTGCAGGAGAAGGGAAGACTGTAAAGCATTCTCCGATTCATTTTGCCCTCTCATATTCCTTCAACCATCACTGCATTTCTAATACAATAACTAAAGAAGCCAGTTTTTGTACCAGCTTCTCAAGAGCTCGCACAATGACCGGTAACCAGATTACACAACTGTGGGAAACCCACACTCTGCCAGCAAGCCACCACCTCCGTGATTGTTTGTCCTTTCTAACATGCACACAGCCCTTCTGTTAACTATTAACACACACAAAAGGTCCAATCCTGTAAGCATTTATTCATACTAGCAATTTTCTGTATGGGAAAACAAACTGTCTAGCAGTATGAACAAAGCTAGTTATAAACAAAGATTTCTAAAAGATTCGTCTTCCAAAACCCTGAGATTCCGGTAAAAGTGGGGATGCTCGATGTCTTTCAGGCACCTTGCCCTTTGCTTGACTCCAAGCTATGCCAAGGCCCAGGGAAAACCTGTCTCTCTGCCACTGCTGCCATGCCATTTTGCTCATGCCTGGGAAGTATGGGCTCTTGCAGAGCTAAGGGCAAGTCCCACAACACAGAAGACATCTCAGAGCAGATCTGCAATCCTCTGTATACAGGTGAGAGAGCTCCATACAGTAAATAAAGGAAGTGCTTTGATATTTTACTCAGCTCTGCCTATCCAAGTGTAGAAGGTTAAAACAAAAAAAACAAACCCAAGACAAAACAAACACGCTTCCAATAATGTGTAAAATGCATTTGAGACAACAAGTCTAAATTACAACAAGGTGTTGCACTTTTAAAGTAAGAGGTTTTATTGTAAAAGAGGTCACCTATAATGAAGGTAATCTAAAACCTGCCTAATTCAGTACTGGGAGGCGAAACAGGTAACAGGTCAGGCAAAGCACCTGACTGCTCTTCCAGCAGCCTGCAGAGCCGCAGCCACCGCGCTGCCCTGCTCACCTTCCCGGCAGCGCAGCTGGCCTTCCCCCGCGCCCAGCCCTGGCCAGGTTCGGGCAGCCTTGGCCGCTGCGCTCCCCAGGAACCAAGCCTTTCAAGTACCAAACGTTTCTGTGCCTTTTTCCCTGTCTCTGGACTATCGAAATTATAGGCCCCCTGAAGATGAGACAGTATTCTCATACACTTCCGTGAACAGCTGAGGCCTTTACCCTGTGCGATACCACCATAAATAATACACATAAGAAACGGTGAATCTCCTCAGTCAGAATTTAAGCACCAAAAGGTAAAATTCTTTTCTTGGAAGAGGAAAGACCCGACATCTCTACCCACACCACACAAGAGATCTGCCTTACGTTATCTCTTGCTGCCCAGTATCAGGAGGAGGAGAGAAATAAAAACCACCTTGAAAACAGTGACCAGAGGCAGGCCGAGTGGGCTGAGGTTCCCAGCAGCAGCTGATGCATCCAAAAGAGACGATTCAAAACCAGCGGGTGAAGCGTCGGCTTCCCACCTTCCTCTATGCTCACAATCCTGCCCAGTCACTGGTTTTGCCACCGGTATCACTGTAGCCAGAACTTCATCCTTGCTGGTTCAGCACAGTACCAGCAACCACAGATAGAAGTTGTTTTTTTTTTTTTAAATGTAATTCTTTACACTGCTACTGCTTATGTTTGCCTTTTGCTGCGTTTCTCAGTTAAGTTTTAGCTATGATCAGCTTCATTTTCAGATTTGCAGCACAGCATTAGAGGGATTTCGGAGACCATAGGAAATGTTTATTTGTTTAACAACTGCTGGTTTTCCAGAGACTTTGTAAGTCATTATACAAACACTTCAGTGCTGGTTTTATAAACCTTTAGCACTACAAAACAAGTTTTGGCTCAAATTTAAGTTGACAGTGACCCATCATAAACAGAGACACAACTTCGAATTGCCCAGTTTCCTTCCTCAGCCTTTAAAAATCACCTTTCTGTTGTTTTTAGAATATTAAGATACGTTTTAATAGCAATACATATGCTATCACAGTTAAAACAACCTATTTTGGTCATGTTTTAAGAATTATTTATAACCATTCTTTGCTTAAGCCATCTGGTGAAGTAGGTTTCCAGTAAAACTAACTGCTTTGTAATAAAAAAAAAAAAAAAAACCACCACCACATCAACCAAAAAACACACCAGTTTCTAGTAAATTAAGAGCGTGCTTTAGAACAGGATTGAAGCAAGTCAGAAACCAGTTAAAAATCCCTATTCCGAGCCATTAAATTCAAGTTCATAGCAGAACTTTTATTAATTAATCCACTACTCAAAGTGGATTGTAAGCACTTTCACCTTTAAAGTGGAAAGAGACTGGTGGACACAAAGTTACAGACTTGAGGGATTTTCAAAGAACCTTTCTGCTGATTCCTGCTTTTGCCTACAGAAAAATGGAACACCAGCTCCTTTTGGCAAAGCCAACGAGAGGTTGCCAGGACTCCTGGCTTAGGAAAAGGCAGCTCTTCAGGAGAGCCCCTGAAACTCCTAAATTGCACATCGATGCTCTCTCTTCACATCACTGCCTTCTGCACTGGTTCAGAGAGGAACTCTGCTTTTCCAGGAAAAAGTAGAAGACTATCTGTATCTTGAATAACCACTGGGAATACAAAGCAGGAATTAATGACACATTAATGTGAGATAAACTGAAATAACAAAGAAATTCTGATTTATATCTGCCAAGCAACTTTAAAACCACATTGACATAGCTGCACACATGTATGCATGCAAATGTACTTTTCCTTTTTTCTGATTTCCTTCAAGGTTACACAGAGACTGTTCTCCTGAGTGTTACAGCGTGCGAATGTGTGTGCATTCATGTCCGTACACACGCATGTATTAAAAAAACTGAGACGTGAATCTTGTATAAGTAACACATTTACTGAACTTCTCTACACCCACACATCATCATTGCATTTCAGATGCAGAATCAGCAGTAAATTCAGCCAAGACAAGTTTAACACAATTTCCAGAAGTGGCCTGAGTTTTTCTTCAGTTGTCTGTACACCCCTCAAATGAATCCAAGCTTCATCGACTTCAAAAGGATTAACTCACTCACAAAAAGTCTGCAGTAAGAGAACATGACACACTCAAGGCAAGAAACCTTTTAGGTGCTCTGACTCAAAAAGGATGGATTAATGCACAAATAACTCATGAGGTTACTGTCCCCTTCTCCATCATCTCCCCTTTGCAAGGGTGGCTGAGCTCATGAAGTAGCTCCTGATTACCACTTTGCTTCAACACATCAGACTGTCAACCACTGTTCAGGGCTGCTTAACCAGCCAACAGTGGCAAGAGTTCACGTTACAGCTTACCCAGCTTCTAGCTCCTCTCTGTCCCCCTCACAAACTGCACCATCAGCCATGCACCAAGGCACACGCAACTGTCATGAGCTGAAGGCAAAACAAGCAGGCAGTTACATGGCCTCAGACATGACAGAACCCCACCCATCATACACCAGGTTCAAGGTGGAGTAGTCACCATATCAGCTATGCTAATGCAAGCCATCCTTGATCACAGGGAAAGCTTGTGGCTTTCATATAATCAATTAATTAAATAGAAATCTAGACTTACATACACAGTCAAATGTCAACTAATGTGTGAGCTGGTAGGGTAGCTGGACTCACTAAAGCAATTTCCAAAATATACCTGCACATGTCAACTAGCAACAAGAAAAGAGCTTTCAATGGAAGCTCACTAGGAAAGGAATGAACAAAAAACAAAACAAAAAAAAAAACCACACACATGTCAAAACAGGCAGAACCAGGAAAACAGCCTTATTCTAAGTACCCAAAGAAACCTTCTGCATTTTTCTTTGCTGGCATCTTAGCCAGGATTAATTTTGTGTTGAAACAGCCAAGAATGCTTTCCTGGAATTAATTTCTAACCAACATTGGACACTCTGGACAATGAGTCCAATTAAGTCTATGAATCTCAGAAGCACTCTCCCCCAGCCCTTAGCTTACCAAAACCAGAGTTGTTTGTAACACTGAAATGAATGACAGATGAGAGAACAGTAACACAAAACAAGCAAGACAGGCAAACAGAAAGGGGCAGATGTGTTGATTCCACACAGTTAACCATGGTAGAGATGAGTGTCAATGTCCCTGCTTCTTGCTCCGCTACTGAGCGTTCAAAGCCTCTGGTTTTGTTACTTACCAGATCATCCAAGAGTGCCTGCTTATTTTTCCTTTTTATCATCTGTTGTAGTTGTTCTTCCTTCTGTATGAACAGTCGTCTTTGTTCGTTTTCCTGTCGCTCTACCTCTAGAGCTTCCTCCAGCTCTTCCTGCTCCCGTGTCTGAAATGAAAATTAGAAATCGACTCGTAGCAATCTTCCTCCTTAGGTGGACAGAGCTTGCCCACAGCTCTGCTGCCTACCAAAGGAACCTAGGACAGACCAAGCAATGGGAAAGCAGCCAAATTCTACCTTTTAAAGTAGAGCTTTACAGTCATTACAGACAATGATTCTACCTCCTCTTGCTGTTCAGCGCAAAGTTAGAACTTCTGCTTCCTTGCTGCTCTCTGCCATAGGAAGTAACCATCTGGATCTTGAATCTTTAAATGTTAGAGAATCACAATGGCTTTTCCTTATACCTTCACTCTAAAATGAACCCCTCTTTGCTCCCACGCACTCTACCTCTCAAGTGATGCAAGCGGGTGACCGAAAATATAATCCCACAATACTGTTCCTGATTGCCCCCCCGATCAGCTGCATCTTGTGTGCCAAGTCCACTGTGTGCTTAACAGCGGTGTAGAAGAAAAATAAGAAATTACAATTCTGTGAATATTAATAAATTATAAGATAAAACATATTTAAGCATGAACTGTAAAACAAAGTCACATTCCCAGAAAATGAGGAATTTTTCCTGTAACTTGGGTTGAATCCATGTGCCATAAGAGAAGAAAAGAAAGAAATAACTTGTACGTAGTGACCAGTTTTGTTTCAGGATTTATTTCTTTAGAAGTCTTTTTTAACCTGTAAACTATTAAGTCATCTGTATTTGAAAATCATAGCAGAAGAAAAAAATAGCAGGGCTCAAAGACAGTTGGAAAAATAGGATCACAGCTAAACAGCCTTATACAGAAGGAGGGAATGAAAAGAATGTCAGTTTGGTGGTAAGAAGGTATAGGACAATAACACACAGAAAACATTCTCCAAAGCTTCCCCAGCAAAAATACTAAAGCAAAGGGAGATTCAGTAAAAACACCGCAATACTTAAATTTTACAAAATTTAAATGTACAATTAATTTATAGAAGCAGTTTTAGCAAGACATTACTGCAGCCAAGAGCTTAGTAAAATCTCTTCTTGTAAAAAAAAAAAAACCAAAAAAAAACAAACCTAAAATTATATTGTAAAGTACAGCAATCTGATATATGCCAGAATATGCTGACAAACATCCCTTTACTAGGCAGATCAAGCCAATGGGTCCCAGTGAGGCCCAGTTACTGGATGCAAGAGCCGACAGATCTCATCAGCCGCCACCGAGCCAACAGAAGCTGCCTTCACTTTGTAACTAGCAGTGACACTGGCAAAGAGCTGCTCACCAATCAGTGACCACCTGAAACTGGATTCTCTTTGCATTTAATGAAAGGAAACAAACAAACAAACAAAATCTCCAAGTTGCTAATCAGGATTATTTCTGAGAATTAAGGGATCTACTTAGTTCGGTCAACTGAAGAGCTCAGGGCCTTTTAAGACATTCCAAGGCTCTTCCACGTTTCTGTCTAAACACTGCCTGGAATTCACACTGAAACAGAAGAAAACTTGTAGGGAAGTGCTGGCAGACCTAGTCTGAAGAACCAGCCCAGAATAGTCAGAAATAAGGAAACTGACATACAAACCTAAACCAGATCAGACCACAGGAAAAAGGAAGAATTCTCACAAGTCATATCAAATTCTTTCTGAAAGGAAGACCAAACAAAACAGTAAACCAGAAGAGAGATGCACCCAATAGGCAGTGAGGGTTGTGTCAAGCTTAAGGGTAACCTAGACACAGTCCCAGCCTCTAAAGAAATAAAGGTCATCGTGGTGAAGCCTGGAGTAAAGTCAAGATAGCAATAGTAAGAAGTGAATAGAAAGTGTAGCATTTCACCCCACTCAAGAAAGGACAACTAAGAAAATTTAAATACATTCTCATCATGGAGTCCAGACAACTATTTCAAGACTGAACAAAGCGGCAAGTGAAACTGAACATCTAGTGACAAAGTACGAAGTAGCGAGTTATCATACGACTGGAGAACTGCAGATATTTAAGGTAGAAGGCACATTTGGGAAAACTGTAGCCCACTCAGAGTGCAAGGCTTTATACATATAAAAAGTATATATAAACATATATAGAAAAATCAATTTATAATGACAAGAAAGCCCTTCTCCAAGAGTTCTTCACCATTTTATCCAAATCTGTCTACTTAAACTTTCTGTGCATGGTCCTGCATCAAATCTACACAGCTAATGGATGGGTTGGCACATTAGTAGCAAGGTCATTCGGCACTGGCTACAAAGATGAAGAGTACGGCTTGTATTGACAGAAGAACCACCAGTTATTCAAACCCTGACGTGACTGCTTCAGTAACTTAATATTTGGATTTGTAAGAAAGAATGACATGAGGATAGAAGTAGCAAAAGTGAGATGAACATAACTTAAAAGGCCACAGAGCTGGAGACATTAATTCATCAGTTAGAAACCAAAGAGGAGAAAACATGATGCACTACTTGACCACTACCGCTTTTGAACATCGCCTATGACATGAGAGAAGAACAGTCTTCGGATCACACGTGTCAATGTATTCTAGCAGATGATTCTAGCAGATGCGGGAAAGCAGTGTTCTTTATAAGAGGCTGTTAAGATCTTGACTACAATGCTGCATCCAGTTCTAGTCGCCAAACACAAATTTGAACTGGAACATGCAAACAGTAACAAAAACAACAAGAAGGACAGAGAATATCTATATTCCTCAGAAGCAAACTATTACAGTGGACAGAAAAATTTGTCAGTCCAAGAATGAAGGGACAATGAAGAGCCATAAGAAGTTTAGTTGAGAAATTAGGACACCTTTTACTATTTCAGAAGAAAAGATGTTCCAAAACCTGACAAAAAGAGCTAGAGGGAGAAAGTACCCTTTCAACTTTCAGGAGAGGGGGAAATTTATGGGCAAGATCCCACAGCTTTTCTAATAGCAACTGCATCAAGTCTATTATTTTGTTTCAATTGTTGAAATGGAAATAAAAAAAGAAACGTCTCCAGATCTCCTGTAAGCCTGGACTCACGCAGGCTTGCCGGCTTCCACCAGACAGCCTCTAGCACAGCAAGACCATAGAGTACAGAAAACAGCAGGCCCAGGGGGCCTGGGTGGGTACGGAGAATTACTGTGCTGCTTGATAGGATCACCCAGCTCGAGCACAGGCGGTCTGCGAGTCACGTCCGTGGACGGAAGGTGGGCTGCAGGCAAAGCACACTACTCTCATGGTGACCCCAGAGGTTGCACCTACACTGTAGAATAAGACATGTCACCAAAGATCCGGCAGGCCTCTTCGAGCTCTGCAGCATAGGATATTGCACAGTGTCAGAGACAGGATAACAGATCAGAGATGGACCCCTAGGGAAATTTCCTTGCCTTTAAAAGGAAGAGGTTCAAACAAACATTTTTCAGATTCCAGTCTCCTCCTGTGAAATCCTAGAGCTAAAGAAATCACTGGGAGTTTTGCCACAGACTTCAGGGGAGTGAGGATTTCACCCCTACTGATTTGAAAGCAAGTCCTTAGTGCAACTGGAATACAAACACAAAAACTTGTTATGTCACACACTGGGCAGACATTTTCCTTCAAGAACTGATAACAATGTGTATTTTTATACTGAAAAAATATTTAAGAGATTAAACTCTTCTTACAGAAAGAAACCCTTGCAAGTTTATTTTTAAAGAACAAAATGATTTCCGAGCTGTATTTTAATGAATGAATCTTCAAAGAACCACATGTTTTGCATACAGATCATATATACAATACTCCTGATGTTACTGTTATCAGCTCTTGAACAAAAGTTTTAATGTTTGTTTCAACATCTTTCATTTCAAATTTTGCATAAACCAGACCTGTGCTTTCCCTCAATTTTACAGCTCTCTCCTGGGGGCTTCATAATGTCTGCGTCTGGATTCCTTTTTTACTTCGGATGAGAAAGGAATGATTGTCCTGGTATAGGAAAGAACTTGGTCTCTCCTGGATATTGTCCAATGACACTGCCAGCACACACGCAGTGGTGATGTATTAGATGCAGATTTTACTGTCTGTCCCTCTTTTCAACTGCTTGCCAAAATAAAGCATAACTATATTTCAGCTATCAATTCAATCTCTTTAAGCAGCACTAAACGTCAGCATCGCAGAACATTAGGGTATTACGGTTTTTGAATATGAAGTGAAATATGCACAGTGTCTTCAGCTTTGACTTGTTTTTACGACACTACAGAAAGTACACCACTTTGAAAATCCTTTAATTCTTTAACTAATGAATAACAATTGTAGGGGAGAGGAGAAGGTAACTAACCAGTTTTATCTTATTTTTCTGAATGACTTCTTTGTTATCCTTCTGGTACAGCTCCATTTTCCTTTTGGTGTTCTCCAAATCCACATTGTTGGTCAAGTTAAATACTATATAAAAATTAGAAAGATAAAAGGTAAAAGCATTATGTTGGCATGCACGGCTATGACAAAGAAATACTACCTCTATGTTCTCTATCCTTTCTAGCACCAGATATAAACATTGCAATAACAGAATTTATTTACACATGCCCTGTAAAGCAAGACAATCTGCTAAATCACTGCTAACTTCGACAGAAGCCAGCCTTTAGGTCTACACATCCACAGCAGATGAAGATTTGAGCGCTGCATCCTATTTGGTGATGCTGATGATACATATGAATAAACATAACGCTATTTGTAAAACATTGACAGTTCCAAGTAGCACTTACAGCTAAGAACACAGTGATTCTTGTAAAATTAAATTAGTCTAAATACATACTAAGACAAGGTTAGAAATTAAGTCATTCCATTTCATAAGATTATCTAATATACAAATACTACAGAGACCGCTCAAATTCTCCGGCACGCAAAAAATTTTCATGTTACTTGATAACTTTAAAGGCATCAACGCACAACTACCTTTATTATGAGGAATCTGTAGATGCATCCAGATTAATAGGTTCAACGGCATTCTTTTGATGTCTCTCGATAGTGACAGACTGTATCTCACGTAATTATGAACAAGCAGGGTCAGCCAGCAAGCTCCATAGTTTAGCACAACATTCCCAATTATCTACACATGGCACAGAAGATACCTCAAGAAATTTAACAGTTTCTATAATCAACAGCTTGAAAGATGTAGATGGTTTGGACGATTAGTAATTTGATCCAATGCCTGAGCCTTTCACCTCTAGGTCACCAGTTCAGTTGTGGGTCAAGTGAATTCCAACTGAAAGCCATTATCACCAGGAAGACGCTGGTCATCACCATCCAGAGTTGATGCTGAGCTCATGCCCTCGGCCTTAAAGCTACTGAAGACTGCCAACGTACAGCACTTAAAGCCTCAAAGAGCTTTGTCACGTGGCTACAGTAAATGTACAAGAGCATCAGGGAAACATGCACTGCCATTGACAAATCCTTCACAAGACGACAACAGCACAGCGACTGCACTAAGTCAAACCCTAAGGAAGGGAAGAAGATTCTAGCGGCACAAAACTCTAAAGGTTTCAGTTCAGTTGTCTCTTCCTAGGTTCTCACTGATCGGGCCAAACAAACCGTGGGCACATGCACCACTGCTAAGTCATTTGTACAAGTAAGGCTGCCAGAGAGAAACAGAGGGAAGAAGCAGGAAGCCTGTGTTGTTACTCATCAGAACAGCACCCATCACAGTTCGGTAAAGATTATATCCCTTCTTTCGTCCTCTCCACAGGTAACATGGCAGAAATGAGCTTTTAGGAGGGTTCTCGGTAAGTCAAACCATGAGTAGCCTAGACTGGCAAACCAGATGAGAGCAGCAAAGGAAACAAAGAAATCAAAGCAGGGAGCAAACCGATGGGAGAAGAAAACAGAGAAGGTCCAAACTGCCAGAGTTGTGGGACACAGCTCAGTTCCAACCCAGCTGTACGGCAGCTCACGGCTACCAACAAGAGGCAGCCCTGCTCCTGGGTCCCTCTTCCCAGGCACGGGTCTCACCCCTTCCCCTGCTCTGAGTCCAGGACTCCCTGGATGCTTTGCGGTGCCAACACAAACCCTCCAGTAATCTGAATTGGCTCAGCAAGAGGGCTGGATAAGTGCCAGAGATGGGACAAGGGAAGGAACAGAAATGTACACACAGGAATAGGAATACTCTCCTTCCAGGAGTACTGAACCACCACATCATCTTACTCTTATCAGATTTATTCAATCCTTCCTTGAACTACAACAAAAAGGGCTAGACAAGATACAGCTGAAGAAATTCCTAGCCTTAAACAAACAAACAAAATGCTGTCTTTTTTCCCGTCTTTTCCAAATACCACACAATATCAAAAGGACCAACTTCTTAATTTAGCCTGGCTCCTCAATCAGATGAACTCTTCCACCCCCATGCAATCACCCCCACTTTAGAAGTGATCCGAGATCTAGGCTTGTTTTATGGTTTAAACATTTGATGGGGAATCAAAACCTGGGTCCATTTTCCAACTTTGCTACTGGTCCTGGGCAGATCACTTGGCCTCTATACTGGAGGTCTCCCACTTGTAAGGACCAAGAGGGGGGATATATAGCTTCCTCCTCTCCTATGCACAGACTGCTGACTCTTCTTGCTATAGCTACATGCAGCACCTACCGCTGTCATCTTGATCTCATCTCAGCTGGAACTTCTGGGCACTGCTATAACCCAAACAAGACATTCAAAGTTCAGCGCCTTGGTTTTTGGAAGCAAGCTACCCACTTCAAATTTTTTTTTTTTCCTTTCCAAAAGGCATAACAACTTTTTCCAATCTCGTATTGCAACATATACACACTTTCTGGTCACTGCAACATTTCCTTAGTAAAACGCACTATTTTACTCTATATTTTTAGTATTTTAATGGGGATTTGACCTCCAACTTTCCAAGCTGCAGTTCCCAGCTGACAAGTAGCTTAATATTTGAGTATTACAGCAGAGAAGAATTGTCATGTGAAAATGCTGGCATACAATCAGATCAGGACTCTGCAACAACAGCAGCTGCACGGGAATGTCAGCACTTCCTACAACTTAAATCCACACACCAGCTCCCTGAACTCTTCAATGACGACACAAGAAAGAAATAGCATATGAGACATGCTGTGCTAGCAGGATGCCCAGATGCCACCTTCAGGTGCAAGAGGAGCAGCAGGATGAGATGCCAAATGCCTTTAGGCTCCTGAACATCTTGGGTATTTCTCTAAAAATAGTCTAGCAAATCAGAGGATTTTTTTCCCTTCTTTCTCAGTTTTCTTTAATAGGTTCAACCAGTCACAACCTAAGTTTGTAAAACAAAAACCACAGTATTTAAAACTCTTACTGGGGAAATCACACAAATTTTAGATAGATGTAGATGCCTGCCTTTATTTGGAACTACTTACAAAAGTGGGTTTATTTTGCTACTTGATATGAAGTAACATTTCCATGTAACAGATACGTTTCTGCATCAACATTAAGAAAAAATTTTCAATATCCACCTGCATAGCCACCTTAAATGCCCACTGCTCTGCCTGCAACAAGGTGAAAGATGGTTTATTTCCCCTTCTGTTTTCCTGATGTGGCTGGAACCAAACCACAGGTAAAACCCTCTCAGTCAGACCTGCTCGTACCACGCCGATTCTGCTCTGTCAGCCTTACGCTGCTCTTTCATTTGAAGATATGGTAGGACATCAGCAATCAAAGATTCATACTTCCAGCACCCTCAAAGAGCAGAGTAGATTTCTCCCACTGAATACTGATTCATAGTGACTGCAGAGCAACATTAACTTGGTCCTAAGAGTCTGCTCCTTAACACTAACTTGTCCACATCTCAACTTAAAACACCGAAGAGCTAAATTTTGTTGCAATGGTGTTAAGACCTGGATGCCTCTGTATCAACATCAGTGTCAACAGTTGTCCTTTAATAATTAAAAACAATTAATAATAATTCCTTTCTACAATGAATACTCAGGAGCAAAATAACACTGTGCTCTTTGACACTGCATGGTTATTAATGGCCAACCAGCCAGCCAAAACATCTTCCAACGTATTTTCTAATATACTTTTCATGAGCTTCAAAGGTCTTTTCATCAACATTCAGAGAATACAAATTCTTGCCATTGCATCCTTACAATTACGGCTGACAAGTCCATTTTGTACAGGGTGCTAGGCCACAAAAAAATAATTAAGATATTTTTTCTCTTCTCCCTTGTCCCCTCAACAACTTACCTGGCATTTAAAAACTAACAAGTATCAAATCAAAGAACACAGTCACCTATACTCAACATCTTACCTTTACATAGCTAGGACTATGCAGGTTTGGTTTTTTTTTCATTTGATTTCCTTTTTGTTTTGCCAGAAAATTATTTTAAATATAATTTTTCCAAATGTTCCCTTTTTAAAAAAATACAACAAAAGTTATAAAACTGCAAGAACCAGAAAGAGTTAAAAAAACCCTAACTCATAAGCTGAAACAATATTGGTACAGATCTGAATATGACTGGCAAAGCAGATGGCTAGTTTGAAAAGGTTTCAAAGGGAAGCCATTCTTATTTTTTTGTCTATGTTGAAATATAGCATAAGCCGATACAAGAGGTCTGAAACCCTTCAGGGAAAAGAAACAGAAGCTGTTTTGTATGTAACAATTATTTATCTACTTATCCATCTCACATTGGTTGGTTTATAAAATGACTTGCCTTGAGACATCTGTTGAAGTATAACAGGAAGACTATTGTGTTTTTCTGAAACATTTAATTCTATTTAGGTAAAACTCCCTACTTCTGAAATTCAGCCTTTACCAGGAGATTTTTGCTGCTTTTCAAAACAACATTTATTAAGCAATTCTACAACAAACAGAGAAATATTTTCCTAGTTATAAAAAAGAAAATGAGACAAAAAAAGTTTAATTGTATGGCAAAATAATTTGTCCAGAGACGCAGCAGTACGAATGTCAGTCCACTGCAGGACAAAGTCCATCAAAGTCTCCCTGCTTTAGTCTGAGACGCCGCAAATTTTCTGAGACTTCTCCTCCTAGTTCCTCAAAGGACAGCAATGTTACCATGTAAAAAATATTTACTACTCAAATAGAAGGAACATTCCTTCTCTAGCAAGATCGGAGACCATTACTCTGATGACAGTGTTTGATCTGCTTTGCTGGTATGAGACAGATGAAAATTTAAAAATTAGTAGTATTATTTATTAGTAGTAGTAATATTAGATTACTATCAACAATATTCCCCCCACCCTACTACAAACAACTCCTTAATTATCATCTTCATAAATCGCCAGCTAAAGATTGGGAATGGCAACTGCTTTGGGCAGAGCACTATGAAGGGAGACACCACCACATCCCAAGTCTGCCCACGGAGTCCAGAGCTACTGTGGCACCTTCTGTTGGCGCTTCCAATGCCTGGCCCCTGTACTATTAAGAGAGGTAGGAGAGGGGTGAGGGGGAGAAAAGACGGAACAGATTTTAGCATGTCCCTTGCAAACAACATTCCTACGATCATAACAAAATTATTATCAGAAACAAAAGAAAATCCACAGCTAAGCCAGAAAAATCTAGTTTGTTATTAATAATTATTTGTTTATCCTCAGTTGTCTTTTATTTGGCCAATAAATTTCCAGAAAAATACCCTAGCATAGTAATAACGGATTAGAATCACTCAGCCCCATCGGTCTTTCATGATCATTTTGGCTGGAACAGTGTGGTACTGAAATCTTTGTTTGGAGGAGATGACTGAAATGGATCTTTGATAAAGCTGCCCAGTTTCCAGTTGGGTTATTCCCATAGTCAGGACCAGCAATACCACCCTCATGCAGATACACTGGGTGGGGGTGGGGCGGAGGGGAATCCCACAAACCAGTAAACAACCCAACCCACAAGTGATCATAGATACCAAAATCCTTTCTACCCAAGGATCGCTCACGAGAGAAATGTTCTGAGCAAGACAAGGCACCAGGCAGATGGTATTGCATAAAGTCTTAGAGGAGCAACGAGATACAGGAATCCGCAGGGCACAAACACGGAAGCCTCCTTCCAAGTTGAATGTACTGAATGTTCTTAAAAAGCAATAACTGCTGTTAACAATTGTGTTGCGGCAATGCCTGGAGGCCTCACTCAGGTATCAGGAGAACAGTGCCAGGCAGTGTGCACACACGTGCGAGGAGGCGGGCCCTGCTCTGGAAAGCTTACACACCAGGTTTCGAAGAACTGGCTGCGGAGATGCGCTGAGGAAGAAGAAAACCTTGGGGGAAGAAGAAAACCTTGCAGATAAAGCCAGCAAAATTTGCATGACGTCCACAGACTGTAACTTGTGGCAACACTCTAAGGTTTAACCTTGCCCCTCTCATCACAGGGGCATGGACCTGGCTTACTCCTACTGATGTTGTCCACACCTCTCCCAAAGGCAGGCTTTAACCCTTTCACTTTATTTTCCTTTCTAGTGTTAATGACAACAAACTGTGTTTACAATGTTCTCAAATTGTCCGACTGATTTTTCTTCTGGGGAAAACCCGCTTTAAAATGTGGTTTCTATTTAAAGCCTTGTATAACACATTTTAGCCCAAAGCACTATTTAGTGGCTACATTCTAGACCACTTCAAAAATGTGTTTTTTATAACAGAAATCCTATGGAGGTGACTACCCTAATGTTTGTTTGACCTTCCCCTCTCACACTTTCGCTATACCACCCAACTCTTTTCTTTAAATAGAAAAAGTCTGTAGGTATAACAATCCTGATATGAAGGGGGAAAATGTGTTTCAGGTGAGGTTACATATATCACATCAATGGAACAAGACAGTGCAATTGCTGCAAATGTTGGAGCTGGCCTACCTGAAACATTTTGAAAAAAACTACCAGAATTGTGCCAGGGTCACATCAAGTATACTTATATAGGATATTTACATTTTGCCTCTGCAAGCAACTACTTCATTTAATCCCCCATAACAACTTAGAAAACAAGACACCAACAAAAAGAAAACAGGGTAAAGCTGCACTTTGACCCTCCCACAGGAAAACTGAGCATTTGTGGCAGGTGGAGAAAGGCGAGATCCAGTTCTCCGCTTCCTAGCTTCCTAACCTGGCAGCTTGAACAACCACCACCAGCTACTGCCAACCTGCTGTACATCGGCTCCACAAGACAAAACTTTGCGCTGCGTGACTACACTCTCTCTTTCCCATCTTGCAGACTAGCTTTTCACATGTACAAACGAGCAGAGAATTCACATCCACAAAAAAAAAAATGAAATAAATACTCTCAGTAATGAAACGTGAAGTAACCGTACAGAATCGAAGACACCCTTAGCGCACGGTTCAGCCATGTCACACACAACACGCGCAAAGACACTGGAAGCAGTCACGCTATCGCTACGTACCAGACAACTGTCGGGTGCAGAACTCTGCCCAGTAGCGCGAGAGCAAGATGTGCGCAATGAGCTTTGTCACCAGGGAAAGGAGAACAGGGCTTGACTTCTTACTCAAGGTGGTGGTCTTGAATCTAGCCTGTCCTCCAGCTTCTGATCTGCCTGAAGTCAGTAGATCATCGACGACTCCTTTGACAGTGAAAGTTAAGATCCTTCTGACTGCACCCCATCTTTCCTCTCATCACCCTGGCTGCTACGAGAAGAAACCAGGAGGCAGTCGGACTTCCTATTCCTTTCAGTATTTTAGGTGTCCTTTTCAGGCAACTAACTCGAATTCCTAACAACACTTCTCTATCGAGCTTCTTCACTATGCATTTGCAGGGCCACCATAACTATTGACAAACTCTTCTCCACAAGGTGACGAAGACCAGCCATGATTTCTGCTGCTTCTAAACCAAACTACCAGCACAGGCTCTGGAACCATTTGAAATTAAACACTCTAATCTCAAGAGCTGGAGAATCATAACATTCTGCACAAATCGATAAGGTTAAGCAACTTCAGGCAAAACTTCAACTCCCTTATCACAGATGCTGAAAACCCCTGCAACAGCGGCAAGTGGGAAATCTGTATTTAATGCTACTTAAATAAAACACAGTTTTACTTTCCATGAGCACACAGATTCTTCCAGTATCCTCTGGCTAAGATACAACCATTCTTTCTACTCATCCCCTCCTTCCCCCGCACCATCCAAAAAAACATACAAACAGAACTACACCCACATTATCTCCTCCAGATATCTGGACCCATAGGAGTGTGCCTGGTACTTCCCAGCCAGATGAACTGGGTCTCCAGCCTCAGCCTTGTGATGCCAACAAAAATAGGATACACTACTCACAGCAGTAAGCATACTGGATACATTTCTACAAAACACCACAGCACAAAGAGGAGCAAGGGCTCCTTTGAGAAACCAAAGTGGAGTGTCATCTCCACGTTTTCCTTCAAATCACATTCACTGCCCCTCCCACATGTTCTAAGCTACCTCTTCTTCCTCCAGGACAAAAAAAGAAAAGCCTCAGAAGCTCATAAAACCCAAGAAACAAACCATTTAAGAGTGCCGCCTTTGAACACATCCTTGGTTTTCTAAGCAAAATCCATCACTCCACCACAAATCACAAGTGTCCCTAACTAAGAAGAAATAAACTCTGTTGATAACATAGTCCCTTCCCCAAAGGGCAAAGTTCTCCTTCAACTAATCCAAAGAGAAAGAAATCAATGTCTGTTCCTAAACTTTCTCCTTCTGCATAGCAACATAAAATGCTACCACAGTGGTATGTAAGGTCATCAGCTTCAAAGCACCTTCAACTACTGTACTTGCAGCAGCAAAAAGCAATGAAAGACGCCATATGGCTTCTGTCATGGTAGATAAAGCTAATGGACCCACATAACGAAAATTTCAATTTCTCCTCTCTTTGTTTAATCTTCCCCAGTGCAGTACCGACAACCCCCCTGCAAGCCTCTCTTTTTCAGCTATAAAGCACTACTTCCTCTTTGAATCATGTTTTTTCTTTGTCAGATAACATGTTTTACTTAAAGATGTCCTACAGTTCAGCAAATACGATTAAAAATGTACAGAAAAAAGTAATCAGATAAACATCTGATACTATGATAAATCCAATTACAGAAATTCAACTTAGACATTCTCATAGGCAGCTGAGTCAGAAGATAAAAGCCTACGGTCTCATGAGCACAGCACATCAAAAATGCAAGCATTAAGACTTACCAATTTCTTCTACTTCTTCCAGGAAATCATTATATTCACTCAGACTGGCAAAGTCATCCTCTCTTTTATTGTATCTTTAAGAGAAGGGAAACAAGTATTTATATAACACACAAAGATGCAATTTCAACTCAACAACGCCCTTGCTGTAAGCATATCGACCTAGTTTTATCAGCTGAGTGCTCCATGGCTCCCACAACTGACCACCACACAGAACCTTCACAAGGAGAGCGAAGTGCTGGCTACAAAGCAAAGGAGCCAGCCTGCCATAAATGGGTGCTGTCTTTGCCTACTGTTTGCCGATGCCTTTTCCAGGGTTACAGGTAAACAGGAACACAGAGGCTAGGACAGACTAATTCCAAGCCAGCCCTTCAGCACAAGAAACCTCTTAACAGAGGACAACAGTAACACCCACAAGAAAAGCTTTTCTAGAAGTATCAGGAAAGGGAGCTTGGCTTTCTGCCAACAACAGAAAGCCCATGTCAGCAGTAAACTGAAAATGCTACGTAGTTATCTTATTCCATATCAATAGATCATTCCAAAACTCATTTATCCAACTCTTGATAGCTGGAAAAAGTAAAAAGATGAAGGGACAACTGTGTAGAACATGGACAGCCTCGGAAAGTCAAAATACATAGGCTTTCCTCCCAAGAACACAAAAAACTGAGAATCTGTCTGCTCTGTGGACCAAGATACATGACATCCAGGCCAAACTCAAATCTGGGGACATTTTTTCTGTCTACCAAAAATTAATCTAGCAAATCCACTTGGGCAAAGCATTTTACGTTTTCCATTGTAACTACACTTCATTCCGTTTTCAGTCAACTATGTTGACTTCATTCCAGTTTGACTTATGTTAACTTCAGTAGACTTTATAATCAAACATCAAAATTATTACTACTTTCTACATCAGCATCTTGAGATCGGAAGAG
>Ga0181612_154862_pt1 | contig 21203 bp, 16 predicted proteins | sample HoacroProtozoa21_FD_119630 | JGI IMG/M metagenome (GOLD analysis project Ga0181612, IMG submission 119630) | Hoatzin crop microbial communities from Cojedes, Venezuel. Combined Assembly of Gp0051906, Gp0051904, Gp0051908
AGGATTTGGGGTATGCAAGCTCACTCACATGCTCATCTGTCCTAAGTAAGCATCAGCCTGTGCTTGCAGATGGGGTGGCTGAAAGAAGAAAAGTAGCAGCAAATCCATCTCTCTATTCCTAGAGATAACTGGTGGAGTTGCTGACACTCAAAACTGTTTAAATGTAGCTATATAAAATGAACGGAGTCATCTTCTGCACTCAGGTCTAGAAAGGCAAGGATGACTCCACACTAGTCCTGCAGAAGTGGGAATGCCCCAGAGTCAGTTTTAGGGCCTGGCAACCCCCTGGGTCCCCACGCACTGCCAGCGAGTTGTAACAAGGGGCTCTACACACTGCAGAGCACACTGGAGCCTTTGCAGGCTGTCACCCTGCGACTCTTCCACCTATGGCCAGCTAAGGGGCATCGCACCGAGGGGCTGGCCTAATGGGCGAGGACAGCAGAGGAAAGAAGCCAAGGACAAGGAAAAAAAAAAAATAACTGGTCCTCGCCAGGGAAACAGAACAAACCACACGAGACACAGAGCAGAGGATTACCGTTTTTATTTGTCAAACATTCCCCCTAGTCTAGCACATTCTACAGTCTTGCTAGCACAGATGGTAACAAAGAGCCTGTAATGGTTCAGAAATTACACTGCTACAGAGAGCAAACAAAAGCAGAGATTTATTATGTAAAAAAAAAAATTGTGAGAAATGGTTGAAAGGGTGCAGAGGGGATGGGGTGGGAACTACGTCAGCCAATGGTGCCTGCCCTGCGTGCAGCAGATGTCTGTGCTAGCAATGCAGCAGCCCTTCCTGGGATTGCACCAGGTGAAGACTCCTCTGTGCTGGAAGCATCCCCACTGCCTTGAGAAGGCGGCTCCTTTCAGGAGAGGTGACCTATCTTCTATGCAGCCGAACCAAGACACTGCGGGGAGCACCACATGGTAGCACCACGCTGAGCACCACAGCACCAGCCGCGAACATCCCCTTCTATCACACACCACACCACTGCCTCGGCTGGAGAACCATAAATACAACATCAGCCCTTTCACCTTCAGCTTCTGCTGCCTCTTATCCCTGCTTTACACCACAATATTACATGTGATTTTGATTCCATCAGATTGTTTTTCATCTACTACAGACACACCCGGGTGCGGGAGAGACTTCAAGGCTAGAGAAAAGAGAGGATCCTTTTCTTAAAGGCTGAGCAACTGTGGTGATGGGTTACCACATGCTACCAGGCTTTCACACAGACAGATCTTTCAGGCTCCAGGAGTCACCTCTTGCTTGCTTTTCCCCACATTAATTAGAACATGTTTTTCATTAGATATGCAACTGAGGCCAATCCTAAGCTACCCCTGTTCATGCTCATGTCCCAGAGTTGATTGATTTGTTGTGTGTTTTTTGACAACGGGTCCAAACTTGCACATTATTTTGGTGACAGTCTGGGACACCACTCCCAAGGCACTCCTACCCATGGCACCAGACATAGGTTTCTCATTCCTGGAGCAAGGCTAGCCCTGAAACATTTGAGTGTGGCTATAAATAAGCAACTAAGTAAGAAAATTAACAAATGATGATTTACATAAAAGCTTTCTAGGCATTTCCTTTGGAAAAGCTGATTAGTGCTACTTGCTTCTAGTATGAGCCTCGTTTATGAATACACCGGGGCTCTGGAATGCTCCCACTGCTTTCATTCCTCTCACTTACCAGGACGATTTGACTGCTGTTTTTAAAGCAGCACAGGATAGGGGATGACTTGTTTTTAGACACACCAGCAAGGAAAATTAAGGGCTCCAAGAAGCTTTCGATATTCCAAGCTCTCACAGGAAGCTGGGAGTATAGTAAAATATGCTTAAGTTATAAAGAAGGCTTAAGCAATTTGCTAAACTCTGGTGCAAATAAAAGCAACAAGTCTACCTCCTACTAGGCTCCATGGGCCTAGGTACCCGAATCCTTTGCAGCCCAGAGCTGCATGGTGGCTTCACACTGTGCAAGATGGCATTTGATCCTCTGGAGATGAACAAATTTGTTACCCAAGCTCAGTGCGGACAAGGAAACCACACACAGCACAATGTAAGGCTTCATGCCAGGAGTCCCCTGCCCACTCCCCTCAGGCACTTATCCAGGACCATCACTCCCCATGTCACTGGCCCCTTCCCTCCCCACCCAGCTCACAGCTGCCCTCAAAATCCCAGCCCAGTCCTTCATTAGAGCAAAACTAGCCCACAAGCACAGGGCCTGCAGTGCTAACACAGAACAAAGATCCACCAAGACACTATCCTGAATCCAGCAACAGTCAGTAGCAAACACTTTGGGCAAGAATACAAAAAACTGGACAAGTACTGAGCAACCCCTGCCAGGTACAGCCTTTCAGCAAGCAGCAGTTTAGAAACTTTAAAGTCTCCTGTGTCCTTTGAGGAAATATCCCAGGCTAGAAAAGCTCAAGGTTTATAAAAAGGAAGTTATGTGAGAAGGGGCTGGAGAACTCCCGAATTCTCTGCATTCCTGCCCTCTGTGCCCATGATCCAAGCTATCCTGCTACACATATAAGCAAGAAAGTTAAGTTGCCTGCCTGAGCCTGCAACAGTACATTCATGGTTTACTGAGCACTCCCAGAGCACCCTTAGTCTTCTGAACACCATCCTCAGCACTAGCATGCTCTCAGGCTTCTTCAGCCACTGCCAGCTCTGTTGCGTTGAGGAGACAGAGAGTACATGCACAGACTGCTGCAAGACAGACACATCACTGTCAGCACACTGGTACAGCAGGACCCCAGCCAGAGGTGCTCTGGTGTCCAGTGCTGTCCCCAGGACAGGCGATTCCCCAGGAGTGTGTCCTGGGAGTATGGGGAAAAAAGGAAAAAAATAGATAGGTATTCTATTCCTTATTAAAAGGACAGGGACAGAGTCTCTTATGAACTCACATTGTAGGGCACCAATCATGAGGAGCCTTGGTATACCTGGGCTGCAGCTCTTTCAGCTGGAACAGGCTGAGGACACGCACTAGCTAAGAGTATGTCAGATCTCCCTGGGGCACTACAGAGCCAGGCTCTCTGCAGCCAGAGATCAGGCCACATCCCCAGTGCTGTCACACCTAGGGACACCTTGGAACAGCCTGAAGACAGCACTTCTTCCCCACAGACCCACCCAGCCAGAAATGGCTCACCGTGGATTTGCAGGTCTGAAGCACTGGTTACTAATATTGCCCTTCCTATTGCTTTGGGCTGTTTTCATGAGAAACAAGCTAGAGATTCACGTGTAACATGACCACACATACCAGTGTCTTATCCTTTGATACACGGCTGTGAAGAACAGGCAGCCAGTCAACTTGCTCTAGAGATGACAGGACTCATTTCACCTCAGGGCTCAAGCTGACAGAGTGGCATATTATGTGCCAGATAACACAAAACTCGCCAGATCTATTTAGCTGAAGCCCAGAACGGCTGATTCTTACGTGTAGCCCACACCATCAGGTGTCTGTGGAAAGGGCATCTATCCATTGGTGCAACGAATTAACTGAAGTGAGAATATGCATCCATGACACAAGACCCCAAGGACTGTGATCCCAGCTTAGGATCTGCCTTTTTGTTTGTTACAACGAGGTGTGGCCAGACATGCAGACTGTGGGTAAATTTGAAACATATCACCATGAGGTCTGCCATGAAGACAGCCTTCAAAGCAAAGGTTATCAAACTATTCAAAGGCTCTGATGGCAGAGCATGCTAAAGATAAGACTGTTGAAGACTCCTTGTTGCAGGTAACCAGACAAACCACGCCTGTTCCTATTTCCACTCAAATGAAAATGAAATGAAATCCATGAAAACAGAGCAGGCAAGGTGGTAGAACAGTAGGGCTCATCGCACTGCATGATACAAACCTTCTGAACAGAAGCCACTGTCACCTTCAGAAAGGACTGGAGAGGCTTTCTGCCAGAACAGGCCTACAGAACACCATAAAAGCACTGTGACTCCTACACATTCTGCCACTGCAAACACCGAAAAGGTGACATGAACATGCCAGCTAATGCTCTGAACTAATCTCCAGACTCCTAGCTTCCGTCCTGCAAGAACAAAGAGACAGGGCAGAATCCCAGGCACATCCCCAAGGGTGTGCCTACAGGCTTCGAGTTCCCCAGCAGCAGCAGAAACTTCAGCAAGAAAACAAAAAGCTTCAGAAACCAAAAAGCGAGCTACCAAATACAACTGATCTTGCCCTCCATAAGGGCTACCCAGTGTCAGCAGATCTAGCGCGATCCAGTCCACACCATCTTCTCAGCAGACGAGGGAATCTGTCCTATGTATCAGCTGCAGTCCAGCTATTTCAGGGATTAGCTGAAAATGAGCACGCTGTTAATGATTAGCATTCCCTAGCATCGTGCTCTCGGCTTGGCAGGAGTGCCCAGTCGAGGAAAGGGACTGAGTAGCTGTGGCTGAACGTCATGCCACAGAGGCACCTTCCGCCTGTTCTGGGGAGAGCAGCCATTCCCCAGTTACACTGTGGCGCCCTTCCCACTTTTCCGACGACATTTTCAGCTTCTTGGCCCAAAATGCCTCAGGCCTGTCCCCTCCCATACTGTAGTGTTATCTGGTATCAAAGGGACAGATGCAGCAAACGTGGAGTTTTTTTTATCCAATAATCTCATTTTCAATTAAAATATATAATATATATTTAAAAAGGTTTAGAAAAGCTTCTATGTAATTTGCAACTACTTTTACATATAGATTACAATAATGTACAACTCTTCCCCAAGGTGGTTTGAAACCACGGGGACTTGCCAATTCTTTCCCCTCAATCATACATTATCAAACATCAAATGCGTTTGTTCCTAACACAGCTCTGAAAAAGAAGTCTGTCAGTGGTACCTTCTCAGAGGGAGAGATGCCTAATACATCTAATGGGGACACACTTAACATTGGCTTCATATTCACTGTAGAAAGTTCCCAGATTAGTAAAAAAATATTTCATCTATAGAAAACGCCCTTCTGAAAAGCAACCAGGGCTCTGTTAAGGCCACACCCAGGCTTTCCATTTCTCTGCTGTAGCAAGACAGATCAGAAACAAACCCAAAATGATGTTTTTATGTCCCAGAAACAGCTATTAGCACCTGTGCTTATTTTACAGCAGCCTGGTGTATCAGGAAAGTGCCGAGAACAGCATCGGGACTTCTCAAAACATGCATCTGATTCAATGGGGTTTAGTTGGCACAGTGAAAAACTCAATGTCTTCCTGTTCCACTCAGGTGGACAAGAGGAAGCCTTCTACGCCACGATCACCACCCTTCCCTGCAGAACGACGATGGATGCTCTGGAGATGGGCACACTGGAACCAGCCCCTGAAACAGCGCACCCTTTCCCCACAGGGCTTCCACCAGCAAGCTCCCTCCAATTCCTCTGCGAGTCTGTGAGATACCAAGTGCACGTCCAGTGGCTGAATGAAAACATCCAACTACTTTGGCCCAGAGGGCAAGCCAAGCGAGAGCAGAGCCAGCCCTCTGCCAGTCCGAGGCACTGGGAGACTTTCTGCCATAGCAGAGAGAGGATAGCCATCGAGAGACTCCTCCAGCAAACCCAACTCTTCACACAGGAAAACTCTACTGCCTCGCACAGAGTCTTCCGGCTGCGGTCTTTACCAGGGCTCCTCTTTGGACATGTACAGCCCAGGGTTTCTCCAGATGGTCCAAGGCAGGGTCAGGTTTGTAGGAAGAGCTGTGGCACATAACAGGATTATTATTTTTAAACTCTTCCTGTTGCAGCCAGGTACAGGTTGCCCCTTCTTCCCAGGTGGGCAGCCCCTTCTGCCCAAGGCATGGTGTGCTGGGAAACTGAATCCAACATACTCCATTCTTTTCTCTGCCAGGGGTGGGAAGTGAAGTCAGAACCCGATGTTCAAAACCTGAAGGACACTAGGAAGAAGAAAAACAGAGTGAATGGTTAGATCTCAGCTTCAGTGGGAATCCTGGATGCATAGATAAGGAGTTAATTACTATCAATCAGCTCCTGCTGCTCAAACGATGCCAGCTTCCAGCAAGGAACAAACACAGATCTCAATGGAGAGTCAAGTAGAGGATGCAACTGCTCAGCTCCAAGCTTCAGAGTTTGAGACAGAAAGACACAACAAAAGCACAAAGGTCAAAAGCAAGCGCTCCTCCTGCAAGTTGACAGCACCAACAAAGCTCTGCAAGACAGTTTAAAGAAGAACTTGGCTAACACCAGAGGCATTGCAGGAAAGCAGCAAGGAAGAGGAAAATTACTCTTCACCTCAAGCAACCACAAATATCGATTGGTAGGGAAAAGACTAAAAAAGGGATTTTTAGAGATCACACACTAACACTGTCTACGCTCACTCGCTTAAAGAAATCCTGTATCTACCTACAAATGATTAAACATTTCTAGATATCTCATTCACCTGCAAGTCTAAAGATCCCTTCTCAGCTCTTCTGCCTCACCGCAACGAAGCTGCCACATCTCATTCAAACAAGCCTTGGAATAGGTCTAAGCAGCCTTAAGACACCAACTTGCAGAAATACATAGCATAGTGGCAGAGGAGCAAGCCCGAAGTCCCTCAGCTGCTCAGAGACAGCCAGGTGCCCACCCACATTTCCCACGACCGGAATGGAGGACACTTGCATTAAGTGCTGAGGATACAAGTGGCTGCTCATGACTGAGCACCTGCATGCCATGGTCTAATTCCAGGTATGGCTACCCTTTTCCCATGACCTTGCTCACTAAGGCCCCTGTAAGTCACTCGATGGCTTGCACATCCAGTAGTGCCTTAACCAGTGAATGGTGGGCTTACAATTAAGTGAGCTGCAGCTACCAGACAACCGCAGCAGAAATTGTAGAATTTATCTTTTTCCTAGTCAAGGGAAGTGTTCACATGCAGACCTTCTTCCTCTGCCGCTAACAGCTAGGTTTGTGGGTGCTGCATTGCTGCTGGGCAAAGTTGCAATGTTTGATCTGTAATCTCCAAGTAAGGCAACAAAGGGTTCAAACACTGCTGGTGAAGCTGTGGACAAGCTCTACAGCATTTAATTTGCAAGAAGGGGGTAAACTCATGTCAGCTTTGAGCACCATGGGCAACATCAACTAGCTTGTCTCCCCAAGTCCTGCAGAGAGTCTAAGGACTTATTCCCAAAGACCTTTTCTTGCCTACGAAGAGAAATATTTCCCTAGATCCAGCTTCATTCTGACTGTTCAAATCACAGAGTGTGATCACTGGCATTTATTGATGAGCAGTTTTTGCTCGGCATTACATCCATAACTGACCCAGAACACTACAGGTTAAGCCCACAGTAAAAAGGAGGACAGCTTTAGGTTAGCGATCACTTAGAGTAGCTTTTGCCACTGTGAATTTAACATGGAAAAAACACATTCATAGAAAGGATATGAAAGGAAAAAAGCCTGGCCCACTGGAACAATATATAGTGGTAGCCATGCTTTCCCCGAACAGTGATTTCCAAACAGGGACCATAATAACTCACTGCAGTAACAGATTCGGAAAAGGGAGAGATGACACAGTCTTGACCTCCTCACAGACACTGATGTCTGCAGCCCACTTGGTTTTGGAACTGGTAAATTTGAGAAAACATTCTGCCTTTTTCCCCCCCCAAGGTCCTCCCTGGCCTCCATGAACACTCCTATTTCGCTCCATGTGTGCCTGTTTCCCCTTTCTTAGAAACCGGACCCACCTGTGTCTCGGCAGTGTTTTACACGACACTTGCTCTCCTTTGGGGAAAAAGCTCCCCTTCATCCCACCCATGGATTCCAGGATACAGGCAAAACTGAAAAGCTTTGCAAAGCTCAGAAAAAGCAAACGTAATCTACGGACAGAACAAAAGGCTTGAAACAAAGCACGTTGAACACAGCATCACTCCTCCTCCAAGTGCAGTACTGCTGCTAAGAATCGGTCACCCCGAGGTGCGTAGGAGCCACGCTTTCTGCTGAAACACGATACTGGTGCAGAACTTGTTCCACATCTTGCTCCTTTCTTAGTGAGCGTGTCCAGCGTATTTCCCAGAATGTATCACTTCAGCTGCACACATAAAGCAAATCCAGGGGTTTTAACATCAGATAGCTCCTCTGTTTTGCAATTCACATGCTAAGTATGGAAAATTAATATGGAACAAGAACACAACCATGCCGTGAAGAGTTCATGTTCTCCCTCTTAAGCATTTTGATTATAACCACATCTTCACCAGTACTAGACCCTACTCTTTGACAAACTTTCCCTCTGCTTCTCTGTTTTACGCACTTAAAAAATAATCTATGCCTGGCATTCTGTAGACAGAGGTCTTGTCTATCCAGCCTAGGTAATTAATGCACCCAGGACAGCTTACATTATGTTTTGAAAACACTCCTGTGAAAAACATTTCACCCCTGCAAAGTCAATGTATTCCCCAAATATGATGGCCTGCCCCAGCATGGCATGAAAAAACCCAAACAAAACAACCCACCAAAGCTCAGAACAATATCCAATGGAAACACTGCTCAAAAAGCCACAGTCTCTGTCACTAACTTGCAAACAGTCCTAACGCAGATGAAGGATGCCAGTGTTTTGTCAACCAAATCTGTCTTTTAAACCAAGTTGCCATATTCCACCTGAAGTTAGAATATTCAATTTAAGACAGCCAATTCAGCAAGAGCACGGTTAACAAATGCACAAGACTATACAAAGCCCCATAACAAAACAGAAAAGCTTGATTGACCCTCCCTCCAGTAAAGAGATCTGTTAAGTACACACAGAAGCACGTTAATAATAAATTAAATCCTAAGCAGTGTGGTGGGATTTGGAATAAGAGAGAATTAAATAGTGTTTAAAAAGTCAATATATAGTGGTGTATCAGTATGTTCACAGGGTTTAAGGACCATCGGCTTAAAGGACAGCATTTCACTTTGTCTAGACCTAAAGCACTTGTCTAGAATGGTTGTACTGGAGCAGAGCAGAAAAATATTTAACTTATCATCTGGCCTCCAGCATGGACAGCAGCAGAAATCACCAGAAAATTTAGGTTGAAAAGGGCCTCCAGAGGTCACCTAGTCCAAACCACCTCCAGGTTACTCAGGTGCCTAGGAGAGAGTATGAAGGTCAAGTATGTGATAATTTCACTCAGTCTCCATCATTTTGAAGCTCAAGGGCTTCCCGTAACGGAAGCACTATCTGCAATTTGCCCTTCTGCCTGCTCAGCTGGCCAGCATTAGGGGTTGAATTTGCAACACTAACAAATACCATATCTGCCTCCTAAACAGGGAATATTCTTGGCAAGGCTTCCACTTTCCAACAAATATCCAGCCTATGCTCCATTCCACAAAAGAAACTGTCCATTTTCTGTAAGCTAACTGAGCTCCAAGTACGAAGTACGCCTTCAGCTCCACTTCTCTAACTCTTCAATGGCCTCAGTGGTTAAAGAGCTTCAAATCAGGGTGTCATGCCCTCAGAGAATAAGACATTTTTAACTCTTGTTCTCACATACAGCATTTGCCAAACTGACTCTAGAAATTTTTGTGCAAATATGAAAGATCGCCAAAGAGGCAGCTTTGCTGTGCACGTGATAGCACTAACACATCCTTCCTGCTTCCATCTCCATCCACACTGCATACTCCCATTTCCCATTCCAACAATGGGTACATAAGCAATTCAGTAGTTAATGCTGATGAACCAGCTTACCAGAGTTTACAGACACTATCCCAGATAAGGGAAGGGTAGAAGGCCTGAGAACTGAGAGTAATTGCGTCCTGCTACACACCGGGCAAAGCGGGCAGTCATGACAGACACGCTTTGCAACTAGACATACTAGAAAATTTTGCAAGAATAATAATAACCTGGATAGAAACACAGCATGTGCTTAGCTCAGTTCAACCATTCCGTATATACAGGATCATGTCTTTATTTATGGAATCAGCATATGCTCTCATGTCAGCTTCAGAGCTATAGGCATTACATGGCAGAGACTGACATGCTGAACATAGTCATCTTTGGTAATGAGAGACAACAGGAGTTTCATTTAGGTTGCTGCTCTACTCCATAAAGGCGTTTGCTACTTGGTAAGTTACATCTACCTATCTTTGCACAGCTGCTTCTCCTTCTAAAAGGGAATGCAACTCTCCCACAAGCTTTTTACTCAAAGAGCACCCGCGCTTCCAAAGAGGTATCTTTAACTGTTACAGTTGAGCACAGGAACCATCCCAGACTGGGCTGTTCCCACTATAGAGCTGTAGCATTTTACGTGACTACACCTACCTTTTTGTGCTCCTGAAGTTAACTTGGTACCCAGGTATGGTTGGAGGCCTGCGAGGTGCTGGGATAGCTGGGAGTAGACAGAATTGGTTCAAAATTAAAGTCCAGTCCTTCTCCATCCATGAGTTCGCTGTTGATTATGTAATCCATATCACATTCAAGGTTCTCCATGTACATGTCAATGTCCAGGTCAATGGGCAGCCTGTCCTGATTCAATCCCAAGGGAGCAGGGCTAGCAGAAGAAAGAAGCAGTGGGCTGCCCAGCTGGGCCGACTGGGGAGTTGTTGCAGAAACTGGAGCCTTCAAACTGGTGATGCTGGCAGTGTTTTGAGGAGATGTTACTATGGGAAGCGCTGATGGCAAAACACTGGCACTGACTGGTTCTGCCTGCTGCTCTGTAGGCTTTCCTCGTGGATTGCCTGAGCTCATCTTACTCTGGGGGGCTTGTCCACCTAGAAGCAGAAGAGTTCGGCTGCTCATCCTGCTACCAGTCTGCGGGAGAACTGGATCCACCTGAGTCATCATAACATCCCTTGGAGGCGGAGAGCTGGGTGTCAGAAGAGCTTCCAAGGTCTGAGGGGCAGAGAAATGGCTGACCGAACTTTGCAGCGAGATATCAACAGGGTTAAACAGGGAATTGCCAAAAGTAGTGGTCTGACCAGCTGCATTTGGGCTCCGCAAGGAAAAGCTGGAATCTCTCTGGATCTGACCACTCGAGGCAGATTGCTGGGTAGATAACACAGATGAACTGGGAGACATCAAATTTAACCCATCAATGAGCTCAAGCTCTTCAGTCACAGTTGGTGGAACATTGCTGGATGCACTGGAGTACACTAGAGAAGGAAGCAGCTCTTCATCGTGGAGGTCATCCTGCTCCGTCAGGATAGGAGAAAGCCTGGCACTAATGGTGCTTGCATTGGAACTGGTCCGAGGCCGGAAGGTGCTCCACACGTCAGAGTCCTCATTGCTTCTCGACGATGGGCTCCCAGGCCACTTAGGGAATTGGGAGCCAGGACTGTCAGCAGTGGATTCTGGAGCAGACTGGAGAGGAGGCTTCTTTTTGGATGCTTTACCTCTGACTTTTGCGAGTTTGCTGCTGTTGTCCATGGAGGCAGCTCTTCTTCTTGGTGCTTTTCCACTTTTACCACCCTCAGGATTGAGCATCCACCAAGAGCTTTTCCCTGTGGCTTCATTATGGACTTTAATGAACTTGCTGTGCAGAGACAGGTTATGTCTAATAGAGTTCTGAAAAAAACCCAAAACAAAAAACGAAAAACCAAGATATGAGGACCTGACAGTTGGCACGCCTCCCACCTAGAAACCTAACAAGCATAAAAGCATTTAGACAGTATCCAGAGAAGAAAGTTGTCACAAAGACCTACCCGTAAAAACCTGCTATTTCTGCTTGAACATGCTTGACAGCACTAGCAAGCAGTGTCATGTCTCACTGCAGCACCAACGCTGAAACTACCATGACAACTTGCAGCTTCCAACTAGCAAAATACTAGCACAAAAGAACTTTTCAAGACCATACTAAATATGCAAAAACTAAGCATACCACATAGCAAGTCAGCAAATTCTCAAACACAGCTTGCAACTTCAACATCAGCCTAACTGGAATTTGAGCTAATGTTGCTCCCACCCTTCTGCCAACCCCATTAGCCACCATAAGCCTGGCTGAAGCTTTTAATTTTAACATGGCTAGCTTTCAGACAGATTCGAGCACAGCACAGCAGTGAATCAAACAGACCAGGTGAAGAGAAATGGTGAAACGCTTCTAATTCAGTATGCCCATAACCATCTTCACCCCCAAACCAGAGAAACAAGAGAGAAAATGTGGAACAAGAGTCCTAGCAATCCTGGAGCCTGCCAGGCCCACTCTGCAAGGAGGCTGTACTCTCTCCTCTGCGTGTGTTTCCAGTGGGGTAAGATGTTCAGCAGATAGCGCACTCCCACACAGCACATGCCAGTTTTAGGCTATCCCATCTTTCCGTTTGGCAAGGCACATATTCCTTGCCTCTCACAACCCCCTTTTGGTTTAGTTTTGCTGGAAACTGCAAGCTAACGTTATCTGTACGCCAGCAAACTGAATTTTCATCCTGTAGCTGATAAACTCCGCAGTATTTTAGAATCAGCAAGCAATAATCTCATTGTTTGAGCAGATTCTCCATAAACTCCCCTGGAGGCCCTGTGCCGTGCATTTGTTTGATATTTGCATTTAATTTGTTCAAATGGTCAAATTACACATCATTAAAAGATGCTACACTGGTAGCATAACAGCAGTCCAAGAGCAAAGTATTTTTCATAGAAGTTAAAATGTATATAGCAGCCTTCAGCTCTCATGCATGCTCTCTTAATTCTGAACAAAGTTAACTCTGCTTTTATCACCCTTTCCCACCACCTCTGAACACAGTTCTTTCCTGCTTGCTACCTTCCCTCTCCACACCCTTTTCCTCTTGGACAAGTCCTCACCATGCTAATTTTGGCCACCTCACCAAAAGCACTACTCTAGTACAAAGCAAATGTAGATAAACCATACAGGCAAAGCGGAAAGTTTTCATGGAAATGGAAGGAGATGCGAGAACCAGCTTGAAATACGACATCTTGGAATAAGACTAGCACTCACATGAAGAGAGATATGCAAAGCCTGTTACCTTTTATGAAATAGTCTCAAAGCACTTTTACATGTTACTGCTAAACTGACATAACGACTAACAGCTGTAGAAACTCCTTCCTTCCTCATCTTCAACCTCTCTTCATCCCATAACACAAGCACCTGTGACCCTGAACTGGTTCAGAGAGCTAACCCAACTGAAAAGAAGCCCTATCCTCCCTTGAAAATTACTTTTCCTGCCTCTTTCATCTCCGCCTGTTTTTTGAACTTCCTCACTGTGGACGTTAAGCACCGAAAACTAAGGAAGAGAACAGAATGTGTGGTTGGAGGCAGAGGAAAAAAACCCAAACGCTTCTCACATTAGGGTTAACTGCTGTCAAAACTGCAATGCCCAAATTATCATTTTCACATCTCTCCCGCAGACTCTGCGAGGCAGCTCACCACTGCAGCCGTAACACACCTGCATGACTGAGCTCGCCTGCATAGTGGAGACTCAAGTCCAGAGAGTTCCACAATGCAAGTGAGCAGATGCACCTACCAGCCTGGGTGCTGTGAGACAGCACAACAGATTCTCACTTGCATCCTGCATGCTCCGCCGCACCAGAAAGCATGGATTTAATACACCTAGGATAGGGAGGGCACCCTCAAATCTCTTTGAGAAAGTGAGGGACAAATCAATTATGCTAAGATAATCACAGAACTCCAGGTCAAGCCTGACAGGAGAGGAAACAACAGTGTTCAGTCACCCAGGCAACCCTGACGTACTTCCTTTCTCGATGTTAAGCAACTCAAACCAGAAACATATAAATGACTTTAATTTTTTAGATGCTCCACTTCAGCAGTGCGGCAGGATTCCGGTTGGTCTGAGCACCTGCAATCCACACAAGGTCCTGACTCTGCAACATCTTTGACCGTAAAGAAGCATGACCTGAAGGAAGAGGCACAGGCAGGAATCCTTCAAATCCTTAGGTGCCTCTTCAACAGCTAGTTATGGGTGGTTATTGCTGTTTACTCAGATATCTTATAGAAGTTCTTACGGCTCTATGTTAAGTACTGCAGTGAAAAAAAATGCCAGCCTGTGTCTCTGATCCATCACAGATCAAAGATGATTCCTGTAAACCACATTCAGACAAAACCATTCTGAAATCAATGACAGATATTATGTAAAAAATTAAAGTTTGGCTAGAGACATTGATTGTACGCTGAAGGGTGGACGATTCACTATTTCCCAACCACTTTGGGTACAAGCTAGGACATATGGACCAACTACAGAACTGTGGCTAGCAGCACACACAAACTATTTCCTAAATCTCAGTTACCACAACACTAAATCTTCTTTGATAAAATGTCCTAGCCCTATTTAAAGGGCAGGAACACTCCTCAACATCGTACCAGGCCTGCCCCACACCAGCATCAGTGCTGCTGCAGACCCTGTCCAGCACCAAGCAGTGCTTTGGTCTTGGGATGGGGAATTAGCCATGGGAGCTAGGAGTACAACCACACAACTATCCTGCCCAGTCAGCCTGCTGGACAACTGCCACAGACACCAACATACCACGGAAAATACACGAGTGGGTCACACAGAAGACAGAATGCCACTGACAGCCTTTCCAGGGGACTACACGGCTTTGTAGGTAAGGCCAAGGTTATCTACCATAAAACTGAAGTTTTACTCAGAGCAGGCCAGAACATTCAGGGTGGTTTGTTTAGACTTTAAGGTTCCTCACACTAAAGCCATCTTAAACTCCCCCTCCTGCGATGTACTTTCTTCTAAGCACCAATGTGACAGGAGCAGAAGGAGGCTCCCGTGCCCTGCCCGGAGCAGCTCATCCATGCAGCAGTGGTGCATGAACCGTGCTAGCAAAGCACTCGGGGCCAAGCACAAGCTATGCTGAGAAAGACACAAGAAACACTAGCTATCCTTGAAAATTTTGTGCTTGCCCACATTCGCCTGGATTTTCAATCACTGCTCCCTAGCACCAGGGCCATTCTCCCAGGAAATGTCAAGCTTCTACTACGAACCAGAGAAGCATCAGGTTTCTTAACAAAAAGTCTCTCAAGAATGAGTGACAAGGGTGGTGGTGGGGGAAGCAATCACTGCAGCTGCCTGTAATACACTCTCACTGCCTTGGAGGCATACAAAGAACATGGTCACATCCCAGCGCAGGGCCATGTTCCAAAGCCAGGCCTCTAATTGTGCTGAATTACCATTTGCCATGGCATTCCTGGGAGGCTGCAAGGGGAGAACGCCCTGCCTGCTGCATTTGTCAGTGCCTGCCCCAGCGCTCACCCGGCCACTTGGCTCCAAAGGCTTCAGCAAGAAGTCTTCGTTGCAGAGATTTTGCGAAGTTATGCTCCAGCGAGTAAACAACTGCTCCAGAGCCAGGGAGCTAAAACATTCCCCCAGCAACACCCTTCCAGAATGAACACGTGAGCACAGATGTCAAGCTCGACAGACAGAACTGTATCTTTAGCAATAACATTTTCCTTTCTGTAATCTTTCAATAAGAGCCCATAAGAAAAAAATTCTAGCTCTCTAAAAAGCAAAGACTGAGGAGATTTACAAGTTTACCAAGACAGGCAGGCATACAACAAAAGCTGTTCAGGATTAGCTAGAGCGGAAGAAACTTGTTGGAACAAGTAATACCAGCAGCCGAGGAGCAGCCTTCTCTGAGGACTGCCTGGAAAATTAAGCCATGCTGCAAGGAGTAATCTTTCAGCAAAGCAGATTTACAGAACAAACTGCCAGGGCGCAGCAAAGAGTAGCAGCAAAATCTTCAGGTAATTTGACTGGGATTGCACAGGGCAGACGGACTTTAGCCAAAAGACGAGCTCTCCCCTACTCGTAAGGGAGATAAAGCTTCAAATGAAAAAAAGACATCTTCCACTTCCATACTTATTCAGGGCACTACACCTTGTTTGGGAGAAGGGGCTGCTGACGTCACTTTAATGAGGACTAAGTACATGTCACTACATCGCAGTGGTGGGCCCTCACCACAGTTGACCACTCGTCAAGAAGTTTTATCCCACTTGAAAAATAGGACACTTGGTGACCCCACACTTGCACCGTCATCCATGCACGGCCACTGGCCTCATTTTCCACACCCAGCACTTCACCATCCCCCCCATCCACCTTGCCATGCCCAGCTGCCTTCCTCCCTCCCCACCAGGCCCTCACCTAGGCCAGATTACTTGCTGTGGCCAGACCATTTAAGACCTAATAGGACTAAAACATAAAAGATTCTGTTAAAAGAAAGACTGATGGACACAAGCCACCCATGCTCCTCAGATTCCATGCTAGACTCTTCACTACAGCCTCTGAACAACTGTCATTCTGCTTCTGTCCGTTATTTTTCCCTCCTGCTTTAAGAAAATCCAGCTAGGTTGTCAGCAGCCGGGACAGAGAACATCTCCCTGCTGCCAGGACTACGCACATTGCTAACATCGCATGAATGCATCTGGGGGCATACGAGGTAATGGCAAGAGCCCAGCAGTTTCCACCCACTCCCAGCTACTCTGGATCCAAACAGCCAGACCCTCCTTCCCCTCACAGGGCAGCAACTTCCAAGAAACAAAACCAATCCCAGTTTAATACAAAGCAGCACCTACACCACCACTAGAGATTAACTGGCCTTAAGTTAAGTACCAACAACGACAGCAACGACATCACTATTCTGATCTGGTTTAGAATGTGCATTTCTTCATTTTTAGAGTCAGAAGGTTTAATAAGGAATTGTATAATTTCAGAGACATGGACTTAGGAGTAAACACTATGGGCTTTCTCAGCACGGTCAACAGAAAGTAGCCTTCTTCCTCCACAGACTGAGGTCAATGGGTCAGAGCAGCAGAGAGACCAGACTCTAGACTGAGCCTCCCCTACACGCAAACCTGTACCAGGCTGAAGGTCGGGCAGAATTATACTTTGCTCAGAGCTAAGATGCTGAGTTTAAGTTTCATGTTTCCTTTTGCTTTATGGCATCACGTCAGTTATGTCTCAGTGAGTAAAGACAGGGAAACATTTTTAACATCTTCTCAAACCATTATCTTGAAATTATCATTGCCAAGAGTCAAAAGCAAACCTGCGTAAAGCATTCCCACCAGATGTTCCTTTCTAGATAAAGGGTTTCTCTGTGAAATTAAAGAAAGCTCTTGTGATAGTGATTTGCGTTCTTACCTGTCCATGTCAAGAAGCTACATTTCTGACTAGTCTGAGGCAAAAAATCTTCACAGATACAGGGACACTGCAGCACAGTCCAGATGGATATAAGCAAACAGCTAATGTGATTATTTTAGGAACTGACCATTGCTTTTTTGGAGATCTGACTACAGAAAAAAACCAAAAGCTGGCTGAACCGTAGTCAACACGCCAACAAATAGCAAATTTTTCATCTTCACCAAAACAAGCGTTCACATAATTTTCTATCCACTGAACTGGAGTTTATTTGCAGGGCATAAGGATAACCTGGCAGAACCTACCAGCTGCAGCACAGCAGAAATAGTCCAGAAGATTGACAGGCTTGCTTTTGTCTGCTAGCCTACTAGCCTTTCATGGAGAGGCTTCAGAGGGCCACAGGATGAGCAGCTGCTCCAACCTGAGGGAGCTCTGCACATGCTCTGCCAGGCGGTCAGACATCCTCAGCTCCAGGAGAGGCTGGGGCCTTCAGAGCCAGCACTGTGGCACTGGAAGCCACTGAAGTCACTCCATCACCACAAACTGAATGGCAGGGTACATGCAAGGAAGGACCCAAGAGCCCTCAGCTAGGTGTCTTGATCCATCTGGTCAACAGTTACTATCAACTACAGGCAATATGCACATAACACAAGCATGGAACGGAAGGGTTTAAAGTAAAATGCTGTAATGAAGATTAAGAGCTAGCTGAGTTTCCAGATGGATGACACCTTCTGTTCTAGACAAGCAGAATGCTTGGTAAATTTTAATTCGTAATACAGCTGCTTGAGTTGCTGCACACACACACGTTTGAATCGAGGTGAATGTGCAGTACCAGAATGCAGAGGTGTGACTTTAGCCTCCCACAACTAATGCAATATTGCAGAATCATTTGGTCTTTCCTTTACACTGCACACACAGGAAATATCTGATTTTTGCTTCAGTGAAGTGTCTTTGGAGGGTGAAAAGGATGGTTTTAAAGTTCATTCTGTCCCTACAAAGGAAAAGACACCAGCTTTGGTACAACACACAGAATGTTTCACTGAGCGAGACTAGTCCTTAACATTGCTTCTCATTGCGTGAAACTTGCTCATACTTCTGGATGCGAGAAACGCAACAGCCAGTGCAAACTGCTTCAGTGGGGTCTATGCACTTCTACTTTATTCAAAACCCTCAGCACCTTCCTCCCCCAAGTAATTTCAAAGCCAGAAGGAATTATCCTCTTATGCACGAAGCTGCTTGCAGAGCACCAAGGGGAGGATTACAAAGAAGCCCCACAGCACACCCCTGCAAGGACACTTCTGCCTTTGAGGCTGGTTAATTCTTAACTTCAGCTGAGTTACTGCAGGGAAAGGACAAACTGCACACCCAGCAAATCTGTCCTTTACAAAGCACTCGAAGCAGTCAAGAACAGCAAACACCACCTTCCTCGAAAACACAGATTCTTCCGGAATTCACAGAGGTTACACCCTGGCACCCTCTAACAGCTGTATTTCCCCCAATTGTATAGCGGAGCAGGACAACTGTAAAGTAATTATGAATCAACAAGGAGTCTATGGGGTTTGTACCGCCTAAAGTAGATCGAAAAAAGTTTTTAAAGACCCATTTCTTGTAATTTCCCATTTAAAATTCTGTTAGAACTACACTACATACAACTACGACCTAACATCATTATGGCTCTGCCCAAACAACACATAAACACCAGAACTCTGGGAGCTGTAGTACTATCTTAACAGGCACCAAAATGCTACATCGGTATTCAGGAGCACCTCCACACTAATTTCCTTTATCCAAACTCCTTCAGTTCAAAACTGAGAAATCAATAAGGCTAAGACAACTCCAGACGTTTTTCTTTTAATTTACCAATCAAAAGAGATGCAAGCAGAACTTCACAGTTCTAAAAGTAACAAGGAACAGCAAACCCAAAAAAACTCGACAGGCCCATTCCTCAACTGAAGAGACATCTTTGGTTTATTCAGTTTGTCTTAAACATAAAACATGCACCTACTGAGTTTACTCTAAGTCCACAAAATCAGACTGAACTAATTTGATTGATTCCACATCTTTAAAACTGTAAATGTCTAACCGGCCTTCATCTCATGCACCTTGATGCACACAGACTGAAGCAAAACAAACAAAACCTCTTGCAAATCTCTAACTGTACGTTAACATCAAGTAAGACTAGAAATGAGAGCTCTGTGGTCACATGTGATGGGGGACGCATCCTGCCAAGCCCTGCCAACGGGATTTGAAATAGTGGGCAGGGAAGAAAACTGAGCAGAGGGAACATACCACAGCCCACTTTGCCTCTCCTGGGCACCTAAGATCAACCATATACCTCCTACACACCAGCCCAAACTTTGACAATGTTTGTTAAAAATGAAAACAATTTTTAATGAGAATTTCCCCTGGCATTCGAACAGTTTCAACTAGACATGGCTTTCTGTTTGCTGGGTAAAGTCAAGGCTTTTAAACTGCCCTGATCATAGGGCAGGCCGATTCCCACCACAGCTGCTGTCACTCTGCCCTCCCTCATCTTTCCTGGCACAAAGTTTCTGTTCTCTTGCCCTACCAAAGCCAGCCTGAGTTAGTCAATTCCCAGCATGAAAAACTGTAACAAATTTCACGCTGAAAAGTCATCACAGAACAGCTACAGCAACAGCGTCTGAGCAGGGACTTCAACCCTCGTATGTGCAGAAATTCTCACCTTTGCCTTCCTGCAAGATAAACCCAACTGTACGTTTCCCTAAGTGACACATGATTAAAACACAGAGTAAAACCAAATACTGACAGTCCCGTTACACATGAATGAATCTAACAAAGGAACAGCCATACTGAATCAAGGCAGAAGTCTACCCATTCCAGCGTCCAGTCCAGCAGGACACTTCACCATATTCCAACTTCCCCACAATATCTGGTGATGCATTTGAGAAGCCACACTAAACTTCAGCCTCAGGCACTACTGCCAAACAGAGACAGACACATCCCTGAAGAGGAAATGCACCAGTTCCATCAACTGCCTGCCAAAACAACATGACTCCACACAGCAGCAGCAGGACCAGGACAATGCGCCCAGCCTGAGAAGGCAAGAACTATCTTCCAGCGAGACCACCAAATCTTCTGAAGAGAAAGAAAATGCACCCAAGCACTGTCCTAAACCAGAACTTAATGAGGATTCAACCAGCACAAATGAGAAAAAACAAAAAGCCAGTTTTAGTCTAACTACATGCACTTTCCGGGAACTGTCAGTGAGCCAGACAAACAGGAAAGGTGAAAACTTTTGTCTCTACTTGTGCCAACCTATGCTGTGACAGCTGCGTCCCTCTCACCATGTTCCTACACTCTCTCGAGCAAACATTAGCACTCATGCAACTGCATGGTCTGCTACTTCACAGAGCTGAGCCAGTCAAAAACTAACCTACCAGAAAAAGCTATAGTTTTTTTTTTTTTTTTTTCAAAATTAGCTCTCTGTGCTGACTTACTGCTCGGTCACACAGGCAGAGGAACACGTGGCTGGAGTCACGGAAGCCTCAAACCACACTGGCTCAAGCTACTGCAGAACCGCGGTGTGGCTGCGCTGCTGACCAACACCCGCAAACAGCGAGGGACGCTGCAAGCGAGAGCATGGCATTAGGCGTAACGCCAGGCCGCAGAGAGAGCAAGAGATCGCCCTCGGGGCTCCAGTGGCCGTGGCATCCACTGCGCTCTATCAGGACAGCCCGAGGGACTATTTCACCAGCCGGAGCTGGCTTGGCTGAAGAGAGCGGGAAGACACCAGCCTGCCACCTGCAGAGGACGGGGACGGAGTTCAGCTCTTCCAACAGAACTCTGCGCGTGCCTGCTCCCAGAGCCAGAGGCGCGGCCAACGCTGCGGCTCTGCAGCAGGACACCGCTCTCCCTCCTCCGAACCCCAGCAGAGCTCCCCGCCCCGCACAGCCGCAGCACCGGCACTGCTCCGGGACACGGCACCCCTTCCGAGGGAGCCTCCCCAAAGCCGAGAACGGCTGCTAACAAACAGTTATTTGTACTGAGCTTCAGCGCAGTCAGGCGGCAGAGAACCACGGGCTCGTGTTTAAAAACCGGCAGCAGCCTGGCGCCGGCCTCCGAGCTGGTGCTCGCCCCTTCCTCGGAGAGCTTCGCCCCGCACAGCGCGCGGGGAGCGGCCTCGCCGCTCCCCCCGGCCCCGGCCGCACAGGGCCGCCCGCG
>Ga0181612_182512_pt1 | contig 21203 bp, 14 predicted proteins | sample HoacroProtozoa21_FD_119630 | JGI IMG/M metagenome (GOLD analysis project Ga0181612, IMG submission 119630) | Hoatzin crop microbial communities from Cojedes, Venezuel. Combined Assembly of Gp0051906, Gp0051904, Gp0051908
CTTTAGGGCGACCACCTGCCTCACCATGGTCTTCAACATGAGCTGCAAGGGAAGACCCTCTGCTCCGGTGTCTCGAGCACCTCCTCCCCCTCCTTCTTCACTGACCTTGGTGTCTGCAGAGTTGTTTCTTTCACATCGTCTCATTCATATGCAAAAATATTACTACTGGTTAATCTTTTTAGACACTTCACTGCTCCCATGAAACTGCCCTCGTGGACAAGATTTCTCTCATCCAGTTTTCCCAGACAGCTCTTGGAGTGTCTGTCATTCTAAGCTAACTATATCCAGCCTGCACAACTGCCCGTGAATTGCATAACTCTGAGGTTGCTAAGTCAAGTGAGATAAATCCTACACAATGTCACTGTTCCTTCACTTTGAGTAATGCAGTGCCCAAGTGGTGCCCTGTCCAAGCTGAGAGGGTACAGACAGAGCCTAAAAAATCAGTGTTTAATTAATATTTGAGTAATCTTAAAGGCCACACTTCCATTTTGCCTTTTTAACATTGCCTTACCCATACTTACACATTTGTGTATTTCTTCAGAGCTTACTAGATTCTTCTGGGTAGCATAAAAACCAACATGTGCCCAGTTTCATAATTCCACACCTACTACTGGGTCACCCTGGAATAACTTGCAGTAGAACAGTGGCTGGGTTACAGACTCACAGCTTTTTTTCTGTACACAATCATAGATTTAGAAGAGATGTTTGACCTGTTTTAGTCACTGGGATGGACAGTAGGGAAGCTTCTCCTCCAGTCCTGTATTCTGACATCACAGCAAGAAATCTGTGGGCCATGGCCGCGCCGCTTCCAGTCTAGGATCAGTGGCATTTGTCTGGCTTCAAGGAAAAGTATGAGGCAACAGGTTTGTCTCAACTTACAGAGGCCACATTAAACTTCATCAGAGTGCCTACCTAGGCACTAAAGTACAGGGATGATAGATGATATTACTGTTATACTCTATAGCATACTAAGAAAAGCTGTGTACTTTGCAGAGTGCATGGGACAGTAAGTACGATGTTTGTACACGGTGTTCCGTGGTAGCGCAACCATTAATCTTTTATCTATGACTGAAAACTTTTTCCAGCTTTAGATAATATCTGGCAATGAGTACAACGAGAACATTGCTACACAGGCAGGCTGAGATTATCTCCAAGCTGCAGCGATGGAAGGCTGCGATAACACGTACTGCTTCTTCTTGGTGGTGTTAATGCATGTATTGATTTTCAACAAGTCCTCCAAAATAGTGATTTGAAACTCACAATATTTTCAAAAGTATGCTGGGGTCTGGAGGATTGTCTTTTCTTTTCTTTTTTGCAATGGGACAACTATGTAAAGTGTATTTCTAGTCGGAGGAAGATAACTCAGTATACCTTGCCAGTATGATTGATTGCTTTCCTAAGGGTATATAGAGGGAATATGAATATTCCAAATTAATAAACTTGTTAATAATCAGAGCTGATTAAGAAGAATAAATGCAAAAGTTGAACACAAAAAATGAAAATGTGCATGTTCAAGTGGTAGTTGGCTCTGTAAAAGTATCTTGACTGGAAATGCTGATAATCTAGGTATAAAGCCAATAAAATTACAAAGATAGAATAGCAAAGGGAAGACAAGATAGTCTTTTTAGACTATTTGAAAAGTCAGAATGAAAAACTGTGTTTTTCATAAACAAACAGCTGTGTCACTATCTAAGAAAACATCAAATAATTTAAGCTTCTGATCTTATCGTGCCTTTGAGCAAACTTTCCAGTGACTCCCATATGGCTAATGTTTGAGAGAAGGCCAAAGGAATTAGTCCAAAACTTGACAGGTGATTGGGAGTGACTGTCTGCGCCTCAGCATCCAGGGTTCCCCACGCAGGAATGTGAGAGTGGCCGGGAGGACACAGGCACAGCACACATCTGCGTCTCCAGGCATCCCTCAGAGCTGTACGGTGCTGAAGCCCCAGCTGTGCCCCCGCCACCGTAAAAGGACACGCACGGAGGAGCATGAGCCTGCAGAGCGATACGTGTGGCAGGGCTTGCAGGAAAGATGTCAGAGCCACCTGCGGCACGGGAACCAGCACAGGAGAGGCCAAGCACACATCAGATTAAACAGAGAACTCTGCAGCCATTTTAAATTAAACTGGACACTTGGGACCTGTGCCAAAATGTTTGGGAGGCTGCTTCTTGCAGTGCCTGCATGCTCTGCAACCTCAGAGGAAAACGAGCAGTGCTCCTGCTCACTCCTGGCAGTGTTTAGCCGGCACAGAGGCTGGGGAGGACTCTTCACCCCTCTGCATAAGCACAGGGCTGGCACTGGGTCTGTCACCGGGTCTGTCACCATCGCCAGCACCCAGGCTCTGGTTTACACATTGCTTGCTGCCCTTTCTCTATACGGTATTTTTAATTAATTATTGTTTCCCTTGATACCTGAAACCCTGCTGCAAGATTCAGTCCGCTAGATCTGTGTATGAATACCAACATGTCCTAGCGAGTGTAGGTTTGAAAACAAAAAGTTAGATTTGCATGCTAGCCAGTGGGCAGATCCATTTTCCAGCATCAATATTGCAGGCTGGGACGAGATACCACTGTCTTTGCCTGTCTGTGCATGCTTCTGTCAGGTTTGGCATCAGAGCCTAGCATTACTTTCCCTTCCATAAACAGCTTTCAACGCCTCTTTGAATGAATTATTCTCACATAAATAATTTCATCTGAATGAAGGCTGGGTATATATACTCTACTGGATTTGTTCAAGACAAAAGGAAACAGATAAACATCAAGTATACCATCAGATAAACCTCTCAGAAAAAAAAAAAAAAAACAAAATGGACAAATGTATGTTAATTGCACAAGTTGAAAATCCTTTGGATTTTGTTACACAGGCATTTTATTTCCAAACATATAAATTCTTCTTTATTTATTTTTAAATGCGTAATATGCATACGCTAAAATAATTATTATTGTAATTTATCATCAGAGAGGGCTTCAAAGTACTGTGATGAAACTGGGAACTGGTTCCGCCATCCTGAGAGCAACAGAACTTGGTCCAACTATACCCTGTGCAACTCTTTCACCTCTGAAAAACTGAAGGTACGCTATGGTTAAAAAGACAGTGATTGTTTGGGAATGATTTTGGGTGGGGCTGGCAGTAAGACACAGGTGAGAGGGATCAGAATAGTTCTCATCTTTCAGCTCTCTTTGTTGCAAAAAAATTTAATAGCGTTGTCCTTGTGATCTTAGCTTATTAAAATTATTTGATGAGTGCTCAAACCTAAATATAGGTTTGCTACTGGGTGGATAATTTGGTAGCAATTCATGTGACAAGTTTTGCAGTATTTTTCAAATGCATTTTTTAATTCCTGTGATTTTCTCTGATTGTCCAACAGTTATAAAATTATCCCTTAAAATTTCAATTTTTCTTTCTGTAATAAGTATATTCCAAGCTGTTGATGTTTTTTCTTGCAGGGCTAGAAATACTAATGTAAGTTAAAGTTATTTTCCTTAAGCAAAGAATACTACCCTGTAGTCCTTTTGAAAAGAAATACTTCTGAAGGTACCATTAATCCAGAAAATCCTACGAGCCTGAACACAGTCAACTTTAACAGTTTGGCTGAAGTCATTGAGACTATTTACAATTATGAATTAAGCATTTGCAATAATATTTCCAAAATCAAGTTGCTAAGGTGAAAGACAACTAAATATAAAAACACCAAAAGAAACAAGGAGAGAGAAATATGAGAAAAGCTTAAAAAAAATAAGTTAGGAAAGGTCATGAAAATAAACATATTTCTCAAATGTGAGTGGAGCTCCAGGAAAATCTGATTACAGATTTGTGACAGAATAATTTGTGACTGTTTGGAATTGTGGAGGAAAAGAGTCAAAAAGTTATTTGATTTGGGGTTTGTGTTGGAGTATCTTTCTTTATGCAGCCAAAAAGCAGTATGTGGTTATATTCAATAATGATTCAGCCTAAAGGTCCTTGGAAAAGTCTACTGGACCAGGCAGGAGGTGAATTCTAAAAGTTTTTGCAGCATGAGGAACCATCATGGTAACATAGGGCTCACCTATGTGACAAAGAGAGAATAGTACTAACAATCTGAGCTCACAGAGGTATTAAATGGAAGCACTGTAAAAATATGATTTTTCCAGATGTTGGCCCTTGTAGGGAGGCAAAAAATATAGTCCTGTTACCTATTATCCATGCCTTCCAGAAGAACAATTTTGGACATCATTCAAGTAAAGTGCAGATAGAACACAAAGGAAAATTATACGTACATCGAGATTCTTCTGAAACAAAAAATGATGGAAAATACAGAAAGAATCTATCTTTACAGAAATGCCAAGTTAGATTATGACCTTTAATCCAGGTCTTCAGAAACAAGAGTATGCTTCATTTGTAGACTATTTCCATGTACCTACAGACAGTATAATTAACTGAGTAGAAGGTATTCCTATTGGAGAATTCTCTTTCCTCGAGCAAAGAATTCTAGAAGAATTTCTAAAAAACATTTAACTGTTTCTTTTATAAGTTTTCTAAACCCAGGATGACAAAGTCTGCATAAGATAAAAATTTGGTGAGTCAGCATGTTAGAAGTCCTATATGTCAGAAGGAACATAACAGATTGCCAGTTCAAGGAGTGCAGCAATTAGTAAAATAGTTCATTATTTGTTTGAAGTTAACTGGAAATACCAACAAGGTATGCTTTTGAGGCAGAGCACTTAAAAAAAAAAATTATAGCCAGTTCTTCAAAATACGATGGTGGGCCATATGCTTTGTTAGCTGACAGTTCAATCCATTCTGATCTGTCTTTGTTGTTATGTTTGGAAAGCTTTCTTGAGCAGTTACCATAGGAAGTTTGCATGGAGTAATCAAAAGTGCCATTGCTGAGTCCCAGATATACACTTAAACTGATTTAGCAGTTGTATGCTGAAAGGTAGATATTTTGAATAATGAAGAGTCCTCTGAAGTGCACATAGACTTGCCTGTAGGTATCTGGAAGTCTTTCCTACTGCTAGCTCTTTCAGGCTAAGGGTTATATATGAGACAGGCAGCAAAACAACATGTTTTTGAACAGTTCATCTGTAAACTAAATTCTGACTTTAAAATTATATCAATCTAATATCATGAAAAACCTTAGCAACCACTTAGTATGGAGTGGAAGAAATGTCAAATGCACAGAGGTAAAAACCTCTCCCACTACTCTGCATTCAGAAAGTGGTCTCATATTCTCTGCACTCTGGTCCGCCCTCTCTGGGGCACCTGGTGGTCTCAGAAGAAGCTGTCAGGCATTTGCACTCACTAGCAATGTTGTGGTTAGGCTTTGTGCAGGAAAACTAGGAGACCTAGGGTATTTGCAGTAAATATGCATAGAGTTCCATAATCTGGTGAACGATATTTACACTCAGATCATGTCTGCTCTACATGGTCAGGGTGGTGTAAATGTGACTTTGGTTTAAATCTGAATCAGGCCACCACCACCTAGGTTAATGAAAGCAGGAGCTGATTCCAAAGTTGTAAAATGACTGAAGAACAAACTAGGTAAGAAGATGTGCACCTTTGCTAAGACGAATAGATTTGTTTTCTGAATTTTGTTCGGATTTGTTTTCAGATGAAAGTTTAAAGTTACTTGGAAACACCAAAAAAAATGTGAGTGGCTACAGAAAGCAGTTCATCTAATCACTGAAAAAAGGAAAATTGCTCATGTGTAACAAACAAAAATTGAATGAAGTGGAGCTGAAAAGAAAATAAACCCAGCAGAGGAACTAAGTCCTGCTATCTAGTCTTTTTTCAGGATAGGCTGATACTATATTAGTGCTTTCAGAAAAGAAGGCAATGGTGAAGCCTGGCATGCCATTTAGCCTCCTGCAGTCTTCTGACAGCTGTGTGATGCTGAAGACCTTATCTGAGACTAACATATGACATTTAAATATTGCAGCATTCTGCAGCCCAGGTGCTGTCCTGCTATTTTGTTTCACTATTGGCATACAAAATGTGGTCAGGCCTGTCTTGGATTTCACTGATATTAGTTGAGGTGAAAGCCCGATTATCTGTTCATGCATATGGGCGTCCCAGAACTGTAAGACCATCTAGTTGCTCAATAACAAGGTGCACGCCAGTGTCAACCGGAATTTGTCTCAGGGCATGCTATTCTAGTGTGGTAGGAGTTGAGAATAATTTTCATCTCATCTGCTGGTTTCGTGACTCTGTAGGCCTTAATCATAAGCCCTTTCTGACCTCTCCTCTCCAGAGGGGAGAATCCAAGCATTTGTACCCACTTCTCATAACACAGCAACTCAACCTCAGTTATTTTAGTTGCCTTCTTTGCACATTTCCTAGCTCTGCCATGTGCATAAGATATGGAGACTAGAAACACACATGCATTTAAAATGTAAATAGAGGGACAATGATGTTCTACCCTCAGTGCCTTTCCTGATGATATCCAACGTTTTGTTGACTTTTTGGCTGTCATTACACAGTAAGCCAATGATTCAGAGAACTGGCCAGGACGACTCCAAAAACTCCTTCCTGAGCTTGGTTTCCAGATCTGAGTTCAGCATGGTGTAGGCAGGGTTTAGATCATTCGTCCCTAGGTGTATCACCCCATTTTTTTACGTATTAAAGCTCTTGTGGCATCTTCTTGTCGCCTAAGTTATGTGAGGCCCTTCTGGAGTCCCTCACTGTTATCTGGAAGACCTAAGTATCACCTGGAAACTTACGAGATTTCTCTGCATCAGGTCACTGATGAACATGTTGAACAAAATGCCGTCCCGGATACCAGTCCCGAGGGCACATAACCACTGACTCATCTCCAAAAGTGACCATTAAGCTTTTGCTCCCTGTTGTTTAAGCTGCTTTCAAACCATAAAAGCTTTCTTCCAGTCCTGGGGCAACCTATTTTCTTTAATAATTTTGTGTGTGTGGAAACTTGTAATTGGCTTTCTGAAAGTCTGAGTGTGTTGTCTGATGTGCTCTCCTAGGGCTCGGGAAGTTAGTGATGCATAGTGTGAGCAGGGATCTCACCAGTTACTTCAGTGCAGCAAAAACAGATCAGCTCATGTAAGAAACACTTATCTCATTTTTAGACCATGAGTCATGCTATTTAATAGATTGCTGATATTAAAAGTATATTGAAAAAGAACCTTTGAAAGAAAAGAAACACAGAATGGGAGTTTGATTTTGTAGATTCTTCCTTCATGAGAAAAAACCCTGAGTGCCTTAAAATTGTTTATGTTTGCCTTTTCTTCTTGTTAAATTGCAGATGGCGTTCATACTTTATTATATGGCGATTGTTGGCCATGCTTTGTCTATAACATCCCTGTTGATTTCCTTGGCAATTTTCTTCTATTTCAAGTAAGTATTTCTTACAGACACTCTCTCTTCTTTCCCTAAGGGATCTCAAGTGGTAATCAAAGAAAAGCTTGGAAGGGGACATGGCAGCAAGAAACAGCTCTTCTGAGTGCCGTTTTGTATAATTCTCATAAAAAAGTCTCAACATAAAGTCCTCTCACCAATGGGACATCTCTCAGTGGTGTGTAGCCAAGATCATGCGATTAGATTTGTCAAGACTGGTGTAAAAGTGTAGCCCGTAGGGAAATGGTGTAACTAGAGATGCAGTAGGGCCCTTCATTTACCAGTTGCCTGCTGTCCCTTGAAGGGCACGTCCAGCCCCTGGCAGGTGCAGGGACTGCACAGGGCAGGGTCTTGAAGCCCCCAGCTCCTGAAGGACAGGAATACCTTCATCCAATGCTGAAGGACTGAACTATTGACTGGAGTAGGGGTTTACAGGACTCAGCCCTAAGCGTGAATCTGACACTAGTGTGTAGGCTGTCATCAGCATTAAAAGGAAAAACAGTGATGTGCTGTATCAGAACTTTAAAAGGAGACTAAACTGATATTCACTGAAAGCATTTCAGGTACTGTATGGCAACTTAACTAGAACATTTAAATCTTATCCTTTAGTGAACCTGTCTGCACGCTATTTATTGTAATGTGTCTGCAGTTAAGGAACAGAGGGAGCTCAGGTTTGCCATCAGACATGTAGTCACAGCTCCAGTCACAATCAATAGTGAAGGGCTGTCTGGGAACAGCCTTCGGTTTCCAGCTCCGGGAAATGGTAAGCACTAGAAGACATCAAAGGCACTGGGAAAGATATTCAAGAATAAACAATGGACAAGATCCTGAACTATTGTACATCCAGAGCTATGATGACTTGCATAGGCTGTATTCTCCTAGCTCTTAAGCAATCTTTTTAAGATATTCCACTTTTATAAAATGATTGTAAGCTGCAAACTTCCCAGAGTGACACCAGACTCAGAAATCAGGGTTGTAATGTCCATTCACAGATACTTTGACGAAACAGAATGATACATCCAGTATAACGACCCAAATGGGATGGCATCATACTGATTTCACCAAAGGTGCATCAGTTGCTGTAATCAGATAGCCAGACCATCAGTTCATGACCAGATATAGGGAAATGCTCACCATCAGTAGAGTGTATCTGGAGGTAACTGCAAGGTAATCTAAAAAGGCAGGTGAAGTTTTCCAACTTTACCTGAATAAAGGTTTCCAATGATACAAAGGAGTATTCCCCACACTGCACACTGGGAAACAAAGAATAGAAACAACTACAAATTCTTCTGAATAAATAACAAACACAGTTATAACCTAATGGACTTTTATTGCCAAAAAATATACTTCATTGAAGAATACAAATAAAACCCAAGCTCTTCAGAGAATGCGGTATTCTTTGAGCAGTCAATAATACAAGGAAAATGGAACAAAAAAAAAATCTTTTATTTTTCACAAGCTTCTTTACAGAGTTGAAGAAAGAATAGTTGCACAATAATGGCAACCCATAGTAATTAAAAGTCCATCACAGTTGTCATTGTAACAGTATACTGTTTCAAGATTGTCATTTAGCCTGCAAGACATTATTTCAAGCTACAATTATGCCAGAACACAAATAGGCCTGTGTGAGAGTATTAGTAAGCTTCTTTCTACGTGAACGTGAACAGATTTGAGCCCTTGACAATTTTTTATCATCTTCCTCATAGAAAGATAAATTATATTCTTTTGTATATTCATCAATCTGTTTCAGCAGCTCAAAGACATATTTGCAATCCAGAAGTATATAATACTTCTAGGCATTAATTATATTTCCAGCAAACAGACAAAGAGCATGACTTTTGTATACAGGTCAGAATTTATCATTTGATTTTATTTGGTTGATGTTTGTAGAAAAATGAAAGCCAAAAATATGCCCTCAAATCTCCCAATTCAAATTTAACAAATACATCAAATGCATTTGTTCCAGATTTTAGTGACCAAAAAAAAAACTGTGAATTATAAGCAGGTTCTAAACGAATACCTTCCCACTCATGCCAAATCATGAATGTATATATGCCTTATTTTCAAAGAGACAAGGATTCATTCTCTGTAGAACCTTTGCTTTCCAAAGCAGCTTTTCACACTGAAATTTCCAAGTCTGGTAATGGAATAATTGGGTATTTCTTCTATTCCTTTATCTTGCAGCCCTAACTTAAAGTTTATTTCTGTAAACATTCAGCTGTTCCTTTTTGTCACCTATAAGGCCAAGGAATCTTAATGACATACACCCAGTGCATTTTCTATCATGACCATTTAGTTTTAAACATTTGCTATGACTCTCTTAGTTTTTATGTGTCTATACTAACTGGCATTTAAGTGTCTTGGAATTGGTAGATTTAGTGTTCTGCAGCATAGGTGAAGAACTTCAATGCAATGTGACAAACTTTACATGCTGGATTGTGAGATATCATCAACTTCATTATCCAAATTTCTGAGGTGTATTTTTGGCCACAAATACACTTATGAAGGTATGTAGAATCCATCAGTACATAGCAAACACAAAATTCCAGCTTATATATGCACAGTAATTGCATAAATTTGGGGATAAAAAGAACCCCTTGCTGAACCCCCATCTCTAGTGGACAAGGGATGGTTGCCTTGCTCTAAAAATCTGCAGTGAAAGGTGCTCCACAAAACCCCATATACCTTGTGCCAGTGCTTGAATCTGTTCTAGCCTCAGGGTCCCTGAATTATTTAATCTACATGTTATAAGAGGCATCGTAGCCATTTCTGGTCTCAATTTTCATGTATGTATGCTACATGTCTATGAATATGTTCAGGTTGTGCGCCTTCTAATAGTTATTTTCTTAGTAACATTATGCAAAACTTCTCCCTGGTTACTTTATCCATTGCTGGACCCTGAAAAGGTGCACCATGGATGGGGGTGTCCAAATAGGCTGGAAAAGGGTATGCTTAGTAAATTCAGAGGCCAGAAGAAGCTGGCAGAAATCTTAGGGCTGTACGGTTAGATGTCTGTGCCTCCACTGTCAGACAGGAAGGGCAGTAAAAGAACAAGCCCCCAAACATCACCAGCACCAAGAGTGAGTCTAGGAAACATAGGAAAATTAAATGGTTGGACTTTGCATAGACTATAAGAGTCTGTAAGATTACAAGCCCAAAATACGTGAATCCAAAATACAGGCTGTGAATTCTGCTCATTTCCAAAGAGGGAGTTTAGTGAGTGACTGTGATAACATGCAGTAATCAGATACAGATACAGCTAGAAACTCTGCCCCATAAACTGATGAATTCCCTTTCCATGTATGTAAAGTTGAAAAGCACAAACCACAGCCACAGTAATGCTTTGAGAAAACTGGAAAGAGCACAATTTAATCTGATTTGGTATCCTATACCCAGGCTTCAGAGTTCTTTGCGACAGTAAAGACAGGATCTGGTTAAACCGACGGCCCAAAATGGACCAAAAAGCTGATTCCTTGCAGTGGCAAGGCAGGATTAGGTTGTCTGAGTCACTCCTAGCTCTGAATCATAGACAATGCACAATACTGACTGGTCCCAGGCCACGCTGAAAGTCTTCTCTTTGCAGCAGCCTTCCAGACAGTAGCACACCTCCTTCTCTCTTTCCTCCACTTCTCCTTCCCCTTCCATGACTAATACACGACACAAAGGTTACAGGAAGAAATAGAGAAAGGAATTAAAACAAATCACTGCAAAATGAGAGGACAAAGAGGAAACCAAACCACAATTATAAAAAAGTCAGAATAAAGCTGTATGGGAGCAGGATTCATGTTACCTTCAATTGTTTTCTATCATCTGGCTATGACAGCACGAGATTATTTGACCTTCAATAACAGGCAAGGTGTCAATCAGACAGTCAGTCAGATAGCAAGAGATGGTTTCGGGGCCATATAATAGCCTTTGACTGTAGAGGCAGCAACAAATAGCTTGCAGAGGTTGCTGTTTCTCACATGTAAGTCTCCTGGCAGAGATTTTTTTTTCTTTCAGTTTTGGGTATTGATTCATAATGATCTGACACCACAATGTTGCAGTAATTTTGGAAGGGAATACTGAATCAGTAGTGACGAGCATCACTAAGCAATACTAACTCATAACAGGAGACAGAGTATTCATAAAGTAGAGTGTCGAACAGTGACGTGCATCACATTATTGTAATATTTTTATAATTGCAAACCGAGACTCCATTTATCTTATATGATAAAACACAAAAGAGAAAAGGAACTCCAAACTCCAAATCACTTCCAAATGAATTATTAAAACAAAGACATTTGTATAAAGACAGATGGGCAGTACGATAAGTCTATGTTTGCAGAATAATAGATGGTGTGTTATGAATGAGCCTGCAGTCTAATTTTTGCCAAGGCTTTTAAAGGGATTTGAAGAAGGATAATGGGTGGAAGGATAATTTGTGGAAGTTTGTTGGGAGTTTTCCCCAGGGGTAAGGGAGAGCATGGTAGAAAGCATGAAAATAATTTGAAAACTAAGCTAGTGGGTATGAGATGGAAAATAGCTGGCTGGGGATGAAAATCGGTTTTCTCGATATCCATGAAAGAAGAAATGGCAGAATCACAGTGGAGATCTATGAAGAAAATAATGCTAAAAGCTGCATGGAAGTCAAAATATCCTGGATGCAATAGAGAAGTGGAGATAAGAACTCGAAAGTAAGGGTGACTCTGTGTGTAGATAAGAGGACCTATCTCTGTCAGAGGAAACATAGAAGCCATAGGATAGATGTGAAACACAGAAGAACCACGAGAAACACAGGATACTCTGGAACTCTGAGGCACAATTGATAGAGGGATAGTGACAGAAAAAACTCACAAGCTTTAGACCCTGATAACTGGCTTTGTGATGCCTTCTTCCATACTGATTAATAAAGCAGAGTAGGGAGCATACAGAAGCGTGGGCCGGGGGTGACAAGGAGCCTTCAAAAACACCACGAAGGAATGATTAGAAAGAGGGCCAGGAAGAGAGCTAAGAGGGATCAGAGGAGAAGATTACAGATGATTGTCAAAACCAGCAGAGAGGATGAATCAAGTAAGGGTTTTGGTTTTGCTAGAATGCTCTCCTCTCTGTATGAACTGAGTCAGGCAGGTGCTGATGCCATTTTAATGGCAAACACTGAAGGTCAGATTAAAAAGTGAGAGTATGGAAAAATATGCTTAATGATCCAGACGGGTCTTTAACATGAAAGCTAGAGTCAAGGAAAATGTGGAGAATACTGAGAGAAAAGCAGGAGAGCAGTGCTGGAGTAAAAGTAAGAGAGGAAGGCAGGCAGGGAAAGGAGCTTGGGCAGCAGATGAAGGCAACATGCAGTGAAGGACAGTCCAATTTAATAGACGAGTAAGGCTGGCAAAAGTGAAACAGACCAGTGAGGAAGGACAGGAATGGGAGTGGAGGCACATGTACATGGCAGAGATTATCACAGATGACTCTCTCTCAATATCGTTAGCCATGTAGAGAGGCAGCTGGAGAGACAAGAGTCTGCATCTCTGTGACCAGAAGCTGAAGAGATTGCTCTGAGTTATAGGGAAGTTTTTATTTCTTGGGAATAGGATTGGCATCATACCAATCCTCTTCCCAGAACTACAAGATAAAGACAGCGGGACATGCGCATGCGATTGTGTTCCAAGAAATGTGGGGTCAGTAGCATAGGCAAAGTATAGTGATGGAGAATGGGGAGAAAGGAAGAATCAGGACTGGATAAATACCACCAGAGCTTAGGAGCAGAAAAGGAGCGTTAGACTGGATTTGTGATGGGGGCAAATACAGATGGAGTAAGCACAAGAACACAGTGTAGGACAAACATCTCCAAAGAATGTTGCCCAGTATCCTGTTCTACAGTGGATCAAGCTGATAGTGCACCTAGCTCCATATCTAGTGTTCAACAGTTGACAATAACTGATACTGAAGAAAAATATAAAATCAGGGCAAGTATAAAGAGATACTCTCATTCCTAGCCCCCGGGACCTGCATTGCATGGACATGATGAACCAAAGAAGGTGTCTTGGTAAATAAGGAGGTCAACAGAAGTGATGAGCATTATAGGATGCTGATGACCATAACCAGAAAGACAACCTCAAGCTGAAGGAAGAATTGCATTCAATGATTCAGAAAATAGGTGTAAGGGGAACTAAGAGTACATGGCAGGTGACCAAGGAGCTAAAAAAGGAAAACAAATAAATAAACAAGCAAGCAAAACAAGCAGAAAAGTTCAGTCGGTTAGATTAGCTCTCTGTTTTTAAACAAAATGCATTCTGCATTAGCCTCCATACACAGAGCATCAGAAAGTCACAGCCTGTGCTCCGTTCCAGACTCAAAACACTCCTAGTGCCGAGGAGAAGGCTTGCCTTAGTGAGGCAGCGGTACTTGCTCATAGCTTTTTTTAACCTACCAGTTTTGCCTGCTTGCTCTCAGTGATCACTGCATACAGACATCACAGCATTATCTAACATTTCCATGACTGCCTTTCTGCAATCACCTCCTGCCAGCCCCAGGCTGTGCTCCGAAGCATGGAGTGCTGTGGGGGTGTTTTTCTCTGCATTGGGGTAACCAAGGAGGTGCCGTCAGGGTTTGGACATGAATTAGAAAGGGAGGATGGTTCAGGTCTGAAACTGCAGTCATGATTTGGATGGACAAGAATCCTGTGAACTTCTCTTGTGAAATTCAGCTAGCCAAAATAACAGAAATCCTGCCCTCCCCAAAATCAGCCATTCAGAAGATATTGCTGCTCCTTCTGAGCAGGAAAACAACCTCTTCTGGTTTGGGATTTTAGCTGGAGTTAGAAACATGCAGGATACCAGTGCAAATCCCCCTGTAATTTAAGGGGATTCCTGCCCAACGTTCCCATCCTGTCTCACCACTAATTCCTAAAGTAGCAAATAATTTTCATCTGAATATTTGAGAAATTGAGTCTCCAGGGAACAGTTGCTTATAAAGCACTATTCCTGATGTTCATTACTTGTGTCATGCGCATCTAAATTCTCAGGGTTCTGCTTCACCACTTAATATCTCAATGACTATGAGATAAAGAAAGGCATCAAGGGTTGAGAACGTAGCCATGTGGCTCTTTACAACATGGTCTAAAAAGCATGTGGTACTGAACAGGTGTAAAAACAAACCCAAAAATTTGTCAGAGGTTATGGCTGCAATGCAAGGCATCTATTTTCCAATCACTCCTTGCCAAAAGGCATTCTTGAGAGACTGTTGCCAGAAAGAGCTTGTTAAAGTGACATCAGAAGAAAAATACTAATTTACGATGTGTGCTACATATTTTTCAGGAGCCTCAGCTGTCAAAGGATAACACTGCATAAGAATTTGTTTTTTTCTTACGTGCTGAACTCCGTGTTTACAATCGCCCACCTCATTGCTGTTGTGCCTAACCCAGGCCTTGTAAAAAGGGATCCTGTAAGTACTACATGACTCCTCTCCATCTCAACACCAAAGTAAAATTACTACAGCCACACCGACACCAGGCATTCCTATTTACCAGTTAATGACAGCTGTATGGTAAAACACACATGGAGGGTGCAGATTCTGAGAATTTCACTGAACCTTGCTCAGACCTTTCAATGAGCAATAAAAACCTTTGCATTTGGTACAAGAGGGAGAATCCTCAGACTTGCTTCAGCCAGCCCAGCCATATAAAGGTGTGTCAGATCCCCACTTCTCATGTGCCACATCCCCATGTCTCTCAGCACTACCTACCTGACATTTCCCAGCAAAGCCCCTGAAGGGCCAAGTGGTCTTGGTGGTCTCCTGTCCTTTCTTACAGACACATGTGCTGGGGAGAGGTAAGGATGGAGAGGGATATGGCTGTTTTTCAAAATCTCCCCCAGAAGATCTGTTTTCTGCATTTTTTCTTGGGAGGTAGTAAATCAAAAGCAATAGCTTGCTTCTCTGCTCTTAGACAGTGATGCAAATTGTGCCAGCCCCTCAGCTGATAAATATGTATGGCAGATCTCAGTCACTCAGCTCTGATCTTGCTCTCTAACAGAGCAATTGCATTGTGCTCGCCGTCGTTACAGCAGCCCCAGCTGATGTGAAATTAATGCAAGCCTGGGAATCTCTCAAGCTATGTCACAACACTGATCAGCTTGTCTTCTAATAAGATCATTCAATTACGATTCAACCATTCATCCGCTTCTAATTTTGTGAAAGCAATTAAACATTAGCACCTGGTATTATCTGATCACGTGTGCATCTCAAAAGAGTGGTGGTTAAGTAAGCTAATTACAGCTCACTGGTTAAGCCAGCTAATTAAAGCAGGAAATATATAGACTAAAGAAAGCATCACTGGTTCCAGGGACCATCTGGAGATTAAAAAATAGAAGAGCAGAAGAATAATTAAATAATCACACATTTCATTTCTCCTTCCTGCATATCATCGTACATACATAGCCTGTGCAAGAGATGCAATGGAAATACACTAGGTATTTGAAGATACCAGACACCTAAACTGAAGTAAGATCATTACCTCAGGGTTAAGAATGATACTTCCTGACAGCAGAAGTAAATTATCTGAAGTGAAATTATCTAAACTGAAAGTTGAGGCTGCGTTGAGAACTCTTATGCTCTAAGATTTCATTAAAAGACTGTATCTAGTGCCTTTGGGCTGGGTCTTTATTTGGAGTGAAATACTGACCCCAGTGAAGTCGATGACAAAGCTCTCAGAGGCTTTGATAGAGCCACGTAGCCACAGGACGGGTAGCGGCATGCGGAGTATCACCGGATGAGAACCCCAGCCTCCGTTGCTATGGTCACAGACACCATAGAAATGACAGAAGTGATTACCTTTGGAGGCCGTGGAGCCCCAGAACAGTGCAGAGGTTCAAGTATGCAGTCAGCTTTCAGGTTTCCGGCCGGAAAGTGAAGAGAGCCCTTAGTGCTGAATACCGTCACGGAAATCACCCAAGCAGTGTCTTTCCACTGGTGTTACGGAATACAGCTGTGTTAGCAAACCTGGCTGCAGCTAGTTACCTAAGCACATGCTTTGATGGACAAAGCCCTTGTTTTGCACTTTCTTCTTCCAAACCAAATGTGCATGTCTTTGACTCAGCAGTGAACTGCTGTCTAGAGGCGAGGTACAAAACCTGGGGCCAGAAGACCGGGGGTCTCCCATTTTTGTTCTGCAGTCAAGCACGGGATGAGGGTAAACTCACTGCTGGGTCTTGCCTCAATTACTAGATTTCACACCCTTAAAAAAATAAAAAAAAAAGACCACAGAAAAAAGGAGGTGAGGTGACCTGCTAGAATGTTCAAAGTCTCCCAACATTACTAGAAAGTGTATTCTGTTATTTTAGTATCATAATAAACTTGTAAATCCATGACTGGCAAAAGAAAATGAACTGCCGCGGTGAGTTTTTAACAGAAGATGAAGGTACATATAATCTCCATATAAGTTTATGAAGACTTAAAGAGTTTATATTAAAAATGTACTTCTTCCACAAGGTAGATTCCCATAATATTTTTATTTTAATGCCAATTAACAGAGAAAATGAAGTCTTTATAGCTTGGTTTCTTTCTAGCCCTACTGCACCCCCTGTTTTATTAAGTCCATTTTAAAGTGACTACTTCTGACTGCCTGTAGTTTGCTGCATTTATCCACTTTTCTCCTGTGTGTCTGCTGAGATTGACAGATTTGTGTGTGTGTGTGGCTCCTACACCTTCAATATATACAGAAATACAGAAGCATGTAGAAGGAATTTCACAGATACCCCTTACATAATGACCATATGCAGAGATGAAGTTGGTGGTATCTATTCTGCAAAATAATAAATGTGTTTCCACCCCAATAGCTCCAGCTATTTTTTTTCCCCTGCCTAAAGTTTCACAATAGATTTTAAATATGCAACGCCATGGGAAAAAATACTTACAGTGAATACATATTTATGAGGGTATCAACAAATCCATATAATTTTGAAAGAAGAAAGAAGGTTCTGTTAAACAACAAAGAGAAGAGACAGGAGGAGCAAGAGAGGAAATTCATCCCCAACACCAAGACACCCACATTCTCCCTATATCCAGACACAAAAGACGTGAGACAACCCAAAGCATCACTTTCATGAGGAGAGGCCATACAACATCCTTACTTGCATATAGTTTGCTGCACAGAGTTAAACCCTTTGATCGTTCTGCTTATGTAAAATGGTAAGTCAAGTCACTTGTCCAGTATATCTTCATTTACTTTTCTACTTCATTTTTTCCTGCCTTCTGGTTGTATAATATTTTTCTCTCTTTTTCACTCAGATTTATCTGTGTCTGAAGTGATGGAAGAGAAAAACGTGAGCCCAAGTGTCTATGCAAGCAGCAAAGAAGCAATGAAAAAGCTTCAGGGACCCTTGAACAAAAATAAACATGACACATGTATGAACACTTATTCACATTTACTGAAAAATGTTACACGATGTAATTTTTTGCATGTTATATCTCAAGTAGCAACTGCATTAATTACACTGTTACTGGAACAGATTTTATAGGAAGGGGTATCTACTATCACCTGCTTAAATGAGACTGACCCACAGAAGAATGGTGATCTGTGAACAGCACATTATGTTCTCCATTAAAAACTCAGGAAATATAAGTAAAACTGTTGCTGACTAATCTTTTAATATAGTCTTGCATATCAGATTTGTATTTTTCATTTTTTGTATTCCACAAGACTGGTAGTTCTAATAGTACTCTTGGGGTAAAGGAAGATACAGCTAATGACTGGAGGGATAGCTCTGCTAATGAGAAACTGAATAATTGATCAGATTCGTGGGCAACAATATAAATGTGTTTGTAGATGGGACAAAGTTTGATAACAAATCAGTGATGGTTAGAACCTCTTCCAGAAAAGCTTTAAGAGGTCTTACTGTATTTTTGTCACTTTCCTGTTCTAGCAGAGATATCTGTTCTCTTCTTATTGCAGGCTGTTCTGTAGCCTCTTCACCTTTCATGCAGTAGTTTCACCCCTGCTTCTGGAACTGTGTGGTGTGAAAGTTTCGATTTCAATTGCAGTTTTGTAAAGTCCATGGCAAGGGCCAGAAGTCCACTGAAAGCTCCAGAGAGCCCTGTGTGAGCTCTAATGCTTGTCCATGGTATATCAGAGCGTAATGCCAATGCATTTCTCTAGTATCAGCGGAGTTGCACTTCTCAGTGTATAATTTTTTGCTTCCTAAGAGCATTTGCTGTCCAGACTCCTCCTCACCAGTCTTGTCCAGCACTGCTAACCTGCAGTCCCAAGGTATTTCATGTCAAAATATCCCAGACCCTGTGGATGATATTTCGGCAGTGTGAACCCAATACGCAGCCTCTTATTTAGGAGGCTGACCGGCATTTCCTCCAGAAATATGATTCCAGAAAGGACCTTATACTGCAAAATGCATTGTGGTCCTGAAGCTGAAGACATCAGACCCTAAAGCTTTTTCCTGGGTTTTCAGGCTGCATCTTTTCTGCTCAGGTGAGGAAGACTTGCACTCTCAGCCACAGCAAGGATGGAGGCCAAATACCCAGCATGCGGGCCAAACTGCAGATTTAAATGTCTCTGTGAAAAGTCTGATTTAACTTGTCATTCTGACTAATTATTGTGCACCTGCACCATCCCTGGACCCTGGAGCTCTGCCGTTGTGGCGGTGACAAGTGAGCACTCCCAGGACAGTTGTTCTCAAAATCAGCAAAACCTCAGCATCCCTGGTCTTGCAGTCATCGACTGCAATTCTCCTGCTTGGCCACAGCGGCTGTTTGCAGCCACTGGGGTTTTTCTGTTAAGTTGTTGTAACAAAGTACATGCTGGCTGTATGTGCAAATTGAGTGAATCCACTCCAGATTTGCTCAAATTCATGACATGCCTCCAGAACTGCTACTCAGGAAAGGTTTAGTATTATGAATTTTACCCTCAGAACTGAGCAGCAGCGATCCCTGAAAGGTTGTTAGTCTTTCACTGTGTGGAGTTGTGCTTGACTGAGTTCTGACACTAATTCAGTTCTCCGTGCTTTACTGAGGGTTTTTATCATTTTTTCCCCTTGCTTTTCCTCAAGAGATGGGAGAGGCTTGTAATTACAAAGTGAAGATGATCTAAAAATATAGGGTGGCACCCGGATAACCATAAATTTTGATCAATTGCACTGTCTCCAGTGCATCTGAGAGACTGAAAGGTGAATAGATGATACGTCATTAGCTCCTGAAAATGCAGGCATGGAAAAATGTCAAGTAGCAACTTGTTCTGAAATGTCAGATCAACAAGTGCAAATGCTAACATTTGCCTTTTTGGTGGATTCTGTGCTGTGCTGTATGGACATCTCGTCCCCTAATGAACTCCTGCTCCTGTGCTTTCCACACAACGCCTCCCACATGAACAGCACATTTAAGCAGCTTAGGTTTTGGTATTTCTCAGGGAATATAAAGCAATTATGTTTAGAAATTTTGCTGTTGTAGGAGCAACTACTAATTCAAGATAATTCAAATTAAACTTGAGGTTCCTTTCCTGGTTTTCCTTAGTGTGTGTCTTTAAAGGGATCTGTATAAAATGTGAGAAATTTGAGTGTGAATTGGCCAAAAAGTAGATTTTTCAAAATCCCTCAAAAGATGGACATCTCCAGAAGGTGTTCCCCTCCAAAGGACAGTACCATAATTTTTCCAAAACATAATATTCCCCCTGATACCGTGCTGCTGCAACTATTTTCCTCACTGGGATTTGTCTGATTAAATGGCAGTGCTGCCAGTGCAGGCAGCTGTGTCTGTGTCCAGGATCCAGTTCCCATCACTCTAATGCGGGTGGCTAAAACAGGTCAGGTGAATTAAATGCAGCATGCTCGTTCCTCTCCAGGGACTGCTTCAGTCTACACATCTATGCAGTGCAGTCAGACATCCAGGTTAGGTGAGATAAAGCCCTCCGTGCTATTTCATTGCCCTTTGGTGACTGCTGCGTAGCTCTGTATTATTGCTCATTTTCAGGCATGATCCAGCCACCCTGCTCCTCTTCAAGGTATTTAAGACCAAACAGAAGTAGCCTGAAACAGAAGAGTAATAAATGAAAGGGCATCGAAGCACATGGTGTAAGAGTATGGAAGAAACGGTAATGACTTTGAGCAAGAGAAAAAAGGCAAGAGGCTTGGGCTAGTTATGTACATAGCCTTTAGCTTTAGTTGGGACAATGAGCTATCAAACAATAATAGGTTAGTTATTTGGATGATTAAGCTCCTTTCCTCACCATTTCATCTCTGAACATCTTATGGTTGCAAACACCCAACTGACCATTTTCTGAATTTCTGCATGTCCCCTCTCCCCAGCATTCTTCAAAGGGGTGATGGCTCCCTGGGGAGCAGGTGACCCCAGGAAAGGCACTGGAGCAGAGTCTGAGTGCATATGGAGTTTTAAAACACCCACAGGCATTTAAGGTCAGGTATGTCTTACATTTGGGCACCTGTATTGTAGATAAGTACAGCTGAGCTAGTCACCGCACGCTACTTTTTATAGCTAAAGATAGACAGAGGCACATTCAAGGCACAATCCGTCTGTTTTATTTTAGATATCTCATTTAGGATAAGGTAATTTTTGCTGTAATCTCTATTACCTGTATTGGCTTGTTATCTTTTGACTACAGGAGAGACAGCTTTGGTGTCCATATTTAGTCTCACAAATCTGTCGTATCATTAGAAAATTCCTGGAGCATTTAGCTGAATCATGGAGTGGCTATATCCATGTCATCAGTTATATGTGTACCTAGTCCCTAGGAAAAGCCTTTGTAGGCCTAGATCTTACACCTCAAACCTAAGCACAAGTACAATCAGCTATTAGATGTACTCCATGTAGGCTTAAACTAGCCTAGCTCATGGCACAACAACAACATGCCCAGGGCTGCAAAATCAGTCAA